>Ga0214481_100284_pt1 | contig 27391 bp, 17 predicted proteins | sample M1_20Mar14CPVII9_4_FD_165057 | JGI IMG/M metagenome (GOLD analysis project Ga0214481, IMG submission 165057) | Marine eukaryotic communities from Monterey Bay, California, United States - M1_20Mar14CPVII9sort6BwellG10 | ecosystem: Environmental > Aquatic > Marine > Unclassified | place: USA...
GCTTCGCGCAATCAAATAACTACTCGTTCTAATAAAAAGAGTGCTGGTTAATTCAGTCCAGTGCTTGGACAAGCCAATTAGCGTCTCTTCACATCCCCAAAAGTAATCCGCGAATAATTGAATGTATTTTTCGATTGGGAAAGAGATGTACTTAAATCCGACAATTCCAGAATTTACTAACACCCCTTACTAACACCTTTGCATGGGTTTGGGATGGTTTTGAGGGTGGTCAGAAAATGGATAGAACGAGATAGACACGTTAAAAACCGAATAGAAACGATTTGAGAAAATCATCGTTGTAATTAGAAGTCAATTGCTCTATCCAGCTGAGCTATCGGGGCATTTAGTCGGTTTTTAATGGGTATTGATGGGCTTACGCTTAATCATACCTATAAAAGCGTCGATGACGAGTAGCTGCCCGCCACCGACAGTCGCCATTCGCACTGTGAGGGCGCAAATGGCAACAGAATGATAGTCTAGCAAATTTAGGCTTGCGCATCGAGGCGGTACGTTGCGGTTTGGGTTGCATAAGCCCACAGGACAATATCGTAAGAAGCATAAAGGTAAGACTCTCTATCTTGGTTCGGATCCGAAGGGTGTTTTGAGTCAATGGCTAGCGAGGACCACTCAGCACGACGAAGAGCTGATAAACCGACCACTGGAGAATTGACAGTTGAGCGGCTGTGCAATCAGGTTCTGGCCTGCAAGTAGTTGGATGTTGATAGTGGCGAGTTAACGCGAACTACATTCGATCTTTATGTTCGGTATGGCAAATGAATTGCTAATTTTTTCGGCCGAAAAACACTGGTCAGTGATTTAACACCTTCTGATTTTGCTCGCTTTAAAGCAGACCTCGCTAAGCTAAAGGCGACTAAGAAAAATGGCAAGGTCATTAAGAAAGCAGCTGCGCGGAAGTCAAGCCTTGTTGGAGTGGCGACAAAAATGCGATACGTGCGGATGTTCTTCAATTTTGCATTGGCTGAGGAATGGATCGACAAGTTACCTTGAGGAGCCAAGACGTTTCAGTTGCCAACTTTTCAGTCGTTTTGAAGATAACGCGAAAGTGTCAATTCGGCACTATTGTCGACGTGGCTCGAATTTTTCATGTTTCCAAGATTAACGAGCGCTAATTAGCCCATTGATTGGAATGCCTGCGTAGCAGTGTAGAAATTTTCGGAGAGGTTTTGCGAATTGACCGGATGAATTGTAAAATTGGACGATCGATTCAACGCGTCAAATCAACACCGTGACATCCCGGCGCGTTGACGAGAATCTGAGATGACCGGGTGGTCATCATTGTTTCACGCAAACCCTTTTGAGCTTTGAGAATGAATTTGAGACTATGCGCTATAGCGGGGGCCGTTTTTGTTTTGCTGCTTGGGAATAGCTTCCTGATTGGTCAGGATCGCCCGTCGATTGAAATTTGGCCAAAAGGGCTTCCAGCAGGATCTATCAAGCTACCTCCTGCAAAAGTAAAGGACTTGAAAGAAAAAGAGAAAGTTCACCCTCGCGGGCATGTGCTCTATTGCGATACTCCAACACTCTCGGTGTATCTGGCCGATCCCAAAATAGCGACCGGTTGTGGCGTTATCATTTGTCCTGGTGGAAGTTACAACGTTTTGGCGTGGCAACACGAAGGCGTTCAATTGGCTGAGTGGTTTAATTCCATTGGTGTGACAGCTTTCATTCTCAAGTATCGCGTGCCGCGACGGAATCCAAACAAAATTCACTGGGAGCCGATGCAGGATGTTCAACGGGCGATTCGAGTCGTTCGGCAGGATGCAGCCAAATTTAAAATTGCCCCGGATCGAATCGGAGTGCTTGGTTTTTCGGCGGGCGGCCACCTAACCGTCATGGCTGGCGTTCAATACGACACTCAATGTTACGAGCCGGTTGATGAAGCGGATTCGTTAAGCGCCCGGCCTGATTTTATTTGTCCAATCTACGCGGCCTACCTTGGTGACGGCTACTCGGATGCCAAGGCTGAATTAGGTTCGCTGGTCAAAGTGACTGACCAAACGCCTCCGGCTTTTATGGCAGTGACGTGGGATGATAAATTTCGTGGAGCTCAATCTGCTCTGTTATTTGCAAAACTTAAAGAGCACGGTGTTCCCGCTGAATTTCACGGGTATTCAAAAGGTGGGCACGGATACGGGATTCGAGAGTCTGAACTTCCCGTCTCCAAGTGGCATCATCAGCTAGAGAGTTGGCTAAAAGTCTCTGGATTTCTCAGTCCTTAAACGATAGCCTTAAAGTGAGATGAAATTCAATGGAAAGTGAATGATGAAAATATTTGTGATTGGTTTGATTGCTGGTGTGGCAGCTTGTTCGGCTAGCCATGCCCAACAGTCGATCCCGCATGTCGACGAGTTGATGAAGCAATACGATCTCGATCAGAACGGTGCACTTGCTGCGTCAGAGGTCAAAGGCAGTCGGTACGCTCGGCAGTATGCTCGTTGGGATGCTGATAGTGACGGTTCTGTTTCGAAGGAAGACGTGATTCAATTTCGAGCGAAATTTGGAATTGCAGCGGATGGCAGCCAGATGAGCAAACCATCGAGTTTGCCAAAACCGACATCCCCGCGAAGTTTGAAAATTCCCAGCATAGAATCATTGCTTCGGGTGGACCGCGATCACCTACCGACGCGGCAGTTGAGTTCGAACTCAGAATATGTGCTCCGGACACAACCCCATGAGGCCATCGGTGATTCTTATGTCGTGCTGACCGATCACACCGAGTCAAATTACCTTGAATCGCTGAATTGGTTGGCTGATCATCACGGTGGCGATGTGATACAGGTAAAAGATCTGGCACGAATCGGTGAATCGGAATCTGAGCTTAAGCGTTTGCGAGGAGAGTTGCGGCAGCGAAAAGTAAAATGGGTGGCGATCGCTCCGCGTTTGGAAACTTTCCGAGAGAACACTGTTTTAGGTGCATGGGAATTATTAAGCTCTCTCGATTCTGATGTAGAGCTCGACTGCCAGCCTGGTTTTTTGGTGGCATCAAACTTTCCGGCATTTAGAAAATTGATTGATCAGTCCATTAACTATTCATCGATTAGCTCGAAAAACATACGCCCTTTCGCGATTAGTCAGGTTCAAAATTCAACGGAAACTCGATCGCTTCAAAAATCAGCAATGCTGAAATCTCATTTTAAGGAATCTGGAATTCCAGTTCCCATCGTTGCCATTTATGGAGCTCAGGCGGATGCAGCGCCAAGATTGCCCGGAGATCAAATTTGGAATCTAAAAGTTGAGTCCAGGAAAAAATTTGTTCAAACGATGCCTGCTGATGCAACGAAATCATTACAGGATTCGAATCTCGTCGTGATGCATGGACACGGAATCCCCGGGATGTCCTGCAGCCTTGATGTTGACGGTTTGCCCTCAGATATGTCGGGGAAAATTCTTCTATCAGGATCGTGCTTTTCAGCCTCTCCGGTCGCCTCGGACCTCCCGTCGATGCGTCAGGCTCCGGGCGGGTATGAGGTTCAACCGCGTGATGCTTTCATTCTGCGTGCGATCGATAATGGCGCGGTCGTCGCGTTTGGCCATCAACGGTTGAGCAGTGGTTTTCCACATCTGTACCCCGTTTTAGAGTCATGGGTAGAGGGGCAAACTGTCGGTGCTGGTTATCAACAATTGATCAATGCCCTGATTGAGTTTGGTGGTTTCAAATCCGGGGAATTTTTGATTCAAAAGGATCAAAAAAACAATAAGCGACTACCACAAAATCGTCTGTTGTATGTTGTGATTGGTGACCCTGCTCTACAGCCAATTCAGCGATCGAACTAACGAGTTGATTTTTAAAAAACATTTAAAACGCGAGTAAGGCGAATATGTATCTTCAGACTTTCCCGTTGTCTTTCCTTTTTTCATTCGTCGCTGGGATTTTCAGTTTGCCGGCACTTGGCATAGCTGAGTCAGAACCGAATTTTGAGGATCGACCCAATGTGATTGTTTTTCTTTCCGATGATCAAGGCTATGGCGATTTTAGCTATACGGGAAATCGGGATTTAAACACTCCAAACATTGACGGGCTGGCGCGAGATGGAGCGTTTGTTGGGCAGTTTTTTGTTTGCCCCGTCTGCTCTCCAACGCGGGCAGAATTTCTCACGGGGCGATATCATCCCCGCGGAGGCGTTTTTTCGACTGGAGCCGGTGGCGAGCGATTGGATCTCGACGAATCGACGATCGCACAGGCGTTCCAAGCGGCGGGTTATGCAACAGCAGCGTTTGGGAAATGGCACAACGGAATGCAGGCGCCCTATCATCCGAATTCTCGCGGATTCGACGAGTACTACGGGTTTTGTAGTGGGCATTGGGGGAACTACTTTGATCCAATTCTCGATCACAACGGACAAATTGTACGAGGTAAGGGATTCATCATCGATGATTTTACAGATCATGCGATTGAGTTTATCGAGGACCATCAAACGAAACCATTTTTCATCTACCTTCCTTACAATACTCCGCATTCACCGATGCAGGTTCCCGATAAATATTGGAATAAATTTAAAGAGAAACAACTGACACAAATGCCAAATTCTGGCAAAACCAAGAATGGTAAAGGCACGGATCATGCCCGGGCTGCCTTAGCGATGTGTGAAAATATCGATTACAACGTCGGTCGGGTTCTAGAAAAACTCGATGAACTAAAATTAGCAGATAATACAATCGTCCTTTACTTTTGCGATAATGGTCCCAATGGGGCACGCTATAACGCTGGCTTAAAAGGGCGCAAGGGTTCGACGGATGAGGGGGGAGTTCGCTCGCCGTTGTTCGTTCGCTGGCCGGGAGTGATTCCCGCAGGTAACAAAGTGAATCTGGTAACCGGGGCGATTGATTTGTGGCCTACATTAACTTCACTCTGTGGAATTCCTCTTCATGACCAACCAGATCATCCACTGGATGGAATTTCATTTGACCTGGAATTACGAGGAGCGAAAGTAAAGCGGAAACCGAGGTATCTATTCAATGCTTGGCGAGGCAAGGTGAGCGTGAGGACGCCACAGCATCGACTGGACAACAAAGGTGTGTTGTATGATGTGATGAATGACCCCGGTCAGCAAACCCCCGTCAGCGATCGCCCAAAAATAAAGCAGGAGTTGCAGGCAGCGGTGGACAATTGGAAGTCGACAGTGCTGGCCGAGCTAGAGGAAAAGCAGCGGGTGTTTCCGGTTGGGCATCCAAGTATGAAAACAACTCAATTGCCAGCGCGTGATGCGGAAGTCACTGGTGCGATTAAGCGATCCAATAAGTTCCCTAATTGTTCTTATTTTGGTAACTGGGTGAATCGGGACGATACGATCTCGTGGCCGGTGGAAGTCATGCAATCTGGAAAGTATCGCGCGGAGGTTTACTACTGTCTGGCCAAAGACAATGTTGGAGTTGAATTGCAATTATCGATGGACGCCCATCGGATAAACAAAGTTGTCAACGAGGCAAACGACCCCCCTGCCCTCGGTGCTGAAAACGATCGATCTGTTCGGGGTGAGTCACTAGTTAAGGACTTCAAAGCCCTCGATATGGGTGTGATTGAGCTAGATCAAGGAGTCGGTCGAATCGAGTTGCAGACCGTGGAAATGCCCGGCAAGGAATCGATTGAGTTTCGGCTACTTATGTTGACTCGAATCGAGTGATTTGAAAATGGACACATCAGCGAACCTCAAGGAATTTCGGAAGGCAATTCGATCCGCTCGCAAATCGGTAGCCGAACCTGTGCGGAAGCAGTGGAATACGGAAATTTCCGCTCACATTTTTGAGACTTCAGAATATCAAGAGTCGAAACGAGTGGCTGGGTTTCTTGCGTTTGACGGCGAAGCTGATCCCAGATGCGTAATGGATCAAGCAATCAAAGATGGGAAACAAGTCTTTGTTCCCCTCATGCAAGGGAAGACGGAACCCTTGCTCTTCATCGAATGGTTCCCGGATACCAAGTTGAAAGTCAATCGGTTTGGCATCGAAGAACCAGTCGTGGGTGAGAACTCGATTTTACCTGCTGCTTCTCTTGAGTTGGTCATAACTCCGCTCGTCGCATTCGACGCGGTTTGCAATCGAATTGGAGTTGGCGGTGGATTTTACGATCGAACGTTTGAGTTTCTGAATCGGAGAGGTGGTCGACCGGTTGTCACTAGCGGCATTGCGATGATTGGGTTCGCTTTTGAATTACAAAAGCTTGATGCAATTCATGCTCAACCCTGGGATGTCGGGTTAACGGGTGTGGCGACCGAATCAAAGGTCTACCGTCCCCATTCCGTTTGATTTTGGCGGCTGACTCGAATTGAACAACGAGAGGGACGACGAGGCTGCCCCGCCGTTTCCCATAAACCTGCCTGTCATTCGTTGGGTTGAATCCGGTCGCCCAGCTTCCCTTTAATACTCGAAGTGAGTTTTTGAATTTCGAGTAGCAGCTGTTTTTCCGAATTGTTGCCGATCGAATATTTATCGAGCATCGAAGCCATCCAGTCTCCTTCTTCCATATCGATCTCGCCGGGCGAATTCATGTCAAAGATGATCAGGCGAGAAATCGAGGCAACGAAAAATGCAGACCATTCGGGGCAGTTCTCGTCGTTCTGGTTAAGTGAATGGTTAACCCTTAGCAACTGTTCTACTTCGGTTTTATCAATCACCCAATCCTGGCGCACGAAATCTTCTAAGACCTTTACTTGCTCGGCATTGATAGAAGAGCTGTCGAAGATCTCTTTTAATACGTCTCGGACGGGATGGTTCGCTGAACCCATGATTGGTTCCCTAAATATTGCTAAGGTTGGACTAAAAAATTGAGTTGTCACCATGTTAACACTTTACTTGCAAATTGTTGAGAAGGTAGTTTGAAAAGTCTTATGGTGATCTATTCGTCAATGCCCCTGATTTATTGGTATTTTTAGATTGATAATTTTACGGCCAGTCTAACTGCTGATATTAAGCTGGAAATATCGGCTTTACCTTGCCAGGCAATATCGAGAGCAGTGCCATGGTCAACGCTGGTGCGAATCAGGGGAAGGCCGAGCGTAATATTGACACCGGTGTCAAAGTTTAAGGCCTTGAAGGGTATTAATCCCTGGTCGTGATACATGCAGATGTAGCCATCTGTCTCATCGCGTTTCCATGGCAGAAAAGCGGTGTCTGGCGGGATGGGGCCGGTAATGTCGACCCCTTCATCCGTCGCGCTGGTGACCGCGGGAAGGATGATGTTTTCTTCTTCGTTGGACCCAAACAGACCGCCCTCTCCAGCGTGTGGATTTAGTCCCAACGCAATCAGTTTTGGCTTGCGGCCGAGTATGCGAGTCAACGCTTCGTCAGTAAGTGAAATTACTTCGCGAATTCTGTCGGTGGTCATCAGTTGCGGCACTTCATGGTAGCCAACGTGGGTCGTAACGAGACTGCAACTGAAGGTGGGGGCTGTCATCATCATGCAGAAACGATCGGATTTCGCTCGATCGGCAAAGAGTTCGGTGTGGCCGGGGTATTCAATCCCCGCCATTCGCCACGCCTCTTTGTGGATGGGGCCTGTGACGACGGCGTCAGTGACTCCTGAGATGGCTGAGGCAATTGCGGATTCGATAAATTGAAAAGATGCTTTTCCCGTTTGGGCACTAATTTGGCCCGCGACTAAGTCGACTCCAGCGTCATTGGCGAGGTCAACGAAAGTGGCGGGAGCATCCGTTTGCAGTTCAATTGGGTCACCCTGAACAATAGCGCATTCGGGAAAACTCATGCCCATCTGTGCTGCCATTTTCTCGATGGCGGTCAGGTCGCCAAAAATGACGGGGTGACATTCCTCAAGTACGGATGTAGTTGACAAAAGCTGCAGGCAAAGTTCTGGTCCAACGCCAGCGGGGTCGCCCATCGTGATGGCAATGCGGGGAGATTTCAAGGAAAAATACTTTCTGCTGGGACGAGTCAAAAAATCGAATGATGCACCAATTCAAATTATACACGCAAATGCGACGCCGAAAGATCTTGCTTTCGAAAGGTGAAATTCAGTGATAGAATGGCTGAACTCGACTGCGAGTTTAGGCGTTCCATTTTCCATTTTTTGTAAGACGTAATTATGTCACGAAATTTGTTTTCATCGATTGTCACTGTAATTCTCCTGATTGCCATTGGTTGCGGTTCAGGCGAGAAACCGGCAGCGTCCTACAACGGTAAACCGCTTAAGTTAGCCGTGATTCCCAAAGGCACAAGCCACGAGTTTTGGAAGTCAGTGCATTTTGGGGCTGAGAAGGCGGCGAAGGAACTTGGGAATGTCGAAATTGTCTGGCGCGGACCGGTGGTCGAAAGCGATACCGGCAGTCAGATCGAAGTGGTCAAAAATATGATCACGCTTGGAGTCGATGGAATTGTTTTGGCTCCCAATCAAAAAGGTGGACTTGTGGATGCGGTAGAGGAATCGATTGATGAAAATATTCCTGTTGTGATTTTTGATAGTGGCCTTGATGAAGGGCCAAAAATTGCTGGCTACGTCGCCACAGATAATTTTAAAGGCGGCCAATTGGCAGCGGCTGAAATGGCCAAGGCGATCAATAAAAAGGGAAATGTAATTCTCCTTCGTTACCTCGCCGGCAGTGAAAGCACGGAACAACGTGAGAACGGATTTTTAGAAGGTCTGAAAGAATTTCCAAAAATAAAAGTTGTTTCATCCGATCAAAGAGGTGGAGATAACGCGACTTCGTCAAAAGAAAAAGTGGATCAATTGTTGCAACTGTTCGGCGATGATCTCGCCGGTATTTTTGCGGTGTGTGAACCCAATGCGAACGGTACGTTGGAGGCGTTGAAGAATGCAGGTCTCGATGGCAAGGTGAAATTTATTGCATTTGATCCCAGTGATGCGTTGATCGAAGGGCTGAAGAGCGGGTCTTGCGCGGGAATTGTGCTTCAAGATCCTGTCGAAATGGGGTACCGAAGTGTTTTGACACTCGTCGATCACATTCAGGGCAAGACTGCGGAGCCATTTACTTCGACAGGAGAGTATGTCGCGACTCCTGATAATATGGATGACAAACAGATTCAAGAATTGTTGACGCCTGCGATCTTTGAATAAAAGTTGAGAATGAGGTAGCGCGGTTCACTGAATTGACTTGTGACATGTTTGCACGCGGGAGGCAAGACGCGATGGGAGGTCAGCCTATTCTGGAAGTCAATCGAATTTGCAAAGCGTTCGGACCGACAAAAGCCCTGCGAGGGGTAGATCTAAAAGTTCGAGCCGGTGAAGTTTTGGCCTTGATTGGAGAGAATGGGGCTGGCAAGAGTACGCTCCTGAAAATATTGAGTGGAGCTCATCGCGCGGATTCGGGCCAAATGACAATCGGTGACCGTCCTTTCCGCCCTGCTGGCCCCTCCGATACGAGGCAGTCCGGCGTGGCGATGATTTATCAAGAGCTGAATCTTGCTCCTGAATTGAGTGTTGAAGACAACCTGCTGCTGGGCGATCGCGGGTGTGGTGGCGGTTTGTTGATTCGGAAACGCCAGCGGCCTAAAGTGCGGGAAGCGTTGGAAACGGTCGGGCTTGGTGGGCTCAGTCCAACGGCAATCGTTGGTGAGCAATCAATAGCAACGCAACAGATGATCGAGATCGCTCGGGCGTTAGTCGCAGAGGCACGAATCATTTTGTTGGATGAACCGACCAGTTCACTCCCGCAAAAAGATGTCGCCCGGCTATTTTCAATTATTAACGATCTGAAAGAGCGTCAGATAGGAATGGTATACATCAGCCATTTTCTCGAGGAGGTTCGAGAAGTGGCCGATCGTTATACAGTTTTGCGAGACGGAGAAAATGTTGGCGAAGGCAAAATGGAGGATGCCGACGATGACACGATCGTTTCGTTGATGGTGGGGAGAGACGTAAAAAACCTATTCCCAACAGTGCCTCACATCCCCGGTGAGCCCTGGGTAAGAGTTCATGAATTGACTGGGTTTCCTTATCCCAAAAAGATCAACATTGAGCTTCGAAGAGGAGAGATTTTTGGGATTGCCGGCCTGGTCGGTGCTGGACGGACAGAGTTGATCCGTACGGTTTTTGGCTTGGATCACTCTTCGGCGGGAAGTGTATCTGTCAATGGAAAACCCATTCCCTCGACGATTCGCGAACGCATCAAGGCCGGTTTTGGATTTATTTCAGAAGATCGGAAGAACGAAGGTTTGGCGCAGGATCTTTCCATCATTGATAATCTCACGCTCAGTCGGCTTGGGGACTATACCACGATGGGGGTGCTGAACCTAAAACGACGAAAGCAAGCTGCTGAAAAGTTACTTAAGCGAGTGCAGGTGAAATGCAAAGCAAGCGATCAGGCGGTTTCTGAGCTGTCGGGTGGAAATCAGCAAAAAGTAGCCATTGCTAGAATCCTTCACCAACAAGCGGACATTCTTTTAATGGATGAGCCAACCAAAGGAATTGACGTTGGCACCAAGGCAGAGGTCTATCAAATGCTTGGCGAATTGGCAGCGACTGGCAAGACCATTGTTTTTGTCAGTTCGTATTTGCCCGAGTTGTTGGCAGTGTGTGATCGAATTGGCGTAATGTCGCGAGGAGAATTGCGCGACATCAGAGATACGGTTGACTGGACGGAAGAGGAAGTCATGAGAGTAGCGATTGTTTAAAGATAATTATTTCCATTTGCGATTAATAAGAGTGAGCCTCAAACTCAGATGAATTTCCGAAGAATTTTGAAAGCTATTTTCCAATCCCAGCTTGGGCCAATTTTTGCGCTTGCTTTCATTTTAATGTTGTTCGCAGTTGCGGATCAGCGATGGAGTTCGGGGAATTATCTCTCTCCGAGAAATTTTCGTGTGATGATGAACTCCGCCGCGCTGATTGCAGTACCGGCGTTGGGGATGACCATGATTATCATTGCCGCCGGAATTGATTTATCGGCCGGGACTGCACTGACGTTGTGCGGTACGGTTCTCGCGACTCAATTCAAGTACGCCGCGGTTGCTGCGGGTGAACCCGGGTTTGCCTGGGTGGTGATTCAAGCGGTTTGTTTGACTTTGTTGACCGGTTGTCTTTGCGGTTTAGTCAACGGCGGCTTAATCAGTTTGACGAAAGTTGTGCCGTTTATTGTGACCCTCGGAACGATGACAATTTTCCTTGGAGTCGGTCAGATCATTTCCAAAGAGTCAACGGTCTATGCGGACGAAAAAAATATTCCGGAATGGCTGAGTGACTTTTGTTACACCGGTTCGAATTCAGAACGTTATTTGAATTTTGGGATTTTCCCTAATGTCCCCAATAGTGTTTTGCTTACGCTGATTCTTGCGTTCGCTGTTGTTTTATTGTTGCGTTACACAGTCTTCGGTCGCAATGTATTTGCAATCGGGTCGAGCGAGTCGACAGCACGTTTATGCGGCGTCAACGTTCCCTTCACGATCATTGCCGTTTATACGCTTGCCGGAGTTTTTGTCGCTCTTGGCGGGTTAATGTATTACGCTAATGTGAAAAATGGAAACCCCTCCGACGGAATGGGTAAAGAACTTGAGATCATTGCTGCAGTCGTCCTTGGTGGAGGCAGTCTCAGCGGCGGTCGCGGTTCGATACTGGGCACGCTCATGGGAGCATTAATCATTACGGCGATCCGTAGCGGTTGCGCGCAGCTGTCAATTCTTAACACGTACACTCATATCATTATTGGCGGAATTATTATTGTAGCCGTGATTGTTGACCAATTACGACACGGTTCTCCCGAGTGGTTTTTCCGCCTGTTGCCCGCGAAGACCGCCGAAAATTAATGCGGCTGAATTAGTTTTTTTTCTTTTTGAGTGTGGATAAGTATTCCACTAGATCGACTAATTCACCTGTCGTTAATTCTTTATGAAGGTCAGCGGGCATCAAAGAAACTTGTTGTCGTTTTCGGGCATCAATCTCATCCACAGAAATATTGTGTTGGATGCCTTTGTCGTCCTTGATTTGAATTTCCGCGTCGGTTTCTCCAAGAAGGACTCCTGTAATGCTTCGTCCGTCTGATTTTTGAATCATCCAGTTTTCGTAGTTATGACTAATGCCTGCGGAAGGGAATAGGATCGATTCATAGAGGGCAGTTTTAGATAGTTTATTGCCAATCTCCGAAAGATCGGGGCCCACCTCAATTCCCTTGCCATTAACGAGATGACATTTTGCACACGTTCCGGCGTTCTCAAAAACAAGTTTACCTTTGGCGGCGTCTCCCTTGCGTTTGCTGAGCTGATCCATTGAGGGCAGTGGTTTGCTGTTCTTCGTGGCCGCTATTGGGAATAGTTCATTCGCCTTTTGGCGGATGTCGTTCCAGCGAGCGCCGTGGAGCGTAGCCTGGATCGCTGGAAGGGTGCCAGGGTCAATCTTTTCTTTTTTTGTAATCCACGAGAGGACTGTGCGAGCGCCAGATTGGCTCTCCCCCATTTTCTTAATTGCATAATTTCTTAGTGGCAGTCCGAGAGAGGACTGTTTGGCAATACCATTGAGAATGGCGCCTCCTGGGTTGGTGCCTGAATTCGCCAACGCATCACAGAGATTTTGTTGAGTTTCCGGAGATGAACGGAGGATTAGATCTTTCACCTGTGTGCCTTGTTTTTTATTCAACAACAATTTCATGGCATCGGCAGCCAATTGAGGATTGGAGGAATCGGCACTGATTTTTAAAATATCTGAATAAAATTGTTCTACTGAAAAACGGTTGACGAGAGAAATGAAATCGGGAGTCCCTCGTTTTTGCTCAATTAATTGATTCAACTTTTTCAATTGATTTTTGTTGAGGGATTCGACCGTCAAGCGATTGGCTGACTCCATTAATACAACGTTAGATTTATCAATTTCGTAGTCGACATCACTAAAAGCAATTTCAGCAAGAATGTTTGCCTTATCATCCGAATTCAAAAAGTCGAGTGCCCGAAAATAGCGTTTGGTTTGGTTCGCTGTGGTGGATGGGTGTTTGATAATTCCCCCCAGTTCTGCAACGGTGCTTTTACCGCGAGATCGCCATAAAATATCTTTCATTTCCGTGGAAGCCATTGGGTCTCCTGAGAAATTGGCACGCCACTTGGCGAGGCAGGCATCCCAGTGGTTTTCTGCGGCAATCCCAAGCGCTTCCAAGAACCACCGGTCTGGAGAACGGTACATGGAGGCGATGGTTGCCCAGGTTTCGACTAATTGGTCAGCTTCTTTGGGTGTGGGGTCGAGCATCCATTGACGCATGCCAACTAAGATTGCCCGCAGCAATGCAGGATTCGCATTTTCGAAATCAATGTCGTCATAAATATCGGAATAAGCTATCTGGTCTTGCAGTAATACGGCCATGCGAATCGCGGTAATTTGCAAGTCGGGATTAGCGTCGCCCAATCCGTTTTTGATGTATTTGATTTTTTGAGCCTTAGGGATGTTTAGATTCCCCAAAGCCCAGAGTGCACGGGCGCGGTGACGGGGGTTGTCTTGGCTCCATAAAGCTTCGAGTGCGGAAACTGACTTGCTGCCAAATTCTTGTAACGCTTTCCACGCGAGGTAGCGAGTGGCTAGGTTGGGACTGCCTAGAGCTTGAGCAGACAATTCAGGAGTTGAAAAATCAACCGCAGGAGATTGATATTTTCCTCCAGCGTTTTTGGCTGTAACGCGGAACAAACGCCCTCGTTGAACATCTTGCATGCGATGCCCTCCGACTCCCGGGTCGTACCAGTCAGCGACGATTAAAGAACCGTCAGGCGCGACGCAAACATCGGATGGACGAAACCAGCGGTTTTTTTCGGCACCATCAATCATGTTGACGATAGAAGCGGAATAGCCTGCACCGGAAACTTCGACTGGATACGCGCGAACGATGTTCGGGCCAGCATCGCAGTGGATCATTTGGTTTTGAAAAACAAGGGGAAGAGAGTCACCTTCATAGACACAAATCCCCGTGGGAGAGCCTGCGCCGGTGATCAATAGATTGGGGACGATTCCTGGGTCGTTTTGATACCAATGTCGTGTTGGTACGTCCGGGTGCATGCCGGTTCTCTGCGTCCGCCAGCCAGCGCCAGTTCTTTGATCGGTGTATCCATAGTTTCCAAATGGCATCACGAAGTTAATCCGAGTGGCGCGGTTGCCATCGTCGTCGTTGTCCGACTGCCAGAGAGACCCAAAGGAGTCGATGCAGACTTCCCAGTTGTTGCGAAAATTCCATGCAAGTGTTTCAAAATCTGAGCCATCGAGGTTGCATCGAAAAATCATTCCCTGATTGTAAGGGCGACTGTTGGCAATCACTGGATTACCCGCTTTGTCGATGATTTGCTTTCCAGCTTTATCTTTAATTTGCCGTCCACTGTTGCCGAAATTAAAATAGAGCTTTCCGTCGGGGCCAAACACAAATGCATGGATTCCATGGTCGTGTTGAGTTCCACTAATACCGGTAAACAAAACCTCTTTGCGATCCGCTTTGGAATCACCATCGGAATCGATCAAGTAAAAAACGGAGTCGTTGGCGGATACCAAAACGCGATCGCCAAGAACGCATATCCCATGGACTGAATCAATGTCTCGCCCTTGATAGAACACTTTTTGGCTGTCCGCTTTGGCATCACCATCGGTGTCTTCCAAGATGAGTATTCGGTCACCCTCTTCGCGGGGCTTCGAGTCTCCATTGCGAAACTGCCGATAATTAATAACTTCGCAAACCCAGACTCGGCCGAGGTGGTCAATGTCGATGTTGGTTGGGTTGGCCAGCATTGGTTCGGATGCAAACAGTTCAACGTCCAGTTCCGGGTGGATGGCAAATTGCGAAATCGCGTTTTCAGATACGTGAACTTTGTCGGTTTGTCCTAAAGCGACACTCAAGTTTCCAACCGTAATGATTAGCATTAAGCCGAGAAAGAGTCGATTGAGCAAAAATGATATGCTGGGTTGCGGAGGGTATGGGTTCATGGAAGGCCGATCAACAATTAAAGAGTTGGACTGTTGAAGAATTTTACCAAATTCAATTGAAGCGTGGGAAGCAGTTTGTCAGTTTGCTTCTCAAAATTTAGCAAAGTGAAAGAAACTGAAAAACGAGTCAAACTATTCGTTTGTCTGGTAAAGAGGTAGCATTCGATGACGAACCTCAAGCGAGAGTAAATTCATGGTGGTAACGTAGAGTCGTCCACCAAAGCCGCCCCAGCGATCTGGAACGGGGCGATAAGGGTTCCAACTGCCGGCGAGATCCCCGGATTTTTCCTGAGATCGAATGAGCATCGGACGGAGGAGGTTGTTCCATTGGTTCCACCGCTGTCCGTCGACAAACTTTAAAACCTGTGTCGCGTAGTACCAGTAATAGGTATCTCTTACCTGAGGACTTGTGTCTCCTGGAAGTTGGGTTTGCAAAAGATAATCTGCGCCTGCTAGTAAGCGCGGATCATTTTTGTCCCAGCCTGTATAAATCCGCATTAGCAAGCCAACCGAAGTCATCGAAGGAGTCGGTTTGCGTCCCTGAATTCGAGATATGCCTTTTGAATTAATGGCAAATGGATCATAACGATAGATTGATGGATTGTCGGGTGCTGCGGCCACTTCAAGCCAATCGTCAATCGACCGAAACGTTTCGGGATCCACATTCAGCCCCGCCAGTCGCCCACTTTGAAGTGCCATCATCATCCATCCAGAGACGGAGGTGTCGGAGGTAAGGTTTCCCGGCTGGTCGAAGTATCGCCAGCCTCCGCGACGCGGATCTTGGGTTGCCTGAATGTAGTCCAATGCTTTTTGGACAGGAACTTTTAGACGTTCGTCCTGTGTCATTCCGTAGGCTTCTGTTAGCGCCAGCGTAGCGATACCGTGACTGTATAACCTGCACGCATTGTTGGATTTTAAATTGCTAGGGACGTAGAGCCCGCCATTTTCAGATTGGTTGTCGAGTAACCACTGTATCGCTCGATCAATTTGTGTGGCGTACTTAAATTCTCGATGATTAAATCCCGCCCCTTGAAATGCGAGCACCGCCAGTCCTGTCGCTGCGGTATCGCTTTCAAGTTGCATGACTTTTTGCCGCGAGCCTGTATCAAATCCACCGAGCGTCCAGTTTCCTTGTTGCGTCTGGTAGCGTGCTAAGAATTCGAGTCCAAGTTGAATCGATGCCTCGGTCGTCGGTTCTCCGGAGCTTGACATGCCGTTTGGCGTGCGGTCCTGAAAGGCCTCCTGAGCGAGCACGGCGTCAGGATTGAGAGCGGGTGTGCCACCGGCAGTTTTGCTTCGGAATCGAGTTTGAGGCGATGGCTGTAATTGCTGGCTGTCGGTCGTGGCGGGGCGTTCCATGATGCCCGCAGATTCCGCGGGGAGGAGCCCAAGTCCGGCTGGCCCCTCGGGGGCTTTGACTTCGAAGGCAAGGCTTGAATTGTCTGAATCCTCGGATCGCTTTATTTCAGCCATGGCATCGCCACTCGCGTCGGAATTGGTTTGAGATTCGTTGCTTCCAGTTTCTGAATTTGCCGAATCAAATTTCACGGTTGCGACAATCGCAGGACCGATCTTTTTAGTGCGGGAACCCGGAGTTTGCTTAGCTCTGTTGGTGGATGCAACCGGGTTGTTCGACTTGGAGTTTTTGCCAGGTTTTCCCGTTTCAATCATCCGAGAGAGGCCGGAAGAGAGAGGATTTGCCGAGGCGGCTGGTGCCTCGAGGGTAGTTTCAGATTTGGCATTTCTGCCGTCTCCACCGCTGCCTGCTGTTTGTTTTACAACTCGAGTATCTTGGGGATCGAGGGAATCAGCACTGCCTTGCGTATTCGTTGGGTTGGCAGATTTCGTTTGAGAGGATCCCTCGCCCGTGCCTGCTGATGAACGAATGATTGGCGCTTGGGCAAGTCGAGTCCGTTGGTTGCCTCGTTGGTTTTTAAGTTGTTCTTCTTCGTTGCCGGGACTCGCATCCTCGGTGTCTCGAGTTGCCTTCTGGCGGGAGTCTGACAGCTGATTCGAAACATTCGTTTTGCCCGCGTCCGCAATTTCCCCAAAAGCGGGCGCTGCCCATTTTTCTGAGCCAGATGTCGAATCCGCGACCGATCGCGAGTCAACGGTTAGCTCAGTGGAACTATCGAGAGCTTCTGTTGAGGGGGGAGCGGAAGGTACGTTTGCGGGAGCCGAGACCGCAGCGACGGCGTTAGCTGCGAGCGATGGTTGTAGGTTGGATCGTTGTTTTGACCTTCGAGTCGACTCCGTGTTAAGTTCAGCAATTTCGGTTTGACCGCCTCCAGATCGGCGTTCTGATTTTCGTTCTGAAACTACCTTAGTGGGGCCTAGGTCGATCATGCTGGTCCCCTTGGCTGCCGATTGATTGTCTCGAGATTTCGTAGATGCGGCATCAACTGAAGCGGCAGAGGATTCAGTGGTTTTTTCGCCGATAGTTTTTCCACCTGCCAGCTTTGCAGGGGCCGTCGTGTCAGCCAATAAAATATTTGTGGGTTGGGCGTTTTTGCCAGAGGATCGTTTCTTTGTTGATTTTTGCGACGAGGTTAACATTTCCGGACTATCGGCCCGACTCAAGCTCCGGGTTCTCTTGGCGGAATCAGAAGCCTGCGCTGCGGGACTGGTTTCACCACCGTCGAATCGTTCTAAATTTTTAGTTTTCCCGGCTCCAGCAATGCCGGCCGAATCGCGGGTAATTGAAATTGTTTTCGAATTTTGCTCCCTCGAGGTTTGGGTAGATTCGGGAGAGCGGGTTGGTTTTTCAACCGGCATGGTTGTGGAAGCGATATTGGATTGAAGAATCGATCGTTTCGGGGTTGGAAGTTGTGATGTGGGTTCTGAAATGCTGGGTTGTTTATTTGGGCTGCTCTTTCGGTTTACCGTTTTGGCGATCTGAGGCTGGCGACTGAGTGTGGGTGAGGGTTGCCGGTTGAGAGACGGTCGGATTGCTTGGTCCCGTGTTGGCCGGCGGGTCACTTCCGCGGCCGACTGAGATGGCTGGTTGGCAGACGGTTGGACTGCCGTTGCCGATTCAGTTTTTTGAGGTGTTGGAGAAGGTTTGGCAAAAATAGGGATTCGCGGATCGCTTCTTTTGACGTTGGCACTTGCTGCCGATGCTTTCGGTTTACTCAACGATTGGTTCGATCGTGGAACTTGAGCGCGACTTGCCGACGGCGTGACGGGAGAGGTTTGAGTTTCAGAGGGAGCGTTTTGTAGTTTTGGTTGAACTCGCTGAGGTGTCGAATTTGCCGGCTGACGTTGGGTGGCATCAGCCCGAGCAGTGTCACTTTTGGTGGGAGGTTGAGGGCTTGCCGGTTGTGTAACCGTTTGTTTTTCGAGCGTTGATTTCCCAGAGATTGTTGGTTGGGCAGTGGATGGTTTTGTTTGGCGTTTTAATTGTGATAATTCCGGGCTTTGCCTCGGCACGGTCTGCGATTTTACTTTTTGGGGAGCAATTTGAGGGTTAACGTCCGGTTTGTTTTCGATGACGGGTACGGGTTGAGTTTCGTCAACCGTTTTAGTTTCCTGTTCTCGATTAATATCGACAACGGGTTCGGGGGTTGGGCGAGCGTTCGGCTTTTCAAAAACAAACGCTGCTTTGCGATCGCTAATTTCGATGGTTCGAACGGGTCGCTGAACAACTTTTTGAGAGGGTTCCTCGAAGCGGTTTTCAAAAATATTTGTTAAGGCGGCAGTGAAAATTACTAATAGGTGGATTGCGAGACTGGCGATAATTGCCAGTTGAAGTGAGCGGCGAACCTTGTAATTTTTAATGCTAAACAGGAAACAAATCGCCATGACTGCAAACACAGGCAGTCCCATCAACCCGGCCCACATCCAAGGGCCCTGGAGGAGCGTTGCGACGGCGCCCGAAGCGATCCCAACCAACACCGTCAAAGCAACCAGAATCGGCCAGAATTGCTGGTCGAAGGATGGTTGCCGTTGGGGCGTTATTTTTTGGACCGTTCGTCGTTTCACTGACGTTGCTTTTGGTTAAGGTTCAGCGGGTTTGAGGTTCGGGAGTTTTAGTTTTCGTCAATTGTTGCTGTGAAATCGTGAATGCCAACTTTTTTGCAGATGCCAATCGCAATGGCGACAGGTTCCCATTCTGATTTTCTATCAGCGCGAATGACGACCGTTTGCGTGAGTGGATTATTTGCTTTTGCCCGGCTTAGTATCTGTTCAACTTGTTCTGGTTGCCGGAATGCCCCGTCGATGTAATAGCGTCCTTGTTCGTCAACGTTGATCACCATTTCAGCTGGTTGAGCGGAGGCCGGTAAGGCTTCCGAAACGCTTGGAAGGTTCAGATCGAGCTCACGTTCTTCCTCAGAAAAACGAGATGACACCAGAAAGAAAATCAGTAATAGAAAGACAACATCAATCAACGGCGTGATGCTGAGTGAGCCAACTGCGGAAGTCCGTTTTATTTTTACTGCCATGGGATTGCCGGTGCTGTTTGCTTAGCGGGAATTTATTGCGTCTCCAAATTTTGTTCGCGAAATTTTATTCTGTCGTTTTTCGAGCGGTCGAAGCGTTCGTCGGAATCGGCTCATCGAATCCTTGCGTAAATCTCACCTGGCCTTCGTAGCGTTCGAACTGAGGCAAAAGGTTGTAGACCATTTCTTCAATTTGATTCATCAACTGGATGATGCGATTTTCGAAATGATGTGACAAAATGGCGGCGGGAATGGCAATCACGAGTCCAACCATGGTGGTTACCAACGCAACATAAATTCCGTTGGCGAGTGCGACGCCACGATTTTGACCGGCATTCAGTTCTGCCAATTGGGTGGTGTCGTAAAATGCCTGTGTGATGCCCCAGACCGTTCCCAAGAGACCAATCAATGGTGCAATGGCGGCAGCAAGAGCCAGCCACGAAGTCATTTGGCTGAGCCGCGTTGCTTCTCTTTGGCTGGACTCAGAAACCGCATTTTCCATTTCCATTTGCGGTCGACCAACCTTGACCAGCATGGATCGGATGACATACGAGGCTGAGGAGGGATATCGTTGACAGGCTTGATAGACACCACGCGGGTCAAGTCCGTTTGGCGATTGGCTCAATTCAGAAATTTGATCGATCAAAGCGTTGGGAAAGATTTTTTCGCGACGAAGTGCCATGAATCTTTCGATTGCGATGGTGACGACGCCGAGGGAAAGGGCAATGAGTGGAAGCATGAACCAACCACCCTGCGTGAGTAGCGAGAGGAAATTGATTCCTGTTTTGGCGTTCGGTTGTGACTCAGCGGATGCAGGAGGAGCGGTTTGCGGCGGTATAAACTCAGGTGCAATCGGGGGAGTCAAAACCGTTGCGCTCACTGCGGATTCGGTGAGCCAAATATTTGAAGTTATCAAAAACATCAAAATTCCGAAAACGACGGTGTAGGTCAATCGTTGATTCAGTCGACAAAAGAGCGTCATAAGATCTCCGGAATGGTAAAAACCTGCAGCAGTTGGTGAGTTAACGAGATGCGTGTGCGACATCAGCGGTCTACTGGAATTTCATTTTTTTTAATTGTTCCAGTTGTCGACGAGCTTCTGGCACAAGTTTGTCGTCGCTGTAGTTTTTTAAAAGGTATTCAAATTGTTTAATGGCGGCAGCGGTTAGCACTGGCTGCTCAGCCGGGGGGGCATTTTTGATTTGTACGAACGAACATCGAGCCGCTTCGTAGATTGCATACGCCTGCCACGGTCGAACATCCGGTTCGGCCTGAAGGCCATTGAATCCGTAATAGACTTTCTTAAATTCTTTGATTGCCTCTGCAAATTGTTTATTGCCAAATAGCGAATCGCCAATCATGCATCGAGCGCGGGCGGCTGTCTTTCCTTCACTTTTTGCAGCGAGGTTAAAGTAGTTGAGTGCTTTTTTGGGATCCCGTAATCCGTTGTAGGCCATGCCAATTTCCAGCATGGCATCTTCCTGCATTGGAATTCCAGCAGGTGATTTGTTGGGGTCGAGGTTCTCAAATGGCTCGAGTAACGTGAGCGTTTCCTGATATTTTTTTATTTGATTGGCACTTTGAGCGGCATGGACTCGCGCTAACCATTGAATTTTAGGTTCGGTCAAAGGTGAGTTGGAAACAGCGGGTAATGCAACCTGATAGGCCGTCAGTGCCGATTCATAGTCTTTTAAACGGTAGAGCGATTCCGCCGTCATGAAGAGTCCATCGGCAACCAAGTCTCCTTCTGGAAATCGCTTGACTTGATTTGAAAACTGATCGCCTGCCTCTTTGAATTGGGTTTGTTTGTAATGAGACCAAGCCAGTTTGTACGCTGCTTTTTCTAAAATCTCGTTCTCAACTTTGGAATCGAGACAGGCTTGATAGGCGGCAATCGCATCGTCGTAATTCTTTTGGCCGTAGAACTCAGAACCGATATGAAAATTAGCTTCGGGGGCAAGGGAGCTGGCGGGAAACTTGGACGCGATTGTGCGAAAGTTGTCCATCGCTAGTTTTTCTTGATTGCTTGAACGAAGGCCCCAGGCCAATTCGTAAAGGTAACGATCCGTTTGTTCCGAGGTCTTAAATTCATCGACCAGAGTTTGGAAGGTCTTGCTAACCTCGTTCCACTGTTGGGCATCGATCTGTGCAAGTCCAAGATCGTACAACGCACTTTCTCTTCGATCATTTTCAGGTTTCGAGGCGAGGAACTCGTTGAGATCTTCGATCGCGGCTTTGGGGTTGCCAAGTTTGCGTTGGGCGTTCGCGCGGCCGGTTCTGGCAAGGTTAGCGAGGTCATTGTCAGGAAATTGAGAAATCAATTTAGTAAATGTTTTCTCAGCAGCCTGGTTTTGTTCGATCTGAAGTTGGCAATAGGCGGCATTGTAAAGGGAGAAAGGTGTGAACTTCGTTGGCGATTCAAGGTTGTTAATACGTTGGAAATGCTCGAGAGCACTCTTGTATTTTTCTTGCTCATAATCGGATTCGCCGAGCCGATAGTGAAGCTCTGTGGCGAGTGGTGAGCTGGAATAAGTTTTCAGGAAAGTGTCGGCGGTTTCAGTAGCTTCTTTGTCTTTTTTCTGGGCAAGCTGAGATCGGCAAAGTGTAAGAAGGGTTTCCGCGGTCCGTTTCCATTGCTGATTCGCAACGAACGAGTTGGCCAACGATTTTTCAGCGTCAGCGAATTTCCCCTGTTTAAATTGGCTCGATCCAATCCAGAATTCAACCTCTGAAAGTTGGTTGGCATCGGCCTCTTGGTTGGTGGCGAGTGGCTGGAGTTTTGCAATCGCCTTGGAGTAATTTCCGTTAATGTAATCAGCTACCGCGGATCGAATGGTCCAGCGATTTATTTTCGCATTCCCTTTGAATTGAGTGATCAGCTGTTCGTACGTCTGTTTGGCTTCATCGGGTTGGTCGTTCAATAACTGCGCCTCTGCCTTAATCTCCATGGTGTCGGGTAGCAAGTCGTTGGTGGAGAACGTGGTTTCAAAAGCGTTTGCGGTTTTTATTGCTGTCTTAAAATCACCGGTATCAAGCGAAGTGAATGCGGAGCTATGTAGTGCCTGTGGTGCTAGATCACTGGCCGGATAAGAAGTTGCAATGTTGTCAAATAGCGCGATCGACGATTCCCGTTTGTCGGGGATTGCAAACGCAGCGTCTGCTTGATCCATCAGAAGGTTAATCCAGCCTACCGGTTTGTTCTTAGTAGATTTGACTTTGTTGATTTGGTTTTCGGCAATCGCCAAGGCTTTGGAGGGCTCCTCCGATTTAAGATAGATGCCGGCCAGCCAGTGGGCTGCCAACGTTCCATTGACGGGGTCGGCTTTAATCGCTCGCTCCAATAACGGAATCGCGTTTTTGGGCTGCTCTGCATCAAGGTAATTGCGTCCTGCGTTGGCAAGGGCTTCGATGGCTAAGGGAGACTCGGGAGTATTTGAAATCTCTTCGAATAAAGCCGCCGCTCGTTGGTAGTTTTTTAGCGCTCTGGAACAAACGGCAAGTTCGTATTTAGCCTCATTAATGATGGTGTCAGATGGCAAGTCTGAGTCGGGTTCATTTTGACTGACAATCGATTCGAGAATGGCTTCTGCCTGTTTGAGTTTGTCAGTAGCGGCTTGCGATTTGTTTTGATCTGAATCTTGCCTAGCAAGCTTGACCAGGTTGGATGCAGTTCTCGACTGGATTTCGGTCAGGAGAGGACTGTTCTGATCAGCAGCAATTTTGGCGGCTTTTTGAAAAAAATCGGTAGCTTGTTCATACTGCTGTAATTGATCGTGAAGATCTGCAACGGCAAATAGAGATTCGAGTTTGAACGCAGGTTCTGAGAGTTTGAGAATTTTGGAATACGTTGCCAACGCTTTCTTGCGATCTCCCAATGCTTCGAGTGCGTTACCTTGAAAGAAAAAGGCTTGATCTGCATTTTCGAATTCCGGGTTCTCTTTGAGTAGTTCCGTAAACGTTTTAATTGCTTCACGATAAAGTTTATTGGATTCTTTTGACTTAGATTTACCGGCTAAATTCTGTCCTGCCTGAAATTGAGTGAAACCAAGGTAGAGCATCGCCAAGGGTTTTTTGGTAGTCTCCGCATCGGTTAGTTTTTCTAGTGAGGCTTTGAATTGGGGGATGGCCTGAGTCGGTTGCTCAAGTTTCAAATAACAAACACCAGCATTGTAATGTGCTTTGCCGATAAGTTTCGAAGTTGGGTGTTCTTTGATTAGCGTTTCCCATTGTTCAGCTGCGAATTCAAAGTCGTCGCCATTTTGTGCGGCGGACGCTATCTGGGCAATTTTCATTGCAGCGGATTCGTCCTGGATAGGCGCTGCGTGAAGTCGGTCCAGCGAGATGTGCGTCACGCTAAACACAACGAGAACTAAGATGAGTGCTCGTAAGAGGCTAAAAAATTTGAATTGCCAAGGCATGTTCATTTTTAAGAAGTGTTCGTTGTTCATGGATTTGTTTTCGTTGGCGTACCGCAAATATGTCATTCCTGAAATCCAAACAAAGTGAATCGGAAACGAGGATAAGTGCTTGAAAAATTATCGCCGTTGAGTCATTTAAAAATTGAATGCTGTTGCCAAGCCAGTCGCTCCAGCAATCCAAGTTGAGTGGAATGTGAAACTGGCTGATTTAGATCCCCGCCCATAACCTATTTTTGACATCAAATGCGTTGGAGGCAAATAGTTATCGAAATACGGTTCACGGGGGGTGAGTATTGTTGATCTGATTTCAGTGTAGACTGAATCGACGCCCTGTTCTTTTAAACCCGCGCTTCGAGGCGTTCAGGTCGCAAGAAAACAAACTGTCTTGGCCAGTTTTGCGAAAATACAGTCCGTTTGGGAGAGTTTCCGGAGTTTGGATTTACCAGCGGCAGAGGTGGCCAAAATAGGGGATTGCCGGATATACGGGGTAAAACAGGAGCCATACGATCCTAAAAAGGAGGGCTTTTGTGATTTGCGACCTGAAAAAAGCCGAACCATCCGAAGTGAGACGTAAAATAACGTGTACAAAGTCCCTGATTCTTGTAAGATTAGGTAATCTTATCCCAACTCATAACCTGATGAATTTTGCCGGCCATTTATCCCACCCGGTCCTGTGATCTTCATAACGGAGCGCTGTTTTTGTCAATCAAGAGCACGCTATAACCTGCCAAGGAGAATCTTATGCCGTCCATCCCGTCTCAACACCGCCCGTTCTCTCGACGTGGTTTGACTTTGATTGAGATCATGATCGCGTTGACAATGACTCTGATTGTTCTCGGCGCGATGATGCAGGCTTTTCAATACGCCAGTGGTCAAATGCAAATGGGCCGGGCAACGATGGAGATGGCCAATCGGTTGCGATCGGCGGAAGAGTTACTGAGAAGTGATCTTAGCAATTTGACGGTAGAACCGCGTCCGTATACCGAGACAACCAATCCTAATGGATACTTCGAAATTGTTGACGGAGCGATGCGTGACAAGACGAACGCCGCCGGAATCAACAGTTACCTCGGCGATGTTGACGACGTGATCGCAATGACCGTCCGGAGCGATGGACAGTTTTTTCGTGGGCGTCACATACCAGACAATACGACTAACTCCAAAGTAATTGAGTCATCGATTGCAGAGATAATGTGGTACACGACGTTTGTAGATCGAAACGCGGATCAGTTAATTGACTTGTCTGAGAGCTTAAAAGTGCATCGCCGAGTTCTTTTGATTCGACCCGATATGGGACCATGGGAGAATCTCACCTCAGCTCAGGTAACCACTCTGATGCAAAATAACGATATTTCATGTCGCATTGTCTTTGACCAAGACGCGAATGAATTCAATGTCTACGCGAACAGCCTTAGCGATCTTGCTCTGAGAAGAAATCGTTTTTGTCATCAGTGGTACAACTATGACGCTGGTACTCCAAGTATTGATATCAATTGGCCCAACTTCCTTGATAGGTCCTTAATTTCCACGTTTAAACCAGTGGAGGGAAATGACATTGTTCTCACGGATGTTGCAAGTTTTGATTTACAAGTTTACTCGCCCAATGTCACTCTAAGTCTGGATACTGACATTCCGGTAGCGCCCGCTGATCCTGGGTTCCCTGTCGCCGCGACGCAGATTTCTGCAGGTGATTTCGTCGATCTCGTTTGGAACTCACCGGCAAGCCCACCACCAAACGCACTGGTAGATTTTCGAGGTAGCCGATTCAATTTTGCACAGCAGGTATGGCGGAACGCTTTCCCATTAGCGGAGGCTTTCTACGATACCTGGACACCTGTCTATGAGAGCGATGGATTTGATCAGGACAACGATTCTTTGATTGATGAAGGAACTAACGGCTTGGACAATGGCGGCCCACTCGCTCCAGATGATGATTCCGAACGTGAAACACGCCCGCCCTACCCTTACCCGATTCGGGGTGTGAAGGTCAGCATTCGACTGATTGAAAAAACTACCAATCAGGTCTACCAGTCGTCCGTCGTTCATTCTTACGTACCTGAGTAAATAGGTTCAGCGGGTACATGATGGACGTTGGGTTGCCACGTGTGGTTGAATTTCGATTGAGTTGAATTCTTTGTTGGTACAATTTCTTGCCTGACTTTCACGCCATTCGGCTGCATGGTCCCTGGACGGCCAAAGTTCTCGATTCTCAATTCGTTTGCGACGTTTCAACGCATGAACGTCGGCTTTCAATTCCTTCCGATTGGGGAGATTGGTTGGGAGCGTCTTTTCGCGGTCGCGTTGAATTTCGACGCCGATTTGGTTTACCCACGCAATTAAATCCCGGTCAGGCAGTTTGGCTTGTTTTCGAATCCGTTGATTTTCAAGCTTCTATTTCTCTCAATGAAATTGAAGTGGGAACGATGCGTCTAGGTGATGATGCTTTCCGAGTCGAAATTGGGGAGCAGTTGCAGCATTCGAACCATCTAAGAGTTGTGGTAGACCTTCCTGCTGAGGTCGATCGTGGCGAACGAAACCCATTGGCCGGTGGGTTGATTGGCTCGGTTCGGTTGGAAATTTCCGAGAGCCTTTGAACGAATCGCCCCTTTTTTAGGCTGGGCCATCTCTGATATGCCGGATGATAAAAACCAGTCTCACATGCCGATGTGAAACTTTGTCGATTGGGGCGAGCTGCCGGGTTGTGCGGGCGGAGTGCCGGTTTTAACACCTATTCCGGCGAATTTTCGTGATTGCAGCGTAGATCTGTCGCCAAACTCTCGATGAAAAAAATGGCGTACCCCTCCATTTGCCGACGAACTTTGGTCTTGCCGCCAATTCAATCCGAAGTAAATTCTATCGCCATTACTTTCGGGTTTTTGTTTTCAAACATGTGAATTTTACGATGACCGGTTCTGACTCAAACCAGCGACTCGAGTACGTTTTGTTAACGCTTTATCGTTACAAAATTGTATGGATCGCGCCTGCGATTCTTGGTGCTGTTCTAGCATTGTACTATGCGACGATGTTAAGTCCGCAAATCTGGTCCGCTCGGCAATCCATGATTGTGCGGGATGACCTCCTTGGCCAGTCTTACAAGCCGGGACGTTTTGATTCCATTGAGTCGATGAAATCGGCACAGGAGACGATTCTTGAGATCGCCCGACAGCCGCAAGTCATTCGAAATGCGATGGCTAAACTGGGGCCGCCTGAGACTTTAAAAGACGAGGCGGCGATCGCTGAGTGGCCTAACGAAGAGACCATTGAAGACATGCAGGACGCAGTCTTAATTCACGCTCCCAATGGCGCAGAATTTGGGAAAACAGAAGTGATTGTCCTGAATGTCAAGCAAAGCACTCCGGAGCGGTCACTCAAGTTCATCGAGTTGCTGCTGGTCGAAATCATCGCCAAAGTCGATGAGGTTCGTTCGATGCGATTGCAGAGTATGGAAGTCGAGTTAACGCGGGTACGCGATGCTGCAATGGCAGAGCTCAATAAATCAAAAGATAAGCTTATCCAGATGGATAAGTCATTGGGGTCAGATATCGCCACGATGAACGCTCTGAGCGATCCCCAAAACAGCGACAACTCGATCAAGCGAGACATTTCACAGATTCGCATTGAAATACGAGAGGCGACGCTTCAATTAGAAAAGCGAACCGCGTTGTTGT
>Ga0214481_100286_pt1 | contig 27203 bp, 19 predicted proteins | sample M1_20Mar14CPVII9_4_FD_165057 | JGI IMG/M metagenome (GOLD analysis project Ga0214481, IMG submission 165057) | Marine eukaryotic communities from Monterey Bay, California, United States - M1_20Mar14CPVII9sort6BwellG10 | ecosystem: Environmental > Aquatic > Marine > Unclassified | place: USA...
TTTGGTAATTTATTTTCCCACACATGTTGCTTTAGAACAGAACAACTTAGCTGTGTGGGAAGCACCCCTCATTAAAAAAAAGACACCAAAATATTTTGGAAGATGGAAGAAAGATTTTCTGGCTTTGTAGATCATAAGCATCATGTATACATGGAAGATCTTTGCTTTCCAAGAGCTATGTATAAAGAGGACCTCTATGAAGAAAGAATTTAAGAGTAGTAGATTATTACCTGTATCTTAGATATGAGATGGAAGAAAGAATTTAACCCAGATTATTGTGCAAACAAAATTAAGATACAATAGGGCATCTAATTCTAAAAGATAAACATGAGTAATTTGTTAAAATTAAAAGCTGATGAAATAGATGCCATATGTGGTTTAATAGACATTGCAAAATGCAAAAACCTCAAAGAGATATGCACCACTACCAATAATACTACCACTAAGATCAAAATTATTAAGCCAATAAAAAGAAAACGAAAATATATTCCAAAGATGAAGTGTGTAGTTGAGGGTTGTAAAACATTGAGCAGAGGCAATGGAGTTGGCAAAAATGGTGAATATTGTCTTCGTCATGGAGGGAGAAGATATCCTAGGAAATGGACACACGATGGATGCAATCATTATATACTTAGGAGCAAACTTTGTGCCAAACACTATGGGAGAAAGAGTTAAGGTTGCACAACACAGGGGTAGTGGACATTCAACAACAGGTAAACTGCACCCTGCCAAAGCAGGAATAAGGTTCTGGCTAACCTATGGTTGGATAGGCAAAGTCCCGAGACTACTTAATCTGTTAATGACAGTGGATTTATCTTTCATTACCCAACACAGCAACAGCGCGGAGCTTGTCTAGACTACTGTGTATATCCCTAGACCGATATTGTATTACTTTACAGTATTACTTGGTTCTTTACAATTATTCCTACTATGAGAGGTGTACATTCCTCAACAAAATAGCGATTCAGTCTTGCTTAAACAAGCGCAAGATTCACTTTGACAGAGTATCTAGGATACTGATATAACAAACGGGTGTCTGTAACTAGGTGGGATGATCAGAATGGCACTGTCGTTGTCACTATTGAAGTTCGTATGAAACAGAATATACTCATAACCCAATAATATAAGATACCGTATTATAACCTTATTTGGGAGATTTAATGTAAATACGTAGTCTTTTTCCCCCTTTTGTACAGATTTCAATAGTCACATAAGGTCACGTGAGATCCATCACATTAGTCTCTCAAGGTCACAAGTCACAAAAAATTCTATATGTGACTAGTTGTGAACGAGCTCTGTATTTGTAGTGTTTTTTTTCTGACTTTCACTTTTGACCTAGAGAGACCAATGTGTGGATCGCATGTGACTGTTTGTGACTTATTGAAATCCGCACAATCAGAGGGAAAACTACGCACCTGCAGTAGGCCTGGCCTTCGGCCGCAAGTTGATTTCATCATGCTGATGTCATACAATGGATAGTCAGTTTGGATAGTCAGTTGTCGTGTGTTATCGTCACACCGTGTCATGTATTCCATGCCATAGTATAAAAATAACTGAAATTTTATAGCGGTAATTACTATCACTATCTCAGTAACTTGCATGATTATGATGGTCGATGGTGAATACTGGCCAAAGGCCGTGCAGAGCATGCCTTGCCGCTAAATGGCATCGGATACTCACTGTTCCACTTTTCAATCCTTTAACATGACAGTTACCTCTGAAAAATGCATTCTAAATTCTATTGAAAGCGTTCCTGACGTTGATAACGATGTTTCACCGAAAATGCTTTCTGTTTTACTTTATACTAAGGGGTGCACCTGACTGTTTCGATTTTGATGCTATAGTTATTTTGAAATTAATGAATGACATACTTTATCTTCTAGTAGTAACTGCGTGGGTCTATACTTGATATCCGTATGTGATAAAGAAGCATCAGCATGGACTCCCAACTATGAAAATGTGATTCGCCGACAAACTGTTTCTAGCTATTTATACCCATATTTTCAATATTTACATCCGAATGAGGATACCATATCCTTCTACAAGAATGGAGGGGATTGTGGGGTTGTTCAATACAGCAACGGCCGATTACATTTACATATAGTACACGCACTCACCTCTTGTCGTTATTGATCAATGATGTGCATATCGTCGTCAATAATAATGAATTGCAATTGCAATACGAAGGAGTGCATTCAGTATAGAGGTGCGGCTAATGAATTACGATCAGATACGCCACTCGGATGATGGTATTAGGTGATGGTAGAGGTTGAGCTGTTGTTTATTTTCACATGTTATGAAAGTGAGCTCTCTCTTCCTTCACCTTGTGTGAGAAATCATCGGTCTCTTGCTCACGTGGCGGAGACGAATAATTTGATGATCAAATAAATATGTCCTACATCGAATTATTATGGTCTTGTTGAGAGGCATAGTGTAGGCGGGCATCATAAGTTGATCAATAATCCCTTTTATTTGGTTGTAATTTGAGATGAGGGACATATCAGAGCCAAAGTAGTTAATAACTAAAATAAGCAAGGGACATAATTAGATGAACATTGAATATTAAATATGAAATCAAATTTCTAATATGAAACAGGGACATCAATGATGACTAACACCAATAATGCCCCATGTAAATGAAAAATTGCCCTCTTAGCAGACATACAAGCCCCATATCATACATACGAGTACTTCTGATGCATCAAGAAAAGAGACGATGATATACTGAGCGAGATAGTGGCCTACCTGGTACTTGTCTACGCAATTGTCCTAAGCAATTATCTATTGTTTCATCCCAGGATGGCGTTTATATATCTTCTATGCTCGATAATAGGTGAGTACATTAACGTTCCCTACCTCCTTCATCCTATAATTTCGAAAATTACGTATCAGTGATTGACAAATGTACAAAGGGATACTACTGGTTAAATGATCAAGGCAGTAGTATACGCCGGTCAACATGGAATACACATGAAGGTATTCTATTACATGATTAGATACGACAATCAAGATACATCAAGGCCGAGCTGGCAGGCAGTTTTCACAGGAATCATGTAAATCCACGGACAAGAGGAATCCACCCTTGTTGCTGGCCGGTCTCAAAAATGGAGAGCAAACGGTATCTTTTTTCATCATCGCTGGACATGCATATCGTAGTAGATGGTATTAGCAAATAAACTACTATATAATTGGCCCTATTGCAATAGAAATACAATATATCTACAATATACAACCTGCGAATCCTTTTATCTACTTATCAATCTGTGTATACCGTGGTTAAGGTTACTGGATATCGTGGCTATCTCAAAAAATACTAATGCAATGTATCCTACACACTTCTATATAAAAACAATAATACAAAGCCCTAATTGATCATAAGTATATAATAACTCTCTGTGTACATATCAAATCATACGATACACCAACTATACCCGAGCGATTTAGGTTACCAACCCCTCAATAATCAATTACTTAACACATCACATACAAACATTCCAACAATTTCACAAAATTTAAATATACCGGTAGTGCACTAATAATATGCCAACTGAATCGGATGATAGAGATGTTAACGAGGGTGATGATACAGAAGAAACAGGTGGATTGTCTAAAAAACAGAACGCTCATATGGAGAATAGCGAAAAGGCAAACTGGAGAATAGCAAAAAGGCAAACGCTGTGTTTGAACGTTGGATTGAACGTATGAAAACAGAAGGAATACCAAATCCATCGAGTTGTTTTAAAGATGTACCAATAAAAAATCTAAGCATGTTAGACATTGCCAATATCTATTCTGATTGCAAGCGCAGATTTTCCAATACGAGCAAGTTGGAGGAGAAAGAAGCTAATGTAGAGGCAGTGTAAAGCAATATGTAGTAGTGATGGAATTAGAATTACAACATAGTCTTTTACTAGAGATATTATTTTTTACTTAAACCACTCTCCTTTGGCACCACTCCATCTAATCCACTGCATAATGGTACCTTATTACCGAACCGGTGATATCTATGGCAACTCAATATCTTTTAGGAACCGATATATAATCTTCTGTGTTGATTGTATCGTCTTGTATCCTCAATGCCATTCATCTGTTGTCTGCACTAACATATTCATACTATAGTACCCCTCTAAGAGCATAAGCACCCGCCATCTAATCGACTGCAAAATATATGATTTGTAAACTATATCCATTGATGCTCTAGAGGTGCCGTTAATTATTGCAATTTGATATATTCGAGTCATTGTCTCAATGTATCTCTTTGACAGATGCCGCGGTATGAACAACAGACCCACATAATTATTTAGGGTTGAGTGGGCATCTTAGAGATACATATTATCTGCGGCTCATAATTCACATATACTGCCGCCACTGTCGCCGAGAATAGCAATAGCAGCTGCCATGGTTGATGTTGTTTCGGTCATTGGAAAGTACCAATTGTGTATCTAATGTCTAAACTACACTTTTTTGCGATGGAAAAGGCAGAGTATAACTTCTGGGACAAACTTTTCCTAACTTGGCACCAGTGATACGTCCAGACTAGCGCTCCTCAACCTCAGGGTACGATGGTTGAAGAAAGAATCAAAGGTCTTATTGGAAACTGTATAGCCAATAAACAATACCGCGCTACTATCAAAACTTCGTGAAACAAATCGGACTGATTAATCGGAGTAATATAAACCATGAAGTGGCTTCATTATACTATTATTGTCTGTTGATGTTGATTGATTTGTTGTGTTTGATCTACAAATATCCTTTCCGTTATTAAATTGAATATTTTTGCAATGCATATCCCGGATTTATCATTACTAGAATCCAATCCATACATTACACCGTGTATTGTTCCACTAAATTAACATCAATGCATTGCAACGTATCTCATTCAATTGCAGTAAATATAGAGGGAGATCATTATAGCGACAATTTACAACATTTGCAATGTGGTACGACAATTGGTACCCCCTAACAACAATTGATACCCCCTACGAGGTCCCAGAAGCATTAAACTAAACCCACCATGATTATATGATGTTAAAGAGGGGGAATGATGGATACGATGAGGTAGGATTGTATCGATTCATTATTTATTGTTTATGATAACATTACATTATGTGCTATGAAGAACGTTGTGATAATGATGATTGGTGAGACATCAACGCGTTATCGATGACACGACAGTGATTGTCGAAACCAACTAACATTAATTTATATATCATAGGTTACCGATGGGTATGGTAGATATATCAGCACGGCAAACCCCTCTTTATGTATTGTTTGAGTTGTGTCACTATTGGCATGCAAAGATACCGCCAAAAGATACCCATCTCAAAAAGATACCGATGCGTTTTTTAGACAGTAGAGCAGACAGACATATAACACAATCCCCAAACCCCTTTGGAGTATTTCCCTATAGTGAAAACTAACATTACCTCTATTTTAGTGTGAATGGAGAACACTTTGAGTTGCAAGAACTTTTCAGGGAGTACCAACCATGGTGCCTCTAATACGTATAAAGGTCAACTAGGCGGCCAATTCCTTCCATCTACTGATAACCATCTCAGTAGATAGAAGCACAACCAGCAAATACCATCAAGTAATAATAACATAAATTAATTTAATCTCAACATTCCATCCGAGTGGCATCAACAACGCCAAAATTATTCACCAACTGGTGGCGTGGGATTTTTCCAAATTAGGGGGTAGTCGGTATCCAAGATACCAAAGCCTAAAGCTTTCTGACACTCTCACTTAATACACATAGTTATCGGCGGCTCCTACGGCTAATAGAAAATATTATCACCGTGATCCGGCGCATACATCAATGATATATAACCCATACTAAATACCGACAAGAAGGATCTAGCCAAATCACCCAATAGATGACGATATTTCACTTCTCCTCAACCACCTCCTCATCGATGAAATAATGACATGCTTGCGATAATATGTGGCTCGTTGACGGACTTATTGTCCATCTATCACCGCAGCAATCACCCAGTAGCCGTGATATAATATGATTATCGATAAGATACGGCGGTGACGGTGTAGGATGGCATATACGTCGTTTCATATTTACTTATGATTTTGAAAAATGTGCACATGATATGTCAACAGCTAATAGATTAGGATTAAGTTGGTTGGCACTACAAAATACATTGCAATTCTATAGTTTAGTATCATAGTAATACATTAGAATACTCTTTACTGTTCACCTACTATCATAATGGTGCATTAGTCATTGATGACCTTGTATATATGATGTCTCAAAGTAGAAACACTGAATACAACCGGACCATTCCAATAGATATAATGTCTCCAATGGTCAAACCATCATATCTCCACCTTCTTATGTATTAGTTGATTGTTGTATTGTATTAGTTTCACTTAGATTCGGCCATATATCAAACATTAATTAGTATACAACCAATCCCCACCTCAACTCAACTTAATCAAAACTCCGACATATACTTGATATACTGTCATCCTATAAACTCCACACACCAAAATAACATTCATAACCCCATCTAAAATCATTATATTGTCGAGTTGCCAATGGTTTTAGTGCCTAATCACTCAAACAATGGTATCAATATCAAATAACAGATTCCTGCTGTATATTGTTCAGTGTTGATGTATTGTTGTGCATTATCTATCTCCCTACTCTTTCATAGGCTAAATCATCTGGAACAAATATAACAATACCTCTACAATTGATATATTGTTGTGTATAATCCCCACCCATAATATTATTACCTATCACATATCCTTTTGTACTACTCTGACCGCCGCAGATTGCATTGTGTATTGTTTGTTGCTGATTGAGGATGGACTGCATTAAAGTAACACCAACACTCATTCCCAAGTTATTGCATATATCAATCCACTAATACTTAATAACCAACCCATCTCACCCTACTAAATGCAAATGTTATCACCACCCAAACTCATAAATAACAACAATTAATTAATTATACCCACTGCCATTCAAATTGCAACCACCCGAATTCTAAGCAACCATTACTAATCTATCTAACAACCCATAAACTAATTGCACAATTAATTGTTTTGTGCTGTATTATTGTATAACACCCTTTACATTATTAAATAGAAGGTGCAACGACATTTTGACGGCGGCGCCTCCGACATACATGCATCCCAGCAACGCCATCTACATAGACCACATCATAATACATCATTATTTATCAGCTTCATCCATTATTGTAGAAACCACTAGCGATACCACTGTGTCATCTGATCAGTAGTGGTTTTTACAAGCGTACATACCTTTGTCTTTAGACCACTCAGTAGTAGCTAGAAGCAACTGTGCACGGTCAGTACGGGGTTAATATCTATCCCGGGAGACATAAAGGCCCTGCGCATTATGTACTTTTGTAGTAGTGGTCAGATGACACAGTGGTATCGCTAGTGGTTTCTACAATTATAGTGGCGCATATTGTTGTGTATGGTTGTGTATTGTTGTGTATTATTGCAACTACATCGTTGTAACGGCTAATATTGTTAGTAATATACTGTTGGTACAGTTGTAGCGGTTCTAGCCTTATTCTAAAATAGGAAGTCCACAAAATTAATCAATATGGGTCCAGTGAGTAATTTCCGGCGGTATTTCATTAGTATAGAAGTGTTGGTCGCCGTGCCGCCGCCGATAGCCTACTATGGTTAAATTCCATGTTGCTTGAAAATGTGTATCGTGTATCGTAGAGTTCTATGGGGAACTTGTGGAACTTACAGTCCTCATCCCCATTGTATTAACCGCTGTCCATAATATCCGGACAAATGATATGGATATGGTGAGTCCGTGTATATAGAAACCCAACGCAGACTAGGCCAATCAGACCGGTCTTGCAATTCCATTTGTGTCGCAACCTTAATTGATGCGGCCACTTAGAATGTAAAGTAAAACATTAAATTATCTACTACAGCCTCTCAACAACAAGAGAGCAAAGATAGAATCGGAGTCTTGATATTGCTATTGCTACTAAAAGAGACGGTAGCACTTATGCATCTGCTTCGATGTCTGACTTGATATGTGCATCACTTGTGATGTCTAACTGTGCATCACTGCTAGTTGTGATGTCTAATTTGGACTTGGACTCGACTTGAGTAGACTCGACTTGAGTATCATCTACTTGTCTACTACTCCTGAATATGGACGTGGGTTGTTCATTATCAACATCAGGCCTCGCTTGGACCTCTACTCCGTCCGTCTCTACTATCGACTTGGGAGAATATAGAATGTTCATTATCATTCTCTGATCTAGACTTGTGTGTAGGTTGCACTTCTTGTGCATATGGTGTGTCACTTATTGACTTAGGAATCGGCTCTGCTGACGAGTTCTTGACATTCTCGGCAACTGCTTGTGTATCTGTTTCATCTTGTGTTTGAGACTTGATATGCTTGTGGCTACTGCTTTACTCTCATCTACGCTCTGGCTTGTATGAGCCTTGGTCTTGGCCTACTCTACCTTCTTTGGTGGGGCTCGTCGAGGAGACTGTGCTTTATAGACTTGCTCTGTAGCTGTATGATATGTTAAGTGTTTGTGCTCTGCATGATACTGTTGCTCATATCAGATGTTGATACGACGCTAGCTTGCTCTTCGTCAACCAAGTCGAAGCTATGTATTATAGCGGGTACTCTTTGATAGATGTTGACGTTGAAGAGAATACTTATAATTTAAGAATATCTAGAGATTAACGTCCACGCTAATAAAGCTATAGGACAACCGGTACGCCATTTTGCAGCACTAGACACTAGAGTTAGAGAGAGTGCTTTTTACTACTGGATTAAGAAAGTGTAAGTTTGAATTCTAAACCTTTCTGTCATTATTCTACATTTGATCCTCGCTTCGCTCGATCAAAAATACACCGAGCCACAAATATCAAATCTGCCAAAATGTAAGACTTTGCTTCGTGTAAAAATGATATATTAATAGATATGATAATTACCTTAATATCTCTACATATCTGTGGTTAATAATCAATATACCACAAGCTTTTGCCGCTTTGCTTTTTCTTTTTATGACATCCTATGAGTTCAGCACTTTGTCATTTCAACTGCCAGTTGGATTAACAGACCACGAAACGTGCTTTCTTCTTTGTTTGTGATTTTTTTTATGAATACTAGTTTGAACCAATGCAGTGCCTTTCCGTTTCCGTGCCAACTCCGTTCTATCAGTATCACTTTCGGATACAGTTGTGTGAGATGAATTTGATTTCCAAGGCGGGGCTGCCGCCCCCCATACTCCTATTTTTGGCAGCCAAGGCGGTCTCGGGCCCTCTTTTTGAAACTTGGAAAAGTCACCAAAGCGACGTTGTATCTTTGTTTGTAGCTGTGGAAAAGAACTATCTACGGAGGATCCGTTCAGAATTACTTTTTCTGCAGCTGACTTGCTCCATAGAGTCATGACTGTGTCGACGGCTGCAATGACTTTACCAACAGAGAGACCACCTGCAATGGGATGCACCTCCTGTTCCAAAGAATTAGGATCAAGTCCTTCAACTAAAGCGTTTAAAGCTTTTTTGAGGCGTCTAATCGATTTGTGAATTTGTGATGTAACAACAAGGTTTTTGTCAAATGGGATAAACTTCAGAAAGTGGAGAAGTGGCAGCAAAAGAGATCCTGTCGGAGATGACACATGAGGAAAATACTGCCTACCAGGCTTTCTATTGTGAGAAGAAGCTGGAACAACTGTGAAGGAATCCACTAGCCATAGTGCCACCAGTTTCATCCCACCTGAGAGGGATTCAAAAGTAAATAATCCACTGAGAATGGCAAACGAGAAGTGATTGAATAAATCTATGCATACCTGAGAAAAGAAAAGACCTTGTCCTTTTCAAATATTTTGTATTTCCAAAACTGGCCCTTGTGTCAACGTTCGATAATTCCCAATCAACAGTTCTCTGTAGCACCGCTAATGCTAATGCACGCTGTCCCACTGCTTTCTTTGGACAATACATGAGCAATAGCTTTGCGAAATGACCTTCTCTCCCTAATCGCAATATGCTTGACATATTGGACTTATTGTTGGCAACCGAGTCATGATGAAATTGCTCTGGGGTGAGATAGTTTGCAGGGAAAATGGTGACAGTGCCTCCGCTAGTTTTAATGAGTTCGCAACAAATGGCCATAGAAAGTTCAAGTTCTTTCGGTGCCTTATGAGTTTGTGAGACAACATCACAAGTTTTAACTACTTGGTAGTGTGATGCCCTCTCTCGAAATTTATTACGGGAAAATAAATAATCACTGCTATCATTTTCTGTGAACAGTGATGTTTGCCCTGATTTGGAACCTCCAGCAAGCAGCAGTACATGGTGGTGGAATGGCGGAGTTGTCATTATTATTAATATAGTTTCCAGCTTATAACTTACAAGTTTGAGGATGAGGGTGACGTACCTACCTAACTCAGCCATTATTTACCCTCTCTAGGTACTGAGCGGTCCTATGTTCTGTATTACATCCTCCAGAGCGTTCCACCTACTCTGAAAACCACGCTGCCACTATGGTCATGAAGATCCAAAGTATTGTCATGGCAGCCTTCCTGTGTAGGAGGTCAGTATCTGCATTTCACCTTCGCAATAATGCTCGAGGTCTATCCGCTTCAACCAATCAGCTATTAGTATACAAGCAAAAAAGTAGAATTGATTATCAGCCTTATTCTGTACCATCTCTTAATCATCATCAGTCTACTGCAATTTTATCAACCATTGTCTTTTCATCATCATCTCGTCTCTTCTCGACATCCATCAAGGAACTGCCACCACCACACCCAGCAGTCGAAGAGGAAGATTTACCAACAAATGAATCAGACATTGATTTACTCAAACTACGTCACACATCCGCTCACGTTATGGCCATGGCAGTACAACAAACCTTCCCCGAGGCACAGGTAACAATCGGTCCTTGGATTGATAATGGATTTTATTATGATTTTTACTTCCCAGAAACTACCGATGTAACAGGTGAAGTAATACCAGGTCGTAAATTAACAGATCAAGATTTAAAAAAGGTTAAGAAGGCAATGGATAAAATCATTTCCAACAATTATCCAATTGTATGTGAAGAAATTACAAGAGAGGAGGCTAAGTCACGTATTGAACTTATTGATGAACCGTTTAAACTTGAAATATTGAGTAGTATCAACACAGAACCAATTACTATTTATTCTATGATTGATGCGAATGGCGATCCATTATGGTGGGATTTATGTGCTGGTCCACATGTTGAGTCTACAGGCCAATTGCCTAAAAAGGCTATAGCATTGCAAAGTGTTGCCGGGGCATATTGGCGTGGCGATGAGAAACGTGAAATGTTACAACGTATATATGCCACTGCTTGGAAGAATCCAAAGCAGTTAAAGGCATACAAGAGACGAATGGAAGAGGCTAAAAAACGCGATCACAGAATTTTGGGTAAAAAGTTGGATTTGTTTAGTATTCAGGTTAGTTATTATGCGCTCACATTTTATGAAATGACCTCGCTCTGATATTGTATCTCCAACTTACTACCATCGATAACACGCACAATAGGAAGATGCAGGTGGAGGACTTGTCTTCTGGCATCCCAAGGGATCAAGAATCCGAAGTAAGATTGAAGATTTTTGGAAGGAACAACACATCGAACAAGATTATGATATCGTGTTCACGCCCCACATTGCAAATCTTGATTTATGGAAGACTTCGGGTCACTTCGATTTTTATGCCGAGGGTATGTTCGATCAGATGGATGTCGAGAATGAGGTTTATCAAATCAAACCTATGAATTGTCCGTTTCATTGTTTGATGTTTAAGGACGATATCCGGAGTTATCGTGATTTACCATTCAGATGGGCTGAGTTAGGTACTGTTTACAGGTATGAACGGTCTGGTACACTCCATGGATTGATGCGAGTGCGTGGTTTCACCCAAGATGATGCACATATCTTTTGTTTACCTGATCAACTCCAAGACGAAATTGTTGATGTGTTGAAATTAACTCAAAGAATCCTTTCTCGCTTTGGTTTTGACAAGTATGAACTTATGATATCTACACGTCCCGAGAAGAGTGTAGGAAGTGATCAAATTTGGGAAGATGCTACCAAGGCACTTGTGGGTGCAATGGATGAGCTTGGTTGGGACTACGGGTACGATGAGGGCGGCGGAGCATTCTATGGACCGAAAATTGATTTAAAGATTAAGGATGCCATTGGTAGGACGTGGCAGTGCTCAACTGTTCAATGTGACTTTAACCTACCAGAACGGTTTGATTTGGAGTATGTCAGTGCAGAAGGAACTCGCGAGCGACCAATCATGGTCCATCGTGCAATCTTTGGTTCGATAGAGCGTTTCTTTGGTATCCTTATCGAAAACTGTGCAGGTGATCTGCCCTTCTGGTTGGCACCCGTTCAGATGAAGTTGCTGCCTGTAACTGATGCAGTATATCACTATTGCAAGGACGTGGCTAAGAAGGCAAATAAGATGGGTTTGCGCGTTGAGGTAGACAGGGGAAGTGAACGATTGGCCAAGCAAATACGTAATGCAGAACAAGGACGTATCCCAGTAATGTCTGTTGTTGGAATGAAAGAGTTAGAGGAGGGTACATTGGCCGTTCGTAGTCGTAAGCTAGGTGATTTGGGATCATTTGCTGTGGATGATTTATTGACAGAATTGAAACGATGTGATGGAGCAGGAGAAGAAATGAGCAAGATGGGGATCGTTGAAGATTAAGAAGAGAACGAATTAAAACTAGCGCACATGCAGTTATCACTGATTGATTATACATCATCAGAGTATAAAGACTCCTTTATTAGTTGACATTTGCCTGTATAAGAAATTATTATACATGTTATGATCTTTGTGTGGTAAATGGTGTTCTGGTCATAATAGTTACCTATAGACTTAGTTTTAGCTTTATTTTTTGTCTTCTCCGCACTCCGCATTCGTTGACTTCACAGGCCGTGGCCACGACCGCCTCAAGGCGGTGTTGAGTCGGTGAAGAACTACTGCATATCATCAGCGCCTTCCTTTGCAAGACAATCACACTTCCGAGTTTAGTTATAGGCAATAACTAGGTTTATCGTCAACTCATTTTTTCATTATTCAGAGAGATCTACCTCCAAATAAAAGGACGCCCAAATGACGGACGATCTATTGCTACACTTTCAATTTTCGAGGATGACTTCACCTTCTCGTTAGGTTCAGACATCTCATGATTTTGCTGTTTTGAAGATGACGCGGCCAGAGCATGCTGGGCAACTAATTCGACAGGGTTTGCTTCCTCATTGCCGTTTCCATGCCTGTCTAAAAAGTCATTTCTTGTAGATCTTACTTCAAAAGCTATTCCGACGGACCTCTGAGAAGTCTGGAGCTGAGATGGTGGTTTGCTCAATTCAAATGGACCCCGAATTTGACTGTTGTACTCTGTGACATAATTCGAATGGATTCCTGAGTCAGGGTCTGAAATAGTTGAGCCGAGGTAGTCGAAGAGGCTAGCCCGGCGTAACAGGCTCACATCTTGCTGCTCTCTTTTGATTTGTTGTGCACGATCCAAATCACGAAGACGATCCTTTAAGAGACGATCATATGACAATTGCTGTGAATATACATCAGTGCTCATGATGGTAGGTGTTTGTTGGTTCCCACGGCGGGGCATGAAGAATTCCTCATCAATAGTATCACATTGGGTTGAGCTCGTCACCCCTGCGTTTCCAATGCTATCACATTGGTGCAGATCGCGATAGCACATCCTCGAAGTATTATCAAATGATCTTATTTCTGGAAGGCGGTTATTATGGGTGAATGGATTGGTGTCGCTGTATCTTTGGTGGAGAGTGAGATGCCTTGATCTAAATCGATGGTTTTGATTTACAGATGATAAAAAATCTTCTTCCGGGGGGAGAAAGGAAGTATTTTGGGTAAAACCTCTTCTAGATGAAGCACCATACTTCAAAGCTGTTAACATGTTTTCAGAAACATGATCCATGGTAATGCTTGCCCCCACCTGCTTTTGACCAGATCCAGCCCGCTGCTGGAGTGCATTTAACATATTCTTGCTCGCCCAATCAATTGAGCCGCTACCCTGCAACCCGAGCCGTTCAGCGGGAAGGGGAGGTAATGGACGCAAAAACCTTCGTTCACTTAAAGGTGGCATGGCAGGCCAATCATTATAAAAATCTGGTTCCTCTTCAGGATTGGGCGTTAATTTCATCCCTGTACCTTTGATTTTTTGTCGTTTCATTCTCATTGCCAAATATGGCCTTCCTCTCAGAAATAACTCATGATAATAAGCACCAGTGTCAACGCCTCTCGTGATTCTTTTGAACTCCCACAAATTAAGCTGCCTGGTGAAACTAAGGAATTTTGTCTGTTTGAAAAATCGAGGAAGGACATTAATAGTAAATGTCTTGGGTTTCTTTACAATAAATGCTCGACCATGAGGCATCCAGTTAATGACGTCGACAAGATCCGATCGGTCAAGCACTTCGAGAAGCTATTGGGTAGGGGAGAATATGTTTGGGTTGGGTGTTTGGAAGATAAATAGCCTCACTTCTACTTACCTTTCCGGGGAAGGGCTGAACAACCCCTCCCGCATTTTTCTTCATTGGCCCATATGTGCAGCTCATCCCCTTAAGCTTCTCTCGCACATTAGACTCTCCTTCACTAGTGGGATTGGGCAACAAAGAAGAATTTTTGTCAAGTAAACGCAAGTCATCTTCTTCAACAATGGCGTAGTCTACATAAGCATGGTCTACATATTGCTGAATTTTGTTCTTTTTTGTGTTCTTGTCTCGGTCTTGCTCATCTTCTGAGTCATCCAAGACAATATTTTCATGACTTTTACTCATCCTATCATATGAGTTTTAGGTACTTAAATCCGTTCACATACTAGGAGCACCCCTATCCACGGGGTCGTACCAACCCTCTTTCTGGGGTCGTAAGACCCCGCCGATCGCTCATTGTCACATCTCAAAAGGGCTACTCTAATTTTGCCCCGACCTCTACCACTTTTTTTGGATACCGCTACTAAGCTTTTCACGTACATAATGGTGCCTTCTACTACTGTCGTCTTATAGACTGATCTTCACTACTAATCCTATCAAACTTAAGCTCCTCTATATATGAATATTCGATAGGGAAACTTATTTGGTGACCAACAGTTTATTATTGATGTAGAACAACACATCACCACTTTTCAGGCTGTAATGCACCTCTTTAATCAAGTAATGGTTGAATTAATCATTGTGGTCGTGTGTTTACTCCTAGGCTGCTATTGCTAATTTATCTATATGATATTAGAAGCAGCTCAGGCCGGCTATCATGTTATATAAGATGGTATATCCTCCACAATATATAATTATATTTATTTAATGATGCAATTATGTGCATCTACTAATAGTGGATATAAAAGTGATGATCTAGTACATGTGAGAATCTGTTGCAATAGTATATCTTCATCTAAGTAGTTAGGCCGCCGATCATATGACAGGATAGGCACTCCCTACCACATAGACCATGTATTCCACCATTGTTGATAGCAATAACATTGTTTCAGAAGGCTGTTGAAAGTATTTTATTTCATAGGCTACAGTAGGATTTAGACAATAGGAATTGGAGTTAAGATTATTGATGATATCTATAAACCTATCCTCCTATATTTACTTAGTAGTTTATACCATGGCCGCTGCTAGAGGCACCCTCTTAGTCTTAGACCTCATATCACATTGTAGTGCTCTTTAGCTAATAAAAACTTCTAGGGAGAGCTGAAGTTGGGGCAAAGATACCGCATGAGCGATCGGCGGGGGTACTACGTCCAGAAAGAGACAAGTAGTTACCCCCGTGGATAGGGGTGTACTAGGAGAATTTTGGGTTTGTTTCAGCAGGCAGCAGGGGTATCCTCTAGTAGAATGCAAACAATCTATTAAATATGAAGATGTTCATTGATTTATAATCATTGCAACATTATATATGACGTAGAATTGCACAAGGATTCCGAATCTGGTACTATTTTTTGTGATTATTGCTACATAGTTAAAAGTTACATCAATGCCTAACAGCTGGCAGTTTTTGACCATAGAGGGTGGTAGGTATCTAGCTACTAGCTAGGTATTAGTAGGCTAGCTAGCTAGTAGCGATGTTAAAAATTCCCTGGTGGGACAGGTACCTTAGAGGCTGGTGCGTTCAGCTTGAGCCCACTTTTTAGCTAGTAGAAGACAGGTGTCTTCACTAAGTAACTCGCTAAGAAAGTCTGGCCAAAATTGTCCAGAGTAGACCCCTTTTTTTAACAAACCTACTGCCTCGAGTAACAATCGTCTCGTACATGTTAGAACAGATAGCAAAACTAGAGATCATGTAGATTTGCTATCTGGTCTGACATTTGGCCTGCAACTGGATAGGAACAGTGTGGGGCTGTTAGAAATAGAGGCATCAGAAGCTAAAATATTGTGACGTGGAATGTTATCATAGCAAGATAGTGGTCAAATCACTCTCGCTCACAAATTTACAGCCGGTCTAACGATGGCCACAGCCGTAGTACTACCGACGTCCTGCAGCGGCCATCTGTTGACCTATGGTCAAATCCTGCTAGGAGGTGATAGTAGACAACATATCCGTTGATATGGTGGAGCAGTTGCTTGGTCAGCAGCGCTGTAATCCGAGAGATCCATCGCTAACTAAAGTTGATTTTTTTCAGGTGGTAATGCGTGTATTTAATGATTTGTTGTCTATTGTGAGTGTGTTAATTGTTGTGGTAGTGTGTTCACTGCAAAGGCAGTTCGGATAAATATAGAGGAGGATAATTCCAGCGGCTTAGGCCGGTTGTCCACCTCCTTCTGCTTCAATAGAGGTGGGTAATTATTAGATGATGTTGTTATTGCAACAATGTAGTTGTTGTGTTGACACTCTTGCCATGACAACATACGGTCTCCAATGGATAAATCCTGCTATGAAGTGATAGTAGACAACATATCTGTTGATATAGTAGAGCAGTTGCTTGGTCAGCAGCGCTGTAATCCAAGAGATCCATCGCTGACTATAAAGTCGAGCTTTTTCAGGTGGTAATGCGTGTATTTAATGATTTGTTGTCTATTGTGAGTGTGTTAATTGTTGTGGTAGTGTGTTCACTGCAAAGGCAGTTTGTATATATATAGAGGAGGATAATTCCAGCAGCTTAGGCCGGTTGTCCACCTCCTTCTGCTTCAATAGAGGTGGGTAATTATTAGATGATGTTGTTATTGCAACAATGTAGTTGTTGTGTTGACACTCTTGCCATGACAACACACGGTCTCCAATGGACAAACCCTTTGCAATATCGATCAATAGACATTAAAGTTAAAGAATATAGACTGTAGGGATGCTAAATAACTAGTTAAACATTGCAATATCATCTTTTGGACAATCAATCATCACCTTTTGGACAATAGACCTTGACTTTATTTAAATTTTTTTAGCCTACACCAACTCCCACATATAAAACTAATTGCAAATCAGGAGGAAGACAACCTCTTCTAAAGGATCCGCCTACTGGATTGCATATACATTATTGATAGCAGCCTACTGAACCTCTTCTTACTAGACTATTTCCCCATCTTGATAATAATTCTTTTTTGCTAGTTAGTGGGCTGCCCACTCCCCTATAATAGTCACTTAGAAGCCCGCGCCACAAAAATTCCATACAGGAATTTTTAACATCTAGCTAGGTACAATACATCAAGCCCTAGCAAACTTTCTTATCTAAAGGACAGTAACCAGGGGGTAGGTATTTTTTTAAGTACGTCGTTATGGGTCTACCTATTCGCAAACTGTGAGTGGTAACAATGCCACCGTGACTAAGATCGCACTCCAAGCCAGAATGTTTTGGAAGCCTCCGAAAGGCACCTTCCGAGTTCGTCATAGGACTCTAAAGTCCTCTTTTGTCCAGATGCCACACATGATGCTTTCCAACTTGCTATCTGCAAGAGCCGCAGCCTTCCGAATCACAGTAACATCTTAATGCTGTTGCTTTTCCATCATTTAACACCTCCGGCTTCACCCGTAATTGTTTTGATGTGCACTTGATTAATGTGTTGTTTCTTTGTTTTTGTCTTTTCACTCTCTTTAATAGCTGGTCAATGGAGACTTATCGATTGGACGTCAAGACGACTAGCGAGCTAAGAGTATGTCATAGCCTCAAAGTTGATAATCATGACGACAAAGATGATTCACTACCAGACCCTAGTTGGATGGTTGAAATAACCGGAACATCAGGTTATACCAAAACACATGGCCTCAAATTATACCATCACACGTCTATTGATGGGGAGAGAGTACCAATTTGATATGGTTCGCCATGTCCAACGACCCACTGTTCGAAACTCCACAAGCAGCATCTGATGTCCTTCTATCACCATGTTCAGGAAGCAAATGTGCCTATACCGTATGTATACTTCTCCATCAATGGGAGGATGCCGTCATGTGGGGAGCAAGTGAATGTGGTGGTATCATTATGGATGGTCATAAATTGGTCACACCCGGGACGGTCACACAGCAGCATGGACATTGTAGTACTATTTTTGGAGGCATGCTGTTATGTCGTAAGTACATCCATCCTACCGATATAAAATCAGTCATTAGATTGTTTGGCTATGGGGAGCCAACATTGTGCAGCATATTAAATGCATGTTTAATCATTGAATCAAACAGTACTGATGATACAGCACCGACCGGCAATAGATCACCCAGTTACGGGGAGCATAGTTCGGATAATACTGGATATGATATATCAGCTGTCAATGATAGAGCGGGCGATTCGATATTATATGGATTGAGTAATAACATCATATGTCTCGATGAATGTAACAATGAATTCGCTATATCAGATAATACAATGTCATTAGACACCGTTAAATCAGATATTGGAAACAACACGAGCGCAGATATTGATATGGAGGTTTCAATTGGTATATCGGGTGATAATATTGACACTGCAATAGCAATTACACATGCACATTCAATGATCCATGAATGACTACGTCACACTTGATAGTACAATTGATACGAATGAACAGAGTAGTAATGGACCATACAAGGAACAGGATAATGGCGTTATTACAATTGGTATTGGTATAGATAGTACAGTATTTTACGCGAACGATTTGAACTGTGAGATATTTGAGCGGGAAATGACAGAAATGACTTACCTACAAGTACAGAGACCGAGCTTATCGACGGCGCTACAATGGAAGCTTATTCCAAAGGTATGCATTATAATCCTGAATCAGTTTTCACTTAGAAAACTCCTTGAAGGGGACTGGGGATGTTCAATAACTGTCTGTGTCAAATGTGGTTCTAGCGAGACACATATCTCAAGTTGCTTAGAAGAGTATTTCGTGGTACTGAATTTAAGCACCAAGATAGACTCAAGGTGGTGCCACCACACGGCTCTAAAAGCAGATGTTGATGTCATGGATCGATGGTTTTTGATCAATGGTGCCAACGTCGATGGTGCCTACGTCGATTCACCTTCAAATAAGCAGATGTTGATGTCAGGGATGGTGCTCCAACTTTGATGGTACCACCACACCTCCAAAACACCACACCTCCAAAACTAAGCAGATGTGAAAGGAGATGGTTTTATGAAGGTTCTCGCAGATTACAGAGGTTGGTGTCAAGCACCATTGTTTGGTTATTAACCGCCGCGCCATGCCATCGACTAAAACTATCATGTCATCAATAGTCGCGTGTGAATATGAGAGTAGATACGATTGACTAGAAGCTTCTATCAAGATATTGCAATGGCAATGGTGGCTGGTGAATATCGCGTTAATTGTTGAGACAACTAAAGTCAATCATAATGATCGCGGCTGCCTATTATGATGATGGTGAGTATTAGTTATTTACTGCTCTCTCATTCAAAATGTGTGTACATCATCGAATTTATGATTGACAACTCTTCTCTTCATCTCATCTTATCTACACACTTGTGTTAGGTATTAGTCATGGATAGTTAAGGAGGTCAGCGTATTCTATAGTTGATATTGGTAGTTTTAGATTGGTAGATGTAGATGAAGACAACCTAATGAACAGCCCGAATCTTTTATCTCTAAGTATATGTAAACACAACAAATAAAGATCAAAAGTGGGTGATATACTCCAGTTTCATTAACAATAACAATATTATTAACCTTTAAAGCAATATGATTAACTTTTAAACTAGATTGACCCATTAAGCAGATACTGATACTCTAGAGATACGATAAATAGAAATATAAGTAGAATCTTCATTCTAGTTTGTTTATGTGTACTACAATGAACATCTAATGAGGTATAGAGGACACAAGAGAGCATTAGTCGTTATAATTTCATCATACCATGTGACCTCAGCGGGGCCTGTTCATATACTATCGATGTATGCTGATATCTAAGCATATGCCTCGTGATCTCGGGACTGTATTTATATTATACACTGTGTACTGGCTACTGTATCTCAAACAACGAGCCATTTGCAAAGTGTGGGCGTGGGCACCTCCTCTCTTTGTTATTGGCCGCCTTCGATGTCATTGCAATCGATGTATATACATTAGGGTACAACATACATGTTTAATGAGTATCGGAATGGGGACCACCAACAACTGTCATCAAGGTCACCAGACCAGCATTATTCAATTTTGTAAAGGTGATGTGAAAACTGCCAGCCGGAGGGCCTTATGTGATAATGATAGGGGAGTGACAACCTGGAAGCAAAATAAGCATCCCATTTGTGAAGGAGTCCCAATTGTAAAAGTAGCTATCTTTGTGTTGTTGAGGGACGAATCAGAAACCGTTGAATCTCCAAGACTAGTACATCAACAAATAATGAGCTCATTGTAGGGAATTGTTAAAGTAAACCATTGTAATAGAAGCCTGACACGCTATATTCTAGTATATCATCGAAGGGATATACAACCTGCTTCCGAGATAGCGTAGGTGCAGTCGGTCGTTGTCGAGTAACGAGCGGAAAATCCACTTCCGCTGACATTTTTAGTGACAAAGGTGTGCGTCCCAGTACACGCCCGTGACAAACAAACCCACCGACAGAGCTGCTTTCAATATAGGATCAAGGAGGTTGCCTGCTAGCGAGCTAGTAATGAACAGAATTCTATAGGCTGCAACACCGTCTCGATTTCACTAACAAATTTGTTAGTAAAATTGGAGCCCGGAAAATTTTGGCCTGCTTGATTTGGAGCTAAAATCAACTCCCTCAAGTGGAGTGCCTTGTTACGGCACTAGGATGGTATCCGTTTGGTCGTGGCAGTTCAATTGGAGTGACTAAAAGTACAATTGTTTCATGTTACCATTCTCGATATAGAACAATTACCTATCGAAGTATTGATTACTAGTAGGATTTTAGCTACAATAATCAACATACCACGCGATGTCATTTTGTGCACAGCTATTGCAATATCATACATAGTTATACACACGTACCATTCACCCAATATTAAGTGATATATACACACATAAAATACGTTCTAACGATATTAAATTTACAGATATTCGGTTAACGTATTGCCAATCATCCACCTGCTACTCATTATATCGTCATATATACGATATCATCATATGATAATAATAAGAAGCAAGATCAAACAAGACAATTGCGTAGTTTGTGTGCTGGTAATATATCAATGGTATAGGATAATCATCTATATCTATTGATCTCATATAATCCCGGAGGACGTCATTTGTTACCTCATTTGATATCAAGATAAGTATATGTTTAAGTGGCTAGTATACTATATTATGCTACATATATGATAAATGTACTCATTTCAGCTTAGATATACACTACATTCGGTAATTCTAGTATATTACATTTAGAATTTCATCTATCTTAGTATACGTATTATGTGGCACAGATGTAGGACGAGACCATAAGATATATCGTGCACATCATATGTGCATAATGCATACGAACATATCATATGTGCATAATGCGATATGTTGTGCATAATGCTACGAACATATCATATGCACAACATATCTTCTACCCAATATTCGCATCCCAATATATTCAACTCGAATTACTAATGGATGCATAACTGTAGAAATCCTCCCTGTATTGCTCATACCCTGCTCCTCCTGGACTTTACATCATCCGATGATTAGCTCTCTTTCTTGCTCTAACCAAAAGCACAGCAAGGCGTAGGAATCCAAAGCATATCTGCCTATGGATGATAAAAGGTTTTATACGGCAATACCGTATGTATTGTCATATTCCCTTGAAGTACGTACTAGTACTAGACAACGATTTGTTTGCACGGCGAGACCCCCAATTGCATCATTAAATCTCAACACAGTATCATATGCTGGAAGTCGTCCTAATCGTCGGCGGAGGTATGTCTCCACTACGGCCGCATCCACTTTATTATATACCAATAATAACTGCTCATTGTTATCATGACGAATCATAAGTTTACTTATCATTCAGTCAACCATCATGATTCATCAGGTGGTGGTGATTGGTGCAGCTTTGACCACCTCCTGATGAATCATCAGCAACAACAGTAGTCAACCTTCTTCTTAATTCATTACAATCAACCTGTCTCTACTTCCACTACAATCATGATAAGTGTTTGCGGCTCCGCCGCTCGGGTCTTCTTCTTTGTCTTTCTTCTTCTTTGTCTTTCGGGTTCTTTGTCGGGGTTCTGGTGGGGCTGGGTTCTTCTTCTTTGTCGGGTTTTACTTATTCTTTGTCTTTCGGGTCTTCTTCTGAGGCGATGCCCTTGGCAGAGCTGTGTTTATATCACGTGAGGGCCCGCCGAACTCTAAATCTCTTGTTATTGTTAATTATAGTAATTGATAGATAATTTGATTACGATTTGAATGGTTGTCTTATCATCAAAATCTGATGAGTTCATCTCTCAAACTAAAAATTGAGCTCCGACGGTGATTTGCAAAATGTACCACTTGATTAAGTTGAGCACTTTTGATGCCAAGGTCGATATTAGAGACTGTTAGTGCCATAATCATGTAGATCTTGTTCTTCCAATCTCAGAGAGCTAAGAATCACCTTCATAACCCTTATACTTATCGAGATTTATACATGTAAAGATAGATGATTTGTTGCTAGGACACTGCCTTGCTTTGCTTGTTCAGTATCATGAGAAAGCAGAGATTACACTGAACGAGAGATATATTCTCTCTATTCATTGCAATAGATCATCAACTCTCCGCTGATATCATTCTTCTTCTCTCGATTTTTGAGTTTTAAGAGCGAGATGTGACAAAAATAAATACAAAAAAACGCTTACCACCATGTTAATCAGTGCTAAAAACTGATGCAGAGAGTGTATTGGCTTATTATTAAACATACTATTGATGACGGTAGGCCCCGAAGTTATTAGATTGTGCGTTGAGGGCAAAAAAAAAGTCAAAATTTTGCCCAGCCTCGTTTTTTTCTATGCTGGCCTTTATTCATTATCATTCTCGTCTTTTAACGCATTAAACTTGATGATTTGAGATTCATATTACCTTGCACCAATACCAAAATATACCCCGTTAGGTGACATAATTATTGTGCACAACTCTTTATTAGATGTATAATTAGCGCTATGCACAATAATTATGTCACCTTAACGTGTAGATTTATAGAAGAAGTAAAAAGGTACTTTAAAAAGTAAATTGTCCCCATTACCTATAAAATTCGAAATCATTGTCCCAATTGGATTTAGTTGAGTACCACCTTAATCCCATCGTTTGACACTGTTTGGCGCTGGCCAAGCCTCTTTTGCCGACGGCTTTGGGGCATAATGTAATATTCTATTATATTGTTGCTAGTGGTGTGAAAATAAAATCATACAAAATGGTGTTTATTGCAGTTCTCAGCCAAAATAGGCGGCTGTTAACTCTAATTTTTGTTTGTGACTGTGACTATTGATAATGCACAATAACAGCAGTGTTAACGGGACTTTTACGTTTATACCTCTTATCTGGGTGCTACCTACGAAAAAAGTCTAAAGGACAGTAACCATCTACTTCACAAATTGAAGAAGCTGGGTAAACTCCCACTCACGCCAGGGGCACGCCTCTTCTGTGCCAATGCCAAGTCTATGTATACTAACATCAACTGTGAACACGCCATCGACGTGATCAGTACCTGGTTTGAGAGACTCGAGTATAGACGGGACAATGAAAAGCCTAACGGCATGCCTCCCGGCTTTCCAACCGAGGCAGTATTAGAAGCCTTGAAGATAGTTATGATAAACAATCTATTTCAATGGGGTGACTGTTTCTTCCTACAACTGGACGGTATCGAACAAACTATAGTTGCCTTTCATAGGCCACCGAACTTACGAGACCTAATACAAAGCTCAAAACTTCGCCAAGTACAAGGAAGCGAAGTATCAACATATCTTGGGGGTTGAGGTATCTTATCATATACTTATCATATCGACCCCCAACTATTTGCTAGCTGATATACCATTAGCTGGCAAACATAACACATTAGAAGTTGCACGGGCGATAGATGGTGACATCTATTGTATAGTGAGGTATAGTCTCAAGAGAAGACTAGCAACATAGAGCGGATGTGGGTAACAAATTTTAATCTTAGCGGGTGCTACGAGATCACTCTATTTTTGCAACAGCTCATTATTTATTGCAAGTAATCACCCTGACGAAGTTAAATCAAAAGCCGTACATTATCTATGGCTTGGTTAATACGCAACCTAGTGTTTTGGATACGATTAATTCTTCTAAACATAAATCAACTTTAGATTGGTTTAATTTATATTATGCATGTGATTGGGCTACAATCTACTATGCAGTACATGAGAATGAAACTCTCTTGTCAATCTACAAAGAGGAACTAATTGAATACAGTCGTTGCATCGACGACATGTTTGGTATATTCCTACCAGACCCAACAAGTGAATACACATATTAACAGCAATTCGATGAGGTAGTAAAAGATATGCCATTTGGAGATTTAGAATGGGAGGATATGAATTCGGTAAACGGGTTCACTTCCTCGACTGTGGATTAGTATTGATAGTAACAACAATATTATCACCGAAACATATCAAAAAGAAATGAACCTCTACCAATAATCCCACCAACGTCGGCTCATCCACAACATATTATGATGAAAGGCATTGTCTACAGCCTTATGCGGAACTATTTTTTACAGAATACGCTAGCCGAGACGTACTTAACATCGCCCACTATTACACAAAAGGTTAGTAGCTCGAGGTTGGGATGAGAAAGTTAACAGGTTGATGCATAGTGAAAAATCCTATTGAAAGCAGGACCCTAACCGTGGCGTTGTGTACTGGGATGCACATTTCTTGTCACTAACGAAAAGAAGATATTTGTTAGTAAAAAGTTACAGTATTCAAAGATGTTTTGTTATTTTAGGCGAGCATTGACTAATTTAGCACTTTGAGCGATAATTTGAATCTTACGAGAAAGCTAATAAGAGCTACATAAGTAAATAGGATATCATTAGATGCTCCAAACTTACTGTATCATTAGGTAACACTTTAATAGCACGTAATCGCGTAGCGCTAGCCCGGCAAAGGCGGCTAGTCAATCTTAGATCACGTTCAACATATGGAGATATACCTAAAGCTCGTGATCTAGAACATTCCGCTACCAAACTTTGACGAAGCTCAGTTTGTACTAGGTCCTACGTAGACTTTCATGTACATGTACTTAACTTTTTTTTGGCACTCTCCTAGTACCTCACAACTAAAACCCTCGGCGCCGTTGTTGCAATGTCGGTCCCCTGTTCATCCTAGACAATAGGATGATGATGTTTCTAGACAGAATTGTCTCCTCTTTCACGTGATAACAGCCGTTTCTAGTGATATTGATGACATGCTGTTCAAAAAGTTGTTCAAAGATTGTATTGATGTTTGTTGCATGCTAACTACGATAGGAACAAAACTCATAGCCATATGTATAGCAACCTATTAATGTAGCCGCCGCTTCTTATATCGAACAAGGTCTAGTGTGATTTCCAGGACCATCGGGATGGTCTATGGCCTTCGATTTCGTCAACAGGTGGGGCGGGTTGTCGTCGACGACGACGGTCTATGTCTATGTGGGTTAGTACTTCTAGGCTAATTATAGGCGCTACATTTATATTCTAGACTAGTCATACACTACAATATAGTTCATAGACACCTACTAGAGGATGCAGTGGCAGTGCACCATTCATATCTACCATATTGCCATCGCTTCCTCCTCTTAAGCCTACTAGGCCCCGCTATGATTTACTTAGTAAAAAGGTAATTTTGTTAAGTGATATCCTATGTCAAAAAAGATACCAGAACCACTTTAGCTGGATAGCTGTTTAAGAGTATATTCTGGCGGCTGATGAAAAGCTCCCCCTCAATCCACCAACGCTCTGCATGACAACAACAGTGCCATTCTGATTCTGATCATCCCACCTAGTTACGGACACCCATTTGTTATACCAGTATCCTTTAACATTCAGTTTGTGAGATTGACAAGATTCTGTGCCCTCTCTTTCCTTGTGCCTAGTGCCGTCCCGGATTGAAATTATTTTCTTCTTCAAACGATATTCTTTTTGTCTTTCAGCTTCCTTTGCATTTGTTGCTTGTTTTGCCTCTGGACTCCTGTGCTTTCTTTGATTTCTCTTCCACTCCCTTTCTTTCTTCCTCTGCAACTCGAGATCCTCTGATCCCATCTGAATTTCTTTGGCACTGCCAGTCTTTCTAGAAGTAGACTTGGAAGTAGATGTAAAGGTAGTAGAGATAACAGGAGCTGAAGCAAACAAGATATGATGTGTCAGAATTGATTGCATTGCCACACATTGCCTTACCTTGACCATTGGCTATTCTTACTAGATTTTTAACACCGGTAAATGTTGATCGATATCTTTCATTTTGTTCTTCGGCTTTTCTTCTCTTGGTGGCTTCCTCTCCCTTTCTTATCTCCTCCTCCCTCTTCTCCATCTCCTTCTTCCTTTTCAATTCAATCTGATCCCTCAACTTATGTCGTTCTTGTTCTTTCTGTTCCAATTCCTTCTGCAAACGACGTGCATACTCCCCCTGCCTTCGTAATCCTTCTTCCTCTGCCTCCTTACGAAGAGCCTCAAAGTATTCATCGATAAGATATATAACTAGTTATTATTCTCTTTATTGATGTTCATTCTATCGTTAGTTTAATAATATTATAAGCACAAACTCTGATTAATCCAGATGGATCTTTTATTGGTATTATACAATACCACT
>Ga0214481_100288_pt1 | contig 27155 bp, 20 predicted proteins | sample M1_20Mar14CPVII9_4_FD_165057 | JGI IMG/M metagenome (GOLD analysis project Ga0214481, IMG submission 165057) | Marine eukaryotic communities from Monterey Bay, California, United States - M1_20Mar14CPVII9sort6BwellG10 | ecosystem: Environmental > Aquatic > Marine > Unclassified | place: USA...
ACTACACTGAAGTACAATATCCTCAGCTCCGAGAATACCGTCTAACTCCATCGTACCACTAGTGGCAATGATATCCAAACATTCGTATGCTCCAAGCATAATATCAGATGCCTCTTTCTCTTCAATACTTGCCTTAGACCGAACCAAGTGCTTGAGAACTGCATCTCTGTTTGGAGCTGTCCCCCATGGAGCTTCCCCTAAGCTATCCCATTGCTTTGATGCACCTTCAAATCCAGATAAAAGACCCTGACTCGACTTCTGCTCATATTCAAGACAGCAGAGTGCTATGAAGAGGGATAGATATATTTCAAGAATAGATTGGGTAATATATCATTACAAACACACAAACAATTTCCACTGCTTACCAGAATCACATGTAGTATACAATTTCTCATACGCCCTTTGATGAGTCTGTAATAAAGCCAAGCTAAGCTTGTGAAGGACAGTGATGCTTCCCTCTACCAACGCTTCCTTAGTCGTCTTTTCAAACAAGGCTTTTAGGACAAACTTGAGAGTATTCAAGACTAAGGGGCAAATGACGTTGTTCTGAGGATTCAAGAGAACACCAATGAATGAATTCAAGCTGAAATTCAACTCGCCAGATTCAATTTTCCCTGTCTTTATATTCTCAGCTAGTATGTCGCAGAGCAATGAAAATGTTCCCCACGATTCCTCACGTTGTCGAGTTGTTTGACTTGATGAAAGCCAGTACTTCACAAGGACTATACTTTCCGTCATACTACTGTTCAGTTGTTCAAGATATGAGGCTTGCTTACTTTTCGAGGATGATGTCTTGAGCTGCTTCGCCACAAACTTGATCCCGGTGAGAAAAGACTCCGAATTCAATTCAATATCACCAAGGCCAACAACTGCAATACCCTTGAGGTGAAGTAATAATATGTGCCTAAGGACAAGGAAGGCACTCTTTGCACCGGTCCTCTCGATTTGTACAGATGACACACATCGTTTTAGATGCTTGAAGGCATTCTCACATTCCAATGTAGCTTCCCCATTCTCAGTCAATACAGCAACATAAGCATACAGATCACTAACGTGTTTGTTGAGCACGCTGGCTACATTGTTATCACTCTCCGCATGAGTAAGGATGCGGACACATTCATTCAGATACTTTGATGCATCAATACGGTCATTACCATTCTCGTTGTTAGCTGGGGCATCAGTTGATGCTAGGAGTATATTGGGTATAAGACTGCCGAGGATATAAAAAGTATTGATTTGTGAGAAATAGTAGCATTGTATAATAATATTCAAGATGAGTACGACGACGACGACGACAAACACTCACAACTTTGTAACAGTGCCCAGAAATGTGTCCAATAATCTTCCGGTCAATGTATGCTCCTGGCCGATATCACCATCCAGGAAGAATTCTTCATTCCATCCTCCTCCAGATAATAACATGTTCAACATATCATTTGGCAAATAGCGACATACTCGGTCCAACGCAAATGGAGACACTACTAGAAGAGGAAAGTCGTGTATACGTCTTTTCGACTCAAGCCATCTTACAAGCAAATGTGGCATCATATCATTGAACATCCCGCTAATGCCATTATACTCTCGCACAAACGCAGCCCGTTTACAGGCACGATAACATGGAAGTAATAAAGATGGCTTATTTGTAGCCAGATCAATTAGCTTCCATATCATCTCCTTGGCCAAATGAGGGTCGTTTGCATATCCAGCAATCAAGCCAATGCATTCAATAGAGTGATACTCAATCGAACCTTCAATATCAGTCAAAGCAATATCCTCCAAGTCTTTCATGTCCTCGGGTAACTTTTGATCAACCATTGATTTATCAATCCACCTCATAAACTTCTTCCTATTATCAAGCCTGGGAATGGCACTCTTTAAAGTATCCGATACCATTGCACCTTGCTCTGATAAACGAATCATTGCTGAACCAAGGACATCACAAGCCAAGGTTCTTACATTCTCATCAATGTGACAAAAACTAGCCAATATGAAATATGGGCCATAGACGTTGTTAAACTCTTCAAGGAGGTTTTTACCGCAGCATAGAAATGATTGGGTTGCCGCACGAAGTTGCTCTGAACGATACGCCATCCGATGTTTGAGATGTTTCTTATTCAGCTGTTTGAGCATGAAGTAATCATCATTCTCTTTACCGATTCCTTGTGGATGCAAAACTTCAAGAAATGCCTTACTTTCCGTTTCTTGAATAGGCTCTGAGTTCTCACCGTACTCGACTATCTTTACCATGTCAGCTATAATTCCAAGACCAGACATGAAATACTTTGATGAAGGAGAGATCTTACGCCTCGCTTGGAGAAGGGCTTCAACAATGATCACAAGTGGCGATTCTTGATCCTCTTCTCTATCGGATTGCAAATCAAGTCGGTCTCGCCTCAATAGAACTGACTTTTGGCAAAATAATGATGCACAGACGAGATATCCAGCAGGATCAGGAGTCTTTGATACTGTCCCATAACCAACGTGGCTATCGTAATCTTCTGGCCAAACAAGGTGACCTGATATGACGTCCACGGATTGCATTGATGGTTGAAGAAGAAGAATGAAGGAAGAGCATGACCAAGCTCCCACAGTATCCATTGCACTGTCCATAAAGTTATTATCTCGCGATGAATCTTTCCTTGCTTTTGACTTTGACACATTGTTACCCATTCGACGCCGTTTTACAGGCGGAGCTTTCTGTTTCCGAGCACGCTGATTTACTCTCTCATCATCCTCATCATCATCCATGAGCCCATCATCACTGTCATCAGAGAAAGCAGAACGTTGAGTCTGCGTTGGATAAGTCTGTGGTCTGCTGGATACATGTTCTTCATCAGAATCTGAATCATCAAATCCACGGCGTGACATCGTTGCTGCTGCTTGGTTTGAGGTCCCTGATGTGCAAGCTTCATTTCTGTGTTCCTTTAATAGCTTCTTGCACACACTGAATAGTCCCTTGGCTTTGTTTCCAAATAGATGAGGAATGTTGCCACCACCAAACGATGCAATAAAAGTTAATACTCGGACAATTCCGTGTAGATGATTGAACACTACAAGAAGATCTGCTGGATGATTCTTCAGGGATGGCATATTTTGAATCAATAGATCAAATGCAGACCCAAATGTAGCCTCAAATATGTTGCACACATCTTTGGATATATCCTCAACAGTTGTATGCTTGGAAAGCAAGGTTGTGAGAAGTAGCGACAAGCAGCCCGTCAACTGAGGGAGTTGTAGTGCCAGATTGGTAACTCCTTTCACTGCTGACTCTTTCTCCCCTAAACCTAATCCTTGCTCCTCATCACTAGCATTTCCATCATCATATTTGAGTTGGAACATGACTTCGTCAAGGTAGGACTTGACAGCATCGAAACTCGAATCACCTAATGAGCTTCGTTGAGGTGAAATTCCCGTGTCAGTAATTGTTGTACTTTGATTCATATATCCCCTCAATTGTTCTCGCTCATAGTGAGCATCTGAGAACCTGTTGAGAAAAGCCCCACGTCCTTGAATAATCCTAAGTGCAAGTCCACGATGCATGCCTTTTAGATAGTCGTTGGGTGTAGCAGACTCTGCCCAAAGAGAGGAATAGAAGGTATTGATCCCCATTTTGGACACAATATCCACCTTGTCCGGATCGTATACAAAGCGAAGTGGCTCGACATCCTCTGTAACACCAAAACGAGTCAATCCATCCAATTCAAAAGTGCTTACATTAGACGTAATCCTCCCATCACTAATCAATGAGGCCAAGCATGTGGCAGCAAGGGGTAGGTATGTTCGGCGTATACTTGAATCTGCATTATCATTCATAGCCAGCTCCATAAAGCGTAAACAAAATGAAACAAACCAACGCCGATCTTTAATCGAACTCATTTGCATAGTAATAGTATTAGAGTCGCTGATATCTGAGAAGCCGGCATATTGGATAACGCTAGTAATCAACTCAAACGGGGCACCCGAAAGGATGGAGGATGCATCTTCAAACACGGGCAGTTTCCAAAGTTGACTCTGTTCTTTGTGGACAAAAGGAGATTTCTCTGATGCCGATAAAACGGTGGAAGTCGTCGCAAGAAGATCAGAGCTTGTTTGAACAGTAGCCGAAGGCGGTCGACAAACGAATAAACACTTTCGATCAACGCATTGATTTCGAACAATCTGAGTCAATAGCTGCACAACAAGTTCACCCACATTGTTACCAAATGCCCCTGAAGTAAATGACGAGTACCTCAGATCATAACGGAAGAGGATCTTCCACACGTATTGCCATGCTAAACGTAAAGGTGTCAGCGATGATGCGGATCCAAATGATGCAGGATCAGACAACCCTTCCCTTGAGCATATAATTGCACTAGACTCGGTCATCTTCAATAATGTAACCATAGTCCAAAGCTGAATGTCACTATCTCCTCCACTACCACCGTTGCATTCCAATGTTGTTCCTAGGAGGTATACAACGGCAGCTACATCGGATGGAGAGGAACCATGACGCTCGAGTATATTAGCCAGCGTTTTTGAGGGATATGTACCCTCATCTAGAATAGTTGACCAGTTCTGGCGTGTACTCGAAGCCCAACACTCCCCTCGAGGGAAGGCTTCTGCACAGGCAGCGAGAAATTGAAGTGTTGCCTTGGTAGTTGGTTTGACGGTGTCTAGGAAGTCGGAATTCTTATTCGTTTGGTTGGTGGTGGGAGCAGTAAGAGTAGCCGTCAACGTCCCTTGCGTTTGATGATTCTCAGCTGATGTAGACGACTCTTCGATGAGAGTACTCTGATCAACAACTAATGCTTGTAGCATGGGGCATGATTCCAGTAGAATACGTTCACATGATGTCATTCCGTCATCTTTGCTACCCATCCTAACATCGTTTGTGTCACTACTTGTAAATGTCTGAGTGAAAAATTGAGTACTTCCCTGTGTCATTCCCTGTGTAAGTGAGTTATCTGTTCCTGATGGTACTAGCTTTCCAAGTTTAGGATTGAGCTTGTATAGATGACGGCATACCATACGGATCCAAGGGCTGCACGCTAATGCAGTTGGTGTTGCTTCATGGCTCTCATCTACGTCACACAATGTCAATTGTTGTTGAGAGGAACTGTCTCGTGGCTGAATATCAATCTCACCCTGCTCAATACCTGATGACTGTATCATGTCTTCTGCGTGCGAGACTAAAGAGTCAAATGACTCGACAGTTCCATTCCCTTGATCCTCTGCCTCTGATATGTATAGCCTCTGCGACACACGAACAAGACGTGCCATAAGCTCCAAGTGACGACGCTGTCTTCTTGTCATGGGAACCCAAGTCGATCCACCTTCTGGTAAGGACATACCACCATTAGATCGACCGTGCTTTCTCCCCGAGAGGCTTGAACGATATTTCTTCCTCTTGGCATCTTGACCACTAGCAGAAGAACTGAATAACGTCTCCCAGACTTTGTCATTACGTATCATTTCTAGCAGTTTGGATATAGTCTTGCCATCTAATGTTGCACTCTTCTTGTTTCTCTTCTTCACTGCAATCTGTTTAGGAATATCTTCTTCTCCTTCTTTTCTCTCATCCTGTTGACCTTCCTCGTCATCATTCTCTCTTGGTACCAATGGACCTAGGTCGCCTTCTGGCAATCCACAAATCTTCCCACTGGTCTCGGCAACTAATAAGTGTGCACTTAAATACTCAACTAAAGCATCCCTAGTTTGTAAGTTTGTCGTAGGTCGAGGATAATTCTTCCGTGCCAGTCTCAACAAGACATGTCCATGATCTGATAATATGGGTATACTCTGTTCTGGATGTGCCGATAGCATGTGTGTAACGGATGAGTACAGATAGGGTAATAATGCCAACAAATCCGCTTCACTTCGTAACTTCCTCTGTAATGTAGACGCACTAATTTGTCCCTCCTCGACCATTGCTGAATGTGGATTCTTTGCCTTTGATACAATCGTTTTTGGATGCATCATAATTTCAGTGGAGGAGTTGGCAAACTCGCCTTGAGATTGGAGTTGCCATGCATTCTCAGCCCAAGCAGCCACCGTATCGATAACAGGCCTTATGAATAGATGCATCCCCATACCCAACCGCGTCGTACAGTTGTATACTATTGAACTTAGACACTTTGATACTGCCAATAAACATTCTTGTGATATGGCACCTCGGCGATGCATACTCTTGCCACTGGGTAATATCCCCCGTTCCTCAACGTGTCCTTCAACAAATGCCCTATTCAACCTTGTCGATAACTCGTGTAATACATGTGATAGTTGTCCCTGCACGGGCAAGTGACATAGATATTCAGGTCTTGAACAGATATATACCAACCAATGTAACAATTGAACCTCACAATAGTTGCAACAATCATCATTATTCAAACAGAGTATAATGTAATCAACACATCCCAAGATTTCCTTGGCTGTTAACCGTGATCCGCGATTTCTATCTGTATAATCATGAGGAGTGTAATGTGTAGCACTATACCGTCCGTGATTTCGTTCATTCTGTGCCGTGGCACTTAATGAATGTATATCCAAATGATGTCCATACCTTGGTTTAGTTTTCCAATCTTGATCCCAAGATATGCTAGTACCACCATAGCCACCATCATTCACATCAAGTGTTTGATCTAAATCCATCTTTAGAAATACTTTATAAGGAAATAATACATCCTCTGCTGTATACTTTATAGATTTTTTAGTAAAGCCAGTCTGATTGGCATGTGTACGTTTCTTTGACTTGGTTGTTGTTTCACCTCCACCATCTGGAAGATGCGCGTTTCATAGTTTATGAAGACGAAAGAGAAGTGATTGCAACATATGTTAGAACATGCGGTTTGTAAGACAATATGAAGATGCATGAGGGCCATATAGCGCACTCAGATCTCAATACTTCGTATTGAACACATGAATATTTATAAGATAAAACAATACAAACGTGGACTTTCCAATTAAAGTCCTCGATTTCAAAAGGGCCGCGTCTAATAAACTACGGTATAAATGACACACCCTATCCCAGGGTAACAAGACTTGTGGATCACTCTTATCAGACCGGTTAGAGCTTGAATATCGTGCCATGGCGCTATCATATGATATTGCTGCCTCGCTTTCAAGTCTGCGGAGTGTTCCAATGTCTTGTAACTTTTCTAATAATTCTTTGGATGCTGCACGACGTTCAGTGACTTTAGAACTTTGAAGTTTATTACAGAGTGATGCTAGTGATTGATATGTTTGTGCTGTAGGGATGGGTGCAGCATGTTGCATAGAATGGCTTTGTCTACGAGACATGATTTCTGATATTATGTTTTTGGTGTAGTGTTTTTGTGTGTGAATATTACGGAGGCCCTATAATCACCGCCCAATCTTGTGCAGTATAAATAGTACCCCTTTAGATGATAATGGTGTATCAATATGTTATGTTACATCCACAACAAGCTCTGCTAATAGAGCCCATCATTGCTACCTACTAATTACTAAAATTGGTGAAAAATGAAAAAACTCAAAGATTTAACTGCGGTATCCTTCCTAGGATACCATTGAAAGAAGTGAACAAGGTGAAGAGATGGGATAGTCCGAGTGAAGGAAAGGCAGTGGGCAGTGTTTGTTCAATAATATTGGATAGATGGTCGGGAATACTGACCATGGGGCGATGCTTATTGCAGCTAGGTATAAGGAAAGAGACAGCAAGCTAGAAGAAGTCCAGGCCGATTCACCTCTCTTCCTCCCTCTTCCTACCCCACTACAACCAATGCCAATCCTCTTCAAATTCTAACCTGTATAAGACACAATTCTAACAGTACTTTTAATCTACTGATGTATGTGGCAGTACAATGCACAGCACACCATTGCAATTCTTTTTGAAATAATGTTTGAGATTTATTTTGAACTCCGTCATCTTCTTTCTTAGTAAAAGAAACTCCAGTCCTAATAATACCCCCCATAACGCTGTGAATATAATTTTGGATTGTTCCTCAACTAATATATTTCCACAACACGTATTGTACATAACCCAACCCCAATATTACCCCGAGTAGATTATAATTTTATGTCCTCCCAATACATCTTAATCCTCAACCCTCCCCACTAACCTTCCAACTATACAAAACTAACCCACCCCTTAATTAACCAATACTAACAATTCATTAATTAATCCCGAAATACCAATACCACCCCAATTTTAATAACTAAATACCAAAGTGTTTATTTTCCACCATGATATGTACTCCAATATAAACTCTCCTTCTTCATCTCTGGTGTAAACTTCGTTTGGATCCAAAGTGCGGCAGCGGCACTAACAGCAAATCCAACCATGAATGGTTTGTTACCTGCGGCACCAATTTCATGCATCATTAATTGCATACCCTTCATTTGACGCCATGTTTGTGGCTGGTTGGCTTTGGCGGCGAGTGTTGCAGCTCTATAAGGAGTGCGCGTTAAGCAATTTGTGAATATACAGAGAAATGATTGTAACATATGTTAGTATATGTGAGTTGCAAATGCAATCAAATAAAGGCAAACTAAGTTTGAAGTAGCCAAACACCAAGACTTCATACATACTAAAACTAAACACATAAAAATTGTATGATAAACATTAAATAGACTTTCCTCGCGTCGGGTCCTCGTGTTGCCCAAATCTTTTTAGATTCAGCCATACGGTTCTGGAAGTATGTTTTAATTTCTGCGTTCTCAGCCTGCATGGTTCTATTATTTATTGTTTAATAAGGGCGCTCTTTCCACTGCAATACTTAATTTACTGAAGATTGAAATTTGTAATAACTTTCACCGTCTGTCCGTCTCTGCCATTGCAAATTGCAAAATGAGATGTATGTAGATAGGAGAGTAAAGAAGAGGAGTTATGTTGATGGAGCGTCCATTGTTGCTACTACTGATTGATATTAATGATTATATGCATTATTTAGTTGTGAAGATATAGTATCGGCGGCGCTAAGACAAAAGAGTACCGACACATAATTATTGCAACATAAGGTACATACCACAACCAACACAAAACTGCAATACTTACTTATACAGAAAGAGTTGCAAAGCGAGTACCAACATATTATAATACTTGCAATATAATGGAACAAACAATCACCATATCATTCACTCCAACCAAAATCAAGCTATTCGGTAGTAAAAAGAAGAAGAGTCTATTGGTTGTTGATGGAATTTGTATCAATGGCTCGCTTAACCGAATCCTCCCAAAATCTCCTGCTTTAATACATATCCGTCAAACATCTACAGCACTACTTCCATCGTCTATTGATAGCTTTGAATGTTTGTCAAATAAACTATTGGTAGAAGGTGACAACTTATCATTACATACACAAAAGCATCCTACCCAAGGAAGCTGGATAGATGCAGATAAAAACAAATGTGTAGTAATCAAAGTAGAAGCCAAGATAGAGCGAAACCGAAAAGGTGATAGATTAATAGAATGTACCGAGGTATTAGCATTACAAGATATAGGAGATGAAAGCTACTTGCCTATCAATACTGAAACAAATGAAGAATATAATGAATACATAACAAATGATGAAGAGAATGACGATGACAATGTTACTTCTACTAATAATTCAATCAATAGAAAGAGTGAGCGACATACAATATTTGCACATTGGCTTGTGGAAACATATGGCAAAGAAAAGCTCTCACAGGGTACAGGTGTGTTAGATGTTGCTGGTGGCAACGGGATGATTAGTAGAACATTGACTGAGAAATATGGTATACCTTCAACGCTTGTAGATCCGAATCCAAGACATGAAACAAGTAATCATGATGATGAAAGTGATGAACAGTCTACAGCAACTTCTACATTATTTAAAGTGATACCACATCCTTTGAATGGTGATGGCAGTGATCTGACATCTCGAGACGATGAGATAGGAAACATTGTGAACAATTGCTCATTGATATGTGGACTTCATCCAGATCAGGCCACCGAGCCAATCGTTACTTTAGCCTTGCGATTGGGAGTACCCTTTGCAATACTACCATGTTGTGTTATGCCAAGTTTATTTCCCCATCGTTTCCAGAAACGCTCAATCAATCAAAGATTCGCTGTTAGAAGTTACAGTACATTTTGTCAGTATCTATTGGATATGTGCCCAGAAAATGAAGAAGAGTTTAAAGTTGATCACTTGCCTTTTGTTGGTAGGAACAAAGTGATTTACAGAGGTGGTTGCAACAAACAGACGAGGAAAAACAACAACCACCGGCAGCAATCAGCGACTCACAAGGTTCCTTTACTTCCATTGACATTAGTATTACTCGTTGCTGTTCATCATAATCTCCTCGTGCAAGGATTATCCTTGAACTATCCAAGGTATCCTTCAAAAATACATTCGACAAGACGTTCCTTGTCAAGTATACACCAAGACGAAGATGGCAATTGTGTGTTTGGAAAGAAGGATTACTGGGATGAAATGTATGGCGGTCAGCAGCTTGTCACTGATGTAGATTACTATCCACAAGATGCATACTCTTGGTATTGTGGATGGGAAGAACTGTCTCCATTTTGGAGAATGTTGGTCCCTGACCTACATCTCGTGTTGTTATCGCCGGGATTGGAAATGATCAAACATCTGTCGATTTGTATGACAATGGATACACGAATATGATGGCGTACGATTATAGCGAAGAGGGTGTAAATAGAGCAAGAGAATTGTTTGGTACTGATAGATGTGATGTGGAGTTGATAACAGCTGATGCAACAACCCTACCCCTTGATACGGCAAGTGTTCACGCTACTCTCGACAAAGGAACCCTCGATGCTATCTTCATTACTGGCAAGGAGATATTCATAAACTCTGTTAAAGAGATGACAAGATATACAGCTCCAAAGGGACGTGCCGTATCCATCAGTCGAGTTATAGATCCCGACGTATTGCTGGAAGCATTTGACAATCAATACTGGGAGAACATTAATGACGGGACACTTGCATTTGCTACCGATGGTGAAGCAACTATTGATTTAGGTGCCGAATTGTATTCATGGAAGAGAACAGATGTACCATTCATTTAGCTTTAGAGTAGTTAGTATTAGATTAAAGTTCATCTCTCTTACCCGTCAGTTCAAATATAAATAGATGACCAAGCACAGGATCTCCTCTTTCAAACCGAGGTACAATCTCTTCGTATGAAACTAAATTATACCCAGAGCTCGTGGCAGCGTCTAAGACGTGCCACTTTGTATGCGAGAATCGTCCAGACGTCAGTAATCTCCAACCTAATGGTGCTTCCTCTTCTGTGGCCCGTTCACAGGAGAATATCAACTTGGCTCCTTTGGTTGACAGTTGAGCAAATGTTGCGAGTACCTTTTCTAAGCTGCCAAAATATACGAAGACATCGGCTGCTACTATCAGATCAAAGCCTTGTATATCATTGCCGCCCTTGTTTGCTAGTGTATTTTGCAATGTCATATCCTCTAAATCCATAAACAAAAGATCATTATACAACGGTTCTTCTTTCCCCTCTGCTATAACTGCATCTATGTCTAAACCGCATCCTCTCATAGAGGTACACTTGGCCGCTATATCCAACATGTTTTGAGAAGCATCAACGCCAATCATTACACCATCCTCTGCCATGAGCGGTCTCAAATGCCTTCCTGCTAATCCTGTCCCGCATCCTGCGTCTAATACAGCTTTATATTTCGAATTGAATGATTTAGCAGCATCACCAACAAGAGCTGGAACAATATACTTGAGATCCTTCACAAGTTTATCGTCAAATGTCTCAGCAAAGCTATCAAACAACTCTGACATGAACTCTTTTGGTTTTCTTTCATGTACTGATCCTTCTGTAATACTTTGTAATAACTTTTCACTTTTGGAGTTTGTTGCATCTAATGTAATGGAGTTCTTTAGGGCGTTATCGGCATTCTCTTTACATAGATATGTCGATGGAGGAGTATCTTTTGATACTGTTTCTATACCGATTAATAATGTGTGTGGATCTAATGCAAGACTATAGCATTCTAATGCAGTCAAATCTAATAGGACTTCACCATATGCTCCATATAATTGTGATAAAACTTGGTCGCGTTGTACATTTGTACCCTCACCTTGAGCAACAGTTGCCTGTTCTATAGCGAGGATACCCTCTTCTAATCCTCCTACTAGTTGCAATCGATTATGATATGGATTAGTTTTGGATTCGTTCCATCTATCAAGTAGTTCAATTGTATATTCCTTCCATGGTTGATAGCTCTGTTGTGATGACGATTGCCATTGTTTGATAGTTCTCCGATATAAATCTTCTGGTGATTCTTCTGCTTGACAAACACCGATGATGGTGATGTATATGAAAAGATATACTGACCACATCATGATGACAACAATGAATGTTAGCGTTTTGGGGATTAAGTGCAAAATAATCCTAATATAGGCCATTTTTAAGTGCACTTAAGTGCTTGGTACATTTCTACGTAGACCCCTACGTGAGTACCGCTTATGTCACATCACCTAGTAAGCTACATACAAACTGAATACCACTTAGTACCGCTCATGTCACATCTAACTATGGAGACCAGCCCTCTCTTGAGATAAGTTTGGGGTCATACCATATTTCATAATTGGTGTCTTTTTATTGCATTTTTGGATAGCTCTTGATAAGTACATGTATTTAGATCATTGCATGATTGCATAATTCTCAATATTGGCCAATATATGGCCGATTTATTCCATAAAAGCCAACTCTACATCATTTAATCACCTTAGTTTATTCCCATAAAGGCCCAAACTGCCACTTAAATGCACTTAAATGAAGTCCAATATGGCACTTTTTAAGTGCACTTAATCCCCAAAAAGTGTAGATCGGGGATTGATGGCTTGCTCGAAGGTTGGTAGTGGGTGGTTCCTTTAGTTTTATACATGTCTACGTATCGACCTCAACCACATCATCAAATGAATGACGATGATGATGACAGTCGGTGCATGAACTACCTCATAATACGGCCGCTTTGTTATTAATATCTACTGTATAAATCTCCACTGTATATACAATTTGTACTAACTGCCTCATTAATTAATTTAACTTCCTCTACTATTCAAATACTCTACAACAATGTCTTCATCTCCCTCACCAACTAAACGCCCTCGATCCGATTCACACCATTCCTGTGGATACGATGATCATCATGCCGGTGGTGCCGAGGCATTACGACTACAAGCCGATGGTGGAAAGTCGAAACGATATGATGATGAACATGGTATTGTACGTAAACGTACCAATATTGAGAATGTGGTATTAGATCGTGAAGTGGCAGCACATGAAATTGCAGAGGCATTACCCAAGGAGGTAACTGCCGTGCCTAAAGTCGACTTGTTTATTCCAGAGGCATTGAAGGATGCTATTTTCATTGGTCATTTAGTTACAGACTTGGATTCAGTTGGCGGTGCGATTGGAGCGGCAGCTTTGTACGGAGGCAAGGCAGCGTTGGCATCGAATATCAATTCTGAAACAGAATTTGCCTTGAAAGAGTGGGGTGTAGAGATTCCACCCACAATTGAAGAGGTACTAAAGACGAATCCAGATGCCAAGATATGTTTAGTAGATCATCAACAGACGTCACAAATGAATCCATCAATCAATCCTGATAATGTTGTTGGAGTTATTGATCATCATGCATTACAATCCAAAACTATTGTAACCGACCGGCCGATTTATATTGATATCCGTCCTTGGGGCAGTATGTCATCTATTATTGCACATACATTTTTGACTCATTCTCGTCGTCCAAGTAAAGGAGTTGCAGGCATGTTACTGTGTGCTATTCTTAGTGATACACTAAATTTGCAAGGTCCTACTACTACAGAATATGATCGATTAATGGTATCAGTATTATCCGAGATTGCGGCAGTAGATGATATTCAATTCTTGGCAAGTCAACAGTTCAAGGCCAAGTCTAAAGAACTGGCAGGCTTGTCAGCTCATGGATTGGTTAACGGAGATCAGAAGGCCTTCTCTTTCAAAACTGAATCATTCGAAGGTGATATTGGCTTTGCAGTTGTTGAAACGACTGATGATGCTGTCATCATTGATAGATTAGATGAGTTACTTCCTGAGATCGTGGCTTGTAAGAAAGAGAAGGAACTATCAGCATTATTTTTGGCTGTTGTAAACATCGTCAGGTAGCTCTATGTTTTCTGTGCATATGATATGTACTTTTTACACTATCAGTCTAACTTGTATCTTTCTTCTGCTTAATTAGTTTGAAGGGTACTCTAATATTGTGCGGTCCTACAGAGGTTTCGTTAGCCCGTGCTGCATTCCCTGAAGATTGTACTATCGCTAACGATGCTTCAACACTCATGAATTTGGGTAAACGAGTTAGCAGAAAGAAGGATTACATCCCTGCAATCACATTAGCAATCAAGGGTGGATGGAAGAAGCCTGTAAAACGTGGACCAAGCACTGTAGACCTAGCTAATTTGGGTAAATTGGAAGTTGATCCACTCGATCCTTATCAACGAGTTGTAAGGAAGGGAAATGTGCTCGAATCTAAGAAGGCTGCCACTGATGAAGAACCTGCCAAAGATGAGCCTTTAAAGGTTGTTGGATAGATTGTTTGGCTTGTATTAGAGAGACTGGAGAAGTAAGTTTGTGTTGTAAATAGATTAAATGGTAACGATCGAGATAAGAAGAATCTAATGTACTGTTAGTCTATACACTTTAACAAGCATGTTATCATTTAAGACGATAACTACTACAGTCTACAACACTATTCAACTCAACTTTCAATACTTCACACTTGCTCTATGAGCTTCCTCTTCCTTCCTCTTGATAGTCTCAAGCATCGCAGCCATTGCAGCTTCCTCATACAACTTCTTTGCATCTTCGGGCAAACCTGACTCGGTGGGTGTTTTGCAATCCATGAAAATCTCCCCCATCTTCTTCAATCCATGTCCTCTCCTCAAGCGAGTGTCCTTTGTCACGCTCTGATCATGTAATACCATTTGAGCTACTTCGTGTAGTGTCGATGTAATATCCACAACAGTTGTAGTCCACATGACGCTCAAAGTTCCAACAACCTGTGCATTCTCCATCTCCGTCTGTATCTTCTTTCGTTCCTCGTCAGTCTTTGCATTCTCCATATCCTGTGCAGCCTTTTGTTGTAAGGTCATCATCTTCATACCAGCAACGAGTCCATCACGTTTGTTTTTTGTTGAGTCTGCCGATTGTTCCATCTTTGCATATTGAGCCTTTCCCCATTTAGCAATACTTGGCATACCAACACCACTATCCATGGCACCAAGGAACTGGTGTGCAGATAGACTATAGGCCCTTCCAATCAAGTGCACAAGCTCAGTTCCATAGCTTAGTAAACCAAGAGAGGCTGCGGCTGATTCCCAAATAGCCTTTGAGCCATCATAATCCTCTTCAGTCCACCCTTGTAGACGCTCTGCAAGTTTGATTGCCAATCGAGTAACACGTCTTTGTTGAATAATCCTGGCCTCTTTAGCCCCAATCTTGGGAGAGTCGGCAACTAGTGCCGAGGTTGCCATTGATAATCTGCCAATGTAATCTCCGAATTGATCACTACCAAAGAGGAAAGCAAACAGAAGAGCTGGGTCGGGCTGATTAATTCCGTCCGCAACATCAGTACGGTCAGCAGATAAACCATCTTTTCCTTCTACATCATACTTTGCCCTGAGCTCAGGGTCTGATAGAACTTGGTATGCTTCGGCGATATCTTTAAACTTGTCGGCGGCCTCTTTGTCATCCTTGCCGACTTTGTCCGGGTGGTACTTCCTTGCCAATAAATAGTATTGTCGTTTAATTTTGGATGGTTCAGTGTCGGGAGACACTTCCAATGCATCGTAATAGGTTGTGTCTGCTACTTTCGACTTTGTAACGCCTGGACCTTTCGTGCCATTCTCTGCCTCTTTTTTGGCCTCTCCTAATATATCATCATCATCCTCAGGAATGTCAAGCATTGCCTTTCGTTCCTCATCAATGTTAGTTAAAATCCACTTTCCTTCTACATCTAGTTTGTTGTTGGTTGGGAATCAATTGATTGTAAGAGGACGAAAGGATATATTAAATACTTGAATGAAATTTAAAACATATACTCACCATTCCACCATTTACCACGGCCAGGCTCCATTACAGCCCCAGGAGTTGCTGCAGCACCTCTGGAAGATTCGCGTTAAGCAATTTATGGAGACGAAAGAGAGAGGAATGCAACTTCTGTTAGTACATACGGCTTCAAAGGCAATTGCAAGACTTCATATTGAACACTTGTATGTGAAATAATACTAATGCGGACTTTCCTGAATACTTGTGCCACACCTTGCAATGTACCCCCAACTGCAACAACCGCACCTCCCTATAATAAAAGATAAACATTATAGATGAGAACGCTAAAAGAAAAGAGCACATATGATATGTATCAAATATATGCTTACAACAACGCCCGCCACAGCACCGCCAACTAGACCAATTGTACCGCCAATAATACCTCCTTGCTTGGCACCCACGGCAGTACCAACAACAGGCGCCAAGACAACAATTCCTACAGCACCCACTGCTCCCGCTACAATATTGCTTAAGCCAGATGTTAAACCGTATCCTAAATGTTTAGGACGTGATTGATCAAGTATAGCATTTAATTGTTCTTTAGCTGCCTGTTGTTCTGCTTCTAATTCTTCTTTCGTCTTTTGCTTTGGTTTATTATTAGTATCATTGTTGGTATCTTTGTTATCTTCTGCCATGATTATTTATGTTTATTTTTTACAAGTTTACTAATACGCTTTGTAATTATATATTGTGGATAGAATACACTGATGATATGGACCTGCTTCTTGTCACGATCTCTACGGCTTTGGTGAGATTTTATCTCTATTATATATCGATCTTTGTTTTCGAGTTGTTGAGTGTGGTTCTCATAAAAAGATACGCCCGCCCGTTTACCTAATACAATCTAGAATCATTTATCTAGAACTATGAAGATAGTTAACATTATACAATATATATTTGACTTGCAAAGGTATGGGAATAAACCACAGCGTATCTTTTACTTATGATATCTTTATTTCACAAGAAGAGGAAGATGAGGATAGATATATTATAAGTACACCATTTAAAATACAAAGAATGTCAGGTCATCAGAAGAAAGGACCATTAGAGTTGGAAATTGCAGCACGTTTGTCGTCCGTTCCGTCTTCTTCTACTAGTACGAGCCCTTCACTTAGTTCATCAAATGATATAAAACTTGAATCATCATTACTAACAACTAGCAGTAAACCGGAGGTAGTAGTAGAGTCTGTACAATCTTCATCTAATACATCAACAGTACCAAAACAACAAGCAACAAAATCAGATGATAGCAAAAGACCGGCAAAGAAGAATAAAGTAGAAAAGTATTACTTGGAAGTTAAATGGTATGAGTATGATATTGATAACAATAAGGACATATACCATTCACTGTTTGTTGATGATATACCTAAGGGTACCAAGTTTTCAAACTCACAAGCATTCCTGAAAAAGTATGAGGGTGAGAATCATGAATACCATTTAACATTTTGTTTGGTAGATTCGAAATCAGAGCATCGAAATACATTAGTTGAGATTGGTACTTATTATTGGAACTTGCCAATTAATCTGATGCACTTTCATATCCTATCTCAGGACTTAGCAAACTTTTGTAGAAAGTTATGGGTAGCCGCTGGGAAGAATGAAGATGTATATTGTGACATGTCAATTGAATTTGGTGAATCGAAGTATAGTAAGGTCGAGATAAAGAAGCTCATCGGTACTGCTACCGGTATAAAGAGAAAGAGTGACATACTATATGTGAAAGATGTTAAGGTATATCCTGGATCGACTGTCCAAGATGCTAAGATGCTTGTTGAGATGATATTTAAAAAGTGTACGTCGGCTTCCTTTATTGTATATGAAGTGGATCTAAAAAAACTTGGCATCAATGAAATGTATGCTACTATTGGATTACAGAGGATGAAGAACTTTGATTGTTATATCGGGCCAACTCGTAAATTTTGATAACAGGTAAAGAATGTGCATCGATCGTTTTGAAAGGGGAAAGAAGGATCTAGTTGACAGGAGGTAGGTCTAGAGACGTGACGATGAGCTGGGTCTACAATTAAGTAAAGTAGTCCAGTTACTCCATTGAAGTATATCTCCCCCAATCATCATAAATAGAGTTACATTACCCAAAATGATGAGGGGAGAGGGGAGAAGAGGATAGAGAAAAGGCAAGCTACGGAGGATACCAAGGAATTAATACCACAGAATTGGGGGAGTAAGGTCACAGAAGGACCTAGAGAGCTGGCCATTGCAGCACACAATAACAATTCCGTCATCTTCTGTGGCTAGCCTTTTCTTAGTGCATCAAATACACTAGGATACTTACATACCTACATACAAATAGTACTGAGGTACAGCATGCCGGCGAGCGAGGCAAGATTTCATGCACGCTGAGCTCTCATGCACTGCACTCACAGTGCAAGTTTTTACAGAAACGACGGACAGACCTTAATTGAAATGACGATGGCATGTAATAGTACGCTAGATTTATAGCTCCTTAGCCGCCGACTAATACCCTTAATAGCACACACATCTATCACTACTATTTATATTCATAATATCATGAATCCTTGGCGTCATAATAATATACTACTCGCGATATCAACATTAATTCTTAGTACATCATGTGTCTTCTCTTCAAGAGTGACATCATCATCATCCATTGTCTCACCTATCAATAACAATAATAATAGTCGAAATCCTCTTGGTAGGATAATTAAACACAATACTAGTATCAAGTCTTTATCTTCTCGTCGACGTCGTGTATCATATGATATATCAATAACTGCATTGCAACAGCTACGTGGTGGTAGTTCACCGTCAGATGATGGTAACGATATTAATACAGACGTAAATGAAGAGATTGATACCACACTCGTCAATGACCCCATTGATAAAAAGGAAAGTAGCAGTAGTTGGGGCAGTCTATTTAGTTCTAAAAAGAAATCACCCACCACCAGTGAAGAAGAGGAAGATAATGAAGGATCATTTGAAATAACAATGAACTCTAACCCCAATGGCAAGTCAAATGTGAAAGTTGATATTGAAACACCCAAATCTATACAGGACATGGCACCAAAGTTAATGAAGGACGTGATTAACTCTGCTAATAAATCGTTAGGTGATAAGGGTAGTGTATCACATCAAACGGTTAGTGGTGGTGATAATAAGGTACAAGTTGGAGCAACAATAGGCAATAACAACAAATCAAAATCAAATCATATATCTACCAAATTTCCAATATCCAAAACAGAATTACCACATTTTACAAGTATGTCAATATTAATGTTCTTATTCATTTATGTCTTCACTACAGTACGTGATACTAAAGATACATTAGTAGTTAGTAACTGCGGAGCGGAAGCAATACCATTTTTAAAATTATATGGCGTTATGCCATGTGCAACTGCATTTATTATATTCTATTCCAAATTATCAAATGTTATGAGTAAACAAAGTTTGTTTTATGTTACATTAATACCATTTTTTATATTTTATGGTATATTTGCATTTGTATTATTTCCAATGAGGGATGCATTGCATTTTCCATTGGTAGATGGTAGTATTGGTAGTGGTATGGGAGGAGCATTGGGTAGTGCATTGAATTTAGTTAGATATTGGAGTTTTAGTTTATACTTTATTGTTAGTGAATTGTGGGCTAGTGCGGGTGTTCCATTGTTATTTTGGTCGGTAAGTTGAATTGTTGTGTTTGATATGTTTTATGTGTATTAACAGGCTTAATACTCACTCACTCACCAAATCTCGGTTATGCCATATGTATACAGTGTGCCAATGATGTAACACCAATGTCCCAAGCCAAACGATTCTACCCATTATTCGCTGTTACGGGTAATCTCGCACCCATCGTTTCTGGTAAAGTCATGTCATATGTTATCTCACTTCAAAAGACTACAGATGATGTTGGTTTTGGCAGTACATTGAAAACATTGGCAGTTATCAAGGGTATAATATGTCTAGGTATCATTGGCATCTATCGACATGTATATGCAATGGCCGAGGAACGTGATCGTAAGGAACGTACTGAACAATCACTATCAACAATTCGGGGTATACAGGAAACTGGCAAGGTTGAAATAACAATGAAATTTAAGAAACCAAAGCAGAAATTAACATTGAAGGAGTCGGCTAAGGAATTAATGGCATCACGGGAGCTTAAGGCAATGGCAATGATGGTATTCTGTTATAATGTATGTGTGGAATTAACTGAGGTATTGTGGAAGGCTATATTACGAAAGACATACCCTACAAAGACTGAATATATGGAGTATATGTCAAACTTTTCACAAACTGTGGGGCTGGTAGCGTTTATATTGCAGTTGGTTGCATCAGAGATTATCAATATCTTTGGATGGAAGTGGACGGCTATGATTCCACCGGTTACCATGGGGGTATTGGCAGTGGCCTTCTTTGCAGCTGTGATTGCTGGTGAGGATCAGATTCCATTGGCTCAAGTGTTGCTCATTGGTACAGTTCAAAATGTGGCTAATAAGGTGACCAAGTATTCATTGTTTGATCCGTGTAAAGAAATGGCATACATCCCGCTTGGTCCCGAGGCAAAAACAAAGGGCAAGGCAGCAGTTGATGTCTTAGGAGCTCGTCTAGGACGCAGTGCAGGATCAGCAACACAACAGTTACTTGTCTTCTTAGTTGGAGGTGCCTCTGGAAGTATAATGAATTGTGCACCATACATCGGGGCGTGTTATGTGTCGGCTATTGCCATGTGGTCTAATGCCGTGTCAATATTGGGTAAGTTATTTGAGAGCACTCCTGATCCAAGGCCGGACAATACTGAAAAGTTGGAGAGAATTGGAGAGGCCATCACGATAATAAAAACAATTGAGGATGCCAAGAGAGAAAAGAAGAAAAAAGAAGGAAAGAATAAGAAGTAAAGAAGTAGATAGTAATTCATTGGGGTTTGGGGAAAGTGTATCTGTGAACTGAGGGCTTGCTTTAAGCCTTGATCTCTACATATTTAGTTCATTTGTCAATATAGGGGTATCGTTTAAGTTAAAACCTGTAGTAACGCAGTCTCTTTTGTACTTGCAATGTTATGAAAAGTCATCCAATAGTATCTCATTCCACCCGAGCTTCTTCCTATAGCTCGAATAGTCTACCTCGACTCCCTTGTCATCTTCTGTCCCTGGAGACCTATGTTCTTCCATACCTAAACACTGTATCAAGAAGTAATCTCCGACGTGTAGGTCTGCATCCTCAACAACACCATTGGATACCTCTATAGATTGTGGTTCTTCAGGCTTGCTTTCAATCTTTCTGTTTGGGGATCTAAATGGCATAATATCCCTTGGTTTAATTTGCATATCTCTATTAGAAGTAGGCTGATCTGACGGGACAGCATCAACTTCTTTCTGTAGCTCCTTCTTGGCAAATTTCCAAGTAATTGCCAAAGATATTATACCAAATGCTGCTCCGGTAGACATGAGAATGATTTGCAACATTGAAACTCCACTTCCACTTTCGGCATAAACCGTGGCAGAACTTGCTCCTAAACATATCAACAACAAATGCCATGGAAGAATACCAATCATTGCCAACGAGTATACTGCCCAATCGACACCTGTAATTCCAAATACATAGTTCAAAACACCGAACGGTATTAAACAATTCAATCTCATCAATACCATAACTCTTAAGGAGTTCTTGATAATGGCTGCATCCACCGCCTTTATTATTGGGTACCGTCTCATTAAAACCTCAATCAAATCACGTGTCATATATCTAGCTCTCCAAAAACCAATCATTCCTCCGACAATACTTCCTAAATAACTTGCAGTTAAAGCAATTAAGACGCCCCAACCTCCCCACAGCTGATTGAAGAAGAGAGAAAACTTAGATTAGTATATTATTCACATCTTATGTGCACAAAAGTATATATAATATCATACTCACTGATTGAAAAGTAAACCCAGCTCCAAATATTAATATAGATGGCGGTATAAATATCAATGATGCTACAGCCAAAACAGCTATATAGGTCCACACACCTAATAATTCATTCTCTCTCATCCACTCCAAGAAATTATCAAGAAAGTTTGTTACATATCCTGTTCTTAATATAAACACATCCAATATAACTGGTATTATCATTCCAATTGCTAATATTGTAAACAATTTCTTCTTCCACGACCTACGTAAGAAGAAAGCATATAATTCTTTTATTATATGTGGTTGTTCCAATCGATTATTCTCTGGTTTCTCTTGTAACTTTTGAGTTGGTGTTTTAGGCTCATCATCAAAGCGTTCATATCCCATTTGAATACTACTGCTCTGTTTACTACTACTTTGTATACTACCAGTTGATACAGCTATACTTGTGGTACCATCTCTGTCCACGGCTACTGAATTGTTTGATGCACAACATATAAAACCAAGTGGCCCTTCTTGATTATTATTTGTTTCCTCTTCTTTTGATAACTTTTGTTGTCTTTCTATGTCTAGCGACATACGATTTCTTGTCTTAGAACGCACTTTAGATAAAAGACTCTTCATCTTTGCTACTATTACTCTGCTGTCGGCCGCCGCTAATTAGATCTATGCCCGCCTATGTATCGATATCACTCAATAGTAATAGAATAGGTATCTCTTCAGCAGATGGTCAGTTGCAATTGTTATTTATTTACTGAGTTCCTCCTCTCTAAAACAGAGTTTTCTAAAAATACAAACTCATGAAAACTGATTACTTTCTACTTTCTCTAAAAGGAAAAGAGAATTGAGTACTCTGAGAGGAAAATGACGCAGCGGCGCGCGGATGATGCTTTGTAGTACGAGTGCCGCTATTACGTTAATGCTATGCCAGGAGCCTAAACAATAGACGTATATTGATAGGATAAGTGAGCTAGTTGATTAGGATACCGGGGATACTACTAAGATATCTAATTGCAATGATGTTTGGATTACACAGACGACGACAATATTCTAAGGATGATGATACTGTACCAAGAAGAAGCTCTAGTGTTGTCTCTATGTCATCATTGTCTCAATCAGTTGATGACTCTACAACTATTGATGGAAGTAGATACTCAATTATTGGTAGTCTTTTCAGATTTGACTCGTCAAATTTACAATCTACACAATATCGGAATAAACAAATGTTATCATCAATCACCACTCCTCCGACATTTATACATCACTTTGGTGTAGAAGTTTGCTTCACAGAACAATTCCATTATACTAAAGCTGAATTGGAACCATACAGAAAAGTAGGCGATGAGGAGATGGATAAAATATTGCAATACCTATCTCAAAATAAAGATGGATGTGGATGTGGCGCATTCGATGATGTGATATCTTATATAGCAGAGGAATATCAAGTCAATGGTGATGCTGATACCCCTACTGTTCAGTTTTACAAACACTATTATGAAAATATACCAAATTGGATAGACTATGATCAGATCCAGAGAGGGATAGATGTGTTCTTGGCATATTTGCCTGTTGCTGGTTGCTCGCTTTTTTACAGAAGTTTAGTTGGCGGTTTTAGTATTCCACAGATTGTAGAAGTATTACAAGCAACACAATATCTTGTTGGTGATAAGGAGAAGTCAGTCGAACGTTTGTTTGATACAGGAGGGTTTCTAGCATGTTGCTTTGCACCATCACCACCAACAACAACGACAGATACTAATGACATACAATCTGCTCTATCGCTTCGGCCTGGTGGTAAAGGTTGGGAGGCGGCGCTAAGAGTCCGAGTCCTTCATGCAAAAGTTAGAAGATCACTACTTCAGTCAAAAAAAAGAGTATGGGATGTTGAAACAAATGGAATACCGATCAATCAAGAAGACATGGCTGCCACTCTTCTCGCATTTAGTGTTAATGTCCTTCTAGGTATAGAGATAATAGCAGGGAGACCGCTGCCTGAGAATGAACAGGTCGACTACTTGGCGTTATGGCGTTATATCGGCTGGTTGCTTGGAGTAGATACGGTAGAAACAGAAGAAGGCAGATCATCTAATGCAAGCAAACACAGCAATTTGCCTCCTATAGATCCATGTGGCGAAAGGAAGATTGGTATCAAGGATGCTAATAGTCAAGAGGATATCTTATTCGATGACGGGAACTCAATAATACATTCATATGCAACCCTAGAATCAATGATATTACATCTACTTCATCCAAAGAAAAGCTCCCGAAGCCTGGTATCACATCTACATATTTCGATCAGAAGTATGCAGAACATTTCTAGGCCAGGAGCTATCAGATGAGCTTGATATCTCTCGATCAACAATCAAATGGAAAGGATTGAAGTGGGAGACATTCAATAATGTGATGACGCACTTGGTTATAAAATTCTTCGTGTACTCATTTCTAATGTTTCTTCGCGTCTACACTGTAATGACAATGAGCTTTTCATGGACTCGGAGGCGTGCCATCAAGTTGCATGCCGTATTAGAGACAAAGTTTCTAGTTGGTTGGCAGCAGATGAATGCTAAAAGAGTGACTAGAGCAAAAGCTACAGTCAAAAGTGGTGACTCGAAGAGCACATCAAATTGCCCTTTCTCGATGATCATGCCACCCGTCAACTCTAGATAGATAGTTGTTTATGTATATTAAACTCTTTACTTGTACATAGAATGCATTAACATTGGATATCTATACTAGTCACAACGAGCGTTAAGTTTGAATAGACGACCATAACTTGTATATAACCAGCATCCATCATCTTCTTCTCCTTCCTTTTATTTATCTAACCCATTAATCTTACGTTCAAGGTCGTTCAATCCGCTGTTGCCCCAGTCGTTCCAACCAACTCCTTGAAGATGCACGTTTCCAGTCATAAAGATGAAGAAAGATGATAATAACTTATGTTAGTACATGTGGGTTGCAAAGGCAATCAAATAAAGGCAAATCGAGTTAAATGAAGTAGTCAAATCACCAGACCAAGACATCAGATTGAGCACACGAATTCACATGATAAAATGCTAACTTGGACTTTCCTTTCACAGTTGAATAAGCAAGTGTTGCAGGTAACAAAGCAGAGCCCAACCATGAGCTACCTGCCGCCGCCCCAGCATACTTCGCAACAACCACTGGAACATATGGTTCAAACTTTAATTGACACATATGTGTTGATAATGTTAGTATGGTATATGATATAAAGAAGATATCAACATTAGTATATCATACACAACTTCTTACCCATGCGGTGTTACTGCCAACATACGAATTGTAAGTCTCACTCTTAAAAGTAGATAAACGATCTTCATCCTTGTGATTAGGATTGAATGCCGCATCGCCGGCGCAATACAAAGTAACTCCACTAAAGATAAACAAGAAGGTATGAGCCACAAATGCTCTTGGGGACTTTGCAAAACACAATTCTTGCTTATACATGTTTTGATAGATTGCCTGGGAACTGTAAATGGTGGTAAGGGGGAAAAGAGAGAAGAGAGATATGAGAGAGACACATGATATCTTTATCGCCACATCGTCATTGAAACTCACGCATGATCTGGAAGATGCGCGTTAACACAATTTAGGAAGATAAAAGAGAGGAGATGGTAACTTCTGTTAGTACATATGATATACAAGTAAGGGCAATAAATAAAGGCGAACTACTGTCAAATAAAACAGCCAAGTCGTCGAATTCATACATACAAACGCGGACTTTCCAGTGAGTGCCAACGCTGCAGCCACTCCTACAATGTGCTGAGTTCGGGTTCCCCAGAATTCTTCACCAACTTCACGTCCGATTAGACGATTGAGTCCACCATAGTCCATCTTTTGTGATGGATGCTATGATACAACAAAATGAGTTGATGTGAAAAAGATACATATGATGTGTCAGAGATACCTCAGAGCATATTGACATTGATATGACAGATTGCAGCGACCACATACTGAAATTGGCAATGTATAATTGCAATAACTCACCTGTAGGAAGTTGGACAGAAAATCACTATACCGCCGACAAGAAGAGAGGATGAAGTTTGTAATATTGTGAGGCATTGTTTGGATATTTATGACAAAAAAAGATTCTATGGTGAGGTGACTTACGCAGTACAATACGTGCCGAACGTGGCTAATATTGCTGCCATGATAGATATATAGATATTGATTGGATAGTAGTGTAGAAGACATTGAAGTTCAACCAGTTGAACTTGATGATGTTGATGGCTGCTAGCCTAGCTCACCTGTCATTTTTTGCTAGGATACCGCTCACAAAAAAAAGATCCATAAAGATATTATTTTATGATATGGTACCATATCTCTATTGTTGATGTTTGACGCCCCCGCTATATCTATTAGTTATTAGTACCTCCAATTGTCAAATACCGATTAGCCTTGACAACCTTTGACAACTTATCCACAACTGATATTACATATCTCAAGATAGCAACACAAAACATCTCGTATCTACTATAATGGTCCGCTTATCCGCTATTTTTGTATTCTTTACATCGTGCATTGCAAACGCCATAGCAAAAGAAGATATATCATCATCCATCAATCAACATCATAGACGTGAGGATCAATTATCAAGTGTCTATGATACATCCTACGATGGCAATGAAACTTTTGTAGCACAACCATCAGAAATATTAGGAGTTAACGGTGACGATCCAACGCCCGATTATCATGATTACCTACCGTATATCTATGTTGTATTCGGAAGTCAAGGTTTTCCACACGTTCGAGCCATCGTTGAACCTGAAGATTTTAATGCAGACACAAACGAAGATGAATGCCCACAACCCTTGAATCTACAAAGTGGCAAAGATGACGAGAAATTAAAACCTCTTTATGACGGGACAGAGGATAGTTTAGGTTTTAGTTCATCCGATCCAAGTAAGATGCCATATAGATTCCCTGTTAAGATATGTGAATTGGTAGTAGACGAGAATAGTATATACTTAGAGGATATAGGGTTCGGTAATATGAAACTTTCACACAATAACAAGACTTATGATGTGCCTCAAGTTAAATTGAACCCATCGAAGTTTATACTATTGGGCGATACGGGTATGAGAATTAAGCCAACAAACTTAGGATTGGGCAAACTTGGAGAAGACAATACTGCCGATGGAGGTTTTAATTGTGATGGTCCTCAGGAAAGTTGCGGCGCATCATCTTCGTTTGTG
>Ga0214481_100289_pt1 | contig 27132 bp, 22 predicted proteins | sample M1_20Mar14CPVII9_4_FD_165057 | JGI IMG/M metagenome (GOLD analysis project Ga0214481, IMG submission 165057) | Marine eukaryotic communities from Monterey Bay, California, United States - M1_20Mar14CPVII9sort6BwellG10 | ecosystem: Environmental > Aquatic > Marine > Unclassified | place: USA...
TGATACTCATGATTCTAATTCCACCATAGTAAGTTGAGTTTATTTCTAAAATCAAGGATACCTGTTGTTGCAAAAGCGTCGGCCATCGCCGGGCGCGCGGGGTGATTACGCCTAGTATGATGTTATGTTATCTTCCAAATATCTCTTTAAGAAGGAGTATGATAGTATCATTAATAGTAGTATTATTAGTGTCTAAAGCATCAGCAGTGAGACCTGCAGTTTCTCATCGAGAATAAAGAAAAGATTGCAACTAAACTAAAATATCTTTTTTTAGGGGGAGACATAAAAAGTCATCGCGGTAGCATCATATTTTGGTATCAAAGGTATCATCGTATATGAATAGAATATTGTTGTGATAATTCGAAATTTAAAGCAGTAACAGGGGGCGATAGCCTCTTAACCTCAATTACAATAACAACACACAAGACACACAACTATGATGACAGATAACAGCAATAGTACTTCATTCAAACCATTTGCGGCAGAGACCGACCTAACTGATAGAAAAGATAATGATCATGAGATGGACATTCCACTGCCTACAGATGCACAAAATGAAGAGGTTGCTTTGCAACATCTACGAGAGAAATTAGATGCCACATCAAGTGAAATGAAATCGTCACTCGTCTATGCACACCAAGTTAGTCCTGATTTAATCAATGATGATCATCTGCTTGGATTCCTATATGCAGAGAAGTTTGATGTTAATGTGAGTATTGATTTGTAGATGAAGTTTGACATAGAAAGTGTGTATGCTAATGCTTATTCTTTCTCATTCATTGCAATATGAACTTCTATTCTTTCTTTCTACAGCTTGCACTAAAGAGATTACTACGATACTGGACGAGTCGGCATGCGTTATTTGGTGACAAGTATACACAACCTCTTACATTACACGGTACGTATAGTAATGTGTGTACTTTATTGTGCAATGTGTAAAACTCATACTATTCATAAATGTGTGCATATCTTATGATGCTTTGCTCCATTTCTATTGTATATAATATAGGAGCAATGAGCGGTCGAATGGAAGACTTAAAAAGGGGATATCTGATTCTACTACCCGTATTAGATGAAAAAGGTCGTGCAATTATCTATGTCAACTGTACCTTGATGGGTGACCAAGTAGAGGAGGTAAGAAGAAGACACATACATGACGCCAATCATATGACTTGTTCTTTGAAGATGTTTGACTCATCTTTTCCCCTCTCTGTTTTTCACTATCTAGGTGCTTAAAGTATGGTGGTATTTGATTCACATTGCACTGGAGAATGAGAATTGTAGAAAGAATGGGTTTGTAATACTTGGGAATGATAAAGATATGAGACTGAAACACTTCCATCCAAGACGAGGTTTAGGTATGATCAAATCGGGCATTAATTATTTTCCTATCCAATTGCAAGCAGTTCATCTTTGCAATCCAATGGCTGTGTTTCCTCTGGTTGCAACAGCGGCGAAAGTAGTGATGCCAATCCGATTACGTCAAACAGTAACAATACACACCGGTTCAAGTGAGGAAGTGCTGAAGAGTCTTGCTAGTTGTTCAATACCAGGCACGTGTATACCAATTTGCATGGGTGGGACACTTGATATATCAATGACTATAGAAGATTTTATCACAGAAAGACTCGCTATTGAAGCATCGTCAATAATAGCATCAATAAGCCGGGGGAATTAAAAAGGAATGACCTGATTAAAGTTTGATTCATATTCTCTCATAATAAAAAGATACCATCAGACTATCAGAAATATAAGTCTAGCTCTAGAAATATGATGACATTTGAAATTACTTTACTTCATAGAGCTTAGATTATACCCACCCCTCCATAATGGGGGGGAATTACTACCTATGCGACATGACTGTGACTTGTGTTTCCTTATTCGTCTTGGGGTATTAGTTATGCAATTTACTTTTTCGTCGAGGGCTTATACCAAAAGTAATTTAAGAGGCATTATATCCAATTATATGTCATGTACGTTCGTATTCAAACGATTTGCAACCAATATATTGATATCTAACTTGGGGATGGATCAACTTGAAGTTCAAATACTTTCTACCCCAAAAATGGAGCAGTAATGTAAGTTTTGTAAGCCTTTTTACCAATTAGCATTCATGGATCAATAAGATAGTTAATTGTCTCTAATGGTAGTGACGTAACTATTGGTTGCAATAATATATAGAAGAATAGATCATAAATCACATGATAATGTGTTTGCTCAATGAATCATCGACCTCGGCAGCGGCGGCGGCGCCAGACGTCCCGAGCAACGATACCACTCATGATGTTTCTCCGACTCCGATGATATCAAAGAACAACAAAAATATCTATGCCTCTCAAAGTACAGAAGCTAGTAGCGACGATGATACATATGCAAGGAGGGCAAGTAATAGTAGCGCTTATAATGAGGAGGAACATCAACCAACTCTCAACCGCCCCGCTATGCCACGTAAATCGTCAATAACATCCGTCACATCGATTACATCAACAGCATCCTCTGGACGACGTCCTCGATCTCGCCGTTCAAGTATGCAACGACGTAGATCATCCTGTGATTCACTAACTTTATCCATTAATGGTCTCGGCAATGATAACTTAAGTTCTAGTATGTTGGGTGTATCTATATCTAATATCTCAGCCTCATTGCAAGATGAATTGGAAAATGAAGAAGAAGAGGAAGAAGAAGAAGAGGAAGAAGTCCACCCCCTACCATCATTCTTGAAAACGAAATTACCTCAACTCCTCACTACTAAACGGCCTTCATGTATTAGATTGGATCACTTAACAAAAGCAGAAGAAGAACCCTCACCCACATCTACACTAACCGTATTGCAAGATTCGGTAGAAGTAGAAGAAACATCTGAAACCACTACTACCAAAAAGACAGTTAAAACATCCACAACATCACAAGTATTCTTCATGATTGGATGTCAACGTTCAGGATCGAATTGGTTGCGGACGATGCTTAGTGAAAGGGAGGATTTAATAGCACCACATCCTCCTCATATTATGAGAGACTTTATGCCCAAGTTAGTTAAGTATGGCTCTTTAAATGATCAGAAGAATTTAAAGGTAAGATTGTTATAAGTTTATTTTGGGGTATGGGGGTTTAACCAGTGTTTATGTTCATATCATGTGCATTATTATTATGCTCATGCTCATATCATGTGCTCACTTTATCTTTCAACCCCACACATCAATACACTATACACACAGGTTCTAATCGATCATGTATGTGCATTCGTTGAAAACAATCAAGTTCAATGGCTCGACCTGCACTCTCGTCCAATGAAGTTCAACCGGTCTGCTATACTCATGGAGGTTATAATATCTCTATCGTGCTACATATTCAAGGAAAAGTATACTGCCATGCAGGAAAGTCCGCGTTAGTACTGTTCATTTGTATGAGTTTGTGTGTTCAATATGAAGTCTCGATGATTTGATCACTTCCTTTGGCCTTCCGTTGCCTAATTTGACTGCCCTTGTAAACCACATGTACTAACAGGAGTTATGTTGCCTTTCTATGACGCGCAGGAGAATCGTGAGTTTCATGAAGATGATATTGAGAATAGTTACTACCTTTTGTGTATATTCGATGCAATCATGAATACCATGACAAAGGCCAATGGCAAGAAGGTGAGCAATATAATGGTATGCTGGTGGGATATCGTTGACATGATATGAACTTTGCTCACATCTTATGCACATTATTCTTTCTCTCTAACTAAATAGATTTGGATGTGCAAGAGCATGGGGATGAGTCAATTCCACGATATGCTTCTTTCCTTCTATGGCAAAGAACGTCTCCGTTATATCTACTTGGTCCGTGACCCTCGAGATGTCTGTTTGAGCTTTATGAAAACTCCAGTAGGTGATTGTCATCCATATGCAATTGCTAAGAAATGGGCCAAGCTGCAAAACTTTGCAGCTAGGATATTGCATGAGGAACCAGACTTGATTCATCAGGTATGTTATGAGGAGGTACTTGGCAATAAGGAAGAGCAGGTCAAGAAGATTGTTGAATTTATGGGGGCAAGAGATGTGTGTCGGTCGATGAGACGTGGTTCTATCATTGCTATCAAGAGTGAGAAGGACATGGGAGTTACGGCCAAGAAGGGCAGAGAATCCATGTTGGCTAGAACTTTGTCGTATCAGTTCAAGAACTTGGGAAGAGGAGATTCATTTACAAAGGGCCAGCTCAAGAAGTGGGTGAAGGAGATGGCAGAGGAAGACCGGACCTTGGTCGAGTCGGTGGCGTACGATGAGATGTTCCGGCTAGGATACTTTCCCTGTGTAGAGGAGGAAGATCGTATTGACTTCACTGATGAGCTTTGTGAAGAGTATACAACTGAGAATGAACGGCTAAAGCAGAAGATGATTGATGATTTGGCTGTAGAGAATCCCGATGATTTAAAAAGGCGTCAGGTTCAAGCTGCCTGGTTAGACAAGACAACTTCTGAACATTATGATGAAGAGTTTGTAAAGTCAGATGATATTGATATTGATGATGCACTTGATCAGATTGATGAAGTGAAAAGTAATAATAAGGGTTTCCTTGTCAAAGAGCAAACAAAGAGATTTGACTTTAAACAGTGGCCATTGAATGCCAGTATGGTGGGCTTCATGCCGGGTATCGAGGTTAAGGAGAGGTTTGAAGTTCAAGATACACAGACAGTATCTCTGGGAGGTGGATTGTCTGTTACTTTTGCATCTGCAACACAAGGAGGATACTACCCAAATGATCGAGGGAAGGCTAACCAAGATACGTTTGTTTCCGGAGCAACAGTGGGTGGTGGTAACAAGAAGAGACTTCTCCGAAAGAAGGAGAAGAATCTCGGAGCTCTCTTCGCTGTGTTTGATGGCCACGGACCAGACGGTCATCATTGCTCTGTCACGGCGGCTGAGCACATTCGGAGGCAGTTTATTGATGAGATGAAAGATGAGAGTGAACATCTTGATTGTGAGATTGACAAATCGACACGAGCCTTGTCAAAGTCCTACCGAAGAACATCAAGCTTGCTCGAATCAAACACTGAACGCACCGAGTCAGGTCGAAGAATCGATGCCACAGAGTCAGGTACGACAGCTGTCTCCTTGTTCATAACAAAGGATGGTTTGCATACGGCTAATGTTGGAGACTCACGATGTATACTCATCAAACATGATGAGCAGGGCAAACTATCAGTTGATGCCTTAACGGTCGATCACACGCCAGACCGCGAAGATGAGATTAAGCGTATCGAGCAACACGGAGGCGTTGTCATGACTTCAGATCAATATGACAACCAGGACCCAACTTTGACTTCCTTTGAACAGAAGCGAATCTGGTCTAAATCAGGTAAACACCCAGGCACAGCTTTTACACGCTCGATAGGTGATGCCGTAGCTAAGGAGTTGGGTGTTTGTTCAGAGCCTGAATGTGCCAATTACCCGTTACCAAAGGGTAGTTCAACATTCGTATTAGGCAGTGACGGTATTTTCGACTTCATACCAGATGATGAGATCGGGGAGGTTGTTTCATCGAATAGTCCTGAAGAGGCTTGTCGTATTCTTGTGGGGAAGGCTTGGAACAGGTGGTGCGAGTCAGAGGAGAGAGCTGATGATATCACAATCATTGTCGGGAAGATTAAGCAGCATTCGAAAGTTGGCACGTTGAAGAAGCTAAGCAGTAGATTTGGAAGGAAAAAGTAATAGTTAGGCTGGTGTATATAGCAGATGAAAGATGAGGAAGGAATAGTGTAACAGATTTGTAACAGATAACACACATTGTATAGCTATAGTGATATCCTTTATGTTTATATTTTTAATGCTAGACTCTTTGCCTACTCGAGAATTAAAGCATCCTCTTTCTACCTTTCTAACCCCCTTGTCAGTTGTTGACAAGACCAACTCACCGATATCCAAACTTTTGCAAGCGATTTCTGACAACAAAGCTTTCAGATGACAAACTGCTTGGATCACAAGCTCGGCACGGCGTCGTAGACCAGACGATTTCGTTGTCACCCTTATTAGAACCTTCTACAACTGCAAACCTCAGGGCATATGTTCCACCAAGACATCTCGGCCATGATTTCTCTAATTCTGTAACCTCGGCGTCCGTCAAAATTTCCACGACAACTCTGTTTTCTCTATCAAGTTGTTCATTGGTAATGGTTCGATCTTGCTGTACCAGTCCTGCACTCGTCGATGATTCACTCTCTATTCTGTTGTTAAGCTCGTGGATGTCATGTATATTGGCATGTCTCATGCTGTCTTCAAGACGAGACATTGCAACTCGTTGAGCGTGCACTTCAGATTCCAATAACCCCGCGGCACGAAGAGCTTGTAAAGTTTCAGCGTCGGATGTTGCTCTTGATGATGTTGTTGAACCTCTTCGTGCCACAGCTGATGCACCGACAGCAGCAATGGGGAATGGAGAAGCTGATCCAGCCTCTTCTGATTGGACTGCACTGCTACCACCCAGTAATGTTGATGTTTCGCCTCGTAAGAAGGATTCTAGATGTGGTGGCACAAGCGGTAGGTTATGTGCACACAAAACCTCACTTGCATCCGGTGCAGGAGGGAATCCTCCCTCACCCGTCTTGATATACTTCCTCCATCTTTTGCACCACGATCTCGGTAGAGCGCAATATACCCCGGGCTTAAGAGGGCAGTGCAACCTTGAAGAAGAAGAGCTACTAACAGTAGCAAGTGGTTGTTCTACCTGACAACTCAATGGATAGCCCTTGGAACCACGTGTATAAAACTGTCGAACTAAGTCATTTGCCAGTGGTGCCTTACGCTTAGCCTTTTCATCCTCCTTCTTATCATTCTCTGCCTTCTTTGCAGTTTCAGCTTCGGCGGCACTGGAAGATGCGAGTTTTATAGTTATGAAGATGAAGAGAGATGATTGTAACTTCTGTTAGTACATTTGTTTTGTACACAGGTAATCAAAAAAAGTAAATGAAGGCTAAACCAAGTAGCCAAATCACCGAGATTTCATATTGAGCATATGAAATCACATGAAAAAATAATACTAACGCGGACTTTCCAGAGCAAACACCCTCCACCATTGAGCAAGTGACCATGTGCCTCGAGTTGAACAGACTCGGGATATAGCCGTTTGAGCACACGCCATGCCTGTTTATCCATCACACGACGTCTTGCTCTTGCTGATTTGGTGCTACATTGTTGTAAACTTCCATGCTCACAGCTGTAATAATTTTAGGTATAAAGGGCATAGGTCAGTAAACTCGAACGACACCCTGATACAAACGAGAGCATGATACTTACACAATATCCGTATTAATATTTGACCACGGGGGCAAGGTATTTGACATACGTCTATCCCTCTGTTTCTGTTCCTTTCGTGACAACTTCTTCTTCCCAGATGATCCTGGATGTGGACTCTTGCGGTTATGCTTCCCACCACCCTTACCACCTTTCCCAGGAGTTCGTTGTTGTAAGGTGGTAGAAGCTGCCAACTTTAATTTGGCCTCCTCCGCAGCCAAGGTGGCATTATGTCTCCGACGTTCCTCTCTTTCTTTCCTCTCTTCCTCTTGTACTTCTAACCAACTTAAGGCAGCTCTACACCATGATTTACTTACATAGAAACAACTATCGCGTTCATGTATTGGAGGTTCTGGACGGGATAGTACACGCGCGACGACCAACATTTCCATATTCCTTAACATTTCATATGTGTATACCTTATCTGGTGCGGCGGCTGTGGTATTTGTTGATGCCGGAGATGATACCAATTGCTGCTGTAGCTGTTTACTTTTCTTCTTAGATTTCTTATTAGCTGCAAAGTATGAGGCAGTTTGACAAACTGCTACGGATTTAACTTCGCCGCTAATTGCGGGTGTATCAAACCCTTGAGTTAAATCACTTGGGTACTGGTGACATAATATAAAGAGAAATGTGGAGAGGTGTAGGAAAGGTTATGTCAGAAACAACAGTCAGTATTACTACATACGACCACAAAAGTATATCATATCATATTGCGTATGATGATGCAATAACCAACTAAACCTCTTCCGACAAATAAATGTAATGCAATAATCGTAACTAATAATTGCAATATAACAAGGGACAAAGAACATACACATCAAACACACTCAAAAACAAAAACTCACCACAACATTGGCATAATGATTAACAACCTCTCCAATTAATATACGGTTATTAAATGTTCGTGAGGTACGTTGTAATGAACTTAAATCGGTTGCACGTAGAAATGTTAATATGTTTAAATGTATCTCTCGTGGAAAGTTGGTTATGTTTGTTGGAGTTAGTAATAATTGTTCGGGTGGTGATTTTAGACTCATGGTATTATGTATATGTTCTTTGGTAGCCTTAGGATGTCTTATGTGCTTATAATACTAATATATATATGCAATCAATACCTTAGTTGATTGGAAATATATACGACAGCAGATAATGTTCTGATAGGGGTAGTACCAACGGTGAATCTCAGAATTGCAATGTGAGATTCTTTGTGTTGTTGCAAAGAATTTATGTGCTGCAACCTTTTTATCTTGTGTCTATGCCGCGCAATACGAGTGCCTACGATTAACTTTAGATTATTCTGATAGTTCGTCCTGGTTTGATTGGGGGATAGGGGTGTTTAATGTTGATACTTTATAAGTAGGCCGCCAGCAATTTGTGAATTTGAGAATAATTCTTGCCGGCACTTTGATAGTTACAACATCATTATACTACGAATAAAGTCATAACTAATTTCAACTTCACAATCCATAACTAATTTCAACTTCATAGGATACTGTGACCATAATGTTTCAAACGCACTGACGTACCACTCGGTCCTCTCTTACTATGAGATTGTAGTATTGGAAGATACCTAAGAGTATATATCCTATACTTCTAAGTGTTATTATCGTTATTATTCGATAACTTATATTTTGGACTCCTAAAGTCTACCCGTGCCCCTAGCGATACGATTTCATTATCTAGAGTGCAAAGAGTCATTATCCAATCAAAACATAAATATATAATGTCAAGAATCTTAATGCATCTCCGCCCCGCGGTGGTGGTTGTACTACTTTGCAATTGCAATGTATTAATACAAGGTCTATTATCCACAAGTAAATGTAACATGAGACTACACGGACACAGACATGCTAGCAAACTAAATCTATTTGAGAATATATTTGACCAACAACAAAAGAAACAGTGGCCAAAAGTAGAGGTACCATCTGATTTTATTATACCAGAACCGAAACCATTACAAATAACTGAATCGACTGATCTCGAAGGATTTGCAACTGCATCTGCTGGATTGGCACTTCGGTTAGCCACTGGTGCATTTGTATTAGGTTGGCAGGTCGATTCTATATTTGCTGAAGATGATGGCAGGTATGCCTTACAATTAGGTCCACTTCGTATACGAGATTTCAGTTCGGTATTAGATGAATCAAATCAACCTGTACAAACTATTGTATTATATGATAATGAATCGTCTCCTGCAAGATGTAAAAGGGTTAGAGAGATGTTCAACTTATTAGACATTACTTATGAATGCAGACCCGCATTTGGCAATCTTGATAGTCTACCATACATATGCGATCCCAATATGAAGGATGATCAACAAACAATAAAAGGAGATGATAGTATAATTGATCATTTATTGGACAATTATGGCCCATCAACTACATTATATGATACCAAGGCACTATGGCCAATTTCATTTCGACAATTTGCAATAGTAACATTGACATTGGCAGCATTACTTAGAGGTAATCCTGGAAAGACGCAACAAGCAAATGCTCGACCTGACAATGCAGATATGAGACCGATCGAACTGTGGGCATATGAATGCAGTCCCTTTGTCCGCCCTGTCAAAGAGAAGTTATACTCGTTAGGATTACCTCATCAAATTGTAAGTTGTTCTAGAGGATCAAGTAATAGAGATAAGATGGTTGAAAAGACGGGTAGATTTCAAGTACCATATCTTGTGGATGAGAATACTGGAATTGCAATGTTCGAAGGAGCTGAGATTGTCAAATATCTGGAAACTACCTATACAATATAAAATATGTACATGAATGTTTCACACAACATCTAACTTAGTTTACATCTAATATGTGGTACCGATACTGGCGTAAATAATCTGTGCACAGTATTCTATTCATGGCCGTCTTGTTCTGTGCATTTCAAGGCCATGTCATAAATCTTCTTATTTCATCTCTTGTTCATTTGTCTATTGAAAAGAACTCAAGTCCATTAATCTCCAGTTCTTCATTACCTTTTGTCTGCTTTGTTGAATACCTCTCGAGGCGTGTTCTACTAAATGTATATGTGCATCCTAGTCCATACTTGAACAACATTGCATTCACTTTGTGTACAAGACGATTTGCAACAAGGTCCAAATTTCGTTGCATAATTGACATCTGTGTACTGCACTCTGACATGATATCCAACCTCCTCCCACGATGAATATCTCCACCAGAATCATATTTGTCATAATTTATGTACATGTGGATGGTCGTGCATTATACGTTGTGGTTTAACGTTTGCTTGTATTTCGTCACCTATGTTAGATATGAACCGACACCACCACCATTCGATGGGATAGGATTTGACCAAAAGTTGAAAGTTATTTGATTGTGATGGTGAGTAACTCTTTTTTAATACGTTACCACTCTCTTCATCTGTTTTGGATATTGATATATTGTGTGGCTGGGTATCAGGTTCCCAACCAAGTATTGAGCATTTATTTAGGTTCATTTATTGGTAAGCAATTCTTGAGAGATTTGAATCAGTACTAACTTTTGCCCATATACCATTAGTTTATCATCGCCGTAACTCCGTGCATTTGCTTTATATAGATTACGGTCCAGGCTACGCTATTTAAGAAGATGCTCTTCATTATTGCGGATTGCGCTGGGCGGGAGGATACCATTTTTGTTTTTATCACCTACCTTTTCTGGAGCACTTGGTAATAGAGCGTCCTTTAAAAGACATTTATTAGATATATCATCATATTACGGGAGAACTGTTACACTCTAGTCGTTTCATTAGAGGTCGTGGATTGAAATTGCACTATCCTATCAGTGGCCTCACGGATTCAATTAGAACGATACCGCATTGCAAACCAATCATTTATTAATTACTATTACAATATTAATTGTCTTCTATTATCTAAATATAACATGACGTGGTATAATTGGTTTTGGAATATTTTAGCGTCGGTGCACGATATAACCCGTTCGGGAGTCGTTTTTACGATGAATAGTAGTGGTGGAGGAGGCGGGGGTAAAAGAAGTCGATCAAACTCCCCTCTTCCTAATAGTGATGGGCCGTTCAAAAGTCCTTATCCGGGGAGGCAAGGGGAGCCGGTTGGCACGGATGGAACATTAGGAGCTAAGAAAACTCGTGGTAGTATTAGTGGTGGGACATCCCCTAAATTCCAACATCCACAACCAGGTATGCAAGGTCAGCCGATTGGTAAGGATGGAACATTAGGGCAGAAAAACAGGTCCGATGGTATGGATAACATATTTGCTCGTAGTGCTGTCGGTCGTGGTATGACATTAGTATTTCAAGGTAATTATAAGGAGGAGATTATGGAGGCCTTCCAAGAGTTTGATTGGGGTGAAGTTACGGCGTTAGGTGGACAAATTGATAGTTTGGAGAAACTTTTGAAGGAAGTGGATGTATTAAGTAAATATGGAGCTGATTCCACATTAGTAGCAGATGTTGAGGAAGAAGGTGACGAGGTAAGTAATCATATCTCTGTGTTGTTTGTTTATGTACATTTATCTTAATCTAACACTCCTTCATATCAAATTGGTGAATATATCAAGATGATCTTACAAGCACCTTCTAATCCGGTTGAAATTGCAAAAATGTTAGTTTTCAACCAAGACTTTAGTCATGCTGTTGGTAAGAAGCTCTTCATAGGATATTTGAAAAACATTTAGCTGATCATATGAAGAGTAAAGTTCCCCCAAGTATTGAATCTGCCATGGATCAGTTGGGCTGGATCAGAGACAAAAACAACTTTTATGTTCAACTTGCCTCAGGGAGCAGAGAATTGGGATTGGCAAACAGTTTTTGATAATATTTGCCAAAAGCCAGAAATGGTAGAACTCCATGGTTATTTAACAACGGGAAATTTGTGCAATTGGTTATATAAACGTGTGCAAAATGTTAAGAACGGCCTGAGGAGGTAGCTGTGGATGATAGTGAAGAAGTTGAGGAGGATGATAGTGAAGAGTTGAAAGAGAATGTTGAATATCTTGGAGATATGTTGAAGGATGTTGTTAAAGTAGTGAAAGGACACAACGCTAATTCATGGGTTCTTGAGGTGGCTACCGATACTTCCATTACCAATTCTTCTATTGCATCTGTCACAAGAACTGTTGGGATTGTTCCATGTGCGGGTCATCCCAATTTTGTACCTAATGATAAAGCGGAGAACCAAAAACGGGGTATTTCAGTGGTTGTTAAATTCGGCAGTGAGGGTTTGAGGTCATCTTTTGCAACGAACATATTGAAACACTTCAGTATGTCCTACATGTCGTATCTTGAGCAGTATAACGGTCTTGATAAGACCTCTGCAACTTTTGCCGCGGATAAGGCAGGATTCAGAAATGCTGTACTGCATCTCATGCGGACACATATTCTATCATCTGATAAGTTGACAGAAGATATCTTGGATTTTATCAACGCTGATCATGAGAGCATTGTAGTCACGGAATATGATGTCTGTTTGGATAGTGATAAGGATACCGATGCAACGAAAATGTTCAATGAGAATGTGGCACTTGCATTACAAGATCGCAATATCTTGGAATCTGGACGTGTTGCTGAATTAACCAATGATGTTTATGACAAGACCATTGCCCTCTCAGACAATAGCATGACCAAAGGGCGCTTTTTGATTCAGGTCAACAATACCTTTTTTGAACTGTCCAAGGCTAAAGCAATTAGTTATATATACTCAATGTTGTATGGCAAGTCTGTCAGGAGGAATAAGAGTGAAGAAAAATTACGATCGCGTGCTGAAATGGCCAGTAGAAAGATACCAAAAGATCAAACTCATCTTGAATTTAGTAACGAGAAACTTCGTATCATCTATGCAGGAAATGATGATGGAAAGGAAATGATTGACGAGGAAATGGATGAGGCTAATCCAAGCAAAGTGCCTGGTTACGTCGGTGATTCTACTATGGATGAGAACGGAAATATTATGAGTGAAGAAGCTACCAAGTTCCTTGTCAACCGCTGCAAGTTTGTGTTTGGAAATGGTTGTGGACCTAGTGTCAAGCACTTGGCATATCGTGTTCAGGATATTGACAGGGATGGGAAACTACAAGCGTTTCTTGGCGGTGCCAATTCTAAGCTTGGCGAAAATCATGGAATTGATCGTATAACGGAAGATCCTGATATTATTCATTTGAACTATGGCTTGTATGGTTCGAACATTGATGCTGAGCGTGATGGTGACTACTGGCACATACTTTATTATACGTTACTTCCCAATCTTCCTGATTTACTACGCAAGAAGAAGCTATTCCTCTTTGCTAGTGGTAAGGCCAGTAATAATATCAAGAAGGCAATTAACGAGAAGCTTGGAGGGGAATTCGAAGGGCAGGATGTATGGCTTAGTTGGGATCCAAGGATTCGCCACACCCGAGTTAGTACAAAAACTGGGAAGATCAAGGTATTCTACACATTATCAAGGGAAAACTAAGTATATTGATTGATCGATTGGTTAGCTAGTTATTTGACTAGAATGTCGTATCATTCTTTATCAAGATGGGGGTATTAACGATTGTATGTTCTTTGAAGCAGAGTGTCTTATCTGTTGTTGTTGCTGCAATAGACACATCATAATAATATCGTGCAATATAAGTAAGTGAGTAAGTTGTCATGCTACATTAAATCTACTTCATATAGTTATAGATGGAACGTATTTGCTGCTAATCCTCGACCAGAATGTGCTTAACGGAGTAAAGTCCAAATAAAAGATTCCATATCTTTTTCTTCACTCCCTATCCTTCTTTATGCAGTTTAAGGAGACATAAAGATATGAAGGTGTACTGCCAACTCAAATAACAATAACGAGGGGAAACATCTCTCATTTCATCTCCATCATTAGGATTCAGATATAGTTGGGGTATTTGTTTGGTTCTGTACTTCATTACTTTTGTAAACTGCATTGATTTTATGGACTTCCAAAGCAATCGGAAGAAGTTCATGTTCAATCATATTGTAGGTTTGCATGTAGATTTCATAGGGTACACCCGCTTGTTCAAATAGTGGAACATCCGAGTTGTTACTATTATTCATTTCCGCCCTAGGTGGAAATAGTAATGCGGTTGGTTGTATGATCTGAAACGTGATTTCATTATTATTTTGAGTAGTCGACTTGCTAACATCGTCTCTCATCTCTTTCTTGGGCGAGGACTGTACCATCTTTGTAGCCACAGCAACTGGTAGCTCATTCCGCGGCTTTGCCTTGCTTTGCTTTGATGTGTTGTTCCTTAACCTTTGTTCCAAACATCTTCTTTCTTACTTCTTCTTCTACTCTACTAATATATCTATTTTTTCTTTTCGCTCTATTTATACTGATAGATAATGACGGAGCTCAGAATAACCGTATCCAATGAAATAGCCAAAATAGATTGCTACAAATAATAATTCATGTGGTTTCTCCTCGAGTGTATGGTCAATCCATGAATCAATCTTTGACAGGAGCTTTATATGAATTGCCATTGACTAATATACTAATTTATAATATTATATTTGTGAAGACTACCTACAATTATCAGATCGTCGAGTATACGTATGGTGTTGTATGTTGTAAGAGTGCGCTAGTTGTCGGTAGTGGTGGCAAGTTCATTTCATTTGATTTTTAGAAAAATGAGAAACGGTATCCTTGGTAGACTTCAAGTAAGTAAGCATGTATTAATTAGGTATCTATGGATGGGGCCGGGGAGGTAGTTTAACTATACTTCAACATACCTTTCAATTTATATCATTAGCTAGTTATCTATCTGTATAGCCGTGTACCATTGCTTTGGTGACATTAGGTAGATTTATGTTATCTGCAAAAAAGGATACCGCTTAAAACTATCATAAATGGTGAAGACTAGTAGCGTCGATAGCTCCATCACCGAGGTGCCATGCTAACATTGAAGCATACCATTGGACAGAGCAGTTTCTTGCCTTTCATAAACACCGCCACTTGTCATATGAACTGAAATATTGACATGATCTCTATGAGTCCAAAAAATGAGCTCGATCTGTCGAGTATCCCCCAACCCAAGTTAACGAGGAGATAACATCTCTCATCTCCATCATTAGGATTTCGATATACTTATCGCTGAATGAAAGGACACTTGGCCGATCTCTATGAGTTCCAAAAAAAGATCTCGTCGAGTATCCCAGCTCAAGTTAAGAACAATATGGAGATATCTCTCTCATTTTCCATCGTTCGAATTCAGATATAGTTGTTGCAATCTCATGGTATACTATTATTTGTGTCGTGTAGTAGTAGGTATGTACAGGCACTCTATTCAATGTCCAAACTCTACTTTGTGTTTTGCTACTGGTGTTGCGTCGGCCGAAGATGTGTCGGATGATGGTATTGCAATATTGCAATACTATGTGATCTTAAATTGACTGAGTATCGACCAAAGGCATTATTATTCGTAGCAGTAGTAACCAATACTAATGCGGCGGTGATAATGGTTGATATGTTGCGGAGGGATCGGTGATCGGGCATGAGACTGAGACGATAATATATTCTTGTCCTTTTTCCACTAAACTATTATACCGATAGTAGTGAAAGATCAGGAGATGATTCATAATAATGACGTAGTACAGAACAACCATATCCAAAGAAATAACCAAAGTAGATGAATGCAAATAATAATTCATGTGGCTTCTCCTCGAGTGTCCGATCGATCCATGAATCAATCTTTGATAGTAGCTTGATATTTTGAATTGTCATTTTTTATTGATTGTGGTTGCGGAGTAAAGAATCGTAATTGTTGTTGGACTGCACTATGATATCGACTGTACTATGATGATAAATACTACTGCTTCAGTTGTTGTATATCAAATTATGAAGTTATAAGCAGTAAGCAGTAGGGCAGGGGATGGCTGATTTATTGTTGGAAGGACAAAAACGATTCACATGGGCGGCTTCAAGTGTGGTCATTTTATTCTCTCACACTGTTAGATAGCCAAATTATTACTCTACTCGTGGTACATAGGCGTATGTAGATTGTATTATGGTTGTGCGTGCTGCCGACGCTATCTCAATTCTTCCTGATGTTAGGAGCAACAACGTATAGTTGCAATTCTAGAAGACGACGGCGGAGATACGGTTGATATAGAATATCAATATGCGGTGGTCAATCAATAGCAGCCACCATTACTACTACTACCTAAAGATTTGTTATGTCATTCTTCTACTTTTCATACATCAACATCAAATACTAGTCTCGTCACTAACACTATCATCATCAAAGCCAAAAATACGAGCTCTTTCATTAGATATCACGGGCACATTATTGGCAACAAAGGAACCTGTAGTAGATAGTTATTATAATGCCGCTATATGGAGTCAATTACCCAATCCACCATCACAATCAGATCTAAAGAAGGGATTTAAGATTGCATTTAAGGAAAGATTGTTAGAATCGCCATGCTTCGGCGGCGTCGAAGGCATTAGTGGGAGAGAGTGGTGGCAGACAACTGTATCTCGAGTATTATATCATGCACAACCTGATATAAAGTATACACATGAGGATTTCGATCGATATTTCCGACGTGTATATCAGCATTTTGGTTCACCAAAGGGATATAGAGTATTAGAAGATGCACAACATTTGCTAACTTCTTTGGAAACATCAAATAATGATATACTTTTGGGGATTACTTCCAATACACCTATACGACATATGGAGACGGTACTACCAATGTTAGATATACATGATCACTTTTCCTGGTTTACTTGTTCACAAGAAGTGAAACACGAGAAGCCGGCAATGGAAATCTTTGATGCTGCATTTCAACAAGCAAAGTATTGGATACCAGACTTGCAAATAGAAGAAGTACTTCATATTGGGGACTCTTATGCTTGTGATTACTGCGGCGCAAAACGATATGGTTTCCAAGCTTTATTCTTGGACAGATCAGACAATCCTTCAGTAACAACATACCAAGATTGGATAGATGCTCCCGAATATAAAGGAAAGAGTCTAGATGATTTGAAAGAGAATACTATTACAAGTCTTAGTGAAGTTGTCGAGCTGTTGCTCTAGTTAAAGTCATAGGAGAGTTGCAGAATGTGATGATCGAATACTTGATGCAATAGTATTAGCATGCCACATATATATCTCATACCCCAGTTTTATACTTAGATACAATACTTAATAGTCTCTATTCTTTCATTCTTTCACTACTGTATATCAATTTATCCTTTCTAGTGGTGGTGTTCTGCTGACACCTAATAAAGGCATTTTTTTTGAGAAATTTGATGTTGTTGTGCAAGCAATAAAGGATGTCTTCTATCTCCAATGTAGGGAGTAACTGAGAGATTATCATGAAGAGATATAGTAAATCTGCAATTCTATTGTTGTTGCTCTTATATGGTACCGAATACACTACCACAAATGTCTCAGCTCTAGCTAAGAAGAAGAAGATTCATCCATCATCAACGCGAACATTAAACAAAAGTAATAACTCTATACCAACAAAATCAAAACTCTTCACACCAAAGCAGTACTCGGATAGAAGACGAGTTGTGCCATGGTTGTCAATAGTTGTATTAGTTAATATACTATTCTTCTTCCGGTCCTTTGCAGCGCCATTCTTTGACCCATTGGTGAGTAAAAAGACTTTTTGCATATCTTATGTTCTTCTTCTTGTTCAACTGCCTTTCTCTCACCATTATCTATCGAATCATAGGGAGAACCACGTCAAGCAACTGCTGATACAGTATACTTTTCATTACTTGCCTTCCTATACATATGGTTAGCATCGGTTACTGCATTGACGGTATTACCGCAGTTCTCTAACAACTACAATATCATTATAGCAGTGGCATTATTCTTTTACATGGTTTTTGTTAGTATTATTGCTTTGTTGGTAGGAAGACTGTTAACTCGTGGTTTATATTACATTTGGTTATTTATTCGAAGTGGTAATACCTTTGAGTCTCTATTGGTTAAGTTGGGATGGAACAGGAAGAATGCTTATCACAAAGTTGCATTCAGAGAAGCAAACAATCATCAATTTCCCACCCTTATTGCATTCCAAAGACCATTTCGAAGAGTAGTAAAGAAAGCAATTCTAATATCAGCAAGTCTATGCTTCATATATTCACACTGCTGGTCAAGAAGCTTGTCAGCATTCGACTCGTCAGAACATGGAAGTCTCTTCTGTCGAGTAGCCTTCTTCCCATTTGAACACCCGGCTAGTGAAAATAGTATATGGATATTATGGGCTATTTCAATTTGCGGCCATGTATGGGCTTATGTCTTGAATGAATTCGCTGGTAAGCATCATAGGGAATATCATACACGCTCTACAAGTAAAAGGAATAAGAATAGTAGTACAGATACAATAGATATGGCAGTATCAAATAGCAGCAGTAGTTTCGATCTAGATTCACCAATACATCAAGTGGATAGTAATAATGATTTTGAAGATTCGTCAATAGGAGAAGATGAAGAAGATATAGACATTGCAACTCATGAAATAGATAATAAGAATCCATTGCAATCCATCATTCGAAAGTTTGCAAGAAGGAAACCTGAACAGCCTGTCTCTACATTGCCAATGGTTAGTTGGTACTCGAATGTTGTATTCACAACCGGATTTGACATGCTTATATCGTTCAAGGTATTCTTGGGACGGTTTGATGCACGAAAGATGCAAGTAGCTTTACTCAGTAAAGAGGATAACTCGTCTAACAAAGCAGAGGGAGTCTTTGATTTCAGTCATTGTAGACATAATACAGACTGCTCTACGGACAAGGGTTTTTGGTTTGATTTTGTGTCAGATGTCGGTGATGGGTTTAATAGTTCCTATCAAGTTTCTCGGCTCCTTGCACAGCCAACATTGGACGTTACTTCACTGCCTAAATCAGGGCCGGGGTGGAGAACACTTCCGAGAGGAAGGCTACTAATCAATGGAGGGGATCTAGCATACCCAGATCCCACGCCAGAGAATTATGAAAAGCGTTTCTTTCGAACATTTGAAGATGCTTTACCTCCGCCACCATCATTTCGAAGGGAACACATATCCACACATAAGCCTGCCTTGCCGGTTAAGGGATGGGATATGAATGAAGAAGGTACAAGTGACCAGCAGCCCGAAACTGAAAGTCTCTTGTCTAGATATCAAGGCCCATGTGCTTTTCTTATCCCTGGAAATCACGATTGGTTTGACGGTTTGTCTACCTTTACACGATATATACTTTCAAGAGATTGGCTCGGTGGCTGGCTCATGCCTCAACGAACATCCTACTTTGCTCTACAACTTCCGAAGGGTTGGTGGGCATTAGGTTTCGACCTTGCGCTCGATGATGATATCAACATTGAACAATTCCAATTCTTTGCTGATGTAGCCAAATCCATGAAGCCTGATGATGCCATCATAATTATATCACATGTGCCTCACTGGGTGTTGAATGCGTATGAGAATCACCAGCACGATCACGAGAAAGAGAACAATCTTACAGAGTTGATACGGACACACTTTAAGAGACGAGTTAAGCTACGAATCGCTGGAGATTTGCATCACTATACAAAGCATGTACCAGTCAGTGATGATAAGCCAATACCAAATGATAAAGTCAATAGCAGTAAGGAGGGGGCGCCAATACTGATAGTTAGTGGAGGAGGAGGTGCCTTTCTTCATCCAACACACTGTTTTCAGGACGACAAGATCAAGGTTGGGGATGATGATTATAAACGAGTGGCTGCTTATCCAAGTACTAATGTATCGCTTCAATTAAGCTGGCTCAATCTATGGTAAGTAGTTGCTGTTACATTCTTCTAGTCCCTTTGGACTGCATCAGGCTAACGCAGTCTCTTTATTGTAGGCAATTCCGATGGAGAAACTGGCGGCTCGATGTCCTTTGGGCTGTGACACATTTTGGTGTGTCTTCTTCCCTCTTTCCTCTCTGTGGGGTGTACGGTAAGTGTTATGGCTTATTCACCATGTATATCAAGTTCTACCTTGACTCACATACATCTTCCTTTTTCTCTTCTTCCCTCTAGATGATTACCTAGCATCAAACCCTACACATGATCTGGGAGGTTTACTTTTATGGGCTTTCCGTCGAGTTATGTTACTCTTCAGTCAGATATTCAAGCAAGGGCGTATTTCACTTCTCTTCACTCTAATAATCATTGGTATTGCATACTCATTCACTGATGGCTCCTGTCTCAAGATGCGTACTCATCTAGGGTGGAGTATGGTACATGCATTCTGCCAGATATCCTCGGCAGTGTTATGCTTATTGTTCGTCGAGTTCATGGTTGAGTTAGTAGTAAGTGAAGGGTTAGTTGCAACTACTCGAAATGTAGACGATTCCGACGAGACACAGATGTGTGGAACAGGTCTAGCAAATACAATCTTTGATCAGTGGGATACTCACTTTTCACATACATTGGAAGACTTTCAACTGTTGAACATTACAAACACAACATCCGAAACACCAGATCTGATTCAGTCTACTCGATTGGATGAACAATGTATGAATGGGTATCGAGTACCTTCTCATGGCTATATCATGAGGCTCCCTTCTTGAAGAGTACCTTGTCAATCTTTGACTTACCAAGTACGATAGGTACAATGCATGTTGAAATGTGTAATGTTCTGTGCTCGGATGGGACAGATTGTTTGTATTCAAATGACTTCTTAAGGTATCGACAGCTTGGACGGGGTACGATATTGAAATATCTATGCAGTATGGCTTTATACTATGTTATCTTTGCCGTTCCACTGGCTGGTAATGTATGTGGAAGTTGGCTACATATCAGTCTAAACTACCTTCGATGCCAATATGATGAAGGATTCTCAAGCTTAAGGATGGAACATTGGAAGAACTTTCTCAGGTTACACATTGATGAAGAGGGAGATCTTGAGATATTTGCAGTTGGTTTACATCGTGTTCCAAAAAGGTGGAGGAAAGATCCCGATTGGAATGGGGCTGATGATACTACAACAAGTAAGGTGCCATCATGGAAGATGAAGAATCCAAGTAAATGGACACCTTGGAGGTCAAGAAAGAAGTTTACACCCCAAATGATTGACTACACGAAGATTAGAAAGGAATGATTAGACATACCCAAAGGTAATGTAAGGGCACTTTGAATAAGCTGCACTGCAAGTTATATTTACTTATCTGTACATCTTTTTCTACCTTGTAGCAGTATGAATCACTACATATCGGATATTTCTACTCCATAGGTTCCATCCCCCAAGTCTCATCTAGGTAGCTGGTCTCCTCCCGATAAAAAAGAAAGAAAGAATACACCTTCTCACTTTCACCTTCATTATTGCAAAATACTACTAAAAGAGTTGAGATGAAGACGATGAGTAGCCCTATATATAAGCGGATAAATCTACAATAGACTAACATAGTAATAATGTATGCATCAAGAACAATGCATCATCCAGGCCGAAGACGAACAAGTGACGAGTCCTCACAACATTCGTCTCAAGGTTCTGTAGAAATTAACATGATGACACAAGTTTCTTCTGTTAATGACCCTCCTCCAATATCGTCATATAGACAAGTGGGTACTACCACCAATATACACAATAATGTTAATAACCGGGGTATATTCCTACCGACATCGCGTATACGGAATAATCCACATCACATCTCAGGCCAAATTAGAAATAATGGTCATAATAATAATCATCATCGAGCAGCCCTTCATCACAATACTCACATAACTAATGGACAACAGCCATTTATGAGTGTTACTGCTAAATATTACGATGATGACGATAACGATACAGAAGCATTAGATAGTCAAACTAACGAAAGGATACCACAACATTACTCAACTGCATATCCCTCTACAAATAATAACTCTTCCTTACAACAGCAGGGAAATAGAATATATATAATAACAGCATTACTACTTGGCACATTTATTATATTCAGTGGTAGCAACATATCCCAATCTATAATGAATACATCCTTCGATTTAGTTTCGTTAATACCGGGCATTTCACATTTTATTAAATTACCTAACCATCGTGACTTGTCAGATTCTGACAATGGTGGTGGTACCTCCTCACAAGAAGAAATATTATTAGGTTCCCAACGTCCTGAATTTGTATATGAACATCCATACGTTTCAAGTTCCTACTATACAAGTACGAATAGTTTAGATACGTTAGTTGCAACGCGTGATAATCAGGTTATGAAAAATTTAGCAGCTGCTGAGGCTGCAAATAATAATAATGATGATACAAGTGTGAATGAGATTAAGACTAGACTTGCAATTGTTCGACCATTTTGTGAATTTGATGCAGAAGCATTACCGACGACGTTTACTTGTTGGAATGCACTGCCTCCGTGTAAGGCTGCAAGTGATGATATTGGTGATACTGATGATGTAGAAGAACAATATGAAGTAGACAGTTATGGAGAGTTGGTATCGTACAATTCAAATACAACCAATGGACGGAATCTTCATAATCAAGCAACAATTGGTGATCGACACTTGTTTGATTTGGTCGGGAGTGATGCAATGAAGTCAGCAAAGGCAGATGTATTCCTATTCTATTCACAAACATTTAGTGAGAATGATGTCGCGATTAAGGCAGTTGATGCAATTATTGATCAATTCTTTGAACCGGGTGGATGGAGTCAATGCTTTGGTAATATCTATGCTATTGAGGCTAATATTCCACAGGAGTTGGATTTATATATTCCATCCGCACAAGAGGAGTTGTATAATTGGGTGAATGGTCCGAATCGACAGTTTGAGGCTGCTTTTCGCATTATCCAGAGTGGAGAGTGGGGCGAGTATGATGGTTTCTACTTGATGGAGGGTGATTCTGTCCCGATTAAAGCACATTGGTTGGATGTTGTGTTGAGTGAGATTGAGGTTAATCGACCGTTTGCAATCCTGGGAGCGTGAGTTTATATATTGTTTTGGTATCTTTTGTAGAAATGCTCACATCATATGCTCACATTATATTTCAACCCTTCTCCACAAACACAAACACAGACAATACGATGGGGACAAGTGGGATAACTTTTATGAAAAGATTCCCATCTCCCTATTGCATCATACGAATGGGAATGCCATTTACAACACTTCCCACCCCTTGCTTGAGCGTCTTGTTGGTCAACTAGAAGTCGAGGCTCCTTGCCCGTACAACTCCATCCCGTATGACTATAGAATGAGTCAAATGTGGGTAGAAGGAACCTTGGGCATCGTTCCCGACCTAGCACCCAAGATTATGCTGAATGAGGAGGGTGAGAACATCACCCTTTCAGACAACATTGATATGTTTAAAAAGTGGGCTGATATATGGGAGAGGGAAGACCCTTTCAAATACACGCCCGTCATTCACAACTATGCTGCTACCAACTTGATCCCTCGACACTTGGGCCCTGAATATATCATTCACGGTGCCAAGTTGTACTCTCCCTGGGACCCTACAAAGTCTGACATAACCTTGGTTGTGAGTGAGTGGTTCTTCGATCGATCTCTTCATCTCATATCAAATTTGGATGAGAAGGATCATCCTTTCTCTGAGGTTGTTGTTATGGTACCCCCTGTTGCAGGATCACACGATGATTATGATGAGCTGACAGATGTTCCTGTTCGGACACAGCATCGAGGAGCACCTGACTTCATGGATCTTTGTGAGGCTGAAGTAAATACGGAGTGGTTTATGATAACCAATTCATACCATCACGTTGCTCGACATGTAGACCTCATGTTTACACCCGGCACCTTCAAGCCTGTCATTCCCTTCACTCCTGCTACATATGCTTTTTGTTTCAAGTATCCGTACTGCAAGGAGACAGTCAACTTGGCTCAGCGTTTCAATCCAGGTCAAGATAAAGTCATTCTCGATATGGATATGCTTTATAATACAAAAGATAGAAATGCTTTCTGTCAGGAATGGAAGGAAGAGAACGGAGAAGAAGGAGAAGACCTCTACAAGCATCAGCAACGACGTCTCATGTTCCGCAAGAAGATCATCGGTCCGCCAGGCCCCACGGGCACAGCCTACTTCGCATGGCTGGTGAAGAATGGCAAGGATAACTTATACAAGATGACTGATAGGTCGTTGTATGGAGCGCGGCCGCCATTTGCCAAGATCTTCGCCAAGGAGGAGAAACTTGATGGCATGACAGAGGATGAGTTAGCCAAACGAGTGGGATTAACACTGTTCGATAATACGACAGACTGTAACTGTGGAGCATTAGAGACAGAACTTGAGTGTGCAGAGTCAGGTATAGGTTGCATGTGGCGGCCGCTATTTGAGAGTTGTCATCCTCCAGAGTTGATCGATGGTAGCGAGCCCATTTGCTCATCGACGGAGGCCCCGACCATGGCTCCGACACTGACATTGCCTGAGTCAGATACAGAGAGCCCCACAGCTGATTCTGTTATCTCTTCTGAAGAAGATGAGGTCGTTGAATCTGATCCGTGGTATACTAGCATGTTCAAGTCAAGGGAGCATGATGCGGCCACAACCGAGTCCAATATCACTGTCGAGTCCTCCTTAGAAGAAGATGATGATTCTATACAATTGTCTGATGGTGGCGGTACATCAAGGAAGCTCGCAGCGAGTAGTGAGGATCCTTTGTATGAATCAGACTTGAATGCCAATCAACGCCTGAAGCGAATGGAATATGATGAAGATGAAGAACTATCACTCATAAATGAACAAATGCAACAAGATAAAGAGCAAGTCTCGGTGCTGCTACCCCTCCTTATTGATAAAAGCGAGAACCTTGAGAATGTTCTGAAACAAGAGGAAGAACAAATATCTGTTATGCGTGATCAAGAGATGAAGCTCAAACAGAAGGTGATGTCACTGCTATCCCGTCTTGTTGGCAGAGCAGAGGAGAATGAAACAGATTTACAACAAGAAGATGATGAGCTGTCCAACTTGCACAAAGAAGAAGAACGTTACAAATCGAAGATCTCTTACCTTGGGGGAGAAGATGATTCAGATGAGCCCTATGATAATACACCTCTGGCCACCAAGAAGTGTGATGCATGGGAACCTAGCCTTGTATACCGAAGTCCAACGGTGTCAAATACATGGAACGGAGCCTCTCTAGATCCCGAGTCGAGGTCTCACTCAGCCATGGCAATTTCTCGACCAAGGAAGCTCCACGGCTCATTCTTACAATATCAAGAGGCTGCCATCTCTAGCACTTTAGATTCCTCGTCACCATTGAAGGAGAGTTGGTTAACATCCTCTGTCCCGATCAATGTACCCAAGTATGAAAGTTTCATGTTTCAAGAGGATACTCGTTCGATGCTGTCATCACTTGATGCACCTGATACAGACCGTAAAACTTTTGTCAACTATGGTGATGGGGATGACTACCAGCCGCTTCGGATTACATTTGCAACTGATCATCTTCTCAGTTATAAGCAGCAACACAAGTCGAAGAAAAACCGGAGGAAGCCTGCAGAGCCTATCAACATGGCAACAATATCAAGGATTGAAACCCTCACAGGAGATGTCCTACCGGCAATATCAGAGATTTGGGCCGGTGCTCTCTCTGTCCTTCCATCAATTGATAATATATTTCCATACCAAGACGTTTGTGGTGAGGCGGAGGTTCAGCCACATCACCTGACAGAAGGCTTCCCGTACACTGACACTCTCATCTATGTCACTATCGACGGGCCTCAATGTCACACTGACAAAAGTGATGCGAAACTTGTTTCGTATGCCACCGTATGTTCATTTGACCAGTTCATGCGTCCTATCAGTGCAAACATAGACATTTGCCTTGGGCATATAGATGTATCTTTGGGGGAAGTTTCAGAGGAGGAGAATCTCCGTCTGATATCTTCATTGACTCTCGAGGTTGGTAAATTGCTTGGGCTAAGTCCAGAACTATTCCACCACTTCCGTGACCCGGAAACGGGCCAGCCATTGGGATCAACTGAAAAGGCTGTAACCTGTGTTGATGGTACTGAGCAAACACTCTATGTACCCAACATTCTACAATCAAGTATAGAACTGGGCATCTACGGCGTCGATCCTTACTTCCAAATCACCACCCCTACAGTGAGACAAGTAATACGTAACCACTTTGATTGTCAGAGTCTACTCGGTGCAAGGCTGAGTAGAGAAGAGACGTCCTCTTGTTTTGGTGACTCGTTTGATCCTCGATACCACTTTGACGATGATTTCACTCCAATTGGTGGTTCGGCTGACAATGCCTTTTCATTAAGTTCATTAACCTTGGCTCTTTTGGAAGACTCTGGATGGTACCGAGCATCCTTTTACAGGTCAACAGTCCCTCTCTTCGGCCGAGGTGCTGGGTGTGGCTTTGTCGATGGAGACTGTATTGGAGAATTCAACACTGTGCTACCCGAGTATAGCCGTGGCTTCTTTTGTAATGACGATAGTAGTCCCCAGGAAAGTCAACACTTGTTTGATTACCATCAGCCTTCTGGCTGTGACTACACTCATAACCACAAGGCCGATTGCTCATCATCAAGTGTTGGTGGAACTTCATGTCCAATGAGGATGGATAATATTGAATCATGTGCCGATAAAACAAGTACACCATCGATTCCTGGGGAAGTTTTCTCTCTTAGCAGTCGTTGTTTTGTAACAGATACCCCTGCCTCTGTTTGCTTGGAATCATACTGCAACACCGTTGACTCAAAGATCGACATTGTTGTGGATGGTTGGGTGTATCAATGCGACTACGAGGGACAGGAGATCGATGTAGGTCCACATGGATACACTGTGAAATGTCCACGATTGGGTGTGGTTTGTCCTCATCTAGTATGTCCATCAAATTGTTCTGGAAGAGGCGTTTGTGATTGGTGCCAAGAAGTACCGCAGTGTGTATGTGATGATCCTTTTGACGAAACACTTGGTTGCTATGGTGATCCCAATGGCTGGCCCGTTTCCGGGTCACGGA
>Ga0214481_100291_pt1 | contig 27006 bp, 19 predicted proteins | sample M1_20Mar14CPVII9_4_FD_165057 | JGI IMG/M metagenome (GOLD analysis project Ga0214481, IMG submission 165057) | Marine eukaryotic communities from Monterey Bay, California, United States - M1_20Mar14CPVII9sort6BwellG10 | ecosystem: Environmental > Aquatic > Marine > Unclassified | place: USA...
TGGCCTTCATATCGGATGCACTTATGATGGCCGGGTGACGACGGAAGGTAAAACCATCATTATCGGTGGCGATTGTGAATATGGAGAAGACTACCCGGCGGACCGCGGCAAATGATGCATCATTCTATCGGTAATAACTAATAGAAGAGTGCTATCCGGGGGATTTAGCTGGATAGGCCACTATCAGTCCATAGGAGACGCCGCTATGTCTGCCATGGTTTGTTAGTAGGTTTGTTAGTAAATGTGAGGATACCAGTCCCGTAAAGGGCCAAATACGACTTAAGCAATCGCCTTTTTTTTGTTAGTGGCTTCTACGGTGTCGCAGGAAGCAATCTTTGGGAGTCTCTACGCTACGCGCAGACAGTATCGTTGAGGATACCAGGGGAGAATCCGTGAATAGACGACAACGAACGTGAGAGATCTATCCAATAGGTATCGAGGCCGTTTACATAGATGAGAAAGTTTGGAAGAGAAGCTCCCTTTGATTTTTATCCGTCGGGCATTTGGGGTCACTTGTTGCTGTTTCGGTGTTATCGGCTGCATGCTGCTATCATAACTGAGTGGGGTGGCGTACGGCGGTTGATCATCCTATGAATACCAATAACGAAACTAGAATATTGTTTTATCTTATCTTGATAATCTTCTTGTCATCATAACTTCGTCCAATAATAATCATACCATATTATGTATTATTATGAAACCGAAGTCTCTCTCATAACAACTGGACTTAAAAACTTCCAACCCGGTCGAAGTCGAACACAATCTTTTTCATAAAATCGTCCATCTCTAGTAAAGTCCTCAACCTTTGTCTGTTGTGATTGTTTCTCATTCAATTTCATTGCCGCACCACACTCCTGTAATGCCTGAACGACCAACCACGCCGAGGGACTAATCGGTATTGGAAATGTTGGATATAATCCCGTTAGATATAGCATTGAACCCATAATTGACAAATAAGAATGTTGAGATTGATAATTCTGTGTCTTCGAATCTAATAACCATTTATCACGAAATTTTGTTAATTCATTGTATGTTTGATTCTTTAGGAATTGTGTCTTTTCACTTATTGCTTCGTCTTCTTCTCCATATTCACGATGTTCACCTGGACATGATAATGGTAGTAATATAACTGTGCGTGATTTAGACATTTCTAACCTTGTAAGTAGGGGATGACATGTAATACCAGAGCCTGATGTTGTCTCGAGTAGACAGAGGTTGGTTGGATCATGTGTTGCTCCTGTTCCAGGAACTACTATCCCTATCGATATGTGATTTATATAGATGAATGAATGTATCGGTGAGAAGAATGATAACAGTATAATTGAGCTGTGTATGTGTAATCTCTTGCATCTCTCTCTTCATATTTCATATGTAATATAATGCTTATGTATATCACTTACCACAATGTTCATACCTACCCTTCTCAACACTCCTTGTACCATCTTCTTCTTCACATAGTATAGACTTTCCAAGTAAACAACCCAATGCAGCCGATGCCCCGCTAGCACAACATTCACATCTACGATCGAATAATATAACATCACCCGGTTGACATTTCTCTACCATTAGATCATCTATTGTTTGTACATTTGGTATGCTGTTATTGATATGATATGTTCGATGAGATGATGGTAGTTGCAATGCGATATTGCAAATATAATGATGGATTGCAATTGTATGTTTTGTTTTATGAGAAGATGATGATAGTTGCAATTAGAAATGATAACAAAGTTAGTTGAGAGTAAAATATACGTGCGGTACCACAATACATTAGCATCAAAATACTAGTTGCAATACGATATAACGAACATAATGATGGATTGCAATTTGCAAACCGAATTCACATATAACAATAACTAAGCTATACAACAATATAACTCACCGCAATCTAGTTGCTACTTCATGTCGTCGTTCTTCACGTTCTTGCTTTGCATTATGAGACCAATATATTATCGGTAAAGCAGGTATTAAGGCCGAGAATGATAATTGTACTGCCAGCTTGGCCCGTGGGTGTTGATTTAGACTTGATAGGAGCTTGGACGCCATGGTTAATTGACGTCTATTCTAATTTCATATTGAGAGATATTGAGAGTTCAAGTGAGTCATTTTATACGTTTCTTGCAAATCGGTAAACCAATAGCCAATATGAGTAGTAATTAAATAAGTGGTACAGTTTACGGTGGTGATATTATTTTATTACGAGTTATTACGCCATCATACTAATACAGCGTGTTAGTTGGTTATATTATTGAATAGTAAGTTTGATATTTATTTTGTAAATGAAGGTTTTAGAAGGGGGGAGAGTATCTTTGGATGTTGCGGATATATATATTTTTTAATGTTGGTTATTAAAGGTGCATCTGAAGTGCTTTGGGGTATTGCATTATACCAAAAAATGAAAGCCTAAAGTGTTCATGGCGATGGAGATAATGAAATGGAAGCAGGAGAATTACATTTGCAGTGCACTGCAGAACTCTGTATGTTTAACCAATCTTATGCTCATCCTATACATATGCTCAACCTATTAGAGCTCTGCATACACCTACATATAACAATAATAATAATGGGAAAGAAAGGAAAGAAGTCTAAAAGTGGGGGTAAGGTTATTGTTGAATCTTCACATATCACTGTTCCTACAAACGAAACTAATAATAATTCTAATAGTGGTTTAGTAGACAAAGATGAGTTGGCTTATATACAGAAGGATAAAAGGACACAAATTTGTAAAGATATATCGAACAATGAACCATTACTACTACCAAAAAAGCCTGACTTGTCAATCGATCCAAGGACCATGCATCAAAAACTTCTTTCAGTACCCATCAACAAACGTACGACAACAGCAAAACGTATAATTAAAGCTCAGGAAATGATAGATGATATTGAACGAATACAAACGAATAGAGGAGAAGATTACAATAATGAAGATTTTGTTGATATTGATACTCTCAAAGCTGATGAATCGTACATTAGGGAATGCGTCTTGTGGATTCAAGCTATCATATCCTCTGACTACAGAGCTGGGAGTAGCAAACAAGTATTGTTTGGTTCACCAACTCCATCATGCTGGGCACATATTACATCACTACACCCCCTGGATGATAATGAGCCACAGCTAATGAATGTGGATGTCCTTTCCTTCATTATTCTACTAGCTACTGCAATGAGATTGGATGAAGAAAGACTCAGCCTCCAGATTGTGCATGAGCTGCATGCACATGCATCGTACATTGACTTTGATGAGTTACAACAACATGAGGAAACAAAGGAATTAGACGAGTCTTATCTTAGATTTGCATTAGCTTCGGTGGGGATTAAACGTGCACGGGCATTGTACAGAGATACAAGTAAACGAATTATCACCCCATTTCAGAATAAGAATGATGTTGCCATCCAACCTAAGTCCCTGCTTAAGTCCGTTGAAACATTTGCAAATGAACAGTGTCAATATAAACCAGACTCGCCTGTTGGTCTTTGGAATTTGGGTTGGTATACGAGGATAGTTAATGACAATGGAAAACATCCCTGGAGGGCAGTTAATGAATTTTACAATCTAATGGCTGATTGTTGCCTTCTTGCAGAAAAGGTAGATGACGATTTCTACAGAGCAGAGGCTGGAATAGAAGTGGCAATGAGTCTCGTGCTTGGTGGAAAGCCCATCGTTGGGTATAGAGTTCCATGTGGTGCTATGGTACAGACCATTCGAGACATGAGCTATATCGATGAAGTTCCAGAAGGTGATATTGAAATAGCTCTAAATGCACCAAGTCAAGCCGCTGCCAATGAGGCTGGAGATAAGGAACAGAAACGTCTAGCAAGCCGAGTACCTCCCACTTTATTGGAACCAGGAGAGTCCGTACTAGTTCCACACTGGGAAGTAAGTCGTATCTGGCAATTTGCAATGAAGGCATATCTGAGGTTGGATGAAATTGGGCAAGGACGGGATGTCTACGGTGAAACCTTTGGGTGGCATATTGCGGAGGGGTTTTTAACAGGGAAGTATTCAAGCAAGCTCGTTCCCAAAAATTATTGTATATGTCCTCAAATTGGATTTACACTGGATAAAGGATCGCCGTGTGGATATTGTGGTAAGGTAGAATCTGATCTAAAGAAGTGTTCTCTATGCAAGAAGGCACAATGTAAGTATGAAGATATATTTATGTTTGTTTTATCTCCTCAATCATTCTCATTCTCTTCCTTCTTTTGTTGTACTCTATCTTCCATCTCCTATCCTACTTAACAATATACGAAAGACTGCAGTCGGGACTGTCAGAAGAAGGCATGGAAAACGCACAAACGAGAATGTACTCCCGTCTAAGCACACTAGGACGTATTGCAATTACTACATGGTTGGAGTTGCAAGAGGATGCAGAGCCAGAGTCAAGTCTTTGAGATTCTCGGTAAAACATAAACTAGCATACCTACGACAGGACTATGTATTGCTCAATCCGAAGGTCATTATAAACTAGATTATACACCTATGACAATGAACTAGATCAATTCCGAATGCTAACTACGGCAAGTGAAAATGAACCAAACAAACAAAGAGGACACAGATGAACAATCTAGCTGCTCCTCCTCTAACCGATAAACATGAACTTGCAACAAGTAATTCATGTACAGCACCTCGTATACAGAATGAAACAGATTACCCCCCTATCCAAACAGAAACCTCATCTTCTTCTTACTATCCCATAAGCTTTGACCCAAAACGCAGCATGAACACTCACAATTGTCATTTGAATCTTTCTGGAATAAAGCGGAAGCAGAACGGAACCCTGAGCAAGACTCCTTACCGTACCTTTCTGCTCTCTTCCCAATTTCCATATCATCAACTACACATTCACTATCGAACATGGCGGCAACTGAAGAATGATGACCAGTGAAATTCTTATACTTATCTGCTTCTTCCCTCTCACGTCGATGATACGCCTCATTACCCCCATTTGCCCGCACATCGTATGCAGGTCGTTGTTCCGGACAATTAGGATTTGGATGGCATAAGACTTGCTGAATTGTGAATAATATCTCGGGTAGAGTCATTTCTGGTGTCCATCCATTTTCTTCTGCCAATGTACTATTCCATATATACCCACTGGGAAAAACATTCATGTGAAAGAAATCCCTTTCAAATTTGCACTTTGGTGGTTTCTCAACTCCTCCTCCATACACAAGAGACATGGGTATTCTTGCTCCTTCCCAAGTAGATCCTGTTGGACCTGGGATGTAGCACAGGAGACCTCCTATCTTACTTCTCCACTTATGGGCTTTCACCGTGAATACCGAGGAATCCGAAAGGGCATCTGGTTTATTCTCAATACAGTTACGACATTGGTGAATGTAACGTAATTGCTGTGTCTGATCTTCCGAGTTTTTAATCTGTTCTTCACATTCTGACTGCATCTTTGCAATCTTCGTATCACATTTCTGTTCCACCGATTTGATTTTCTGTTCCATTTGTTTCATCTTTTTATCATAATCTTTCTGCATTAATGTCATGTGCGTAATTAAACCAGCTCCACCACTCAAATGATTTTCCATATCTTTTCTAAGACAAGTATGTTCACATCCGACAATACTACAGGTAACTGTTTTGTAACCACATTCATTATCTTCATGACGTTTGAGATCTTTTAATGGTCCCTTCCAATTACAACAATTGGTATCATCTCGTTTCCTCTTCTTATTACTACCATCATCATTACTATCATCTTCTGATGGTGCACCGTCTCGAAGACATAAAACTTGCAATTCATCGACTGTATCACGAGCAAAATAGTTTGGAGTATAGCCCGATACCTTAATACGACAATTTGGACATGTATTACTACTTTCTAAACTTGTTTTAATACAATTTGAGCAAAAGGTATGTCCACATTCAGTAATACATGCATCTCGCAAAACATCTGCACAAATGGCACAAAGCCAGTTTTCTGAAGGGGTGGGCGAGAATATGTTTGTAGGATGGCCCATTGTGTAATAAAGGTGATCTATTATATAATACAATTGTCGTCAAATCCAATCTATACTTTGTCCTTAGTACTACCGCCTCTCAACAACTCATGCCAACTAGATACCTACTACACAATATGCTGAATCGAGTGGAGTGGTATCCTTTTATGAGAGTTGGGCGCACGGGGCTGCAAAAGTTAATTCAATCAAGGATAACAGTATTCAGTATCACACGCTCGGATCAATTCCGTTGCCACTCCTCGATATTTGCAACTCATATTTTATCATCAATATAATAGGTATGGCTGATTCAATATCATACTTGTTTGTTAGCAAGAAAGATTGTTTTACCAATAAGAAGTTGGAATTATTGCAAACAAAACATGAGAACACTACAACACCCCCAGCTGTATCATTCAAAGTTTCAAAGGTAGTATGACAGCTAACAATAAGTTCTTTGGAGCTTTGGTGAAAAGCCGCCCTTTAACTTTAACAAGTGTTATCCTGTTGACGGTAAAGCTTCTACATTAGTTGATAATAAAGATACACCGATAGGAAATGATTATATGTCTCCGGTAGTTTGGGGTATTGCAGAGGTCACTTCGACTACTATTGAGGGTGTAGAAGTTGGTGCACAATACTTTGGTCTTTTGCCTATTGGAGAATCAGTATCATTTGCAAAGGCAAGTTTGAAAAAAGAAGATGGTAGTATCGTTGTCGATCGACCTGCTACTTTCGCGGCATATAACAGTTTCAACAAGATTGAATCAGATACAGCAATGTCTACGAGTTGTGAATACAGTGACTTAGCGTTAGTATGCTTCCCTGGTATCGTTACTGGTCATGGACTGTATTTCAGAATGCTAGAACAGAATTGCTATGGTGCCGATTCAATCGTTGTAACATCAGCAAGTAGTAAAGTGGCTGTAGCTATGGCGTTGTATATGAAAAACGATCCAGATAAAAAGTTTGAGAATATATCAATCATTGGATATACTTCCGCAAACAATATGCAGTTCTGTAAACAGACTGGATTGTATGATAGTCTATTGACTTATGATGATGTACTACCCTCGGAAAAGAAGTATGTCGTTGTTGATATTGCCGGAAGAACTGACATATACACGAAATAAGAATGAAGAAGGTGTGGATATTATCAAACTTCTGGTGGTTGGTAACTCTTCGGGGATTGAGGACAAGAAAGGTACATTCTCAACTTTTACAACTTATGCAAAGATGAAGATAATATTGGGTATGATGGGCCTTCCACCCCGGCTACATTCTTGGATGCCTAGACCTGAGTATATTTGATATGGGAAGATATGGCTGCTATGGAGAAGAAATGGGGCAAGGACAAGTTGAAGGATGTACAAAAGGAGAGCAGTTTTGCCTTTTGTAAGGCCGCAAAGCAATGGATGAGTATCCGAGAGGCCAAGACTGAAGAGGAAATTGGAAAGGCATTTGTAGATATATTAGAGGGATCAGTGCCACCTTCTGAAATTGTTGCTCTTGATATTGGTCAAGCTGTAGCTAATAGGAAGTAAACTTTCTTTGTACTTATGATTTATGATATATGCTCATGGACGAGAAATAGGCTTTGTTCTGGCCCCAGTAAACGCTAACACTAATGAACAAACTTAATGAGCATATATACCACGAACTAAAGGCAAATGCCACCACTAGTAACGCTTAGGTAATTGAGAGAGACTGTAAATGGGGGCATGCTTTGCATCCACTTTTCAGACAGAGATACCGCTCAGTGACTTCATTCTTTCTCAATTGTTGACACATGACACAACAATTCCATAGTCCATATTAGGGGTCAACACGAACGGTCTGTCCGTCGATCACTGAATAATCCGCTTTGGAACGTTGTGTTGAACGATGTAGAAATATCGTTGCAATCGAGCTCATAATTTTTCTATTGCAGTAATAACAACAACAACTTTAACTACTAGCTCCTCCCACCGATAACACCGCCTCCTCCGCTCTATGCATGCCGTATAGACGCCGCCGATGATGATGTTTCCAGCTGCTGCCTCTTGGGGGGTTCAGTTTGATGGAGGGCTTGTCAGAAGATGAATATCAATTTTTTGTAAGTTAGTGCATGTGATGTGTGCTTTATTTATATTCCTCTATCGCCCAGCCTCAACTCCACATATCTACTCCTTTATTCATACCACTCTATTAAATAGGTGTATCAGACTGCGGAAGTCTCGGCGTACGTCACGCGTGCATTATCATCGACGTCGAAGTGGCCGTTTTTTTTTTTATGGTGCATCATCATCCCTCAACAACATCTACCCGGGCTCCTTCCTCCCCGAGAACGAGACCTACGCATATCGATGATACATACGATGGATATACGACGTTAGGACCACCGCCGAATAGTCTCCGACGCTCTCCGAAGGCATATCGTTGCAATAAAATATCAAGAAAAACCTTGTTATGTTTTATTGCAACGGCATTATCTCTTCACCGTATGTCCTCAATCAACCACCATTACACACCCTTCTTCAAAATAGCGTTGTCTTCGTTACTACTACATTCGGCGGCTCGGCTGCGGATAAGGATGTCTACATGGTTCAATTGCCGGCCGAATGTGAAGAGGAGGGAATGTGCACCTATTATTTCCTTCCATCTGTTGCCTATCATTATTACACCACTTCCAACACAAGTGAATTAATCAGATGCTACAATATACGTCCGACTGGAGGGTCTACTTTTAGTTGTATGTCCATTGGTTGTTAGAGAAGAGAAAGAATATATGCATTAGATATGAGTTGTTTTTTTAAGGTATATGTTCAACCTAAGTATATTATCCTTTCATATGTTAGTATATAAAATAAAGAACTATCTATTTATCTATTATATTTGCATCTACAGTCTATTGTCATCTACACATAAGGTATCATAACCACTAGCACATACTACATCAGCTACTAATCGTACCCTTTGACTGCCTTTGATTATTTTTTCTAAGTAGAGATGAGGGTTGAGGGCGGCAATAAACGTCCGGGGGCATTGGACAGATATGTATCCGATTGCGGATACAAGCTGGGCATAAATACCCAGTCCGAACCAGGGTGAGCGACGGACAGACCGTTCGTGTTGACCCCTAATATGGACTGAAATTTTGTTGAGCACCATTGATTTTGTTGATTTATCCTCCTCAAATTGAATAGGAACTGAAATCATTGCAATTGCAACGACGATTCAAGGATATCAGTAAGGTGAGTGTATGCTGCCATAATTTTATTTTACAATAACTTGAAACAACATAACTGACGACGACTGTACCAACAACAACATCATACAACTAACATCGAATCATGACAGCAGCAACAGCCAAAATGCCACCAGCAGAATCGACACTAGCTCCATCCAAATCATCCCAAGAGTTGCACGATAATCGATGGCGGCCAGTTAACTCCTTAAAAAACTCTCGTTTAACCATCCAAATACACTGTACTGATACCGATAAACGTTTTAATATACCCGAGCAACCAATCCAATCAGCAGGTAAGTAGATTTGTATTGCAGCAGCGTTGCATATGATATCATAATATACATATTGATCACAACTCATATCAATATGCCATTCTTTCTCTATTGCAATATATAATACAGGTAATCTACAAAACTATTTCGATGAGGCAGCACCCGATGATGGGCATATACTAGGCTCAACAACACTACAAGAATTAATGAACCGTGTTAAAAAGAATATACCATCACTCTACTTAATGAAACAAGTTGGCGGTGCATCATTAACATGCGGAAACCATAATGTACATCAAGATGAGTGGGATACAACCATGGTTTGTGAATTGGTATGTGAGGATAAACAAAAGACACTAAAGGGGACTATTCCTCGTGTTAAGTTGGATGACGGACGTGAGGCTGTCGTTGTTACTATTGGGGCTCCTAATCCTACCTTGAATGTTCAACGGAGTGTCGTTGATCGTTGTTTATCAAAGGGCGATGTTTATGGTTAATTATCTATTCACATAATATAGAGTCTTCTTGAAGAGGAATCTTTGTATTGGGGGAGGAAGGTGGTGAAGAAGAGTTGGGGATTTGAATTAGACCGGAGGAGCTATTTGAAGGGAATGATAGAGAAGTGGCTTACTCCTTGCAATACTGAAGGGGGGATAATAGACTATGTGTGGGGTGATGTGATTTTTAGAGGATATTGATATTTTAGATGCTAAAGCTATGCGGCTTAAATACTAACTATAGATTGCTAAGAAGTTAGGAAGTATTATCACTTTATATTAACATACAGAATAAAGTGGAGGGTCTCAAGTCTTAAATTTCATTTCCCAAGCTTCTTCTTTAGCTCTTCAATCTCATGTGCTTGTTTTTGTATCTCCTTTGCTTGTTCTCGTATCTTGACAACCTTCATACAAGCCCAGCATCCTGTATCTGAGGGAACACAGTCAGAACAATAGACTTCTTGACAACAACGGCACTCATCAACAGTATACTCTTCGCCATTGTAGCATCCTCGACAATTAGCGTCATCTCCACAACTAGAACATTGGAGCACATTGTCACAGTCTCTACAGCTCCCTCTACCACAAGAATCACATGTAGGGAGGCAGATATTATCACAGAAGATGCTCTCACATTGATCACACGTCTTGTTACAACCTCTGCATACAGTTTCACTACAATGTTCACACTCTCCTACTTTTACACAGTCCGAACAGAAGTATTTCTGGCACCTTTCGCAAAATTTTAGCTTGTCATCCCATTCACCAGCTGCGCAACCTCTACATATTGACTTTAGACAATCATAGCATACATTGTATTGACTTAAACGGTCCATCCAAGGATGAACATTGCCGAGAGATGTGGACAGTATATTGGATGTAGAACAATTTGCACAACTCAACCTGCTTCTTTCGAATCTTTCATTATACCTTCCTGCAAATCCATCGAATAATGCAGCACATTCAACACGACGCCAATGCCACATATAGGGAAATACAATGTATCGCAATGCACACCTATCAGATGCAATAATACTATCAATTACCGGAAGAACAACCTCAGGGGACATCAAATTTCTTTGTTGATCACGTATTGCATGACCTTCTTCATCATAGTGCACTTTACTGGGATTATCATACTTTCCGACAAGGCTCAAATCAAGGAGTTTCAGTACATTCGTCTGTCGTAAAGGATCTAACCCGTGCCCGATGATGTTGATGCAATTTGTTAACTTTAACGTTTTGAGTGTCTGCTTTGCATTTATGCTCGTCAGTACTGCGTGAAGATCGTCATCTTTTAACTTATATGCTAAACTCTTCTCAATATCTACAAAGTCAAGAGTATCCCATTGATCTATAATGATAGCTTTGCTTATTGTTGGTAGTTTCTCTCCATCAACTTTTTTCCATGACATTTTTGAGCTCAAAGATACTGCAAATATAGCCCTCGATGGCTTGCATAAATTCGATGCCTCAACTAGGAAACCAATAGGTAAATCATTAATACGTGGACTATCTCCGTCAATCCTAGGACGCTTACTGCCGTCGATTGTCGCCATCTTTGAGTAGGATTGTTTCTGAGCGAGAAGGGGGGGATACGGGATACCGAGTATCAAGGGGAGAATATCTAATCCCATAGCAAGGATAGTATGAAGCGGCGTCACCACAATATTCTTGGTATTCATTATATAGCGCACATTCCTTATCATCTTATTGTGTACTATTATCATAGAACTTGATATGCACCGAAGACTCGCTTCTTTCTTGTACTTACATAACATACAAACTCAATATCTCCATCAAGGTCATCGTATCAAATCTACTATTGCAACTAGATATAGCATGTCTTCATCTAGTAAACCATCCTCTTCGTCATCTAAAAAGCGGAAAAGGAATTATCAATCTTCGGATGACGAGCAAGATTGGTTCCATCCATTTACCAACAACGATCCCATCTATGTAAAGTATGACAACCGAGTGGGGATTCGAAAAAGATACTGACGAAGAGTTGTTTGAAAAGCTATCACTCGAAGGAGCACAATCTGGTTTGTCATGGCGAACAATATTACATAAACGTGAGGCATATAGATCAGCATTCCATAACTTTGATATTGACAAGGTATCGACCATGACTGATGATGATATTGAAAGTTTATTATCAATTGATGATGATGATAAGACAAAAATAATTGTAAGGCATCGTGGCAAGTTACAATCGGTGGTAAATAATGCAACTATTATACAACAGCTTAAAGCAAATGGTACTATATCATCCTTCAAAGAGTATTTATGGTCATTTGTTGATAACAAACCAATATTAAACCATTGGAAATCATTTAGTGATTTACCAAGTAAGACGGAAGAGAGTGAACGCATGAGTAAGGCATTAAAGAAGCATGGGTTTAAATTTGTTGGTCCGACGACATGTTATTCGTTAATGCAAAGTTGTGGATTTGTAATTGATCACCTTAAGGGGTCTAAGTTATCAGATACGATATCCCTAAAGGAGGAGGTGTATGGGTGTAGATGTATAAGAGCTGTAGAAATTAGATGTTATTGTAATTTGTACTTTTCTATCTAACTATTATGAGATACTACTATTCTAATTCAACTGAGCATATCACCACATTATAGAAATAAAACTATGCGTCTGAATAAATCTCTACTTGTACTCATAATGAATCTCTCCACTGTTTCATCACCCTCTTCATTGCATTGTAATGGCGTTGCCCTATCTTGCTCTACAAGTGCACGGAGACATATAAGGTGACCAATAGTCTCCCATTTTAGACATATCGATATTGTACCCAATTTGTAACTAGTTCCAACAAAGGCAATGATTCTACTATGATCAGGAGATGGTAATGTATCTGCAGTTTTATCTATGCCACCAAAAGATGCAGTGCGTTGATTTGTGATCAAAGTGATACATTTGACAAGGGACGACTCGAAAAACGAGTTGATGTTGCTTGTATGCATTTTAACCAAATACTCCCCATCTTCTAAAATAAAGTCCGAATCCTGGACATATCCATCGGATGGATACATTGGATGAGGAAAGAATGCACCAAATTTATGCAATGGAGCCACAGTTAAAAGAGTAGTACCACTTGCAAATGTTGATTTGTATGTTGCCTGGATACTACTGCATATTTTGGTACATTCTTTGTTATCATTGCTATGACGGATCTTAACAGCACTGAGCTCAACCTTAATGCAACCTTCTCTGTTTAAAAGATTCAAATAGAAACTTAAATCATTGAATTCTTGTAGATGACACGTTTCATATTCATGTTCCTCGCCAATGGCTTCATTGAGCAGTACTTTTACATCGGTTGCAATGGGCGAGATGGAATTTGGTACTGAAAACAAATGACGGTCTTCATCAATTTGAAGTATCATCTTTCTGAGACGTGAGAAGTAGACATTTATATACTATCGTGTTATTATTGTATACATTTATTAGATGTGTACAAAAAGTTAGTCTTGCAAATCACTCTGTGCATATGACATGTGCAAATCGACTACTCCCTCAGTATAATTTGTCGCCAATGTTTCCACTGCCTCTTACCTCAACCTTGAGATGTGTGTGTGGTGTTTAAGTAGTGAGACCATTATGCGCTTGATGGAAAAGATACCGCTCAGGAAGGAATAAAAATAACAACCGCCATCAACTCCTCCCTCCTCCATTGATTTGATTCATGAGCATAGATCATCTTATATCGACGACATAGAGCAGTTACGCATTGCTTTGTATATTATATAGCATCATCTATTGCAAAACCTCTAGAGTCTAGGCGACCGACGTCGGCGTATCGTCTTTCCAACCTTTGCAACACAACAAGCTCAAGGTACTTTTCCTCATATCAGTACTCGCATACGCCTTATTAATTGTCACTTTGCTGAACAACACCAACTACTCAATATAATCAAAACATACAATACTAAAAGATGGCAGAACAAGTACAATCCATCCTAGAACAAATGGTACCCCACCTAAAAGATTTACAAGATCGATCAATATTCACACCGTCCGAAATTACATCCATAGTTGAAAGACGACGTAAGTCTGAATACTTATTACATCGACGCAATAGCGCTAGGAAGTCAGATTATCTACGCTATATTGAAGATGAGATAATGTTAGAAAAGTTACGAAAGTTGCGGAAGGAGAAGGTATTGTTAGAATTAAAAGCTGAGCGAGAGGCACGTTATAATAATAACAACTCTGATGATGAAGACAGTGATGATAACGAGAAACAAGCAGCATACAAAACATCCGGATCAGGTGACTCACACATAATCCGTCACATACATTATATCTATCAACGTACACTCCGAAAGTTCCATTATCCATTAGATATATTATTAAATTATGCAAATTTTGCTAAGGATGTTAAATCATTTAAACATTTAAGTAGAATATATGCACAGGGTATACAATATCATCCACGTGAGGTTGGACTATGGATTGAAGCCAGTTCCTTTGAATATTTTGGTTATGTTGCTCAAGATTATGAAAATAACTCCTTATCCAAAAAGGGAGACGAGGGTATTGACTCAAAAGTAGTTGGCAGCTCTATATCCAATGCACGTATATTAATGCAACGTGCCTTACGTATTAATAAGAATTCGGAAGAGTTATGGAACCAATACTTTTCATTGGAATTGCATTATATACAAAAGTTATGGGGTAGACAACAGGTATTGGAGGGTGGTGTGGATGTTACTGTAGGAGATTTGAGTGGTATCGGCAGTGCTGATGAAGAGGAGGGTGACGAGGAAGAAGATGAAGAGAAGCAAGAAGAAAAACATGCCAAATGGACACAATCATTAACAACACTCCTCCCATCCCAAATCATTTACAAGAATGCAATCAAAGCTCTACCCACCAATATTCAATTCCGTCTCAAGTTTATTGAAACATGTCGTCAATTTCCAAATACTGAAATGTTAATAAGTTATATTATGGATAGTATTACACGTGATTTTGGTAGTAGTGTTGAAGGATGGGTAGCTAGGATATCATTTGTTGAAGAAGGTATGATGAATGGGGAAGAGGGTATTGAGGTTGGTTTGTTGGGTATGGATAATGAAGAGGAGGAGGGTGGCAGTGACGATGACGAAGAGGAAGGGGAACGCCCAACTAAGAAGGCACGTGTAGAGAAGGAGGAATCCAATGAGTTGGTAGTGGCGGCGGCAGTGAGTAGTGGAGATGCTGCCTTGGATTTGTTGCAAGAGGCACTGGAGGCAGTGCCAACTTCTAAAATGTACCTTGAGGGTGCACGGTTTTTACGCCTTCGTATCCAACGTTTAGTTACTGAGGATGGAGATGAGGGCAAAGAGGAGGATGTGTCATATCTTCTCCAAGCGAATGAGGATGCTGAGGGAGCAGCTCAACGTCATGTGCATCTACTCGAAGAGTTGTACGCTCAAGCTGCCGACAAGAATGTTACTTCAGTTAGCTTGACATTAGATCAAGTTGATTTCCTCCTAAGTACTGATCAAATTACCAAGGCTTACAACTTATTAAGCATTGCTACTGCAATGGCCTCGAGTACCCCCACAATTGATGATAACAATGCCCGATTATGGTTACGTTGGGCCGAGATCTCGTCTCAAATGGAGGAACCATCCTTTTCCTCGACAAAAATATTACATAAGGCGTTACTGTCTACTTCCATCCATAGCCGACGTGCTCATAACTTAATACTGACAGAGCTGATACAACAATTGATGATGAAACCAACAAGGACCGCCAAGGTCGATGACGAGTTAAAGTCGTTATTCCAAAAGTTGATCCTTCTTTCTCAAGGCTCCGACTATTCCATGCCTGCCAAGAAAAGCGAGGATGATGACGAGGCCGACGAAGAAGAAGATACCGTGAATGTTGCATCCACCTTCCTTGCCTACCTCAAGTATACAATGGACACCAAGGATGATAATGCACAAAGGAACAAACAAGAAGATGTCATCCGGTCAATATATTCAAGTGTACTTTATCATTCAAATTATGGCAAATCTTGCTCTGGCAAGACCGGCGAAGAGTTGCTAACAATGAAATCATTCTTTGATTTATGTATTGAGTATGAAAAGACTAGCCGCAGTGGAAATGCCAAGAAGAACAAGAAGGGAAAGAAGAAGGCAAAGAAGTTGAGATTATGTAAGCTGTATGAAACTGGGATTGGTTTCTTTGAAAGTTGTGGCGGTGGTAGTAGTTTATGGAGGAATATTGTTGATGGATATACTAGAGAGTTGCAAGATGTGAAGTATAGTTTGTAGGGTTATATGCTAAAGAGCTTAATAGGCAAAGTTTGTAACCGTAGTGTTGATTATGAATGTGTTACATTGAGGGTCTATGGTATACTGAGGTAAGGCAATACATGCTCAATCACAATGTTTGTCTCAGCTCCACACCTGAGACGACATTGCTTCCGCATCGCGGTGTCATCCATCCTCATCTTCTTGCTATGCCTCGTCGTCTTCCTCTAGTGCCCACAGCAATCATCCATCTTGTTCTTCCAAAGAATTAGTTCAATACTTGTAAGAGCCTCCATCATTCTGTTGTGCTTGTCAAGACAAACCTCAAACTTCTCATGTAATTGTTTGACAAAATCTCTTCTTCCTTGGGTGCTTTGAGAAATATATGCCTGTGCTGCATCTTCCAATTCATCGTACAGTGTCTTAGTCTTTAATAGCTTCACGTGATGCGGGAAAATAACTCTACGAGCAGCAAGGCACCTCAATGTTTGCTCGGATATGAAATTAGGACCTGGATTTGATCGAGTAATAGCATTCTCAAGAAGAGTATCAAAATCAAAGCATTGGTCGGGGAAATTATGAAACTGAATGAGATGTAAACGATTTATCATACCCCCCCCGTGTACTAACTTTTGCCAAAGTTTCCATCATCAGATTCCAATCAAAAACATACTTTGGAAAGAGTGATTGATAACTTTTGATTAGAAGATTGATAATCTCTTTGCCTGCACCCCTCCACACTGCATATAGAAGCGGTAATGTTCCCCATCTATCTTCAGTGATGAGACTTTCAGGGTGTTTATCAATCAATATCTTGTACAATTCTATATTTTGTATGGTAGAGGAAGCAAGTATGTGCAGCGGAGTCATCCCCAGAGCATCTTGTAGCTTGATAGATGGATCATCAAGTGTACTTATCAACGATTCATTATTACTCCTCAATACCCTTCCCTGATTGTAGGACTGATAGTACATCTTTTTGTGTATTGGTAGGTTGTCAAACCGATTTTTTAATAATTTGATGATATTTCGTTCCGATCCAAGTTCTTTCAAGTCTAGACAATCCTTGAATGTATCAGTCCCAATCTCTACATTTGACGGAAGTGCTAGATTCCTAAGCGTCGTACATGAATTGAATGCCTCACCATCAATCTGCTCAATTGATTCTGGAATTTCCATGGAAAACATTTCTCTAGAGCGACACATACTTCCAGAAATCATTGTGACGAGAGAGGGGAGCCTGGCAATTGCAAATGCTTCGTTCCAATTCCAGAAAGCATGGTTCCCGATACTTTCAATACTGTCCGATAATGAAAGATTCTTTAAAGGTACGTGGGCGAAGGCCCAACTACCAATTGTTTTGACAGTCGATGGGATATTGATACTCGTCATCGAATAGCAGCCATAGAATGTGTGCTCACCAATTTCTACCAAGCCTTCACTAAGTTCTACCTTTTCTAACTTTTCACACTCTTTGAATGTATGATCAATCCTACTTACTGTGGATGGAATTCTGATTTGTTTCAGGGAACCACAGCTGTAGAATGCCATCGTTCCTACTTCTAGCAGTCCCTCACTAATGTTTACCTCTTCCAATTTATCACAATAGGCAAATGCCCAAGCATGTATAACTGTAACTGTTGAGGGAACATTGATACTCTTCAAGGCTTTGCAATTATCAAACGCATGAGTTCCAATATCTAGCAATCCTTCACGTAAATCGACCTCCTCCAATTTTTCACAATACTCAAATGCATATTTTCCAAAAGTTCTAACAGAAGAAGGTATGTCTATTCGTTTCAAGGCAGTACAGCTATTAAATGCCCTCTCTCCAATCTCTAGCAATCCTTCACGAAGCACCACCTCCTCCAACTTTTTACAACATTTGAAAGCATAGTCGCCAATAAGTCTAACCGAAGAAGGTATACTTATTTGTTTTAAGGCGCTTCTATTGTCCCAAGTCATACCAAATGCATAATTGCCAATCTCTTGTAGTCCATCACAAAGTTCAACCTCCCTCAATCTACCCCGCTGATAAAATGTCTTTTCAGGTATCACGGTAACTGAAGGATGGACTCTAACATGAACAACATCCTGTGGAACAACCATATCTCCACCCATGTATATAAAAGTTTCATCGCTCATAATATTGTGATTGCTTCTAAATCCTAGTAATATTGTGATTCACTATGTAATTGGATGTTGGAATTTTACTAACCAAACGATAATTCATTCTTCAATGTAATGATATATAATGATGCAACATTTACAACCGCTTAGCAATACGAATGGAGTGTGGGCAACTTCCAAAAATTGGCACCGCGGAGTAAGGTATCCTTATAAGTTCCAGTAAGTTCCACAAGTTCCCCATAGAAATCTCACACTTTTTCAAGCAACATGGAATTTAACCATAGTAGGCTATCGGCGGCGGCACGGCCACCAACACTTCAATACTAATGAAATACCGCCGGAACATTACTCACTGGACCCATATTGATTTATGCTGGGGACCGATTCTTTGGAATGGGACCAGATTGTACCAACAGTATATTACTAACAAAAGTAGCCGTTACCATGATAGAGTGATTGCAATAATACACAATAATATACAACAATACACTACAATATACACCACTATAGTCGATTATACTAATTATTAATGATATATGATGATGTGGTCTGCGTAGATGGCGTTGCTGGGGTGCGTATATGTCGGAGGTGCCGCCGTCAAAATGTCGTTTATTTTAAGGTGCACCTTGATATGTTAATAATGTTAAGGGTGGTATATACAACAATACAACAACACCAAACAAATAATTGCAATTAGTTTATAGGCTGTTAGATGAATTAGTATTGGTTGCTTAGAGATTGGAGGGTTTAATTTGAATGGCAATGGGTATAATTATAATTAATTTAATTGTTGTTGTTTATTGGTGAGAGTGGTGACAACAATTGCAGTTAGTAGGGTATGTTGGGTTGGATTAATTATGTATTAGTGGTTGGTATATGCTATGATATGGCTATGAGTGTTGGAGTATTGGTGTTACTTTAATGGAGTCCATCTCAGTCAGCAACAAACAATACACAACGCAATCCGCGGCTGTTAGAGTAGTACAAAAGGATATGTGATATGGTGTGGTAATAATATCATGGGAGGGGATTATACACAACAATATATCAATAGTAGAGGTATTGTTATATTTGTTACAGAGATTTAGCCTATGGAAGAGGAGGGATATGGATAATACACAACAATATACAACAACACACAAACAATACAACAACAATCTGATATTTGACATTATACCATTGTTTGAGTGATTAGGCACTAAAACCATTGGCAAACTGACAATATAATGAGTTTAGATGAGGTTATGCATATTATTTTGGTATGTGGAGTTTATTGGATGACAGTATATCAAGTATATGTTGGAGTATTGGTTAAGTTGAGTTGAGGTGGGGATTGGTTATATGATTGATGTTTGATGTCTAATATGGTGGAATCTAAGTAAACCCAACCACATACAACAATCAGCTAATACATAAGAAGGTGGAGATATGATGGTTTGACCATTGGAGACATTATATTTATTGAAATGGTCTGCTTATATTCAGTGTTACTACTTTGAGATATCAATATTCAACTGGATACTGATTAATGCACCATTATGATAGCAGGTGAAAAATAAAGAGTATTCTAATGTATTATTATGATATTAAACTACAGGATTGTAATGTATTTTATAATCCCAATTAACTTAATCCTATTCTATTAGTTGTTGACATATAATGTGCACATTTAGCAAAATCACAAGTAAATATGAAACGTCTATTGTAGACCGCATTACCGTCATCCTACACCTTCACCGCCATACCAAATCGATAACCATATTATATCACGGCTACTGGGTGATTGCTGCGGTAATAGATGGACAATAAGCCCGTCAACGAGCCGCATATCCTCGCAAGTTTGTCAATATTTCATCGTGAGGGGGTAGCGGAGGAGAAGTGGAATATCGTCGTCTGTAGGGCGATTTGGCTGGAACTTTCCTGTCAGTATTTAGTATGGATTGTATATCGGCGATACATGCGCCGGGGTACGGTGATAATATCCTCTATTAGCCGTAGGAGCCGCCGATAGTCATGATGGTTGTTGCAACAAGTGTTTTATATTTTTATTTTTGAGGTATCCTACGCGGTGCCAATTTTTGACTTTGCCCACAGCCCATTAGAAATCCTGAAATTCAGTTCAGTCATAACGAAAGCTTATTTTCTTTTATATTATAATCTGAGGTATTTTGTCGCTGCCGCCAACAAATACAATTACCGATACAAATTATTACAAATTATCTGTTACAATATACGGTGATAATAACAGCCACTACACAGCAATCAACAACCTCACTACTCATGCCTCACTGCCTCAATAAAAAAAATGACAAAGGATACCGTCAGAATTAATGGCGATCTAACGAAAAGAGTAGTTTAGTTTGCAGAGCGAGCAGCAGCCGTGCACATCAAATGCAGCCGCCATGTAGGCTCACAATAAGACAGGTGCTTTTTAATAGCATCTCTAATATGATTATTATATGTTCCAATTAGTTGAGGTAACGATATTGCAGTGAAAAGTTAGGATGACGACGAAAAATGAAGAAGAAGATACTTCTCCTCCCCCATCACAACATACTCCGATTGCAATAGCAATAGCTATGGCAGATCCTCAACCTTCTGCTCCTCCCTTATATCAAAATGCTATCCCACATACAGACGAAGAAGCACAAATAGCAGTAGAACAATCAAGAGCAGAAGGTATTTTAGTTATTGATAATCACTGCCGCCAACATTTATCTAATAACCCAGACTCATCGTATGTTACATGGATTGCTTGTCTACACCCCGAGAACGCTCATGTTAGTATTGATCCACGATTCTTGATTGAAGGCAATCCATGGTTGACTGTATATCAAGAGGCCAAGGAAGGTCTACAAAAGAATCAAGGAAGAGTAGCAGTAGTAGATGTAGCATCACCTAGTCAACAAAACGGAGGAGATACCAAGACAGATGAGAATGAGAAGTGCAATTGCGGAGGAGGTGGTTTTATAGATTATCTGGTTGGAAGTTCATTAGTATTGGCCGCTGTTACTGCATCATTTGTATTTGAACTAGTTTCATCTTACTGTTACTTTAGTTGTTGGGTATGCAACAAGATAATGGATAAGCTCTCCCCTCCCGGCATATGCACTTGTCTACCATTCTCAATTACATATGTCCTTGCCAAGGTGTTTCTGTTGTTGGATATTATATTACTTTGGAGTAGTATTCTTGTGGTGGAAAGTATAGCAGGTGCAAACTATGTTATATGTACTATACTGTTTGAGGTTGAGGATATATCATCTCCGGCATTTCCTGCTGCGTTATTATCAGTGATAATTGTACCAGATACCCCTCCCCCAATGCCAATGCCATAGCCATCGGAATTAGTAGTGCCAAAGCCACTAGAATAGAAACAGAGGGAAGTTGGCTAATCTGATGTATTATGAAGACAAAACAAGAGATATCAAGAAGAACTCACTTGTTTGTGACAGTGTTTGATGCCACGATATTGTTCTTGGTATATGTTCTAGCGACAACTAGACCCGAGTATTGATTGTTGTTGATGAAGTTTCCCTGCACAATATTGCGCTCAAACCTAAGATGAAAACACCTACACCTCCGGATTCTTGTACAATGTTGTTCTGGACCTTTGAGTCATAGCTTTGCTCTACAATAATCCCATGATCACCAGCTTTGGTAATAGTGTTGCCTTCAATAATGTTTGCATCACTACCTTTAACGAAAATGGCACGACCAGTACCACTCCCTGGAGAAACATTAGCTCCTACTTCCTTAATTGTGTTCTTGCTAATAATGATCCGATCTGATGTGCTGTAGATTCCATCGCCACTTGCAGTAGGGCCAATTTCAACATGGTATACTTCATGATCGCCACCTACAAGTAGGATACCACGTCCAGCTCCTTCGTGCTTCACTAAATAACTTGGGGTTAGATATTAAAATTGGTATGTCTAAAGACAAAGCTGAACTCTTACCTGAGCCGTTTCTAACCACATTTGCTTTTCCAGATACAGCAATAGCATCTCTACTCCCAGCATTGCAAGTAACGGTATGTAACCCCAAGTCAAGGTTGATCTCTTCCCCTGACAATGTCAGGGCAGAGGCAGATGTACAGTCACATATTAGATCTGTGTCTAGCTTGGTTGAGACGGTGATAATAGATCCACATAATAAGCCATCCTTCAATGGCTTTTCGGTATCCTTTACGAGCTTTCTACCACGGAGAGAGCTTGCACCCTGTATCTGTAAGACAGAGATAGCTAAACAAACTATCGAGAGAACCTTCATTTTAATTGTAAACTTTTGTTGTTGATGATTGATTGATTGATCGGAGAATTGCTGTTGTTATTGCGATGTGTTTTATGGGGACCAAAGGACATTACATACCAGCGTTCTCGTTTCCCCACAGTTCTCTTCTGTCAAAATGTCACCACAGCCTTCTCATTGGCGAGGCAACTTCCTAATTGACTAGGCGTTGCAATAGCACATTGAGATCTTAATCCAAACCTTTACCACTGCTCCATTCTCTAGGAAGATCTTCATAATCTAGGAAGTACTGACTGCTACCTGGCAATGTCTCTTGAATAAACTCCTTCGTCATCTCTTGTCCCATTGCCATACTAAACTTGTTCCAAATTATCTCGTTAAGTAGTCCTTGTTTACAACATTCACGGAATGCAGCCTTCATAAACTCATTCCGTTCTACTGACTCCGAGTCATAGAGATGACTGCAGCCCTGCATGAATAGAGCATAGGTCTCTTGATTAGGACCCACAATACTTTCTTCATCATATTTAGACCACGGAAATTGATTCATATCTCGAAGACAACCAACAAGAATATTCCCAGCTTTACTCCGATGCTCTTCTCCGGCATCTGCTGGTGTGTAGGCACAAGCTGTCAAGACGCTATTGTATGCATTCTGGATTTCACGAGGGTCAACTTTAACAGGACTATTGTCCAACGATGCAATGAATCGTTCATGTACAGACTTGGCACGTTCTGCCTTATCATGATCAAGACAATGTTCCAATGCCGTAAGTACTATCCGGTAGGATATAACATCAGGACGTGGCAACGTTGTATTTTCCATACGTTCTAATAACTTCTCGGCATTTCGTGATGCATCACTATCTGAACTTTTACCCCATGAATGTAATACATTATTACATAATACAGTCGTTGGAACGATCCGTCCTCTACTTGATTCTGTCCCATTCTCTTCCATTTCTTGTAATAACGCCTCGGCCTTGTGTGCACCATCAGCAAGTGCATATGCATTCACAACTGACGACCAACTAACAATAGTTGGGGGTATCTTCATACTCCTGAATAACGATTCGGCATGTTCAGCTGCCTTCATACCACCCGAGGAACGTGCCCATGCTAATATCACACCATTCATACCGTATGCATCTGGTTCTATATCCAACTTGTCGATCATACGATTGAGTATACCTTCCGCTTGCTCAGCTAAAGCCACGCCATTATCTTTTGAATGTTGTGCTGCATTTGCAAATGCCGCTATGATCGTACTATATGAGATACGAATATTATATGGTCGAGATCTTGCTTTTGCATTCTTATCAAGCTTCTTGTATCGCTCTTTATCAAACGATGGTTTGTCCACATGAATTTCATCATCACTATTGGCTTGTAATTGATGAATATACTGTTCTTCAATCGTATCTAATAGTTTCAATGCTTCATATGCCGCATCCTCTCCAACGATTGGTTTGATAGTACCTTCCTCCTGCACCTCAGCAGGTAATGATGCAGGATCAACACTAGCACTTGACGACCAAGCATTCAAGGCAGTATTATAACTAACAACATCAGGCTCAACAATCTCATCATTCATCATACAATCTAATAACTTCATCGCTCGAACACCGGCCTGTGCCTTATCATCATTCTTAGCCCATGCATTCAACACAACATTAAACGTACGAACATTTGGTTTAATAAATCGGAATGGACCACTTGGTCCACTACCTCCACCATTTTCATTAGTTTGTATAGATTGAGAATGTAATGTCATCATTGATTGTAATATCTGTTCAGCTGTGGAGGCATTACCCTCCCCGGCATATACCTGTAGTAGTGTATTGTATACCATTGTATTCGGTTGGAAACCATTCTGATTCCTTCCGATGCGATTATTCATTGATCGTCTTTGTTGCCAATTATTACTACTGTTACCATTAGTACCGTCACCTCCTTGATTATTGATATATTCCTGTTTCGCCAATCCTTCCAACTCAATAACTAATTCATGTGCCCGTTTCATACCATATGGTTGATCGAAACAAGTCGCATATGCCGATATTACTGATGAGTATGATATAACATCCGGCAGTAATTGACTTGGAAATCTTGATATACGCTCTTCATCTATTTGAAGCTTATCATGTTCTATCCACATTTCACGTAGTAATCGTTCTGCATTATCTGCTGATTCTCTACTTTTGGTTACATCTTTGATATCCAATTTGCTACCATCTTTTGTACATCGTGACCATGCTGTTATAGCTGTATTATAGGCAACTACATTCGGCTTGTGTTGTTGTTTCATTAATTGTAAGATACGTTCAGCATTATGTCCATCATGTATACGTGAATAGGCATCAATAACTGTTGCATATGTAAATTCATTTGGTTGGAATATATTCCTTCTTTGTTCTTTTTCATTCACTGCCCTTCCACTTACTACTACTCCATCTTGGCCTTGATCTCTATTATTTCCATAGTTGTTACTAAGTTCAATCATTATATTCAATAACTCCTCAGCTTTGATTGGATTTGTACATGTTTGTGCATACCCTCTCATTACACCTGTTATCCGGACTTGATTTGGAAACTCAAAATGATCTTGATAGTTCCATTTGATTCTGTCTGGACTGTTTGATAGGTCATGTTTTGTTTTGACTGGAGTTACCGTGCCTTCTTTTCCTTCTGAAGCAGAAGAACTCTCAGCCACACTCTCATTGTCATCATCAGTGCCAATCATACCCAAAAGCACATTAACATCCATATTCTGTATAACATTTGATATATATAAACCAATAAATTGTTGTAATAATGTATTTGCTAATTCGACATGATGAATTAATTTGGATTTAGAGAGGATGTCGATTATGTGTGAATACATTCCGTTTGTTAGTATTAATTTTCTGTTACTGTTGTTACCTGGGTTGGTATGATGAAGAGAGTGCAATATCTTAAACAATCCAAGAGCACTATGAACGTCATCTTTAGGTAAATGTTTCTTGGACTTATTACATCGTGCGTAATATTCCAATGTTTGTTCAGCTCCCAATAGTGATGTTGCATTGTTCCATGGATAGGATTTGTCATTGATGTTTGATAGGCGGTCATCCCCATAATTCTCAGCAGTTGATTGAGATGAGATGAAATCATCATAAGCATCTCTAAACAATTGTATAGTTTCAATGGCCGCTGATTCTTGAATCAATCGTACATTTTGTATCTTTTGTCTTCCTCTATTATTTTTATTAGAGTTAGTTCTTGTTGATCCTCTATTCGTAGTGTTAGGTGATAGGGAGCCTCGACGAGTTGTATCTTCATATTGCCTTCTATGCCTTCTTTCATTGGTTGGTGGAGCTTCATATGATGACGATGTTGGATACTTATCAGGAGGTGGTTGTTGACGTTGTGTATCAGAGAGATGATTGTTAATCATGCTATTACGAAAGATTGATGTAAAATATCGCACATTATTGTTACCACTGTTATTATTATTTGGTATTGTATATACTGATGATCTACATACTGATGACTGCAGTAGATGCTGTGCGGACGATAGAGAAGATAATGTATGGTAAGGAGCAGCTCCAATGCTACCATGATAGTTTGATATGTTTGATAGACAATGTCGAGATGATGTAGGATACCGTAGATTGAATCGTTGTAAACATCGTCTTGAAACAACAAACATCATTATGTTATAATATTAGATAACCTCTGATTTAATTTGATGTCCTCTTCCTTTGCAATTATACTAAAGAGTAAAGATCTTTATTCTATAATTTGTGGTTGAGGAGATAAAGCAGATAGAAAAGGGGAGGATACCGGGTTTCTGCAATGCAAAATTAGTCATCAAGAGTCAAGAGGTGTGATTATGTGATCTGATAATGAGTACGATATGTGATAGCGCGTATATAATGATCAGACACGCCAGCGACCACACTATTGCAGAGTAAACTCAAGAAGAAGAATGCTACTACTGCTATCGGTACTAATAGTACTTTGTGCTACACATCATGTGTCATCATTTCAATCTACAACTCATCATCTCTTCATCCATCATCAATCATTATCAACAATACTCCAATCATCTACACAGGAAGAAGTTATTACTACATCTCCTCCTCATACAAACGGCATAGTAGAATCTTCATCTTCTAATAATAACAATAATGAATCGCCATTATCAGAATTTGATCCAGAAATATCCAACTTAATCAACCTAGAAACCAAACGAGAAAGATATGGTCTTGAACTAATTGCCTCTGAAAACTTTGTTAGTAAATCAGTTAAACAAGTATTAGGCAGCTGCCTAACTAATAAATACAGTGAAGGACAGGTAGGTAAACGATATTATGGTGGTAATGAATACATAGACAAAAGATACAAAATGTACGATTGATTCAAGAATCAG
>Ga0214481_100293_pt1 | contig 26829 bp, 13 predicted proteins | sample M1_20Mar14CPVII9_4_FD_165057 | JGI IMG/M metagenome (GOLD analysis project Ga0214481, IMG submission 165057) | Marine eukaryotic communities from Monterey Bay, California, United States - M1_20Mar14CPVII9sort6BwellG10 | ecosystem: Environmental > Aquatic > Marine > Unclassified | place: USA...
TGCCCCTTAGATTGCAGCAGGCTAGGCGTACGGCTGAGTCATGGGCATTGTTTTGATCTTGATCTCTTCACATTAAAGTATCATCGTGTGTCTGAAGTTTGCTTCCCGTGAATGAGAGAGATATTGCATGTATGTCTGCCGAGTGGAGATACACGGGAGAGAGATGTTTTGCATAGGTTGAGCCGAGGGGGGATAGGTGTGTCCACAAGGCATCTTGTTGTGCTCCTAGTTATATCCATTCTATATTGTACTGTGTTTAAAGTTTGTCAAAAATTATATATATATATACGTACAGTAGCAAGTTGGGTACTGATATGAGTAATGTTCTCAACTATTATTGCATTTGTACTTCTCCTCTTTCACCAAAGCCAATTCAAACTTAGGTAGAATCAACATTGTATAGTGAGATTGTGCTCTATATGTGCATAGATATGCACTTTCAAGCCGCAGGCACTCGCATCCATAAAATCAACCCTATTAGTTTGACAATTGCTTTCCTCTAAAAACTTTGCTTTAAACCCTTCCCTTCACCTATCCCTATCCCCCGATTAGCGAATTGTTTGTTTAGTATATCCAAAATATCACTACTACCACATCAACAACTGTCCGTATCTATCAAATTATTCTACGCGTCCAAATTTATGTATTAAATGTTTTCTTTATTTTGTTTGTGTTGGAATTGGTGGTAATTTAGCCTTTGCCGACGCAATTTCCTGATATCGATGTCGTTATTATGATGTTGTTGTTAGGAAATAGATATACCGTTGTTAGTTATATAAAAGTCTGTATTATATGTGTAAAGAAATAAGCTATCATCTTCTCCATATTGCAATAACTCTCTCATTCACGGGAAGCAAACTTCAGACACACGATGATACTTTAATGTGAAGAGATCAAGATCAAAACAATGCCCATGACTCAGCCGTACGCCTAGCCTGCTGCAATCTAAGGGGCAGTGCTAGTGTGGAAGTAAATGACCAATCGATCAAGCAAAAGGATCGTATCAAAATGTTGAAGTTTCACCAAATAATTCTTTTGTTGTTGAAGTTTCTTTGAATTAGGCCCATGAATGGGCCATTAGTACTACAAGATACCACTTTCTTAAGATACCTTTGCGGATTGTCGTAGGAATATGTAGGTAGAATTGGTACACAAAAACTCATTTCGCGGAGTAGTAACCGTACTTGGAGTTGTCAGTACGAGTATATCCCTCGGGAGTGGTATCCACAAATTTTACACAAACCCGACCAAAGTAAATCATGGCGTACTTGAGCAGTATGCATCAAGTCGTTGACTATTGAAAGCATATTACCACCACCTATACAACTAAATACATCCAACTAAAGCACATAGTTTCACATAGGTCGGCAACTCAACAGCTTGTGCCATAATCTACAAATCAGAACACATAATATATCTTGAGCAATTCTATCTCTTGCACCACTTCATAATCTATTGCAATAAGAGTATGGTGGCAATACTATCCAACCGCATTCAAAACGAGATGAACAACAACACAGTCAATACTAAAGAATTAAACGATAATACTACAAACAAAGACCATCAAGTACACGTTCAACAGAGTAGATCACCGCCATTAGCGGAGCCGTCTACATCACAGAGTGAGGTCCGTGATTCTCAAGAAGTCGATACACAAGTACCACCAACGCCTCAAGTAAAGACGCCTGCGGTAAAAGCAGCCCCATCAACAGCACCTACAGCTAATATGAGTGATGCATCATATAAGAAGACTCCATCCTTTGATGATCAACGAGAGGAGGAACGATCTGCATTCGTCTCAAATGTTCAGGGAGTAGAAGAACCATCATCAAGTACCACCGAGAAGCAAGATCAGCACAATAAATCGATTGCAAGTGCTATTATGGGTCGAGCTAAACGAAGTATTGAGGGTAAGGAGGGTAAACAAGAGCAGCAACCTTCTGATGATACCCCATTGCGTTATTATCATCAGCAGGATCATCCTACACCTCAAGTTCATAATAATTCAAGAGGTGCATATCCACATTATCATCAGCAGTATCAGGGATATCCTCCTCCACACTATCATCGTCAAGGTCAACAACATCCATATACTTATCCTGGATATTACCAACAACCACCACCTCAAAGGACAGAACAGAATATCACTATGAACAATAGTTCTGATAGTGCAGAGGGTGCTGCTACTTCTCAACAGCAACATAGCTATGCAAACTATCATCAAGGATACTCTCAAGGATACGAACCTCAAGATTATGCCAGGCATCATCCTCAAGAATATCACCGCAGTAGTCATCACTACCATTCGTCCTATTATCCACCTCATCCTGGACATTATAGTCATCATCCAAATCAATCCTACTACCCAGGAGTTGGACGTTCTGGTTCAACAGAAGCATCTGCTACCGTATCTCATTCGGCATCTACAGAGCAGAAGGAGACTGCATCGGCAGTTACTGAAAGTACCAAAGGTAAAGGTACTGCTGTTGTTGCACAAGATAGGTCATTATCTATGGAAGAGGATGATCGTAAGCTGTCTGCATCTGAGGCAAGTGCAGCTGTTCACCAAGAGGGATCTAGCAGCAAGATTGCAGCACAGCCCAAGAGTATCCTCAAGAAGGATGCCCCACCCGCTGCTCCTGTTCGTGCATTTAGTGATTATGAACCAATCCCTTTGCATGCATTTAGTGCCATACCTGATCTATCCACCTCGAGTGCATCTGCAAAGAGGAGTCGTCCACTATCTCCAGCATCATATGCTCGTTTATATGGAGGTCATCAGTTCGTTGGCACGTTTGCTGAGCCGTTTCCTCAATATGAAGGAGGTATACACTCAAGTCCACAAGATGACGATGAAGTTGAATTCATTTCATCTCGTCGTACTCCGGCATCAGCTCCGGCTGCTACCAAGCGTGCACGTCGTACGGAGGTATCACCTCATAAAGCTCCTACTCCACCTCGGTCAAATCCACCAGCGAGGAGGAGGCGACGTGATGGTATGGCAGGGAGAGTACTCCAGGCTAGTGCATCACTTCCAACTGAGGGTGGATCATGGGAACGTCGATTTCGTGAACTTGTGGAGTATAAGGCTGTGCATGGTGACTGCGAGGTGCCACAGAATTATAGTCAAAATACTAGTCTAGGGACTTGGGTTAACAAGCAACGTATGGAACAGAAGAATCGTATCGAGGGTAAGAACTCTTCACTGAATGATGCAAGATTGGAACGTTTGGAGAGTATTGGTTTCCGTTGGGCTAAGAGGAAAGGTCGGGAAGCATGGGATGAGAAGTTTGTAAGTATCATATTGTGCTTTAGAGATGTGTATGAAATCTTACTTGATCCCTTTGCTCACATGATATGCACATTTACCTACTTTCTTCACACCACAGAACGAACTACTCGGTTACAAGGAGAGGTTTGGTAACTGCCATGTGCCAACCAAGTACAAGGACAATACCGCATTAGGACGATGGGTATCCACCCAACGAGCCGAGTACAAGAAGTACAATGAAGGTGGAATCAAGACTTCCATGAATGCCGACAAGATTCGTAGACTCGAGGCTATTGGCTTTGCTTGGTTTATGGCCCTTTAAGAGAGAAGGGACGTACCACATATATGTACTTGCCTTTTAAGACCGCTGCTTCTGTGTTGACTCTTTGCTATTAGCTATTTGGAGAGTCTCCAGTTGTGGATTGTTCATTCCCTCTCTGTTCTCTATATGGTTGTAGGAGATATATTCTTCAACCGAGACGAGAGGAATGTTTTATATAATAATTAATAGCCTGCATTTGCTTTGACCTTTTCTCTGTCTATTTCATACAAACTAGTATATATCACTTTACCTATATTATCACTTTAGCTACAAACAAGCAACAAATAACTAGCCCAGCTATACATACACTTCACATCGTGAGCTTATACAGCAACTACCCTTGCCCCTGTCTGTACTAAAGTATCAAGGAAAGCCCAACCACAACTAATGAAGCCAATCCACTACTGACAGTATTACTGCTTGACTCTATATCACTTGCTATAATATCATCATCATAGTCCTGTTCAGTTTGATCTACAGTAGTACTATCAGCAGGGGGAGTAAGTGTGATTCGTGAGCTGTAAACTAGATCTTCTCCTTTCGATACAACGATTTCTTGAAATTTGCCATCTGTGTATTGTGTATACGATCCAGTACCTTGTACAATGATATCATTGAATACCGTAAGATCTCCACCGTCAAGAGAAAGGCGGCGGTTGCAATTCTGTGCTTTATCAGTTTCATTCATAGGAGGAAAATTGAAGCAATATCCTGTTATAGTTCCTTTGCTCTCTCCTGTACCGCTGGCCAACAAAGGTATCGACTCAAATCGTTCTCCTATTTGCTGACCATCTGCATTGAGTAATGGTGCATATATACTTGATGAATCTGTTCCACTGTTGAGCAGAAACGTGACTTCTGACGGGGGAGCTTTGTCATCCGCTCCATCAACGATATCACCGTCAACAATATCTGTACCCACAACATAGAATGTCACATCTGCCACATAACCTTCAGTGTTGTTTGCAATTTCATTTTGAATAATACTGCCACCAGTAAACCTCGAGTAGGGCCCAGTACCCTGCACAATTGCATCATCCAAAAGTGTAAGAGTGCCATTACCAGAGGAGAAGACACGATTACAAACAGGACCAATACAATAACCCTGATTCATTCCAATAGGCAGTGACGAAGCTCCGAATTTACCCTTTGCATATACTTGATTTTGAAATAACTCTCCGATTTGTGGTCCAGTAGAATTGTCATCTGCAGAATAATCATTAATAGCTTGATAAAAGCCTCCTTCCGCAGTAATTCGAACAGTTGAAGGCTCATCGTCATCCTCCTTTGCAGAAGATGATGAAGAAGAAGGCTCCTCCACGAGAGTCATCTGAGCAACATAATTTGGATCAGGAGATTCAACCACCTCATCAATACTTCCACCGATATACTTTTTATAATTAACAGTTCCAGCAACAATTGCATCATTTAGTACATCAATCTGCGATCCATCATCCAATATTATTTTCCAATTTCTATTATACCCACCGTCTGGGAAAAGAAAGTCAAATCCCTGCGTGCTCCCTATAATATCACCAGTTACATTTTTGACTGGAGATTGAAATCCTTTAAGTATAAACATAATAGATAAGTAAGCATCACAGGTAAAATTTTCATTGCAAAAATAAGAGAGTTATGCATAAGATATGTCGATGACCATTTGTTCATAAGATATTTTCATATAATATAGATGTGTTTACTCACTTCCACCGATTGACTTCCCAGTACTTTGATCAATAATAGGATCATAGAATCCACCGGCAGATTCAACGCGGAAATCATATCCATATGTTGTAGAGACGATGCATAGGGGGAGGAGAAGAATAAATGACAACATAGTAGGATACCGTATCAAATGAGGACTAGTTTATCTCAACGCCGACGATCAGGATATCAATTAAGAGTATGACAATGGGTAGAGGAATGATTTGTTCTATGTTTGATGGTTAAGGAAGAGGAAGCGAGACGACATCAAACTCTAGTAGAACTTTTTTCACTCAACTCAAAGCTTTATTAAAAGGTCGGTACTTATAGTCATACATTAGTAAGGAACAGCCTTCAACCAACTCTCAAATTCATCACTCACTCAATTACCACAATACACGATATTGTAGGCACTGCTTATCATAAAAAAGAGGAGAAAGCAATATAAGAGTGTTATACCATGGTTCAATTCGGAAAGACGCTAAATGATGGTGAGTCGCGATACACTTATCAGTTTTTATTGCAATGAAATTATGTTTGTTTTAACCTTCTACTTATTTGCAATATTGATTATACACCAACTCATCTCTTGTATGTCTATTCATTCTATATGATATACCACAGTTGTTAAGAGTGACTGGAAATGTCACGCCGTAGCCTACATGGAACTAAAACGTGCTCTCTCTGAACAATCTGATACTACTAATACTAACCCTACAACAAACAGTTGTCAACCAGGCATAGGCATACATAAAAAATGTCAAATTAACAGATGTATAGGAACAATTAATAATAATGATGATGTCCACTCCGTACATACTGAAAGTTCCTACCAAATTTCGGATAAACAAAAGGCGAACTATTTTCGTATATATGAAGATTCCATTAAACGATTAACAAACTTTTATGAGAATAGAGTTACTTGGGCAAATGATGAAAAGTTACGATTAGTAAAGGCTGTGGAAAGACGAATTACTGATTGTGAAAAGAATTGTAATACTGAGGATGCTGCTGGTTGTAGTGGTAAAAGTAGCATCTTTAGAGATGCTGGAGATAAAAAGTCAGAGTCTTCATCCGCCAACAAAGAAGATACAACCGATTCAACATCCTTCTTAATACATCAAATAACAAACTTCTCACGAGACTTGGGATTGGTATTAGAATTCTTGGAATTAAATACCACTGCCTTTTCTAAAATTATGAAAAAGTATGATAAACGTACTGGATCTATATTGCGGGAGAGCAAGTTAAAAGAGCTAAAGAGTACACATCCGTATTTATATGATGGGGGTGAATTGAAGAAAATTAAGGTACAATGTACTGAATGGATTAAACAATTGCAGTTGATATTGCAGAAGGATGTTAGTATGGTGGTTAGTCATTTACGTGTACCATTAACATCATCCCCAAGTAGTAGAGTATCACCAAGAAATAGTCGAGCATCTTCACCATCCAAGTCGGATTCATCAAGTATTGTAAGACTTACTGAACAAAATTCATTTGAAAGTGGTGAGGATCTTGTGAATGTACTGCCCAAGTTACCATTTCCTGCTGGGAATAGTACCGAGGCGGGTGAGAATCCACAAGAGAGTAGTGAACAAATCAAGGGTGCCAAGGGCTCAGCCGCTGCTCGTGTCGGCAGTCCGACTGTACGATTTGCAGCTGATGAAAAGAAGACTGCTTCTCCACACCTTGTCAAACCAAGTTTACAAGCAGCACCCAGATCCATACACAAGACCAAAGAGGCACAAATACTTGAACAAATGATTGACCGTGTCAATGAAGAACTATGTTATCAAAAGGCCGACTCGCCATTCTTTGACACGCCATTGGCAAATGAGAAACAACCACCATCATTCATGAGTTCCGAGGTACAAATTGCCGCACTACTTGGTCAAGGAGAGTTTTGTAAGATATATGAAGTATCACAATTTAATGTCCCGGAAAGTTGTCATATCTGCTTCTTACATCGTGGATATAATGACCCGCAGCCCAAGAGTTTGAAGATGAAGAGTGGTGATAATAAGCAAGGTCAACCTGGACATCGCAAGATTCCCAGTTCCGTCATTATTGACACTTCGGATATATCCGATGAAGCAAAGAATGTGTGTATTCCCGTGCCTACTGGTGTTCCTATTAAACAAGCTACACAACAACAGCCCACCACTGAACGATGGACAACATTTAATGATGATGTATCCGACTATGAAGATCTCGAAGATGATCACGAAGATGACGGCTTTGAACATACCACACGAGGCTTCATGAAAGATCATTGTTTAAGGAATGGCGAGGCACGATATGCAATAAAGCGTATCAGGAGCTGCTTGGTTGGAGAGGAGGAGATTACTGATGCAGCGATTGATTTGGCAAGGGAGGCTGAGTTCTTGGCAGCATTAGTGCATCCCAACATTATCCGTATCAGGGGAACAATCAATATACCAGGTCATCCCAAGTATGCTATAATCTTGGATAGACTTTATGATACACTAGAGGTTCAAATGAGAAAATGGGCAGTGGAAGTGAAATCATATCAGGGCAAGCTCAAGGGATTAATTGGGAAGAATAAACGTGAATTGAAAAAGAAGTGGACAGATCGGTTGGTGAACGCATATGATTTGGCTCGTGCAATGGCATATATGCATAGTCGGGGGTAAGCTTTTGTGTGTTTGTGTTTTGTAGATGTGATATCTCCGAGTTGATTACTCATCTTTTTTTGTTCTCTTCCTTCATTATGGCACCCATTTTCAGGATCCTGCATCGTGACATCAAACCCCAAAATATTGGATTTGATATTCGTGGAGACATCAAAATTTTCGACCTCGGTCTAGCTAAGGAATTGAAACCTGTCGACAAGGAAGGCAAGGATCAATTCCACACGTCAGGCTTAGCAGGCACAAGACGCTACATGGCCCCGGAAGTAGCTCAAGTAATGCCTTATGGGCTTAGCAGTGATGTATACTCATATGCCATACTGCTTTGGGAAATGTTGGCTCTCAAGAATGCATTCGAAAAGTATTCAAGGGAAAAGCACTACAAGGATGTGATTGTAGAAGGCAAGAGACCAAAGCTTGTAAGGTCATGGCCATTTGCAACCAAAAATTTATTGGAAAGATGTTGGGATCCACATCCTTTGAAAAGACCGACCTTTCAAGCTATTTGTGAGTTGATCAAGTTTGCTTTGCCAAATACATTGGAGGATAGTGCAAGGTCCGAAGACTTGATGTTGAGGTCGTATAGGTCTACTACTCATCATCAACCGAGAAAGACTCCTGATGATGACTCAGATCATGATCCCGTAGAAAGTGAGATTCATTCGGATTCATTGTCACAAAGTATAAGGATCAAGCACAAGGATCATGTCCCCAAAGTGGCAGCCACCCCAAAAACTCCTATTGAAGAGTAAGAAAGGAGTAGTCATCTGTTGTTTTGTTTGTGTGTTGCTAAGTATGACCATGTCGAAAGTAGAGTAAAGTTTAGCCAATCAAGTCATTAATCATTCTCAAAGTATGATCGTGCACAACCCTATTCAGCTACTCTTGCAATAAACTATATTAGTAAAGTATCGACGCTTCCCCCAAACAAGATGATTAGGATACCTCAGTCCGATATAACTTTTCTGTGAGTTAGTAGGTAGAGTGAGATGAGACATGGCAACTAAAATGTAAAATGACCTCGTCTTCACACCCCTCTCCCAAGTTAATGCTATTGCCTCTATTGTTGGGGAATGGAATGGTAATTTGTTGTTGTAGAAGCTCGATAGACTGCAATTGTTGTGTAGTAGAAGTTTGCAAAGATAGTATAGCTGTTAGATAAGATGCTCCCCGAAAGAAGACGTCAATCATTGACTCGATTTGGTATTGCTGGAGTCATTATTGCGGTAGTTTCAATTATTAGTTATGTACATTTAGAGCATTTATTAACATCAACAAAAGAACTTATTCAATTGCAACACCGCGAGCTTACTAGTACTAGATTGCAACACCGTGCAGGAGATTATACTGCACTGATGAGGCATGAAAAAGGGCAATGGAAACACCAGTATAGAATATCATCTAATAATACATCATTGAAACACTTCATGGAGAATCAAACATTCAATACATCAGTATTACGTCAGTCATACCTTCCTTTAGAACTTGATTGGATGGTAGGAAAGAACTTACCGGAATCATACTGGCGGGAGAGAGAAGCAGAGAGAAGTGATGGATTGAACTATAAATCTTTCCTTGGGAATCAATATGGAGCTTGTCAGTTACCAGAGTTTGAGCCATCTATATCTACTTGGGTATCAAAGTATCAACAACAAAGTGATTCGACAAAGAAGCATATCCTAAGTCCCAGTCTTAGACTGATATTGCGGCTAGCCCAAACAAATCAAACCCTTTGCTTTGCAGGAGACAGTATAGACTTTCAGATCTATGATGCATTGATACACAACCTCCAAAGACAACGAATCTTGCAAAGTATGATAAATATATCAATGAATGATGAGCGATATGTAGTGCCGGTAAACTATACTAATGATACTGGATTCCCCGAGTACACAGGATGGATGACAATGTCGGAAATAAAAGAGAGATCTGTTTCTTTGTCATATATGAATGATGATACCTTGCAAACATATTCTACTACAATCAGATACTTTCAAATGTATGGTTGGAGTCCTTGGGTGACTCCATTCATGGAAGATTGCAATGTGCTGAGTCTCAATCTTGGATTGCATTATAATGCCCGTAGTAAAGACATGGAAGCAACTCATTATCATGAAAGTCAAACAGACTCGGGCCCAGGCCAAAGCTACTTGACGACTTTAAAGCAGGAATAACACATTTGGTTGATTTTATCTCCTCAAAGAAGAATAGGGTAGCAGTATGGAGGTCTACATTACCCCAGCACTTTGATACAGTTGATGGACACCACGAAAAAGACAATTATAACTGTTCTCTCAAGCATTTGAAGATACGACCAGGTTCAGGATCTAACATGCAAAACTATAACAACGCCACAAACAATGCATTCTCAACGTTTTGCAACAGAACTCAATCTAAGCAGCCATATGCAGAGATGTATGAACACGAGTGCACTGTGAATGTCACAAGTTCAAAGCATAGAACTGTGTACAATTTTTTGCTCAAGAACAATGTAACAAAACTTTTAGAACGGTATAAAACCAAACGCTCAGAGCTTATCAAGGGAACCATACTAAGATGGAACATTGCAGACTTATTCGATGTCCCACAATGGCATCATGGAGGCGGAGATTGTAGTCACTTCTGCTATGTTATGCCATTATATGAAGCAGCTTTCGAGCGGCTAGAGATGCTACTACCACATTGAATACATAACTACTCTAGGCAGACATGTTGTCAAACATTCAATACATTAATTATTCATCTTCTCTTCTTATTTCATACAATCATACGAGCCTCTAATTCTAGACAAAGACAGCAGCACCAACAATTGTGGCAACGAAGCTACTCAGCACAAACGGTAGACTAGCAGCTGAACTGGCCGATTCTTCAGTTTGGATAGCAGATTCATCTACCATAAGAGAGGCCAACAAGACAGATGACTGAACATCTCCTCCCTCATCGATAGCCTCAACTCCATCCTCACGGCAACAGACACACTCAAGCAAATTGTTCTTGCGTTCTTCCCAAGATGCGTCGGAGCCAAGACGAGTGCATTCAGAATCCAAAGGACACCCAGTCTCGTCTTGAAAGGCGGGGCAGCGCTTTTCTAGGATGGCTTGGACACGGCCACCACTCATAGAAGGTACTCCTAGGTCTTCAAGAGATGAGCCAGTGCAACATGAACAACTTAAGATCTTCTGACGGTACGCTTGACGCGCTTCCTTCATTGAAACCCAGTCCATACCCTCTTCGGTCATGAACTCCGACTTGTCTGGTCTCTCAATATCATCACAGCTTAGATCAACAGGACAATCGACTTCTCCCGAATCACATTTTTTATCTACAAGCTCTTGAGTCAACTTGCCCTTGCCGATATGACCACCTCCTCCCTTGCCGCCAAGACCTTCGGTAAGCTCCTCAAGAGATGCTTCATTGCAACAAACACATTGAAGAATCGTTTTACGAAACTCTTGCCTAGCTTCCTTGAGGGCACTCAAATCAGTATAATCATCACGGCTTGGCCTCTCGAGGTTATCACAGTCGAGGGATTCAGCACCCTCGCAAAGTCCATCCTCTTCACACTTGCCACCTTCTACAGCTTCCAAGAATGACATGCGACCTCCTCCTCGACCACCCATGCCCATATGGAGATCACGTCCAATAGCATTGACGGTGACAGTACTGCTGGATGATAGTGCCAAGGCAAGGGATAGAATAGAAATAGAAATCGGGCGGAAGATCTTCATGCTTGTTGATATTTAGATGGATTTGATTTGGTATTGATCAGCTTTTGAAAATTATGAGCTAATATATACCAGAGCATGATGTGTCGTGCACATGGAACAATCTTCGGACGTTCTGGATATTGGCTTGGCAATAGATGTGTTCAACTGAACCAACTTCCAAAATGTTCGAGAACATCGGTATCCTTCTTCTGGATTTGGTATCCTAAGGTATCCTAGAAAATATGAGAGCATTGCGGTATTTTGACGCGACGACGTGCGCTTTACCTGCTCTACTCTTCTCACACCAATATAACCTCACTCTTCTTCTAAACATACATTGTTTATTGTTTAGGAGAGTAAACTAATCACATTGATGTTCTCCTCCCTTCCTATTTCTTCTCAACACAGTCTATTTATCCCCAAAATCTTGATAGATGCGGTGTAAACCTCTCTCCTTAATCATCTCCAACCCTCTACAAAAGTAAGGTCTCTTCTCTGCTTCCATAATTTTAATGGCTTCATCAATTGTGACCAATTTGCGAAGACGACCGCCCTCAGGCCACTTTGCCTTGACGGACGAGACGTAAAGTGGGAATAGGAATAGACGAACATAGGAATAGTGAGCAGGGTCAAGCGATGACGATGCAACGGAAGCAGCACCAGGTGATGATGGTGGTTGCATTGCAGCAGCAGATGATGCCATGTTGTTGACATTACCACCAGCAACTTCGGACGACTCAGTCTTCTTGATTGATGTCTCCGTCTTGGCACGCTTGGAGAAAGGAGGACGTAACGCCGCGGCATCGGCCTCTCTCTTCAGAGACAGGGTCTTCCTACCATCAACAACTTTTCCCTTTCCTACTTTACCACCACCACTCATGCTCATTCTACGCTTCTTTGCCTTCCTCGTTTCATAATCAATTGGTTCCAGACAACCACCCAAACTTCCCAATAATCCAGCCTCCTCAAATGTTTCACGTGCGGCGCACTCCTCCTTTGTCTCGTCTGTATCCCACCCGCCCTTGGGTATAATCCACTCACTCTTACGACTAGCGGAAACTAGAACAATACGACCATCACGGGTAATGGGGATACACCCTGCAACTTGCCGCACGAGCTCTTCCGTGGGAGAGTGAACTAACCAACGTTGAAGAGATCGGCCTTGACGAGACGAATTACCCTTGACAAGATTATCCGTAAATGAGGTTGAGAGTGATGCCGATGAAGAGGATGAAGGTACACCCTTGGAAAATGCAGATGGTGGATTCTTGGTGGAGGCTGGTTCTTGTTCCTTCTCAGGCACACTCCCAGAACTAAGACGATGCGCATCATCTTCATCTTCGGGAGGATTCGGACTCGTCCTAACAACCTTCAACGGAGGGTCTGTCTTCACCGCTACGGAAGCAACAGCTGCAATTTCATTCCCCATCGAACTACGACCGCAAATTGAGCCCGCAGAAGATGTAGTAATCACGGTGGAACTTGAAGAAACATGTTTATTCCCCTCCACCACAGCACCAACACCTGCTGCCGCCTCATGCCACTTTTCAATATTAAGTGGCATTTCATCCATGTTAGTATTGTTGGTATTAACACCATCACTATTACTAACTTTTCCATCCATCATATTATAATTATTCAATGCCTTATCGGCACAACTCTCCGCTTCACTAGACGTAAAGCAAACCCCATCGGAATTTAATTCATCAATACTCGATGCCTCCCTCTTCAATACCTGCGCGTTGCAAACGGGAACCTTGATGCGTCCATTTCCCGTAGGCGTAAGTCTTCCAGGTACAACAGGGGTGAGCATCTTTTGACCATGATACATATTCTTGATATTATTCGTCTTATTTGGTGTGGGTACTACTTGTGAAATGGCAGCACCCGATGATGTTGATTGAGATACTTTCGATGCATATATTGCCACCTTATCCTTCATGGGAGGGACAGGTGACTTCTTTTCATCATCCGAGGGTGGACCCACGGGCAGAAATGTCTTGTTGGAATATGGAACCATATTATTACTTGATTGGTATATCTATTCACTTCTTCTCTCTTGAGTTGACAAAAGGTTAGTACCCTCGTTCAAAAAAGATTTGATAGGCACTAAATGGCCAAATAGGAGCCTTGTATGGCTTGTTATTGAAGTAAATTCATTGCTAATCTTGCGCAAACAAACTTGTGTTATTCGATGAGCCTTCTTAAAGTGCTCTGGTTATCTTAGGGAGGGATTCTCTTGTGCCCTCTCTTAGTCCTCTTTATTGAGGAAGTCTTGTTATTTTGGTGTGTTCTGTAGATTTGCTAAATGCTACCAAAGGACTGGACTATTATAACCAATGTCCTTCGTAATATCAACCAGCATATTATTCTCTAAGCTCTGTGATATTATAGGGTGGAATATAATAATTAATGTTAGACAATATTTTGAGTAACTGAGAAGAACTCTTCTCCTCCCGGTCATAGATTGTCAATACCAACAACACTATTTCCATGCCACGCTGTTTTGAAACATGCACGTCTCCACTAATAAAGGCTGGTCTTAATTTCTAATGATGATGTGTCACCACACAAACTCATTTTCCACCCAAACAAGTAAAATGAAAAGGAACTTCCTAACTCACACCAAAGAAAGAAAGAGAACTCTTCAGATATTTAAACCCATCCATAAATGCAGAGTTCACGTCTCGATAAAGGCATCATCATCTCAAAGCACGTCCCCAATACAACCCAACTCTCTCAACTCAGGTAGACCGTCGATTTTTGAGCATTATCATTTCAAGGAAATGATACCCAACAAAAAACGACCAAATTTATACACATATAAATATACACCTCCTTACCTGATATAACACACAACAATTAAGTTCCTTTCAATGATTTGTGGTCGTCTTCCTCGCGCTATGGAGTCTCTGTTTTGTGGATATTGCATCGATTGAAAATGCATCATAACATTCACTGCGAATATAAAAGGATATTACCTACTAGAATAACGACATAGTATGGTATGATGCAATATGTGTGGTATGGATCCGTCGGCTGTTTGAAAGTACAATACAATGAGGTATATAGAAGTAGTATATTGCAAGTAATATTGGAGATCTACATATATTGGTTTATATTGACATTGTCCTTTCCCCCTTCAATAGAGGGTACAGGACAACCACCTTTCTCATTCTCATTGGTATCTCATACTGATACGCCCGACTGTACTTATCGTGTATACTGTTCATCAACTACTACTTTGTTTGCTGTCAGTCGCTGCTGCCTCCATTAGTGTACTATCTTCCTCTCGTAATGCCAACGATATATACTGTTGAGCTTTATCATCTCCGATATCTTCCCACATCTTCGTCTTATTAAGCTTAAGGAAACGACCACCATTATTTGCTCTCCAATCATTAACAATCTTCATTCGTAGTGTTTTCTTCTCGTTCTTGGGAATAACCTGGTAGATTAATCTATTCTCCTCAATAATTTGTTGATAGCGTTTGTTACCTGGATGATTATCTATCCACTTCTCACGTCCAAATAAACAGTCGTTGTTACCAGGTTGTGTGATACCATTGTGAGAAGGCTGAGATTCAGTAGCGGAGTTCTTCATTCTACTCACACTACCTCCAAGAGGAACGAGGAGAGATAGTCCTAATCCTTTGCCTCTAGCATTTGCCATTTTGCGTTGTAGTATATCATTCGATGAACTGGGTGGATGAGGTGTAGATGTAGCTTGAGGCTGTGCATTTTTTGTGTCTGATGTTGATACACGATTCCTCTCACTCCACCTGAGACCGATATTAGTAAGTCTCGCTTCTCGATCCTCTTTCAGATTCCGATCTCTCTTTGCCTTTCGCTGAGCTGACACCCAAGATCCAAGATTCTTTCTAGATGGCGTAGTGTACCTTGTTGGCACACAGCCGTCCCAGACCCAGGCTGCCTTCTCCTCAACATTCATGTCTTTTGTCTCCTCATTACGAGTATCCTCAATAAAGTGCAAAAGGCATTGAAACATATCATCCCACTTCTCCTCTTTCCCTTGCATTTCCAAGTTAAGACCCGTGCTGATGAGTCGAGCCTCTCGGTCATCTTTCATTGTTCCCTTCTTCTTTGCCTCTCGCTGAGTACGTACCCATAATCCTAGATTTATCCCCGATGGTGTAATATAATTGTATGGTATCTCACCAAACCATACCCAGGCTGCTTTTTGCTCATCATTCATGTGTTGAGTTTCCTCTTTACGAGCTTCTTCGATGTGCTGCAATAGGCATTGAAACATGCGTTCCCACTTTTGCTGTCTCACTTCCTCGTTCTTACCAGTTTGAGCGGTTACATTATTTGTATGAACATTCCACTTAAGTCCTGTACTTGCAAGTCTAGCCTCTCGATCCTCTATCAGTGTTCCTCTTCTCTTTGCTATTCGTTGAGTATTTATCCATGATCCGAGTAGTTTCCCTGAGGCTGTTTTGTAGTTTGTTGGCACATTACCACCCCAGACCCAAGCTGCCTTCTCTTTGTCATTCATATCTCTAGCTTCCTCCTCGCGAGATTCTTCAATGAAATTTAATAGGCATTGAAACATATCTTCCCAAAGTTGTTGTAAATGCTCCTTACCACCTTGCATTTCCAAGTTGAGACCTGTGCTGACAAGTCTTGCTTCTCGATCATCTTTCAATTCCCCCTTCTTCTTCGCCGCACGCTGACTTGATACCCATGGCCCGAGATTCTTCCCAGATGGTGTCTTGTACTTTGCTGGTACAAGGCCGTTCCATGCCCAAGCTGCCTTCTCCTCGTCATTCATGTCTTGGGTCTCTTCTTTACGAGTTTCTTCGACGAAATTTATTAGACATTCAAACATATCGTCCCACTGTTGTTTATTTGATGAGTTGGGTGGATGAGGTGCGGCTTCAGTTTGAGGCGGTTTATAGTGATTCAAACATAGTCCTTTCCCTTCAATAGCAGGATAAAGGCAGCCACCAGGATGATTACATTTCCCATTGGTATTTGCTGAGTTGGATGGATGAGCTGTAGCTTTAAGCTTTGCATTTGTTGTGTCTGGTACTGATAGAAATACACCACGTGGAATCATTTCCAAGTTGAGACCCGTGCTGAGAAGTCTAGCTTCTCGATCCTCTTTCAATTTCCCATTCCTCTTCGCCACACGCTGATTTGTCACCCATGATCCAAGCTTCTTGTATCTTCCTGGTACACAGCCATTCCAAACCCAAGCCGCCTTCTCCTCATCATTCATGTCTCTTGTCACCTCCTCACGAATTTCTTCGATGAAATTTAACAGACATTGAAACATATCGTCCCACTGTTGTTGTAAACGCTCAGCATGACTTTGACCCTTAAAACTAGGTGGCTCATCGTCATCATCATCACTACTTAGCTCAATAATATCATCTTCGTCATCAAGAGCAGCCATTGCACGTGCGGCTACTGAAGATAACTTCTTCTTCTTCTTCTTCTTCTTCAAGGGGTTGTGCACTTCCTCAGACTGCTGATGAGTTGATGGTTGAGCAGCCTGTCCTCCAGGCTGTTGGGCTGCTTGTTGTATTCGCTTCGACAACTGTTCCAATCGTTGCTTCAGTGTAGAGACATCATTGTAGGCTTCGAATGATGGAGCCGATCGATAAAGCGACTCTTCTAATCGATGTGCAAGTTGCGGTAGCTTACTCAACCATTCTTTTGATGCGTCAGGCTTCCTCTGACGACAATGATTCATGCTATGGGTAACAGTGTTGGTAGTGAGAAAAGGTTTAATGTATAGGAAAGGCTTGATACTTCAATAATGTACACTTACATGTTGGTAATCATTCTCCTGCGCTCTTCCATATCATGATCACTCTGCCATCCACCATTCAATGAGGGTTTGGGATAAATATGCTGCCGTGCCGCTTGTTGCTGTGTATTTATAGTCGAGACATGTTGCATTCCCCGAGGATTCTTATTCTGTTTCATTTGCATCTGTGTCGTCTTCGTCCTAATGTCCGCCGCTAACGATTCTAATCTTTTATTTAGTGTAGAAGTATCATTGTAGGTTCTAAATGAAGATGCTTCATAATATAGTGACCCCTCGAGCTGCTTGGCCATTTGTGGTAACTTCTCATGCCATTCGGGTGGAGCATTAGGTCTCCTTTGTTTCAATATTTGCATACTGAGATTCATGATAGTGAAGGAGAAGAGATGGAGAAATGGTTAGACACACGGAATATAATATAATGGAGTATACATGTCGTCGACTTACATGCTGGCAATTATGTGCCTTCGCGCTTCCTTATCCCAATCACCCCGCCAACTACCGTTAACTTTAGGCACTGTCCAATCTTGTTGTACCGCTCGTTGTTGTATGAACTGTTGGGGTTCCTTGGCTCGAAAACCCTGTGAAGCAGCAGGCTGATTATCCAGTCCAGCCGCAGTGGCTGCTGTCCGTAGAGCCTGTAGGTGATCATCACTACTAGATTTCTTCGAATGATCTTTCTGCTGTCGTATGAACTGAGGTTGAGGTGCCTCCTCAGGTTTTGAATTTGCAGTAGTAACAACTTGACTCGGTTTCCTCTGATGCCAAATATTTTGCATCTTGGCAAGATTATCCGCTTCTTTTAATTTCTTGTCAACAGTCTCCATTAGTTCGTGATGAGGTTGAGATATGTCGCTTTCTTTTGATTGAGTGGTTTGGTTCTCTTCTCGGTCAGTGTTCGTCAACAATGGAGATTGGCTATCATCATCACTGCTAACTTCACTATGATCGTCTTGTATAGCAGCCATCGCACGCACGGCTATTGGAGACAACACCTTTTTTGTATTTGTACTTGCTACCCATTGAAGACCTATTCCTTCAAGCTGTTGTTGTCGCTCTTTGCTAAGTTTTCCAGACTGGTATATCGTTCTTTGTCTATTTACCCATCGGCCTAAGGCTTTCTCCTCATCTACACCTGTTTCTACTGAAGAGACTCGGATTTTCTGGGATGTTGGCACATTCCCATCCCATGGCTTGCCAGTTTTTGATGCCTGCTCTTGAGCATATATCACCAATCCTTGAATCATTTGCTCCCAAGAAGAATTTCCTTGACCTTCCCATAAAAGACCCGTACTGGCAAGTCTAGCTTCTCTATCATCTTTCAGAGTCCCCTTCTTCTTTGCTACTCGCTGATTGTTTATCCATCTTCCAAGACTTTTTCCTGATGGTGTTTGGTAGATTGTCGGTACTTTACCGTCCCATATCCAAGACGCCTTCTGTTCATCAATCATATCTTTCGTCTTCTCCTTACGAGTTTCTTCGATATAAATCAGCAGATAGTCGAACATTTCTTCCCACTTTTCGTCCCATTCTAATATCTGTTTCTTTGAAATGCCGTTGGAAGATAGTTTATCATCCCCTTTCTTTAATTGACAATCATGTTGGACAAGACTGTCTTCATCTAATCCCTCGAGTATGGATTTACCCTTACATCTAGGACTCTTCTTCTTAAATACAATACTGTCATCCCGACTCAAAGATGTACTAGAAGATTCTGTTGTTACAACCACGGCGGGTGAACTTCTTCTGTCCTCTCTTGGTGAATTACTCCTTGCCATCTTCTTTTTGTTGTTTTGTGCATCAGTTGCAGCTGTAGCTTTATCACTCGAATCTTCAGTAAAGTAATCATGTCTATGTCGTTTCCGTGCCTGTAATCCATCCTGAACAATTTGATGTTTATATATACTGTCCTTCTTGCCATTACTTACCCATTCTACCCATACCATGTTACTTGACATGAATAATATATCATTTGATTGTGTAGAATCTTGTAAAATGTATGCGGGATGTTGAGCTTTTCCTTCTTGGATCCATATTATCTCATCACTTATCCGTTTAAGATTTGAGGGTATGACTGGTGATTTGCATGGTCTTTTCCTACTTGAGGTATTATTTATAGTATTGGTATCATCAATATTATGATTGTTTCTGTTCTGTTTTGAATTATTGCAACTACTTTCATTATCATTATCAGATGCAGCTCTATCCACACCACTCAAATCTCCAATAGACCATGGTAGTGCTTGAAGATTATTCTTCTTGAGTATTTTCCGATTTGTATTGTGTATAGTAGGCATGATGTTTGACTCTTAATAAGTTGAGCAGTAGTACAATAATATTGTTCCAATATTTTTTGTCCGTATGAGAGTAGAGGCTTAGCTCGACTAATCACGTCAATAACCAATAAACCTCTTTAACAACAGAGTACTAGTCAATAGACGTCCAATAGAGGTATACTATATATCAGGCCGATTTCAGCCGATAGATGTTTCCTATTCAACTCTCGGTATCTCTCATAAAAGGATACCATTTATCAGTGTTGTACAATACATGTACATTGTACATAATTTATGTTGATGAAGTTATCAGGAACACAGTACTATTAGCAGTATCAGTATGAGCAGCGATTCAAAGAGGCGTAGAGTAGGAGAAGGGGATAGTGGTGTTGATAGCATACCGCCTGTTGGCGGCGGCGGCGAAAGTAACACTTTATTGCACCAGGAGTTGAGAGAGATGAAATCCACTATGAATGAGCTTATGGGTAACATGACAAACATGATGCAAATGATGCATTCTCAATCTAATGTCATTGATAATATGCAAGGTGATATCAACCGACTAACACAGAAATGTAATAGTATGGAAACATCAATAAAACAGACAACGAAGAACAGGTTTGATTCAGTGGACGACAAACTAAAGTATCACGAGATACTATTGCAAAACCAAAAGTGGAAGTATTCAGCTCCTCTTCCTTCTCCAGGATATTGGAATAACTTAGATGAAGACGAGCGCTACCAAGCTAAAGTATTCCTTGAGCAAATAAAAAGGTATACAGAGGAAATGAGATATGGTACAGGTAATGGGGAGATTAGCATTGTCGCAGATCTTCCTTATAATGAAGCATTTCTACCTCATTGGCAAGAGTTTTCAAATGCATTACAACAGTACCATTATCATCTAAAGCACTCATCTAAACAAAGGGAAGAATCAAAACTCTATTTATACGGCATCACGCTACCAAAGGAAGTAATTGATCTTCTGGCAAAGGCTTTGAAATCGACACATTTTGAGGAGCTTATTCTGATGCGTAATCACTTTGGTCAGAAAGGTATTGAATTTTCATTGGACTATTTGAAGAACAATCCCATATTAAAAGCCTTCTCTCTTGCAAATAACCCCATTAACAACATGAATGATATCAATAAACTCTGCAAAATAGTGAAAGTGCATCCTACCATTGAATGTCTGGCACTTGCCAGCTGCAAAGGAGAAGATATCAATGGTTATGAAATGCTCAAAACAGTCATGGATGCAGGTAAATCCAAATTGGTTAATATCAGTCTAACTGGCAACCAAATTAGTACGAAAGGAGACACGTTTATTTCAGACTTCTTTGCAACTAATCCTGTTTTAGTGGCTCTATCTTTGCAGAGAAACCAACTTGATGATCAAGATGCAATTGGCATTGCACAGGCACTGAAACAAAACGCAAAGTTGCGCCAACTTGATTTGACACATAACAACATAACAAAAATAGGATGGAAGGCATTGCGGAAGGCAGAGCTTGACGATACAAGTTTGAATGCTGCATCTGACTCAAACCATACCTGTGCGATTGAATATCCTTCGGTCGAAGACGATGATGAGATAAGAGGAGTAGATACAAGTGAGATGAATAACAATCCAGTCTCAGAAATGCATTTGGACTATCTTTATGTTAGACAAAAGAAGATATACACAGTTCTTTCGTCAAGAAATAAAGACTGCTCCAATGTGAAGCATTTTGAGAATGTACCTGTGGAGCGACTACCAGAGATATTACAGTCGATTCAGGAGTACTCAAATTACCACGAAGAGGAAGATATAAGCCAAGTCAGAGGTCATGTCGAACCTCTTTCAATTGTGTATGAGATATGTCGGCACTGGGAGGGGTCTCTTTCTGCTTTTGAGGCGCTTAGTTTATCTAAATAATAAGCGAATATACCCATTTACTTCTACTAATAGGAGTCTTACAGCTATCCAGCTAGTGTGTTCCGAGTATCCTTTTATTTTTGAGCAGGATACCACTTAGTTATTGCTACATACTATTATGAGGTTTCACCCACACTACTACTTTTCACCATCAAACGAATCTTTGTAACAGCAGAACCTCCATCTGCGCCCTGAGCTCGACGTTGATGAGCTGTACTTGCTACCCAACCTCCCATTTTCCATGCAGCATCTTTCTTTACAATAGGTAAAGGTTGGCCAACTTCGGTAAGGTTAAGATTGTCCTTTGTGCTCTTGAAATACTTGTATGCTTGGGTAGGCATTTCACCTCTCCATCTTTGCCGATCTATTTCGGCATCTACTAGTTGAGCAAGAGGTTTCAATGCATCGTCATCTAATGAAGCAGCCTCCTTCTCTTTGGGTGTTGTTTTCATAACTTGATCAAGGCCCATGGAATCGTACTGAGGCGTACCTTCCATTGCATGAAGTGTTTGAGCCTTCAAGAGTTGCCAGCATTGACGTGACCAAATCGACTGCCATAAAGCAACCAGTGTACATCTTAGAACAGTGTCATGGGCACAAATACCAGCAGTATTACGACCAGGTTGACTGCCGAGGGATGCTCCTTCACCATTAATTGTTCGCCATAACTTCGTGGCAAACTTGGCTACTCTAACAATCGTTTGACTACTATATGTTCCATCTTTGCCATTGTCCTTCAATAAGCGTATTCCTCGACGGGCACCATCATTCACAGCGGATGCTGCTGGGTATGTCACATCTGATACAGTTTGCAGGATTGCACTTCCGTTATCACCACCACAACTTGCACCAAGTGGACCATTCATAAACCTTGTACCCGACTTACTGAGTCTGTTTTGACTTGAGAAGCTTCCAACTCGTTGTAGTGAACAAACCTTGCCAGTACATGCATCAATCATGAGTAACGCAAGAGTGATTCGAAGACCAGGAGAAGTCTTGGGATCTGTAGAAAGTGGTAGATTCAAGATTAGATACAATGAGAGTAGATTCAAAGGGTACACATGATGTACAACTTACCAAGAATACGATCCAACATAAACTCAAGAGAAACAAGAAGACCGATTGGCTCTTTCTTTGCTGCTTCGTTTCGATCAGAAGCACAGCAAATGCAGGCAATGGATTGGGCTGCAGCAGCCTTTATGGCATCGGCTTTAACCAATTCATCATCAAATATATCAATATAGAATTGTGCCGTTGCTGTTTTATCCATTTCGAGACTCTCTGGTTTCCGTTTTGCACCAGATGTAAAGTTACCATTTCCTTTATCGATAACTGATGTACACTGTTTAAGAATTGACATATGACACAGTGCCGTGATTGCGCACGGTGAAATAGTGTTAAAGCAAGCATCCCCAACACCAGTCAAGTTAATGTTAGCCTTGGCACGGATTCGCATACGTTCCAAATCCCACTCTAGCCATCCAAAGCATAATTCCATCAATGGGAGGATAGGATGTTCCACCTTGACGGGCCTTCCAGCAGTAGGATCAAAGTCACTCTGTGGACGGACATTGACATAGCAAAGAGCAAGCAAGGCATCTGCTACCAATGATAATGAAACATAAGGTAAGTTGGCTACATCCTCTTCGTCGTTTGGATCGATTATACGTCGTCCATGAGGGACCTCATCATCAAGTGCTTGGTCTTGTTTCTTCTTCAACTGTTCTTCTTCGTGAGGTAGCAGTAGACTACCAACGGCGGCTTTATCACCCGATAGTAGTACGTCTTCTAGAAACTGCAAAACAGCATCTGGTGTCATTCCATCTTGAGCACGAATCGAGGCAATTGCGGTCACACAAGCAGAACGAACACGATACTCTTCATCTTCTTCAATTTCAATCTCATCCGCAAATCCAATGGCATTACGTCGCTCATCCTTCTCTATGAGAGTGTCCAGATACTGATAGCCGCCATCAGAGGTAGTGTCTGTTCCTGCACCACCTCCGGCAATGTGCTTGTGAAGTAATAGGCGTCTAAAGTTGACAGGCAGAACCGTCCCGTCGCAATAGAAACGCTCCTTAAAGTATTGAAGGAGGAGATTCAGACCCAACCAAGCACTACCGCCAAGAACATACTTTGATTCGGGAGCCTTGTTGTTTTGCCATTGGGCTATTGCAAGTGCTGCTTGAGCTCGGACGGCAGGATTATGTGGTAAATCACAATGAAGAGCGACCGAGCCTCGGAGACAGTCTCCAAGTACCCTCACGGGAAGTTCTGCTATCGGTACGTCGTGCACGTTGGTTATCTTCAATGTCCCTTGAACCTTGAGTGGTCGCTCCGCCAGGGCTCTTATTGCTTCCACTTGACTAGCAGCATCTCCATCGTGAAATAACTGCTCAGCCAAACATGCATCCTGTTGACATATATTCAATCTACCATTGTAAAGACCATGAGGATCGACTCTTACCCACAGAAGAGGAGTCATATTTGTTATACGGATAAGTTCAAGTGCTTGATATCCTCCCTTGTGTAAATAGTCGTTTGTGAAGGCTCCACTACTACTTGAGTTACCTCCTCCCACTACAGCTGTGCTGCCGTCTGTGGTAGCACCACTAGTAGTCGTTGTGGTGGGTGTTGAGGGAGTTTCAGAGATACCACTTGCAGCCTGTTGTTGCTTTGCTGTACTTACAGGTCTGGCATGCAAGTATACTGGCCCCCATTCGATACGGCTACCATCTTCAGGGATTGTCTTAATGAACTCTCTGCACTGCCCTTCATTTTCAATAACACGAAGAGTGACTGGCCCTCCGAATGTAGACGCTCCTTCCACTATACAAGGCTCGGCAACAATATGCAAATGAATTCCTTTCACTGCAGCAGCACTTTGTGATGCGACCGGTGTAGATTGAGCAGATGAGCCATCTGCACTTTCAATGTGAGCTCCAACTCGTAAGTACAAGCCAGATGCACCTCGGACATACGAGTTGGGGAACCCTTCAGGAGCAACTAACTTCCTTTGCATCTTGCTATCGTAATTGTCTCGTCCAATATCAATGAGATTACCACGAAGGTAGACCTCGTGGACTGGTCCCGAAATTACTCTAAGTGCTCGAGTAAAGATGGCATGTGAAATTGACTGTTTCTTGATCATCTCATCAACACAAATAACAAATGGTGGACGTTCCATTAATTGTGCATCTTTATCGTCGCCCTTTTCTTCTTCCTCTGGCAATTTGAGTTGAGAAACGCCTACATCTCGTAGAAAGGAAGCAATGAATGCAGCTCGTACAACCCTTGTAAAGTTGGACATACCGGCACGACCTTCATAGACCTTGCTCAAAAGTATGGCCTTGGTAGCTCTATACATTTGACCTCCCATTGGATGCACAAAATCTAGTGCTCCGCATCCCAACGCCGAAGACGATGCACTATTATGCGACAAGAAGGTAGCTGATTGATGTGATCCTTGCCAACCAGGTGATGGTAAAGGCACCGGTCTCTCAGTTGCTCGTTCCATAGCCTCGATAAAGTCTTTGGCTTGTAGCTGCTCGATGGCAAACTCATCAAGGGCAGAAGTATGTGTTTCTGTTCCATTATTGGCAGATCGCCACAAGTGCTCATTCCCTCCTTCCTCGGCTACTGCAACACCTACACTTCCCCCAATAACCTCGTCATCTTCGATATTAACCAATGGTAAAAAGTCAAGGTTGGGTGAGTTTAATCCAGATCCAATAGCATATCGTTTCGTATAGAAGAATGATCCCTTTCCTCCACCTTCACCAAAGGCACCATGGCCACGTTCATATAAACTCATTAGGAATGATTCAATAAGTGAGTGAAGATATCCCTGTCCTACATCATCATCACCTCCCAAGGCCAATGCAGCTCTCGTCCATCCCCGGATACAATTCCTAGCCTGTAAGAATTGAAGTGATCGTCCTTCATCATAGTATGGCAGACGCATCCCTGGAGGGGGTAATAATGTACTATCCATAATAGCACCGCCTAAGAAGGAGTTACAGCCACCAACTTCGGGACATCCCACCATGTTGCCTCCACAATTATCACCTGACATGTATGCATTGGGTATCCATATTTGTGTATATGATGATGTCCGGTAGGCGGGTAATGCCAGCACATCACGCATGAGAGATAAGGCACGGTTAGGAACACCGATAGTTGAGGCAAGGACACTCCCTTCCAATAATCGTCGTTCTTGAAGTTGGGCGGTGGATAATTCTGGACGGAGTGGTCTTTGATTCTCAGTTTCATTATCATATCCAAAGATAAGTTCATCAGTAACATCTGAATGAATCCATTTACGATCTTCTTTAGGAGCAAAGTACAATTGACGTATCCCCTCACCTAACTTTTGTGCAGTTTCTTGTAATGATAATGGACCATTATCATCATTACCATCATCCTCTTCTATTTCACTATCCGAGTCGTCATCGTTATCATGATCTAAACGAAAGTATTCAGGATCATAGAGTGTCGCAAACGGTCCGACAGCGAATCCAAAAGATCTTGATGGACAGGGTAACCATGTTAGTGATGAGAAGATGGATGTTACATATGTCGGTTGGATATGACGGATTTGTTGTACCATTTCCATATTGATCTCTGAAGAAGAAGAGTCTACTAGATCTTGAGAATCCGTGTCTTGAGGCTCACTTTCAACATCGTCACCACCGTCACCATCATCTCCATAGAAGAAATCATTGATAAATCTAGCATGTCGTACACCCAATACATTTGAAATACCATCATTCACTGCATTCCATACTTGTTCAACTTCTGCTACACCCTTTTGATACCTATCATTCTTCTTCTCCTCCTTCAATGGACCAATAATCTCACTACAATCATTACCAAGTATAGGATGTTTCACACTCAAGTTATAACCAAAATCTTCACCGGATCCACATGGCCACAGTCCATCATTTTCTTTACATGTTAATTTAATAGTTAATTCATGTGAACAACGATGATACGGTGATGCTGAATCCAATGTCGGTAACCATGATCGTACACCCTGATGATCACCATGCGTTCCTGGTGTGGTGTAAACGTGTGGTGTTGATAATGATGCATGATGTATTGATGTGTTGTTTGGAGAGGGGGGTGATATAAAGTGTATACCGCCAAGATTTACATGCTGGCCGACAATATTGGGACGA
>Ga0214481_100294_pt1 | contig 26798 bp, 15 predicted proteins | sample M1_20Mar14CPVII9_4_FD_165057 | JGI IMG/M metagenome (GOLD analysis project Ga0214481, IMG submission 165057) | Marine eukaryotic communities from Monterey Bay, California, United States - M1_20Mar14CPVII9sort6BwellG10 | ecosystem: Environmental > Aquatic > Marine > Unclassified | place: USA...
ATTATCAACTATTGTGCTTTTGGAGTAGCGGCCTTCTGAATGTAGTACTTCGTTTGTCATGGTGAACTTAGAGATTTGTAAGAGTTACCCATTTACTCTGGACTCCCTATTAAAAAGGTAACATTCTGAGTTAATATTGTTCGAAGTGCAAATTGCAAAAAGATATTACATGGTACCTATGTAGTACGAGTCAACCTTTAAGTAGACAGTATCGTAGCGCAGCAGCAACAGAAGAGTTAATATAAAATATAGCATTTGATAGTAGTCCTACTCTATCTATTGATTAGTTATCTACAGCAGAGTGATATTACCTATTCAAAATGAGTAACAATAATGATAAAGATATAACAAAACAAACAAGTAGCATGAGTATCAATACTCACAGTACTACTAAAACAACAACCATAATTCACAAGGGTAGTAGCACAATGAGTGTTCATAGTACGCATGAGAGTAGTATTGAGGTTACAAGTACAACAACATCAGGAGGAGATGATGAAGATATATTATCCATCGAAAACACTCTTGAACAAGTTGCTACAACACAAAATGAAACATCAACTACTCGAACACGTGCAGGGTTTAACTCAATTAGTGATACATTGGGCAACTTACGATCTAGGTTACATCATCATACATCAAGATCATCATCATCAAACAGGCGAAGTGGTATACTTCAAAGATTGCAGGAACGATTACATACAATAGGTAAGAATTATGTGCATAATATGATATGCACTTTCACAACACTTTGCACTCACATCTTGTTACTTGTGTTAGATACTGCACATTCATCAAGAATTCCCTTACATATAATGGAAAGTAGGAGGAGGAGACACAGTGTTCCAAATATACTACCTCAACAGGAGGGTAAGGAGGGAGAAGAAAGTAAAGAAAATGATGAGCAAAGGCAAACTGCTGTTTCAGCTTCTCCTTTATCACATGCACCTGCCGCTGCTACAATTTTTCGTGTGGATGTAAGAGAAACGACTCATTATGAAGGAACTACCTCAACATCTCATGACGATAACACGAGTGGTAGTAGTAGGCGACCAGCCAATCTTCATCGTCGATCTAGTGTATTATTTGCAAGTAGGGTAGTTGCCAACCGGTCCATCATGGAAGGAGCGTCTAATATATTATTAGCTAGTGGAGGCATGGGAGAGAGTACCTCACGTCGTGACTTACTTGGGGATAGAGGATTAAGTAGCACAAGTTTAAGAGATTTTGAAATGCATGTACATCCATCGGTTAGTAAGAGGATGCTTTCTCCTATTGCAGATAGTGGACATAGTGGAAGTGAGACGACTTCTCTGGATGAGTCATCGATGGAAGTGGATCTTTCTGTTATGGAAGCGGAACCAGTCTTGCCGGAAGTGGAAGTTGTTGATACAAAGAGTAAACTATACTCTTGGGGAAGTGGTGTGAACTCACTACATGATGACTCTGATGATCGTACACCAACAATGGAAGAAATGCAGGTATCATCTCGTCTCGATTCGAAATCTATTCTATCAGTTTCAGTGGGTCAATATCACACATCATGTGCTACATCTCAGGGCACAGTATATGTTGCAGGGAAGAATGTACACGGGTGCGTCGATCCAAATGCAAAAGAGGGTGATGTTATTGCACGACCGATGCTGTTGGATAGTATTAGCAATACAAGAGTCTTACAAGTTAGCTGTGGCTATGATCATACAGCGGTACTTTCGAAAAACGGGTCTGTGTTAACTTGGGGATCCAATATGCATGGACAGCTTGGACATCGTACCAACGGTATCAAAAGCCCAACTACTGACTATAAAGGTCCTACTAACTGTAGACCAGCGGGGATTTCATTAGGTCTTTCACGCAAAGCTTCAAAGGTTGTTTGTGGTACCAACTATACTCTAGTATTAACACAACAAATGTCACTGCTTGCATGCGGTATTTCTTCAATTGCTGGACATCGCGATGCTTCTCAATGGGGGACACCACAAGAGATTCCAAGTTTAGTCGGCTTGCCCTTAGTTAATGTCAGTGCTGGTGATGGTCATGCTTCAGTTATAACAGCACATGGTACAGCGTTTATATGGGGAGAGAATCGTAGTGGCTGTCTTGGAAGAATATCATCAAAGGCTCTAACCTTGCCAGTGCCAATCACAGCACCAACATCTTCATCACACCATGGCAACAGTGAAAACAATAGAATGGTGTCAAACGATGGAGCAATTTTAGATGTTGCTTGCGGTTTAGAACATAGTATGTTTATATCGAGACCAGGAGAACTGCTCGTTTGTGGAAGTAATGTCAATGGTCAACTTGGCATCCCTGAGGCAAATTTAAATTCTACACACACAATTACTACAGTTCATCATCCAACAGGAGGATCGTTTGTATCAGTGGAAGCAGGAAATAGCCATTCATTGGTATTAGACTCTAGCGGAGATTTGTGGCAGACAGATAAGACAGATGGACTTCAGTGCATCCTTCGAGGGAAGTCAGTACTTGCAATTGCCGCCGGCGGAGAAAATGGTATTGCCATCACAGCAGCACCAAAGTTGAAAACACTCGAGAGGCAGTTTTCAATATTGATGCAAGAGGATCCGAAGACAATTGTGGTTACGATAGATAATTTACTTTTGAAAATGGATTCCGATCCCAATCAAGACAAGATTGAACAGGAGATTGGCAGCAAGGTTGAAGAACTCTTAATGCCACCAATCTTGAACTTGATTCTCAATCCAAAGAAGCTTGATAAAATGTTTGAACACATCCTTGTTTGTGGAGATGTTACACAACGTCAAGTTATTGCCAACTCCATCGAACGCGGTATGAAGCTCGGATTAAGTAGTCTCCAAAAGAGCCGTTTAATATATCCTGAAGCTGTCCGTTGTCTCTTATCATACATTAAATTTTTTGACATTAGAAGAGATAAGAGTATCGTGTTTGATGTTCGAGGAGAAGCAATACTCTTGTTTTGTGATACTATACTAAATGCCCCATTTGAAGGCTATAGAGGTGAGTGATCGGTTTCAATCGAGCTTACTGTGATACAAATAATGATCTAACTTGTTCTTCTCTTTCTTAGCATTACATGACTTTGCTACCAACATCTACTCAAAGGAGTTATTCATCAGTATGCTTGTGAAGCCTCTATTGCTCACCTTAAATTCATGTAGTAAATTCAGCGTCGATGAAGATAAAGTGTCACACTTTGATCCTGCAAGAAGGGCTGTTCCAGTGATAGTCGCTGTCCTATCATGGCTACATGCAATGGCTAATGAGGTGGAATTAGCCGAACCACAAGGTAAAGCTGATTGATTTATCTTTTATTTGTTGCTATTCCTTTACTGGTATCCTCAACCAACGCAACACCAAATCTCCACATATGCAGACTTTTATTCTGATGGCATTTCAGCTTTCAATACAGAGACTTTGTTTGATGATCTATACCGTATGAAGAGAACTAGTGCACAAGAGAGGAGCAAGAACTTCTTCATATGTGCTCACCCGTTCTTACTTTCACCTGGTTGCAAAAGAAATTTACTACAAATGGAGAGCCAAATAGAACAGTTTAAAGCCATGATGGGTGACATTGATGTTACCGCAAGTTATAGTGATATCCAAGTAGATCCGTTTTATCATCTAGAAATTGAGAGAGAACACTTAGTAAAACAGACACTAGAGAAAATCAAAGACGCAGAGCCTGAGAATCTAAGGAAAAGATTGCGAGTGTCCTTCACTGGTGAAGAGGGGCTAGACGCTGGTGGAGTTACAAAGGAGGTGAGTAGACTTACATATCCCTAATATTCATCACTGGTCAGTATACAAGTCTCTAACATTTCATATTTACAGTTCTTTCAACTCCTCAGCGAAGAGCTCTTTGATGTAAACAGTGGTTTATGGTCCAACAAATACGTTGACATTAATTGGTTTAATTCTGACAATGATTGGGATGAGAATAGTTTTGAACTGATTGGTATTTTGTTCGGTCTCGCACTTTACAATAGTGTACTGCTGGATGTTCGTTTCCCCTTGGCAGTATATCGCAAGATTGTAAGTTTATGTATGTGTCCGAGCCGCCACAGCAATCATTGCATACTTGATGTAATTCTAATCATACACCTTTCTTCTCCTAGCTCGGATTACCACTAGGCCTTGAAGATATTATGGACGAAGAGCTACGCCGAGGTCTGAAACAGCTATTAGCTTACGAAGGGGACGATGTTGAAGATATCTTTTGCCTATCTTTTGAACTTAACTGGATGGAGCTAGGTGAAGAACAAAAGCTAGAATTGATTCCGGATGGGGCTAACATTGCAGTAACGAATGATAACAGAGAAGAATATGTGCTAAGATATGTGAGATGGATACTTGTTGATAGTGTACAAGCTCAGTGGAATGCCTTCCAGGACGGAGTCATGAAGGTGGTTGAAGATTCAAGTCTCGACCTCTTCCTACCAGAAGAGCTGGAATTACTGGTGGTTGGCACTCCTTATCTCGATTTCGAGGCTTTGAAGGCGAATTGCAAATACGAAGGATATGAAGAGGATGCACCAGTTGTAAAGAACTTTTGGAAGTTTGTTATAGAGGCATCGACAGAATCACAAGTGAAGCTGCTGAAGTTTGTATGCGCAAGTACCAAAGCTCCCATTGGAGGACTAGGGAAGATGGACTTTGTTATTCAACGAAGCGCCAATAGCGATCAATTACCAACATCTCATACTTGCTTCAATACACTCCTGCTTCCTGATTATGGGGATGACAAAGACAAGCTGACAAAGCTACTGGGGCGTGCTATACTTGGTACGTACCAAAGGAAGGAGAGTGCTCAATTTTCTCTTCACTCATTAACTAAACAACCACTCTCTCATTTTAATTTAATTACCAACTAACCATGGTTTATTTGAACGATGTACTATGCAGAATGTGAAGGGTTTGGACTTGAATAGTTTGTGGGTTGGTAGATATTGTGTAGTATTATGGACATTAAGTGTTGTTATTATTACTCAATCATTACTACAATTCTATTAGTCATCTAATAATGACAATATCAGTCGCTGGACTAACTGAGCGACATCTTGGACAAGCCACAAGTCCAACTTCAATGTGAACCTTTAAAGTTGCTTTACACTTCCAACATCTCACAACTTGATCATATGGCCTTAGGGGACTACTATCTACTGACACGTCTGCCCAATCCGACTCATCTACTTCTTCTCGTTTGTGCTCTTCCTCGTCATTAAGAAGAAACTTCCCAACACAAATCCCACTCTCCCCAAATGTCAATGGTATATCGATTGGTTCACTTGGCGGCGGAAGACTTGGTTCTTTCTTCATTAAACTTTTTCGTGAGGCAGCAGGTGGATCCCATTGATGCATTATGGGCAAAAGCTTCTTTTCTCGACGCTCGAGCCCTGTCGCAGCTAGCATACGTTCACCCTCTTTGTATTGCCTATCCATCTTTTCATACTGTCCCGATTCCCTTAAGTTATACCCCAACTTTTCATCTGCATTGAAAAAGACAAAGAGAATGAGATTTGAACGAAATGAGAACAATTTTATGATAGTTAACACTTGTAAACTTACTGAGTGCCTCTTGTACTTGTGAAACAGCTTCAATCCGTTTGATCTCGAGTTCAATGGGATCTGTTTCTCCGATATTAAAGTTACCACCTTGTACAGGACCTCCTACACTGAAAACTCCCGGTCTAGATGGTGCTGCTTGACATGGATGCCAAGATCTTCTTGAACGTCTACTCCCTCCAGTAGTAGTTGTTGTACCAGATTGTCGTGTATTACGAGCACTCGATCCTGGTGATGAAGATGTAGAAGTTGCTTCCGCTTGTGTAGTCCTTCGAGCAATGTTTGCATCAGCTACAGATTGACGAGTATTGCGCGATGCTTGATCATTCTCCCCTAACATCTGTCTAAGTTCTTCATCAGATGCATCTGGAAGAATTGCTCGAAGTTCACTCATTCTTTGTTCAAGTTCAGCTTGGGATGGTCGTCGTCTAGTGGTTGTTGTAGATGATTGGTTATTGTTATTGTTGGCGGCAGTAGTAGTAGTATCTCTTTGGTCATTATTTACATTACCAATAAATACAGTATCATTCCCTGACCTTTGACTTTGATTCAAAGTATCACTAGAGGATGTAACAACACTACTACTACCCGCTGGATTTGTATTGTCATTCTGTGAACTACTTGATGTTGAAGCAGCAGGATCTTCCGAGATAGTATCATACTCACCTGCCCGATTGGTAATACTAATTCTTTCAGGCATATTCTTATAATATTATTACTTAACTTTACCAAAGTTTGAAGTAGATATATGCAATACTAAAGTAGCTTGATTATATTATGGTAAGATATTGTGGATGGGTCTCTTGCTTATCGTATTTGTTTTGGTATTGCAATTAAAAAAAAAATTGATAGATTTAGGAAGTACTGATTGATCGAGAGAAGAGCAGGTACAACTAACAATATATTGTTAGGGAAGGGCTAGATGATATATCATTTATTAATACGCAACTCTACATCAACAACAATACCTAAGCGATAGACTTACATAGAGACTACTCTACAAATATAAGGCGGAGCCGTAAGGCCAGAATAAACACTAGAAAGGATACGCTCAACTCTCAACTCTCTTAGGTACTTCTCCTATTAATCTCGACAATGATTGTATGGGGATGATGCTTGACGTATTGTAAGTATATCCGAACAATACCATCACTAATAAATTCAGTGTTTTTAACGATATATCGGTTGATGCTACTTTGGTGGCCTCCGCGATAACATTTATCTAGATATCTACCTACGAGACACCAAACAACTCAATCCCATAAGTATAAGAATAAATTACAATATTTATATAATTAGTATATAATGGCAACAACATCACCCTCAACACGACGGTCACCCCGTCTTGGTGGCGGTCAACAGTCTCTGCCATCATCATCGAGAAGGCCAAGAAATAACGTGGCTAGAAAAATAAACATGAGTACCAGCAATAAAAATAAAACACCACAAACAAAATTATCACCTGAAAGGGAAGAATCAATACCCTTCCTCGCTATCAATACACCACCAAATCAACATAAGGATAAACCATCTCCAACAAAATCAACCAAAAGAAGAAATAGCAGTAGAACAAAACCAAAACAAAAAACTGCCAATGAAGCATTAGGTAATCCACAAATTATTAGCCGACGTAGACGAAGAGCGGCAGTGACTCCACGAACCCGTGGAAAATCTATTGCTAATTTATTAAGTTCATCCCCGAGTAATAATAATTCCACCACTGCCAGGACGGGAAGGGGTACTAGTAGTACACCATATCTAACACCCGGTAAACGATCTGCAGCCGAGGCTATATTACATAAAGTATCAAAAGCAAAATCTAATGGAAATAATAATGATAATACTACAACAGCATTACACTCCTCACCAAAGAAGAAGAGGCGTAAAGTAATAAGAAAGGCGGCAAGTGATGCTAATGAGAAAGTACGTGATATATGTCAAATGGATGAATTTGATGATTTGAATAATATATCACCGAGTAACTTGGTGCCGTATAATAAACCAAAAATATCTACCAAAACAACCGGAGGACAAGAAGTAAAGGCCGGAAGGAAGAGTAAGGGAATGAGTGAATTAGTTGTCGGGGATACTAGTAGTGTAGTGCAACAACAGCAAGGTGATATTGTTACCGTGGACACATTTATAACCAAGGGTAAAGTTGAAGAACGATGGTTTAAGAATTTCAAAAAATGGAATAGTAGTAATAATAATGGGGAAGGGGAAAATGATTCATCTTCACCAATACCAAAACGTTGGGAAAAAGAACAACGGGCACAATATCGTTTATTACAACAGAATAAAAAGACACAAATGACAAAGGATAGGATGAAATTGTTAGAAAATTCTGGATTTGTTTGGGATGTACAACAGAAAGGGGAGAGGAAAGACGATACCAAGCAAGTTGTTTCGAATGATACTGTTACTGGGGGAAAGGCTACACATAAAACAGAAGGGGCTAGTACAAGTACAAAAGAGGATGGAAGCAGCAAGGATGATAGTCCATCGAAAAGGCAATCACCACGGAAGAGTCCGCCTACGCAATTCTATCACAACCTTGAGAAAGACAAAGGTGATGATGACAAGTCTGCTCTTTCTAAATCACCATCTACAAAGAAAAGCACTGTGAATACAGCATCCACCACGGCAGCTACAAACAAGAAATCAAGCCCCTCAAAGAGTCCATCTAAAAGATCTCTATCAAACACAAACAACTCATTGGCATCATTATCAACAGAAAACAAGTCGGAGAATAATCAGCAGCAAAAGAAGAAGAAGAAACGCCGTGGTCGGCATAGTACATCATCACTATTTTCGCTTGAAGGTAGTAGTAATGATACCGTGCCGGTTGGGGAAGATTATGTAAAGAAAGAATCCACTTCCTTTAGTCATTCGGAATTAAAGCATGAATTGAGTAAAAAGAAGAAGAGAAAACCCCGGAAGAAGAAGGATACCAAAGGGGGGACAAATGAAGCAGCCAAGAAGGAAGAGGAGAAGACAAGTGATAACTCTGACGTTTTGGCAGCTACCAAAAAGGCTAATGATACAGACAAACAGTCTAGTGGAAAAAAGAAGACTGGTTTATCACCAGCGGAATCTCCACTACGCGTTACGAAATTACTTCCTACTTTGGACAAGGGTGCATCATCATCACTTGCTGCAAAAGTGTCAAAGGACACCGCCGACAAGGAAGAACCTGAAGAACCTGAAGAATCCGTGTGTGTTACTAAATTGCTCCTTTCGTGCTTATCTGAAGATAGCGCAGACAAGGGGATCCAATCTAACTCTCAAAGTATAAAAGAGACAACCGAAAAAGTCGCCACCGGTAGTAAGAGGGATAGCAGTCCATCAAGGAAGTCACCTCGAAAAAGTCCTCCGACACAATTTTATCACAATCTTGAGAAAGATAGTGGAGATAATAATAACAAGACTTTGCCCGAAAAGCCAAACAACGAAAAGAAGAAGTCGTCACCGCAATCCCCAAAGAAAGTTACAGTAAGTGCATCGGCTTCAAAGTGGGTAGATTCTCCTGTCATTTCAACTCCAGAAAGGGCCAAATTGGAAGCAGCAAGAGCGGCCAATACTAAAGATATCCCCGAGCTTGGCCCAGGATGGGAGGTCAATGTTGTCCCAAGAAAGCCTGGCTCTTCAAAGCGTGTGGATAAGTATTATTTATCACCCACTGGTCAACGTTTTAATAGTATGAAACGAGCAAAGGCCCATGCCCAAGAAGAAAGCGATAAAGCAGTCAGTGAAGAGAAGACGAGTGCTGTACAAGACCCCCCATCTAATGAACAGAAAGAACAAGTGGAAGTTTCAGCTAAGAGTCAGCAGCAGTCTAGTCCTTGGACTTGTGATGTATGTCAAGATGCAACGTTTGATGATTATGATGAAGCTGTTGCGCACGAGAAAGAATGTGCCATTGCAAGCAACAACTCTCAAGTCGTTGAATCATCTAATAAGGAAAAGGAGACAACAATATCAGCAGACAACTCCACAGTCGAGGAGGAAACAGGTAAAAGTCTCCAGTCGAATGATGCGTTGCCTCCTGCTGCAAAAGTTAATCTTCCCGAGCAACCAACTGCTCCTCAAAAAGAAAGACCTTCAGTAGGAAGTGATGGCAGACAAGGAGGAAGTTGGACCTGCGATGTATGTAAAACAGCTACCTTTGATGACTATGATGAGGCTGTTGCCCATGAAGAGAAATGTGCTATTGAACAGAGAGAGAACCGATCACAAAAGAATGATAAGGTCGCTGTCCATCAATCTAGATGCAAGAAGCGCAAAAGCTCATTGCAATCATTAGGGTATCCCGAGAATGAGGTTGCAGTTCCTCCTACTGATGATCTAGTTGATAACACCCACACTAAACCATCTTCATCGACTCCAAACGACAAGGAAAGTAGTACGGACTTAGTTCCCATCACAGCGACACATGTGGGGAATGAATTGGCAATTGTACAACATAGAAATGCAGCTGACGAGTCTTCTCTTCCATTGTTCTCGCCCTTATCATTGACATCACCACTGACACATGCTGACAATCGAGTTGGTGATTCACAACTTCAAATGGTTATTGCAGAGAAGCAATACGAGGAGAAAATGGCTGAATTTGGCCGACTTGAACTAGAAGCGAGGATGGTTACACAGCGTATGCGTGAAATAGAGCAGAAGATCAAAGGTTTTGGTTCAAATAAGGTGTCAAATGATCTTATCAACATGGAGGAGGGATATGAGTCAGTTTCACACAAGAGGTACCAATCTAAATCGAAGTCGTCTCGTCGGTCAATAACACATAATTGGTCATCACATCACTACTCCTCGGAGGAAGAACAATATGACGATAGACATTACACTCCAAGGAAACGAAGGCATACACACATGATGTCTACTAATGACATAGAATCGAGGATGTATTCGGGTAGAAAATCTCGCAGGCGATCAGATACTTACGAGAGTCAGAGATCAATGTCACGTCGGAGAGGTGGCAGTTCTAGGAATCGCCCAAGTTTTGATGACTATGACGACGACTCGGAAATTCAAGAAGAGAGGACACCAAAACGCCGTCATCGAAGTGTTGAACACTTTCCGTCACCTGAACGATATAATAGTAATCGTCGTTCATCTGGTAAGAGGAAAAGATCAAAGGTTAGTAAGTTGCCAGCGTTTGCTGACGACGTCGGACCAAGGAAAAAGAAGTCACGGCCAAAACAGAAGACACAGAGTCAACATCTTTTTGATGGTATTCGTAAGGAGAATAGTCGTCGCAAGCCCGAGCTGTATCGAGGAGATGAGTATTCTGATGAAGAAACTGAAATGTTACACTCCACAAAGCCTCAAGTCAAATCACATACTCAATCAAATGTTAGTCATCCTCAACCTGCTGTCGAGGATAATGATGTAGATAAGAAAGGTGGAGCCGATGAAGCAAGTGGAGGAGAAAATAGCTCCGATGAAGAGAGTTGGGATTTCGAGGCCGGGAATATGATACTTCCTCCTCCTCCCATGTGATAGTGGGGCGTTTCAGTATATATACATTTCATAAGAAAGTAAGCTTAAAGACCAAGATTATTTTAAGATTTTCTTAAGTGCTAGCTTGTTGATCAAGTGGTACTGGTAGACATGGTTCTTGATCAAGTGCCACTACGGGGAGACATGGTTCTTGATCAATTGGTGCCGTACGACATGGTTCTTCGTTACCCGTGCTTTCCAAATAGGATCTTTTTGGCTCTTCTTCTTGAATGAAAGGTCCTATTACAAAATTATACCCTCTCATCTTCTTATCGGTCATGAAGGGATCAATTGCATCTTGTGTAGTCTTCTTTACACCAAATGGATTCGATTCTCCCAGAGCAGATGCAGCTTGAGGAGCCTCTTCACCAAGTATACGCATGTGATGGGGTTTAATGAACGAAGCTACATTCCTGTCAGTACTAGCGGCAGAGGACGACAACTGTTGTAATGTCGCCCCTTCATCATCAGTCGGTAATATGGAGTCAGGATTACTACTATAGTCATTACAAGGATTATCAAGCATTAGTTGCCAACCAGGTTCGACTTTCTCAGCAGCAGGTTTAGTATTGTCTTGAGATGCAGGGTGAAGCGCCAAGTATAGCAACTGCTCGGCACGAAGCTCTGGACTTAGACTGTCATCATTATTATTGACAATATCAAAACAGTCACTACTGCTTTTGTTAGGTCGGGTTTTGCCTGAAATGTCCTTGAGCTCTTCCAATAAACTATCAACACTCGGCCTCAAAGTGGTCGTAATTATCTTCTTGGCATGGATTTGATGGATGCCTATTAAATTTTCTTCTGATATTGACAACTCTTTGGCAGATTTGATCCACCTCGAGCGTTTCTTATTCTTCATAACTTGAGCTCGCCGTTTCTCAGCACAATCAAAAATTGTCGCATGAACTCGTTGTATAGTCTTCTCGATAGTCTCTTTATCATCGGTACTAGTGTGATCTGCTCTCTTATTCTTAATAGCCGTATCTAATGCCATTGCATTTGACATCATTTGATGTAGTTCAACTCGCTTTCTGGCCAATAGTTCTAGTGGTTGTCTAAGTGATTTCTCTTTCTTCTTTAACTCTTCATTCATCTTTACTGCAGTGATCATCCTTCGTTTATTATCGGAATCGATATTTGATGACAGTGTACCATTCTCATCAAGAACACGAGCCTTTATCTTGTTAATGCCTTCATCACTCTTCTGTAACTCTAATACAGCTTCGTGATGTGCTACCTTAAGTTTGTCTTCCTTCTCAATCAAGAGTGAGCATTCTCCTTGAAGAGTTGAGATAGCTCTTTGAGTATCATTATAACGACGCTCAAGTTCTTCAATACCAACATCCTGACTGCGCACAAAAGCATCGGCTCTTTCACATGCGGCAGTATCTTCTGAAACTCGTGAGTCTGTAATTAGGCATTTCACTAGAGCGGTGCCACTCAGTTTTAGATTCTCCAAGCGAGGTATTTCACCCATTAAAGTAACTGAGTAGAGAATAGACCGAGCCTTGTGTCCCCACGGTATGAAACAAGTGAGTGGCTCGTTCTCATTGGACCGAGATATAGCAATAATCCCTTCATTATGTATTTCGAGAGCTAGTTGAACCACCTCCTTTTCAACCTCTGCTTGACGCGTCTCTTGGCGTACCACTGCATCATGAGGATTACTACTAACCGCCATATTCTGTAATTTACCTTTATTAGTACAGGGAGCGTCTCCATCCATACTATCGAGTTCACTAAACTTAGCTCGAATCTCTCTTTCCCTCTGAGCGTACCTATCTTGGTGTAGTTTACTCAGCTTTGTAATCATTTTATCCTGCAACAGTTTAGCAGTATTGACAAGATTTTGTATATATGTCTCACCCTCAATCTGTCTCTTCTGGTGATGATTTTCAAGGATACGAAAGCTTGCATTATGTTCTTGCTGAGTTCTATTGATCGTCTCAATTTTGCTTTCCTCAAACTGCTTTCTCTGGAACTCATGTCTGTTCTTAAGTTGCACTTCAATACTCTTCCATTGTGGACCATTGTTCTGTTCTCGTCTACGTTCCATTTCTTCTCGCTGTCGGCTCAACAACATTTCATGCCCTTCCTTCATCTTCCGTCGATCATTCTCCGCTTTTCTTTTGCGTCGTTCCTCTAGCTGATTCCGTTGTCGCGTTTGTTTAGCAAGCATTTCAACTCGAACTTTATTAATCTGTCTATTCAAAGAATCACTTCTCAGTTGAAACTTGGCGGAGGCATATGCATCTATCTGTTGAAAGTCCTCTTCCTTCTCTTCATTAAGATTTGATAGCTCAACTTGTAGACCATACTTTAACCTTGCAGAATGCAATGCATTATCATCTTCTGAATAGAATAAGAGGTGATCCTCTTCAAGATGGCTAGACGATTCGGTCGTCGGAACTTTTGATACATGTGTTGGTAATGGTTCTTTACTAGTGGTATCAAATACAGAAAGAAGTGGGGTAGGCTTGTTCTTCTTCCTTTTCTTTCGCTTATTCTGTTTGGAGAGTAATCCAAATGCCCCAATATCCACATCTTCTTCTAAATCTGATATAGTATCCCTTTCAATAGCTTTGTGCTGTACGGGTTCTTGTATTCTGGGCGTTACAGTATCGTCAACAGTAAATGTAGGATCATCAACAGTAGTATTGGCCTGTATAGATACCCGCCTCTCTTTGTCATCTCCTATCATCTTGTTTGTATCTACTACGTCAACTTGACTCAATTGAGATGACACTTTTACATCTTTCAACAAAGTTAAATCTTCGTCATCATCATCCTCTTCATTATTACTATCAGCAGCTGCTGTATTCAATACATCAGTTGAGGCTGCTGTACTAATATCATTAATAATTTGAGACAGGACTTGGTTTACAGTTTCCCGTGGCTGTTGTTGTTCCACCATCTCTTTGTCATTATCATTAGATTTATTGACAGTGTTATCACTGCCTTCTCCGGTATTACTCATCTTTGTATTGATTTGCAGTATTGTATGTATTTTATTTCTAATTTTGCAAAGTATGAGTACTTTTTAGACGGCTATATCTCTCGTTCTAGAAGTGCCGGTATGATCACACCGCTATCATTCGAACACACGTTAAAAGCTGATCTTAATGACTATGTCTTTCAACATACCAATACCAACAAGCCGGTTCTATTATTAAATCAATAATCGCCGGCCTCTTTACTCTTTGCCCAATAAGTTAGAAACTTTCTGAGACTGTTTAGAAACTTCTTCAGATTCAGCGGACCACCACCAATTGTTACAGAACTGAACTATTAGCTCTTCTTCATCACACTGCATGCTTTGAGCATCTCTGTTTTAAAGTGTTGCTTTGTTCAGCAGTTTAAGGTACATATGAATATTATGGACTAGATAATGTAAAGCTTCGTTGTCAAACTTTTTCATCATCAATAAATGTCTTTCATATTGTAATTCATAGGATCGAGATCAAGGTAATATGAAGAAGCGCTCTAGAGTAGTATAGATAATATCTCTCTATTAGGACAATACAATAGTAGTAGTTATTACTAGGAGGTTCATCCAGAGGCAGCACGCAAAGACCCTTAACATATCATTTTGCAATAAAAACATATCAAACAAATTTATCATAATGTTTCCAAATCAAAATAATATTCTACAGCCCCCTAATAATGCCCAACAGCAACAGCAACAACAACCAAAGCCAACTAAGAAACGACGCTCAAGGAAGAAGAAACCAGTAGAAGTAGACCCAGAAGCAGAACGTGAAGAGGCTGAACTACGAGCTAAGATTAAGGCTAGTTTACATTCCCAACATGTTAGTCGAAAAGTAGTCGAGGAAGAGGAGGCTAAGAAGACTAGTAGTATATTGCCAAGTCCGTTAGCTGTTAATATGAATAATAATATCAATCTGGGCAGCGGCCAACATGTGACTGCTAATAGTAATAGTGGTCAAATGATGATGAGTGGGGGTAGTAGTATGCAAAGTTCTATGATGGGATACCAGCAACAACAGCAGCAGATGGGTGGTATGTCATCATACAATAGTCAACAGCAATATTCTCACCAACAGCAAGGTAGCAACAACAATCAAGGTTTCATGGGAGCAATAGGCAACATACCAGCATCAATTGAACAACAGATGCAACAGATGAAAGAACAAATTGAAATGCAGCAAAAGCAGTTACAAGGATTAATACCAACCATTATGCAACAACAGCAAATGTACAATAATAGTAATAACAGTGGTCAAGGTATGACGATGAATGAACATCAATCATTTCAACAACAGCAGGGAGCTATGCCACAAATGATGATGCAACAGCAGCAGCAGAATAGTCAACTTCAATATGAAGATATGGTACAGAAAAACAAGGAGTTATATCAGCAGACTCTAAGAGGACAATGTCCTCCACAGATTACCAACAATAACAGTCAAAGAGGTAGTAGCAGTAACCAAACGCATCCTGGATGGATCAACAGTGAACAATATCAAGGTCCATCAGTGTACCATCAAATGGCAACACAACAATATAATCAACATCAACAACAGCCACAGTCACAGATATACTGTGCACCAACTCAGGAACAGCAACAACACAAACCAAATCCAGCCAATAGAACAAACAATATAGAAACACTTGATAGCAGTAATACAAAAAGTTTAGTCCTCTCATCTGGCGAAGAAAGTTGGTTAAAGGGTGATGGTAATAATTCAATGAGTGTAGGTTTCCATTCAGTTGAAGATAGTGCCATGTCAGCTTCATTTAACAGTGCGCTTGGACATAGTGCAACAAGTGGTACTAGCGCTGCTTTGAAAACGTCAAGCGATATCGCTGAGAATATTGGAGAGAATAGTACTGCAGTGGTAGGAGAAGGAGTAGATACCAATGGCCCGGATGACAGGGGAACAACACCAATCGCTTCAAACAACAGCGGTGGTAAAGATAATACTGCAAACGCTGGCTTAAAACCAATAAATGAAAATGAGGAAGAAAAGTCCGGTGGATTTGAACACAGTTCATTAATGTTATCATTACTAGAGGGAGAATTTATGCAATCAGTAAGTGGCGTTGACATGAGCATGGACAGTCAAACACTGGAAGCGTTGATGAAGAAGAGTCAAAGTGGGACAGATACTTCTTTGTCATTTCAGGATCTGATCAATTCACAAAAACTTGCGGCATCATCTGGTCAGCAGCAGCAACAGTCTGGTAATAATACTACAGTGTCACCGCCCTCAACAGAAGCAGAGGGAGAAGGAAAGACAAAAGAACCCGTCGAAGAACCTAAACAGCCAAGTGATTCAGCTACAAGCTCGGATACTTCCTCCCAAACTCGATACATTCAATTAAACTCGGATTCTATTCACTCGTCAGTATCAATGGACGATGCAAACAATAAAGATTCGCCATCAAATACAACTACTAAGCGTCCATCGTCAAAAACGAGCAGCAACGAAGTAAGTAAGAATAGTAGCAGACGAGGAAGTCGGGCAATCAAAGCTAGCAAGTCAAATCCAATAGTGAAGAACATGATGATGAACGACATAGGATTATGGTCTACACAGAATAATCCATTTGATGATACGAGTGAGACGAATGAGGAGGATGATAATGATATATCTCAACGAACTGGATCTGCAGATAAAGGTGCTGAGGCGTTTCGCAAATCTGTAACAGAAGCAACGAGTGAATTAAATAACAGTTTAAAGAAGGTTGAGCACCGAATGAGTCAGCGATTATCATTAAACGAGTCGACCGATATGCCCGATTTCCACTCGATCGGCGCGAGTGTTGGTACTATGACGAATAGTATGGATATGTGAGTATCATCTTGCTGAACGTGTCAATCATTTCATTTTTGATTACTAACACCCATTTCTCATCTATTATATTATCTCCGCTTGTTTGTGTATATTGTTTTAAAGCTCAATGATGTCAGCCATGACGGATACATTAGACTTAAATGCCTTAGACTCAAGCGATAGAGATCAGAAAGGAAGCACTGATGATAGTACTTAAAGTCTTCCAAACACTCTCATAAAAAAAGTTCATACCTAATTGACTTCCATGTCAGAAGGGAAATGTTGTAAACTAATGTATACAAGAAGAAACTTTGTACATAACATACATGTCTGTTACCCTTTAAGCCTAGCTCATTGTCAGCATTCTACAAGTGCATCCTCTATTTATGTGATTTGGTGTGAAGGGGGTTCATCCACATACCCTCCTTCATCACTATCACTATCTGAATCCAAAGCCAGATCGCTAATTTCGAGCTCCGCTTCTTGATACTGTCTCATGACCCGTCTCCTTGACATTGCTCGTCGGATACCCATAATAACAATTGCAACAGAAGCTAAAATAAAAATGGCGGCGATACTTCTACAGCCCGTGGAGCTACATTCGTGCTTCATATCGTCTAAGATATCAGATGCCATGTCAGAGAGCCCTCCTCCCATACCACCTTTGCCCTGTGGTGTATTATCATTATCAGCAAACAGTTCATAAGGTTGGTCAGGAGTGGGTTCATCAAGAGAGGCAGAAGAATCCATGGGCTGCTGAGAGTCAGGGTTGTGAGTTGTGTCATAAAGTTGTGCCTCGGACTGAGTGATGGCTTCATCCATCTCTTCTTCATACTCCTCAAGAGCAGCTTCCTCCTCTTCTTCCATCTGTTGTTCCTTCTCAATCTCCATGGCATACTCTTCATCTGTTGGCTCAGATTCAGAATTTTCTAATGCTGTTTCGTATTCTTCAAGAGCCTCTTCCTCTTCTGCCATGGCTTGTTCTTCCTCTGCTTTAGTAGGAAGCTCGGCTTCTTCTTGCTCTAACGGTTCTTCCGAGATCTCAGGAGCCACCTCATCAATGGGTTCTTCTTCAGGCATCACTTCAGCGGATTCATCAACTTGAGGATCAAGCTCGATCGGATCCTCAACCTCAGGCTCCTCAACTTCAGGCACAGATTCTTCTTCCTCGTTAACAACTTCAATTTCAGTACTTACTTTTGGAGAAACACTAATACCCCCTTCATTCATCAGCAAAGAGGCATAGTCACAATTACTCTCTGCAAACCCTATCCTCTTCTTGGCAACATCAAAATAAACATCATGTCCCATCATAGCATTAGCTCCCAAGACACTTCCACTACTCTCTTCGGTATAAAATCGAGGTACATACTTATTGGAGTCACTATCAAATTCCATATAATGCATGGCAGGTATAGCAATCACAATATCCTTGGGATTAGATGATAACTCAGTATTACCGGCATAATTTGCAATATCATTTGGGTCACCATCTGGCTCATCTCCTACATTACCATCATCTACTTGAATAACCATAATAATTGTTGGTAATGCGGCAACCTCCTCGGCAGTGATTGCCCGTGGATTGTGATTGTAATCTGTGCCTGTTAACTTCTTCCATTCTTTCTTAAAGGGCCCAGCCCACGCCCTATTAACATATGTATCAGTTGTGCCACTGTCAACAATAACATTACCAGAGTTCAATTGACTTTCACTCAAATCCAACTTGTGATACTTATTCCAATCCCCCGGCGTGGTCTGGGCTGACAAACCACCGCCCTCTCTCAAGTACACTGACTTGAGATGTACGGCGTAAAATCCTGAACCCTTAACATTCTTGGCAAATACCATTGGACTCATATGTAACCGAGGATCAACCCCGCCAAGTGTCATAGCACCTGCACCGGTGCCCTCCTTTGCTGCATCATTGGCCCTACTAAAACATAAACTAAACTCAGGACGGGGAATAGCATTCTTTAAATGCATTTGTTTCCAAAATGCAGTCTTTTCATTCTCCATCCCCATAATACCATCGGCCAGTTGCGTAATGAATAATCCAGTGATTGAAACTTGACATCCGAAAGCCAATTCAAATGCAAACTCATTCGCCTCGACCGGATCAATATGATCTAATGTAATATCCTCAGTATTCGTCTGCGCTCCACTAACACTTAATGCACTATCATGAGGACCACCAGCATAGCATAAATCCATAGCCTCATATGCACTCCATGAACTCCCCTCGGCATAACTCATACTAATTCTACATTTCTTTGTACCATCCATACTGGCGCAATATCCTCGGAAACATTCATTACAAGTTAATGGACGAAAGGTAATTGAGTCAGTTTCTTTGAAGTAATGATCAGTATGGTAAGAGTCTCCACATCCTTTACACTCTTCACAAGGAAAAGCTGTTACGCCTGATCCTGTATCAACAATAACTGTTTGACGTTGAGGTGTTGGACTACCAACCCACAAATCGATGTAATGTGTACCATATCCTTGGTATAATGCACCCATTTGTTGCTGTAAATTACGATCATTTCCACGCAAGTTGTAATTATTTATAATGGCTTCATTATTAGGTGTTTGTGAATGACGAGAGACGTGTGGTCGAGGGGGAAGTTTGGTATTAGTATTAGTAGAATCTAGAAATGATAAGTTGTTGGTATTTGAACCATAGTTTTTTGTATGCAGTTCACGCCGACGACGTTCGAGATGTGTTTTATGTGGAATCAGTGGATGTGTAATTGTACCAGTTTCAGTATTTGTTAATATACGATGTTGATGAACATTAGATGTTGCTGCAGAGGGCAAATAGGCAGTTGCCGCCAACATTATTGAGAAGGTGTTTATATTTTTCATACCGAGTTGTTTATTTATTAATAATTAAATAATAGTATCGTCCCAATAATTATACACCAAACAAATAGAGGACTACTACCACAACCTGATGCGCTCAGCTACTTTTACACGGCGAGAGGTTGGAGGCTGTTGCAATAAATCAACTGTATGTATGTAACTGTGTGTGTGTGTGGTGTTTAAGTAGTGAGACCATTATGCACTAGAGAGCCTAGGATACGTCCTTATTCTATTTATATCCACGCTATTATTAACACGTGACAAAAGAGTGCGTCTATCCAGAGGTATGTCGTCAACCATATCTGTTTCATTGTCCACATTCGAATTGGTAATGCTTGGAATGGGATCCCCGATGGTGTTCATACCGTCTATAATGTGTTGTCCATTATACAGACATGTAAGCCGCCCGAAAACTTGTCTTGTATAAATCATGGGTGTCTGCGACTTGTAAGATCGTCCAAAGAAGTCGCCAGGGTGTCTATGTTGCCATATCTTATTTGCTCGTTGAAGTATACCGCAGGGGACGTTGCTGCTGACTGCCAGTTTAGCTGCAGATTTAGCTCCTCGTTTGTTTAAATTGGAAGACAGGTTGATAGCGTCATTTCCATACCAATCATAGCACGGTATCTTTTGGTATCCTAGACTCTATCTCTAGTCTATCTCTGTACAAAGTATCTAGCTTAGACGATTAAGTATATACAGTAATTCAAATTACATCTAGAGTATTATTACAGAGTTCTCCTTCTTATACTTGGTGGTGAGAAAATCGTACATCCCTGACTGTTCGATTAGAGTGCTGAATATTCGTCTGTTTCATTGTTTGAACATCAATCTCGTACCCCCACTCGGGACCTTTTATTGCAACCTTACTTGAATGACGATACCCCGTCAAATACCCCGTCAAAGATGTTGCACACCCCTTCGTGTAGTCTTGATAGCACTTCTCAATCAAAGCTTGGTTAGCTGTATCATAGGCTACCCAGGATCCAGAGTCTGTTTGATACTCCCAAACCCCACCGTTTCGATCATTTGATTGCGATTGAATCAAACCTTGATTAACTTCAGGTTGATCAACAAGAGATTTAGACAACTCTCGTTCAAAACTTGCGCTGGCTGACCATCTTGAACTCTTGCTAGCCTCTCTTTTAGATGCATAGGGTGTGCGTGATTTGTCTCTACTCCCCACATAATACCGAACCAAATACTCCGGGTAGGCTCGGCCGTTCTCGTATACGATCCAAACTTGGCTACCAGCAGTATTACCAGTAACAGTATTGTACTTTAAGCCAGAGGTTACATCAACAGGCGGGACTGTTAGGGTTCGATCTTGCTTAAGCTTGATCTCTTTACCTACTGTCAATCTTGTCAGGAACATTTCAAGATCACCCTTAGCTTTAGGAGATGGTGTATACGAGTAATTCTTGCTGTAACTGGCCTTATCAGCAAAATAGATTCCTCTGCCCCATAATCCTTGAGCTGCAAATTGCATCATGAACCCATCCATTTTGTCATTATAGATGACAGAAGGATCAAGAGAACTTGTTCCATGCCAGACCCGTTTCTCATTGCTTTCTATATTATTCCCTTCTAGCCGGTCCTAAACGAAAGTTGAAGATGTAGCTTATGTTAGAGTGTCATCAAATAGATAGATTTGTACAATTCATTCTGCCTTACCTTGTGAAAAGAATAATACGACCACAGAGATTCGTTTTGTACACGATGTAACTGACTGATATGTGCGTTTGGTATGGTAGCACGCATGCTCTCAAGTACTGACCAGTACTCTTCATCTTCAGGCGTGACCGGCACTAGTATATCTGATGACTCGGTCCATGTAGATGGAGTCCCCTGCAGTGCTGCTCGCTTCATAATCAATGACTGCTGCCGCGCTTTTGCATCATCGACTACTTTGTTCAAGTTATCAAGATCATCATCGATTGAGTTCAAGGCTTTAACCTTCTTTTCAAGCTCAGTCATGCTGGATACGAGCTCTTTCTTGTCTTGATAGATACGAATGTATCTGTAAGTAATACCCACTAAAAGTAGAGCAACAATACTGAGGACAATTGGAATCCAAATAGCAAGTTGAACAGGAGCTGGTTCAGGTATTGGATAAGAATCATTGGGGGCTACGTTCAGTCCACAAGCATTTGGAGCAAAGCACGTATCCTTGAGAGAAATCTCTGCCGATCCGACAACCGACCGTGTCGATCCAATGTCTTCCCAAGACATGGTATCTCCATTACGTTTCAGATTAAACAATGAATACTGTGGATCTTCTCGATCTCCATCTGATGTAAATCTTACACGCCCACTAACACCATTGAAGTCTAAATCAAGAAGGTTCGACATTACGGCAGTTCCATTACGTCTATCAAGTGGAGGTGTTGCCACGAGCGCCATGGCTAAGGCTAGAATAGAATCAACCAATTGCTGTGCAGCATGATTAGGTAATTCTGACCAAGGTTCTTTACCATCTTGATCTTGAGCGACTTGTAGAGCCATGATGAAATCATCATAGTCTTGATTCTTGTTCATGTATGGAGTGATCGCGAGCTAATTTGATTTGGGATATAAGATAATATAAATACAATAGATACAGGAAGATTGGTTTGTATACAGATCATATCCAATCAAAAATAATGTCGTACAGTCACTCACATATCCGGGATGAACATCTTCTGGAAATGCCGACATGAAATCATCCATATCAGCAGGGTACCGATTGGCCCAAGCATCAACACCAATCCAGATAGTATCAGGTTGGAAGCTCATCTTTGCTGCAGTTTTTAAAATGGAGAATGCATGCTGGTTGTGTGCAATGAGCAGTATGACTCGTGAGTTATTGATAGGGTCATCAGTTGGTACTCTATCCAGTGCTTGTCGAACAGATTCATCATTTACAGATTCGTCTGGATTGATAACAATCGAGTGAGTATATGCAATATCCCCTTTCCATTCACCACTAGCATCTTTATGCTTGCCAGTCCACAACTGTTGAAACGATGTTGACAAGCCAGTAGAGAATACTGTATCTGTAAGAATGATTGATACTCTGTCCCAATTGAAGCCCCGAAGAATCGAAACTATTGCCTTCGTTTGGTAGATATCAGATGCCACAGTCCTTGCAAAGTAAGGAAACTCGACTCTATCACTAAGATCGATGGCCGTCGAGGCTGGAGAGCTTTGATTTGAAATAGTTTGAAAGTTGGTATTAGTATTAAATACCGAAGATGACTAAATTATGGTCACAACATATACATATCACATACTCACACTTGTGGCACACCTTCTAGACTGGCAACTCTAGCACTTGAGATCGAGGAAGAAGAACACCTACATCCCATCAATCCGTGTTGAGGTACACCACCATTCTCTGTCCTGTGTGCCCAATATTCCTTTGAAGCGGTACTACCATCACATGCAGAATTCCTCACATCATATTCAATAAAGCTAGTGTTCATACTCAACTCATCATGCCAACCATTAGTGGGATCATTTATCATTTGCATCGTGGTTGTGAACAGCTCTTCTCCCCACTCCCAATTTTCAGTATCAAAGAGACCGAGGATACGAATAGCCGGGGAAGACTCTGCAATGATGCTGCCATAGTATGCCAAAGCAAGAAGCAATTGTAGATGTTTCCCTTTGTTCATGTTTCATATAAATCTTGTCGACTTGTTGCAAGAAGTAAACTATGACATCTAATATCAACACAATATTCATAGTGCTGATTTTAGACATCACGCACGGCTTGATACTGCCGGCATCAATCTAATACTTCCTTCATATTAGTAAAAATGCCAACGGCATATGAAAGTGCATATGCACGGCTCAACTTGTTGATGGCAAAGAAATTATGGAGAAACATCTATTTTCACTCTACTGCCTCTTAAAGATATTGTCCAATCACATGCCGCTCATCATTAGATGCATAATTGGTCTACCTAAATAGTAGTAGAGGCGGTGGCCGACGCGATATATCGTTTGCCTTCACAATCGCCTACGCCTTCACATCGATAGATCAATAAATAATAAATACCATGCATCCCGACCATTAACTAGGCCATGTCAGCTGGCCACTTTAAAAACCCCTTGGCCAGTACATGGCCACTTAAGTACAAAAGTACGCAATACGGATATTTATCGGATACAAATATGGATATTGTATCCATATATATGTCATTTATATCCAAATTGGCTGGCCACTTTGGCCAGAAATCTGGCCTCATTGGCCATTGGCCAGCTGACATGGACCACAACCGCCTAAACCCCCCCAAAATCCGATCCGGTCTGTACGTCGTCTTTCTCGTAAAATTATGCTCATAACCTATTTTTCAGCGAATATTGGCGACGTTTTAGCTATACAAATAAGATACCTCCTTCGTGCCACACACAACTCATCACACAAAATTACATTATCAATAATGCAACCATGGCCGCCGATCGCTAGCACTATTTGACCATGATGTTTTATAGTGGGACGTGGCTGGCCATCATCAATCGATATCTACATATAATTTAAAAGAGATTTCAGGTGGCCAGCCACGTCCCACTATAAAATTGAGAGAGTTATGGCCGATCTAAGGTGGCGCTATTGCAATGGAGGAAAAGACGTGTCTCATCCATCGTCGGCGGCAATACATGACCTCAACGGCGCCTGTGGATCTAAGGATCGGCTAGTAGACCGATATATAGGTACACTAACGGTCGATAGCAAACGATATTGTCGTCGAGGCGTACAACATACCATAACGGACACGGTATCTGGTCGATCATATTAAACTAACGATATTGTCTATTATTGTAGTATTTTCTAGTTTATTCTATACTTCTACAATATCCACCAGGCAAATGATATATCGCCATTACGATAGGGATGTTGGCCGTCCATTGATGCACTATACAAGTTATATGGCCAAGTATAGCCTCACCTAGCGCCGTCTTATTTGAGCGGCCAGTTAGGTTGTCACTAATTGGGAGTCTTTTTAGTGTTGTTGGGACATAATAAAGAGACTTTTATGCACGAGTCCATATCGGGCTGTAGGCGAAGGTGGGACCTATTATCAACTCTTTAAGTCGTTGAATCGCCATGTTTACACAGAAATCTAACGCATGAGAAAAATGAAGGCAACTCAACTACGACTCTCAACTGACGATCTAGAGGCGACGAGGATAGAGAATAACCAAGGAAGTGTATATACTACTATTTAATATTATAGTAAAATTGCAAGTATGAGTTTAATGGCATCCGCCAATCGGCGGATAAAAGAGAAGGGGAAGAAAAATGTTCTAAGCCCAACATCATCTCGAGGAGTGTCCAATGCCAATCATGGTAATAATAATGATGGTTTCCTCAAACAACAGCAACATCCAATATCCCCATACGATATGGACAGTGGTAATGGCAACAGATCATCGCCTGTCATTGCAACAGTAAACAAATCTCAGTACAATGTCGGGGGTTCACCCAATCGACCAACACAGCAGAATAGTAGTAATCAATACCATCAACAACAGCAACACATGTCTCAACCACAGCAGGCATACCATTCACAGCAACAGCAAATGATGAATAATAATACTCGAAGAGGATATGTTGGTGGAGGTATGAATGATGATCAATGGCAACAAGCAGCTCCCCCCTCACCTCAGCCACAATATCAACATCCACAACAACAACAACATATGCAACATCCTCCATCACCTCGTAGCAGCTACCAGCCCTACCAAGCAGGACAAGAGGGGAATGATCCATCCACTTTCGATTCTGCCACTCGTTATCAAGGTTCCTATACAAACTATCTATCACCCCGTCATCCAGGACGTGTACCGTCGAAACCAAGAAGGAGATATGATTCATTTACTGATGTCCCTCCCGAAGAAGAACAGCAGCAAAGAAATGAAAATGTACACCAACAAGAACAACAACAGCAGGCATTTGATCCATTCGCTCCCTCACCTGTTAATGTTCCTCACAATCAACACAATACTCGTACTGCATCTCCTGCATACTTTCAGAAAGGGGATACCTTCTCGTCTTCTCAACCACATCAAATGAATGTTGATCCTCAGAGTCATATGGTAGACAACTCTGATAACTTTGTCTATGATAATACACAAGCAGCTAATAACAATGAAGATGACTTAGTAGCCCAACAACCTGTACTAGCGGCAGCAGACTTTGAATATCATACCGAAAAGGATGAGGATACATTTGATAACTCAAATCGTGATCAAGATACCTCCTTTGAAAGTAGTACATTAATAGGTCAAGATATAGTCCAACCTCTAAATAATAATAGTGGACGTGTATCAAATTTGGCAGTGAATGATATGGCAAATATGATGGAGAATGATAATCAAACTGTTAATTCCGAACAGGCACTACAAGGTACACCTGTGAAGAAGAAGCATTCATCACCCGGTGATATAGTATTAAAGCCAAAGAGTGGTAAGAGTAAGAAGAACAAGTCCAAGGTTGTTATTGATAATGTTGATGAAAACTTGGTACATCCTTTATCAGATAATAATAATCATCCTGATCGGTCACTATCGAGTGATGCTGCCCGAGCTAACAACATTCCAAGTATCAACCGAGTGGGAAGTGGCGAGGGTAATAATAATAGGAGGAACAATGCACGATATGCCATTCATAGCAATAATGAAGATGGAGATGAAACGACTGACGATGAAGATGTTGTTAAGAACAATAATAATCGATTGGCAACACATAAAATGCGTGACATTGCCGCACATGCACGAAGGTTTGCTAGCACCACTGTTAGTTCAGAAGGTAGTGAAACAAGTGGTGGTGATTTTCCCCCAGCCATGCCTTCTTCGACAACCAAAACATCTCCACAGAGAATTGGAAACTCGAAATCATGGGATAGTAAGGAAGGGATGAATAAGAATAAGTTTGATTGGGCACAAGGCAAGGAATGGGATAATGTTGAGGAGGAGGGTGGGAAGCAACCCAAGTATTCCAAGGCTCGAGAATCAAAGTCGTGGGATGATGATATAGTACCTCGTACGGGAACTTGGGGCGATCAA
>Ga0214481_100298_pt1 | contig 26575 bp, 20 predicted proteins | sample M1_20Mar14CPVII9_4_FD_165057 | JGI IMG/M metagenome (GOLD analysis project Ga0214481, IMG submission 165057) | Marine eukaryotic communities from Monterey Bay, California, United States - M1_20Mar14CPVII9sort6BwellG10 | ecosystem: Environmental > Aquatic > Marine > Unclassified | place: USA...
GATACCTCTATTCTATGCAAGTCTAGATAGAGTGCATATTCTACCACTTTCACTTTGTATCGCTTCTACATACGTATGATATGCTTATCTATGGTATGATTTCATAGTTTTAGTATCTAATAATATGTAGCAACTATTTTATTGCGATATGTATTGTTTTGAAGTATGTTATGTGATGATTTCATATGCATTTTCTGTGCATATGCTGTTGTGTGTTCATACGAGCACATTGCAATCCAATATCCAATAGTTTGCGTTACAACTCGATTTAGATAGCCTTCTAGTACCCCAATAGTGCTCCTCTAACTACCCCAATTAACATTTGTAGAGCAGGATGATGCAACACAAAACATCTTGTGCATATCATGTGTGCATTTTATATCCTCTATCAATATCGTATCCATGCCATCCCTATACGGCCAATCCAAACCAAAAATGTGATATCATTCGATCAATGTACCCATAGTTGATTGTTGCATATCATATCTTGGCTTCTCTCCCCGTATTGCCCCGTGTAGAGTTGTTCTTCTACCACAACAAATTTGCGAATAATGAGTGAGGTAGCGCATGTCATCGTTGTAGACTCATCTCGAGCACGGGAGGTATATAAACACCATCCGGCGCTTCAGTGATACATACTAATTAAGGGGTATCGCTTAGGTATGTATCAGATGGCTCATATGCCTTCACAAATAGAGCCGACTGATCAGTGCATCATCGTCTCTCACTTTTTTGATGGGCTGATGTAAGCGTAGATATCGTAGCAACTAGGGTAGTTGGCAGTATAAATCTCTTTGTATATTATAGCTGACTATATCGTTATAACGTGTCTGCGGTAGTTTATTATAAACTTATGTAGTTATGGAGTAGCGGCTGCTTGAATGTAGTACATTGCTTTGTCATGGTTAAAAGAAAAGACTTTGAATTTTTGAGATGAGCTCTGTTCGTACTGTACGGTCCGTACTGTACGTAACATTATGTAGCTACATGAAGCACGAGAATGTTTCTAGAGTAGTAGTGTTGGTTTAATGGCTTGTTAGATCTCCATAGTTGCTATTTTTGGTTGTTCAATATATTTATTATTAGTTAGGCGGCAAGGTTTTTGATGATACTACGGTTATCACTAATCGATTGAATTGAAATTGTCTTACTATTTTGTCGTCATTGGTTCTTTATACTTTATACTAAAAGCACTTTAAATAAATTACGGTTGAGACTATTGCAGTATATCATTTGATCGGGTACTGATGGTAATATATTTTATCCTATACTAAAATATGAGTATGAGTAATACAAAGAAGCGTAGAGCGGGTATTGGAGCCGCAGATGGTAACGATAATAGTAATAACAATGATGAGTTAGTTGCAATAAAGTCAACACTTGACGAGTTGGTGCATCAAAATCGTAAACAAAATGAAAATATGGCTAGTATGTTACAAATGGTAAAAGGTATGCAAGAGAATATGATACAATTACAGGAGAAATGTACTTCTATGGAAAAATCTATACAGGATAAGCAAGATTTAAATACCGGTACTCTCTTTCTTGAGTTCAATGAAAAGTATGATAGTATGGAAAGAACTGTTAGTCAACTGATTGATGGTATAGACAACAGATTGGATGAAGTAGAGGAGAAACAAAATTACCACAAGTTATTGTTGCGAAATCAAAGATGGAGATCGACAGTAGCAGAGCCGCCTGAGGAATATTGGAACAGTCTCGGGGAGAATCAGGAGAGAATTAACGCCGCAAGGGGTTTCATGACGACGATGAGAATATACACAAGAGAGTTAAGACAAGGCACAGGGGAAGGTTTCATTGATATTGACATTGAGGATGAATCTCCATTTCCATACAATGAAGCATTCTTGCCTCATTGGAAGGAATTGGCTGATGCGATTGAACATTATCAACACCATTTACAATTCTCACCAGAAATTGATGATTCAGATCTCCGGTTGTGTGGTGTGGAACTATCTGATACAGTGCTTGATCTTTTGTCCAAGGCTCTTCGGCAAACATGGTTTCATCGATTCACATTGGCGAACAACAATTTTGGGCAAGAGGGCATAGGATTTACATTGGACTATCTTGAAAGAAACCACATCATGAAAGTGCTCACTCTTGAATCAAACCCAATTGGTGTAGATAACGTCAAACGTCTCTGTGAAATAATCGATGAGCATTCTTCTCTAGACCAATTGTTCCTTGATGAATGCAAAGGAGAAGATGTGAATGGCTATGAAATGCTAAAGATGATCATGATGGCCGGCAGAGACAAGCTAAAACTTCTCGAGCTAATTAATAGTAGTATTAGTACTGGAGGAGATACATTCGTCTCGGACTTTTTGACAAGCAATGCCACGCTAGAGACTTTGAGTCTTCCTAACAATCAGCTGGATGACAATGATGCTGTGGCCATTGCAGGGGCTCTAAAGCACAATACAACTTTACGCACCCTCAAAATTACTGACAACAACATTACAAATTCAGGATGGGTGGCATTACGGAAAGCCGTGAATGACGAAACAAGCTTGAACTCTGCTGCTGACTCTAACCATACGTGTCACATCGAAATAGATTCGGATTTAGATGATGATTATGATTATGAAGGAGTTGGGGATATAAATGGTGACACTGAATCTAAGGATTGGTACCATTCCAAGTTTGTAAGGCACAAGAAGATTTATTCAATTCTATCAGCAAGAAATAAAGACAATTCGAATGTGAAGCACTTTAAGGATATCCCCGTTGAGTTAATACCGCATATGATAAGATCAATTCACCGATACTCCAATTATTATCATACTGACAACAAACCTCGACAGGATCCTCTTGATGCCAAACCTCTTTCGGTTGTGTATGAAATATTGAAAAGGTGGGATAAATCGCTGGGCGCTTTTGAATCTTTGAGTGTCTTGAAGTGACTTGTAATGTATGGTACCAAGCAAGAATACATACTATTCGAGGGTTAGACATAATATGGGGGTTAGATCTATAAAACAATATCTAATGTTACTTTATGTACAGAAACTCATTACTAATCTACTCTTCTTCTTTAAAACCTTCATTTGAAAGGTAATAAATAGATGGATCAACATACTGTTGAAATCCTGGAGTAGACGATACCTTACAATCTCCACCCATTGTACAGGGGGTATTCTCTATAGTGAACTCCCCGGGCGTAGCCCAAGCAACCTTATGCTCAATGCCCAACATATTCTTACCTGTAATGACCTTGGCGAAACCTTCTTTCCCCCAATACTATTATAGAATAAGTGTGGGTGTTTTAGTATTTGTTTAAAGTAAACAAAGCCATATCATTAACTTGTTCTTACCTGACCCCATGAGTTCCTGACCACCCAATATTCGGTATCTTCTTCTTTACCCCATCCAATACTACAAAAAGAGGAGCATGAGTTCAAGTTCTTGAATATAAAAAGAACAAAAGACACTATTCAGGGGCTACTTACATTGAAACTACATGGTTGGTATGCTTATCAGCCGTATCATCGTCAAATATCCCTCCCATATAATCAATCAAGGCCTTGCCATTAATCGAGGCACTGACTGGACCTCGTGTATGAATCTCCTTCTTAATTTGCATGACCCGTTTTTCCTTATCCCAATGATGTTTATTATCATCTTCATCACCAATCACTCCGTATTCTTTAATGGTAGCATAGGGAAACGATTCTACTGACGTGCATTTACCACCCGACTCTGTAAACCCATCACATGTACGACAAGTATTTAGTGCTGAACATGTTGTATCAACTTTATCACACATTCCTTCAGTTGAGTCTTCCGAGCAGGCAATGTAAGTCTGGCAGGTATCATAAGGTATAAATCCAACCTCGTGTATAAATTGATGCACGCCTGTATGTGAACCACCATGGCAACTCCCTGCTTTTTCTTTACCACAATTTAATACCTGTGTATATAATAATATATATGAAGAGTCGGTGAGACCATATCGTATGTGCATATTATAACATGGTGAACAATATTAACTTACATATTGAATTGAAAGATTAATATCATTGCCACCACTACAATCTCTTGCAATGTTAATCCTATCAGCTAATGATGATAATGATGCATGGGCCCAACAACTTCCGCCTGTAGATAAATGGATTAGAAACGCCTAAAAGAAGTACAATATATTATGAGAAGAACACATATTATGCACAAAACTTACAATATTGTGGCAAATGTTGATTGAGGGTCTTGGTAATACAACTCTTGCCTTTACCATCTATGTTATTCCAACTGAAGGACTCTGGTATATCATCGTCGGATATGTACCTACATAATATCAGGATATAAGGAGGAGGTTAGAATTGCAATTGTAAAGAAAAAAGATAAAAAGCAAAGATGTGTTTGCAACATACTCGTGTGGAAGTGGTGACAATACATGATTCTCCTTGATATGGCCAGGTAAGATGATATATTCGTTTATACTCAGCATTGGCCAAACTGGCGGCCGCCACAATAGCAAGGATAGAGAGCCACTTCATCATTATTATTATGATTGCTATGTCAATGCAAAATAGACGCTGGGCAACTCTTTATGTCGAGGTATCCTTTTTTTCATGAGAGTCGGTCGGTCCTCGACACTATTGCACTATGCATGCATCACATATCACACATTGGCCTTGGAAACTTGGAAGACGACATCAGTATGGTGTTAGAAAAACAGTCTCGTTCAGGAGGAGGCAGCAGTCGAACTATAATACTCTTCATTATACTAATCATATGTTCAACAATCTCATATACATAATATGTTACAAACTTCACTACTAAACAAAGCTTATTACCACCTGACATTGATTTTGATGCACCATCTTCTACTACACAACAACTACAACATCCATATGACGAGGCTGATTATATAATACATAAATCCTATTCAGAAGCATATGCAAGAATGTATAATTGTCCAGACGATGTTATTGAAAAGGAATGTATATTGCAAATAGTGGAGAAGCAAACTGAACAATTGCAACAAAATCAAAATACAACCAATATCAATACTAATGCCAAGTATACAGTACCAGTAGATCATCCATATCCATGGTGGTTTCAATCATTATTGCGAGATATACCAACCAATGGTGCCTATGGCTTCTGGCATCATTTTAGTACCATTGCAACATCATCTTCACCAATTAAATATTGTGCCATTGGTAAAAATGGTAGTACAGAATGGCGTAAGATATTTAAGGAATTAAATGCACCAGAATTTTGTAGTGAGAATGAGAAAGATAGATATAAATGTAGTAAGTTTAATACTGCTACCAAGTTGGGTGATGATGTGGCGAAGACTGTGTTCATTCGAGATCCGTTGGAGAGATGTAAGTTACCATGGTTGAGCTGCTTTTTTGTGATTGTTATATGTCAATTTATACACTAATTTGCTTCTTCTCTTTACATAGTGTTATCAGCATATTTAGACAAATGTGTGAAACCAAATGTTCGCATATCACAAGGTCACTGTGAACCAAATGATATCTTCGGTACAGACTTCCTAGAACGAAAATATAAGAATGAACAACAGAAGAATAATGGTAGAGTCAAGAATGAACATCAATATCAACAATACTTACAACAACAAGAACGATATCCAAGAGGTATAACGGCTATATTACAAGATAATGAAAGGGAGTTATTTGCAGCCTATGTTGACTTATTGCCGTTAAAATGGAATGTACACTTTACTCCACAAGCTTTGACCTGTGATTTATATCGTAATATTGATGATTATGATGTATACAAAATGGGTACAAACTTTATGAGTGAATTAGGTCGCATGGCAAATAAGTATGGCGGGGACTTACCCCGAGTGTTAAATGATACTTTTCAATATCAAAGTAAACTTGGTAGTGGTATTAATATTGGTAAAGAAAGGAACGGGCACGCGACACAGGCACCTGCCAAGGTTGCCAAGTATTATACCGCTAGAGCAGTCAGACGAGCATTGGAATATATATCTATTGATTACGTTATATTAGGATTGGAAGTGCCAATTTGGGCTAAAGAAATGTTATTGAATGATCAATAGTAAAGGATACCATGGTGACGGCGGGAATTATCTTTTGATAAAGGGATACCTCAACATGAAGGAGGCATGGAAGCATGGCAATTGAGCAGCTCGAAAGACAAATCAGATCATACAATGGATATCAAGCTCTCTACAATAACAAGAAGGAGGGGATAACTTGGGAGACTGAGGTTAATGACATTTTATCTCTAAGGTATCTGTCTTGGGGGTCATTCTGCCGACAATTATATCCGTTTAAGAAATTGTATCGGCCTCCATCTCGCTCCATCGTCGACGCATCGACGACATAATCATTCCACCATCATACTATAATAATTCACATGGCGGGTAGCGGTAGCGACTATTGAATATTTTTGAAAACTATAACACTCTATAACATGGAATTAAACAGTTGCAATCATCCGACGGCTGCATTGATCAATATCAATGATGATGTAGAGAAGAAAAAGGCAGGGGCCGGTGGTGGACAACAATCGTCATTATCTTCATCAGTAAGAGAACGTCGTAGCCGTGAGTCTCATTCGAAATCATTGACATCGACATCGCATTGGCATCGTCGTCACGTCTCGTCGTCACTAGATAGAGAATCATCGGCACTTGTTGATGAAGACGGCGTGGTCTGTCCTATTACCCCATCAATATCCCCTAAATTTGTTACATCATCAAGTAGTAACTCACTACCGACATTATCAACACGTGAATCCTCTTCGGTATCAACAAGTACCGGGGATAAAGTAGTAGGATTATCAAACAAGGATTCAAAGTATAAGGCATGTCCTAATATTACATTGCAAAGACATTTGAATGAAAGTATTAAGGTATCATCAACAACGACTATGGATATGGATATTATTTATAAGAGTGACAATTCAAATAAGAAGAGGAGTGATTTGGGTAGCAGTGAATTGACTTTGTTAACTAGCAATGTCCAGGGTAAGGGCGTTACTAGAAGTAGCGAGAAGGATGAGAGGAGGGGAGGTACTACTTTCCTTCCAACATTAGGAGCAGAGGATAAGGATACACGACGTTCTCCGTTTGAGGATCAATGCAAGGATGAGGGGGAAAGAGCAGCAGCCAGTGATTGGAAAGAGGGCAAGGGTATCATGCTTTGTATGCCGGTTACTGAGGTAAGTTACTTCCGATACTCTATCTCTTTACTTTTGCACATGATATGCTCACTAAACAAGTACTCTCTCTTTTACTATCTCTTGGAACCAGGTACAGCAGCAGCTTGAGCCCCCATCACATGCTGAGCATTTGACGAATCATGATGAACCAACAAGTCGTTTAAGAAGATGCCGGTCTAGAGAACAAGTAACAAGACAATCATCTCGGTCACGTAGTCTTGACATAAATGACCGACGTCCTGATCCTGAAGGATTCCCATGTCAAGATTATAGTAGGCAAGCCTCTTCTACACGACATCAACGTAATGGCAAGTTATCAGTGAAGCAGCTATCGAGGCCACCACAAACACCTCAAAATTGTCAACAAGAGCCTGAAGAGAAGGAGCTAGGTCAGCACGCCAAGAGAAGACCAAGAAGACTACGAAGGTCTAGCGATACTGAGCACATTGCTAGAAGTTCCTCGTTCACTTATGGAGGAAATGGTCATCAAGTGCCTGCACCACCTCCGCCTCCACCATTAAAGTCTGAACAGCATGCAACCACCTCTCCACCCAAACGTCTCAATTCTGCTCCTGATTTCCAACAACTGGAATCAGTAGCAGCACAAAAGTCAAAAGTTGGTAATAATTGTGTCAATATGACTGTTAATCCCCGTCAAGATGATGATACCTTATCGACAGCGGCTTCATCTACTATCCCCCAAAGTCAGATCAAAGATAGTCAGATTCTTCGAGATCCCCAGTTGCCAGATGTTGAGGAATTGCCATCGATAACGGCAGATGGTAATGTTATTTCATCCTATTTATCGTGTGAGGAAGTCAATCTCAATAACTATGACAAGAGGGGTTTTTGTGTTGTTCATCCACATGTTAGACTACGGAAGAAGAAGTTCTTTAAGAGACTAAGTCTCTCGCTCCAATTGAACTGCATGGATCCAAACGGTATCGGTGTATCGTGGAGTGGTCCGGACTCTTCTACCGATGAGTATAATGATCCAGAAGAGGATGGATGGAAGATACTCATGTCAGTTTGTCCAGGAAAGTCCGCGTTTGTATTGTTTTATCTTGTGAATGCTTGTGTTCAATATGAAGTCTCGACGAGTGACTGCTTTATTTGACTTAAGTTTGCCTTCACTTGACTGACTTTGTAAGCCACATGTACTATTACTTACTAACATATGTTACTATATCCTCTCTTTCACCATCATAAATCATGATAACGCGCATCTTCTAGAATGCTGTACAGATGAATTACGTCGTACTCAACTAGCATTAGCCGCTGTTCAACGTCAGCAGCAGTTGTGTCAATTGGTGGAAACGAATGAGAGTATGGCCTTGGTGTTATCAAAGTGTTACTGAACATCAGCAGCATCAGACTACTGTCTCTTCGGGTAGAGTGGCTACCTTGGATATGTTGTCCCGATTACCAAGTTTGGGCTAATAGGAAGTGTTAATGAATGATCAAGATCATCATGAATGATAAAAGGATACCCGACCATGTGCAGTGAAAATTTCACATCTCTGTTCTAAATCTTTTCACAAGATATGGTAGGATAGGGTAGGATGAAGCAGTTCAGCAACCATGATTGACTATACTGGCCATCCTAGTTCTCAAGTTACTCACATAGGAGTGATTGTATCTAAATTGGATCAAGCTCATCCTGCGTTGCATGGTTTCATGGGATTTATTGATTCGGCAGGTCATCTTGTTGTTGGGAATGTTCATCGACCTGATAGAATGCAGTCATGGCTTACCCATTTTGCAATCATCATTGAGTTTGATAAGGCTGGGTCAAAACACCGCGATCTTTGGCTTTTAGAAAGGGGCGTGGATGGCGTGATATTCCGCCCCATCCGTTTCGATGAGAACGAGAGCTTTCATCGAGATTTCACTTGGAATGAGTGGCATCACTGTGATGGGCATTTCCCTCAGAGTTGTTCAGGAAGTAGTAAAGTTCTTTGCAATATTCATTGTAGTGATGAAAACAGCTTCATTACTCGTGAACAGGTGTGGAGTTTTGTGAGGGATCAAGTTTGTTATGATTACAATATTGTTGAGAAGAACTGCAAGCATCTTGCCTATGACTTTTATCGTCACATGCAGCATGCCTGGGCTAAAGATGTAGATTTCCCGACATTCACTGAATCAATCGAGACTGCATGGGTTGAACATCGTGGATGGTAATCCCAATATAGAATAAGATACTGACTATAGACTTCTTCTATATTATGCCAATGTAACTTCTAAACTTTATCTCCCAGTACATTCCTTTTCATGAGCCAAGGCATCATCATACTCTTCAAATGAAACCATATTGCACACTTCACATTCCCACATTGATAGGTCACTCTTTGTTGCCTTTATCGTTTGCATACCCCAAAAGAAGATCGAGATTACCCTAACTCGATACATTGAATGTTCTATGTCACAAAACCCTACACTTTTGAAATGATCTATTAACTCAAAACTTGATACAGGACCAGGATATGCATCTTTGAATCTCCAATTCCATCTCATCCTTTCTAGTATGTGGTATAACTTTACTATCCAATAGTCATTACACCAATCTGTTATGATGATTGTACCATTTTGTTTTAATACTCGTTTCATTTCTTGAAGAGATTTACTCTTATCTCGGAAGAAGTGGAAGGCGTTTGTTGAAACTACCATGTCTTGAGACTCATCATCTATTGGTAATTGTTCAGCTGGTGATTGTTTCAGTATGATAGTTGTAGGTGTGCTTTCTTCTTCTTTCTCAAACTTTTTATGTGCCTGTTCAAGCATTTCTTTTGATGGTTCAATACCTGTTAGTTGTAATTGTAAAGTATCTTCGTCATCAATACTTGCAAATCTATTGCATAAGATATCTAACAATCTTCTCAAAAAACTACCGGTACCACAGGCTACATCAAGAAGAGATAATCTACTAACATCTTGTATATCTATCTGTTTCAGTACTTCATTCAGTGGTCTTTCAAGCGTTCCATCAGTATATGATTTCCAGAAGCTATCATAACACGAGGCCATATTTTTATACTCTACTTGTAATACTTCATATACATAATCATTGTTGTTATCACCATCTGAAGAATATACTGTCATATTGATATTGAGTATTGAGCAACTCAAACTATACGGTATCGTTGTTTTTTACGGCCATTTTTGCGTCATATTAAATCGCTACTCTCGAGCGCTAAACTGATAATACCACTGCTCATATATATATAGCATTCACTAAATATGCATGATGCCTGTTGGTAGTACCACAATATTATAAGAAGGGGAGATGATGTTTGCGATTGTTAGTTATTCTCCACAAACTAAAAGGATACCCTTGGCGATTCATTTTTCGATGTGAAAAATGAAAAGCATGCGTTGAGTGAAGTCTCACTGCTCTACTAACACTCTTGTTGGTTTTATCACTGCAGACTACATACATACTATGCTTAGGCGGATATATAGGAAGGATAACACTGTGTGATCTGTATGAAGTCGAGCTGTAAGATTATATATACTCTAGTTAATAATAAAGGATACTCCTGCCCCTCCCCCCCAAAGTATCTTTAGAGTTGCAATGAATTCTCTCAGTACTACCGTTGGAGGAGAGGTGATCAATGAAGATGATATCAATATATCATCATCATCTACTCGTCAACGAACAAAGAAACCACCATTAATGTTACGGGGTAGTACAACTGGCGGTGCTGCTGGTCATCATCGTAGTGTAGTACGCCGCAATCAAATGAAAAGTATCGTCGATACCAAAAATAACAATGATGCATCTCCCAGAGGAGTTCGATCGAACATGCCACGTGCCTCCCTTAATCGTCATCGTAGTGCCCCAGTATTAGACAATACTACATCCTCAAACTTCGGTAGCAGTAGGATCATGAGAAGAAATCGAGGACTAAGCATTTCCGAACGAAGCAACGCCGAGGAAAGTGTAGACGATGTCAACTCCCGATTACGAAGTAGCTTACTCCAATCTATGAGTAACTTGAGTTCACGATCTACTGCCACGCCACCATTTGACAATCGTAATAATTGTACTTCTTCTACGGTAGCGGCAGTAGAAGACAACGAGGATGATGAAGTTGCAATTGATGAGCAATTTGAGGAGGTGTACAAATCAACAAGTGATGAGGATACCAAGAACAATAACAACATTGCAAACAATACTCCTCGAGTTGTCACTCCTCGATCATCTCCTCACAACATCAACAGTAACAAACAAACCATACTATCACAACTGAATACAATATCAAAGTTAGAACCCTACAATAGTTCACCGTACTTTCAAAAGATATTTACTAATGGCAAATTAAAGGTACAGAATTATTATCATAATCGTCAAGATGATAATACAGAAGATTTGAATAATATTGAACATGCATTACGTAAATGTTTTGATATTAATGAAGATATGATTAGTGTTATTGCTAATTCAACTGTAACAAGTAGTGACGAAGTGCAGAAGAAGGAACGTATTATGATGGATGAATATTTATCGGATAAGTTATTTGATGGTGATAGTCAAGATTCACCTGAGCAGGATACCCCAAAGAAGAAGTTGAAACCGTGGGAGACACCAACTACAAGTACTACTCCTCGATCATTAGGAAGAGGAGGAATATCAACTACTCCACGACGTTTAGAGAGGAGTAGTGGACGGTATCAAAGTCAATTCACAACACCGACTGATCTATCAGGCTATCGAAATAACAACAAGATGAGCACAGCATCGTATGCACCACTTCAGGATACACCAAAGCATGCTCTAACGCTTCCATTACCTCCCACGCCACGAACACCTGGTAAGCATCATACTCCTACTACTAGATCCCCCGAAGATAATGAACATGTTGCAATTGTTGTACCCAATGATAAGAAGTTATATTTACCCTCTCCATCAGAGTCTTCTTCATCATCAACTCCATCACCAGCAAGTACTACTACTAAAGATACTAATCACAAGAATAAGGTAACCACCAAGTATCTAGTTGATACATCACTGAAAAGTATTCCCCATAATCGTCAACAACAGTCACGTGTACGTATCCAAGAATATTTAAATAAGGTTGATGATCGTATTAAGAGTGTCAAGTCTGCTGCAACAGTAGGCGGTGGCGGTGGTACTACTACTATAACCAGTCGTAGACCTGATATTATCAATAAGCGTGTACAAAGTAGTAGTGTCGTTATGGATAGACGTCGTCTCACAGACGAAGCCGAGCATCATGTACCTCCCCGTCCATGGGATAGTTTTGATAATATGAGTCCGGCAATGAAACGGGGTATGAGGAAGCAGTTGTTCTTGCCATCATTAATGAGTCCTGATAATGGAGCTACTGTAGTCGAGCAGCAGGATGTCAATGATACTGGTATTGATAGAAGATCTAAATTCTCAGTCTTTCGTGCCAATGCAGCTGTAAAGGAACAACAGGAGGAGGAGATGAAACTAAACAGTGAAAAGGTAATCGAGGAGGTATTGGCAAGTGACTTACCGCTTGATGAAGCTGCTGATATTGCAAATCAACGTAATGTTCAATTAATTATGCCACCGTATGTTGCTTTACAGCAGACTGGTTTGTCAACGATGACTACATTCAACACCCCAGTCGCCGCTCACACTACTGATACTACAGTATCTGAACAACAAATTAAGGAATATGAACATTCAGTTGGTTTGTTTAGTATTCAAGATTATAAGCAGCTACTTAAGGAAAAGACTGTGGAGATTGCAAATCTTGAACATCGATATAAGGCACATATTGAGGCATCTGAGAAGAATATGGCAACGAAGGATGCAGATTTATCTCAATTCAGAGTGGCAATGAAGGAGGCTGAGCATGCAGTCAAAACATTAGAGGAGACTATTCAGAAGCTTGAACAGGCATCAAAGGATAAGGATGAACTAATTGCTATGCTTCAAGCTCGTGTAAAGGAATTAGAAGCAGAACTTGAACAGAGTACTGCTACCATGTTGGAGAAGGAAATTGAACATCAAGAGTCTGTAAAGACATTGAATGAGAGTATTGCTCAGACATGTGGTGAGGTTAAGGATAAGGATGCAGCTATTGCCAAACTCGAAACAAAAACTGCAGAGCTTGAGGCAACTCTTGACAAGACGAAGGAACAACGTACAGTCTTCCAAACAGAGTTGGCTAATGCTCAGAAGAATTTGGTTGAGAAGGATGAACGTCTCAAGACTACTCAAGATGAGTTAGCATCGACTAAGGACCTATTGCAAGGTCAAATGGCATTATACAAGAATGAGATATCATCTTCTCTTGAAAATACCACTCAATTAATGTCCAAAATGTCCAAGGAGAAGGATAGTTTGATTCACTCTCTTAATGTAAAGATTGAAATGTTGGAGCAATCATTGACCGAGTCAAATTATGACAAGGATATGAGTGCAGTAAAGCATGAGGAGAATGAGAAGGAGTTGAATGAGAAGATACACAATTTGGCAATGGCTTTGACCGATAAGGATAAGATTATTGCCGAGTTACAGAAGGAGACACATGACGTGAAGGTAAAGTCATCGGCTCAGGCTAAGAAGTTGACAAGCCTAAAAAAGAAGAAAAGTCAAGAGCGTAGGGGTAGGAGAAGGTCAGAGAGGGAAAGATATCGTCATGGTAGGTCATCTTCTAGATCAAGGTACCACCGTCGTAGTCGATCTAGATCAGAGAAGAAGAAACACCGTCATCATCATAGGAGGAGCCTGCCACAACCTGAGTATGAGCCTCCAACTGATTCGTCACCAACAAGATATGGGTCTTATGCAGAATCTCGAGATGATGACGACCGCAGTAGACTGCACCACTTGGCATTTGTCACGAACTCTCAAGACTCCATCTTTGACTTTCAATCGGGAGGAGATTAGAGATAGAATGGGTATGAAAGATGATGCCTTGTAGGCAAGATATATAATACATATTAAATGTAATGCAATGTTTGAAGAAGATAACTCCCCTAACTTTATTTGTATAACCTGTCGCTCTTGTAGTATATTCTCTACTTATTACGCCACTTCAAACATTGCAACACTTATCCATTTCCTCACTACACTAACATATATTCCACAAGCCTATTTTTATCTCTACAGCCACCGAACAGTCATCTTCCTCCCCCGATATTATTATTTACCCATACGAAAGAAGGAATCACCTAGGTAGTCAACACATTATCTCCCAATCATATCTTAGTTCTTCCCTTGGGCAGTTAACCATTCAACAACCTGATCTAAATTAGTTAAATGTAATGCACTAATCGGTAATACCATCCACGGTGTTTCCATAACATAATTCAATTGTAACTTCTCAATTAATTCACTCTCCCCGACATGTGGTGTAATATCAATCTTATTGGCCAATACTAATAAGGGTGTTGACCCAATACTACCATCATCTAATAGTTTATGTAATTCCTTTTTGGCGGTGGCTAATTTTTGTGGTGCCGCGGCGTCTACTACGAATAGTACTACATCACATCCTTTACAGTAGCGTGACCATTCAGTACGATATTGTGCTTGTCCTCCTATATCCCAACATTTCATTTGTCTATGTTTTTATTGTTTGATAATGATATTACATGCATATGTAATTCATTAAGTTGTGCATTAAATAAGTGAGTTGTGCATATCATATGTTATACATATTAATACTGAACAAACAAATATATAAACTTACACCCTACCCTTTTGAAATACTTTAACATTTAATCCAATTGTTGGTACCGTTTCCACAGGCCTAAAGTGGAGGAATTTAATGGTTAGCAGATAAACATTACAAACAAACAGCAAAAAAGAAGAAGAATGTCTTACCGACCATGTGCTAATGCCGATAATAGCGTAGTTTTACCAGAATTCTCTAATCCAATAACAACCATATCTAGTTTCTTGGTAAAGAATACATCGAGGAGTTTACGTAATACTTGTCCCATTGTGTAGTTGTTTGTGTTATTATTAGCTGTTTTTTTGCAATTGGTGCACTTAAGGATTAATTACCAATAAAATGTTGTTACGCTAACTGCGCAACAATCGTACCAAGAAGGTATATAATATCAACTATTGAGAGGTGATATTTATACGGAACCACGCTCGTATTTAATAATCAAATGCCGCCATAAAAACAATAAATTTCTTCTTTGCAAAGATTCTCACCTAAAATCAGTCTAGGTTATTACCATTGGCCGTTCGAAACATTGAAATGGGGAGCTCCTAGATGCAGTCGCATAATTGACATACTAATTACTCTCAGAAGAACTCAATCAATAGCAGTGTCTATGAAGAAGTAGTCTGCATATATTGAGATCTTCTTCATTAGATTGATTATTCATTTGTGGTGGCACTGAGTGAAGGTCACAGGGAAAAACCATCAACACCTGTCAAGAGTCAAGAAAGTTGGCAAGGACTCTCGCCAATCTGACCACAAGTAACCCATATTAGCGTATCATACATTATCCTACTATTTTATATTACTATTACAAGAGGGGTGTGGTTTGTTTTACCCATCCACCCAATTGACATAATAAGCCCAAGGCCAAGAACCTCTCATACTGCGCCCCTGCACTTTGTGTTTTAGGGCATATCCCATGATAACCACCAAAGTAGCTACCATCCTCGACAGAGTGTCCAGAAGAAACACAAGACCCCGAGGACATGAGATGTCCCAGCTCCCGTCATATAAGAATAGCTAGCAGCTACCTTTTGGCGGGGAATAGTAGTAATGGGCTTAATCAGCCCTACTCTGAATCCAAAGTTGTTGGACATACCCCTGTCTTCTTCCGTAGACTGAACAATGGTATCAGTATCAACAGAATTGACATACAGCTGTCTTCTGATACCTGACTTGAATTGGACTTGAACAATACCGGACACTGAAATGCTATCCACACTCTTGAAGAACCTAGCGGGAACCACAGTGTTGATAAAGTAGACATCACCTGCATCAGTAATCTCTGATAGATCCGAATTGACAGGTTGATGATCTTGGATGATTTCTAGAGATTCATTGCTATTTACTTGGTCAATAGATAAAGTTGTTATGTCATGCAGTTCTATATCCGTTGAAAAGCTTGGCATTTGCTTAATGCATATCCCTAAGGTATCATCGGGACCAAGGGCATTAGTATTGCAATCGAATGTACCGGAGTAGCACTTACAAGCCGAGATGGATGTATCAACATAAGCAGTAGTTGATATCGAAGAAATCTGTTTAACAGATGTGTTATTGTGATACATATTGGATAGAAAAGATAGAATTGATGAGAACACATCACATTTATATACAATCAATACAAGAAAGGTGTACTAATTCCACTTACCGTAGATACAAAAACAAATGCCTGAGTTTCCACAGTTGGTGTGCCAAAATCAGTAATGTTGTTAATCTTTCCAACCTCCTCGTTAATTGTCTCACAATCAACAGTACAACTAGCCGCGATGTCAACCGCATTATCTTGTAATGATTCAACAAATGTACCATCATTAATACTAGATTCTAATGAAGTTTCAACATCAGTTACTAATGCTTGAGCTAATGTGGCAGCGTCAGATTCACATACGCATACCTCTTCAAATATTGCATCAAAAGATATCGTACTTTCTGTGATGCATGTTATAGTTACTGATATCAATTGAGTAGTGGATGGGTCTATATCTGCTATAAGAATCTCTGTTATTGTTTCTTCCCATATTTGACTTTCAGAATTTGATAATGTTTGACAACTTTGTGCTTGACGTGGTTGATGTTGTGGTATTATTGTTGAATTATGAAGGATGTCTAGTAGATGCCTCCGTCTTGATCCAAAGAAAGGAATACTAAACCCGACAACTACTTGGACGTGAGGATCAGGAGGAGTTACATCAATCACTGTAAAGTTGTTGAATGTAAAACCAATCGCCATGTTTCTACCGACTATTGCTATTGCCTATTGCAAAAAGATAAAATAATTTATGAGAATAAGTTCAACATAAACTTAAATGATATGTATTTCAACAAGATAGAGACAACACATAATCACCTTACTCTAGTATTATTTGACCAATTGCCATGGTGTGGTAGTGGTATATTTGATTATCGAGAGTACAATTACTCTCCTTCTCTCACTATCGATTGATTGCAACCTAGTTACTCACTGTTGTTTTGCTAGGATACCCCACCGTATCTGACAAGTCATTTTTTTTACTGTCAATCATAGCAAGCCCTCACGTGAATCAATCTCTGGCAATGACCGGGAGCCTTGGCTTACACTGGGATCTTCTCGACCTTTGATTTGCATGACAAGCCATGGAAAGACATAATCTAGACATTGACTCGGATGGATAAAAGATAGAAGCTGTATGTTTACATTTACACGAGTCAAGTTCCGCTCATTATCTTATGTACTTAGGTATATATCGTGTTCATATTACATCTAGTCACACTCTTTGTCACACTACTAACTAACCAGCCTACTCACAAGACACTATATATAATATAGGAGTTATGAATCTCTATCTTAGACTTAGAGGAGCGTCGGCTTCTCACAATCACAAGTCTTTGGCAGTATTATCTATTCGAAAGCTCACTAGTCGTCGGACACCTGATACAAACTGGACCTCCACTGCACCATCTATGGCAACATTATCAGTAGTTTGGAAGAACTTATTTGGTACAACAGTCTCAATGAAGGATGTCTGGGGATTAACTTCTGTCAGCTCCGACAGAGCAGGATTGACAATGACACTATTTTGCACAACATCCATTGACTCAGCTGTGTTATCTTGAAGTAATGATAGACTAACATTCACTAGTTCCATATCTGTATTTGTAGTCATGATACAGACACCTAAAGTTTCACCAACGTCTATTGGATTAGTATCACAAACTGATAGATGAGACGAGCACTTGCATACTGAGATATGATAACTGTCTATGACTTCCCCGGTGAACCCCCCTCCAGGGCCGTCTTCAGTGACTTCTTCGATATTAACACCAAAGTCAAATGTGAAGTTGAATAGTAACTCAATGCCTTGCTTACTATAAGGTATGAATGATTGAAAGAATAGACGGAGATTAGAGGATATCATCACACCAAAACATTGAAGCATATAATCAACTTACTCTTCCTTGATGACTTCAACCCCCGACAGAAGATGAACAACTGAACAAAACTCAAGAGTATCATTACTTTCATCCCATATGTTACTAGATGTAATTTCAGTAACGTCAACATCAATTACTACATCAAGGATGTCATGAAGAGGATCTAACTCATAATCTTGTGATATCGTTGGAACCATATTTAGACTTGGCATTCCTGTAATGGAAGTCTCACAATCACTAGCATATAGTTCAATGCTATATTCACGCTGTGTTCCAATCATATATGTTAGTGTAATATCATCTGTTGCGGCTTCTGCGAAGTGTGAATCTACTGATTGATAGATGAGATCCCAATTAACAATACTGGCCGTGGTTTGCAAGGTGATGAGGAGTGTTATCACAGCGGTAATACATGATGGTGAATACAGGAGCATGATATTTGCAATTGTATGTAGACGGATGATGTATTGTGTTAATGTTGCCCCCAATGCACATATCATTGCACAAATTTTGCTAGGAGTAGTAGTAGTGTTGATGACCCCGATCAGGTGACCCCGATGAATGACCCCGCCGCAGAAGCATGCAATCAACTCCATACGTTTGCATACGTAGTACTCTTCGTGAAACAAAGGGCCTGCTATGATTTTAGAACGATTGATGAAGAGAGTGAAGTGATTGGATGAGCTTGAATTACTTATGTCTCAAGTTGTGTTTTTGAGTGGTGAGTTGAGTTGTGACCCGTCTGAAAAGACAAAATCGGGTAGGGTTGTAGCTTTGTGTGAAGGCATAACTCATACGGTTCTCTCTTCTCTTTCTGACTTCTGACATCCAACAAAGGTATCTTTTCAATCACGAGGGCATGCACCTTGCTTGATTGCCTTGGTGTCTCTGGAGCAACCCGCATACTTACTACTAGCTATTGCATTCATTTATTTCACAGCTCAAAGCTCATAAATTTACGATTAGTTCGACGATTACAAGTAGAGCACCGGCCAGTAGTATTGTTTGAGTTTTAAAGTAGTTATTATCTACAACCAATAATTGCAGTTGCAACATATACATTGTTGCATAATCTGACACAAAATTGAGTGTTGCACACCGCCCCAACCAATGCATAATAGAGTAAGAACATAAAAACAGAAGAAAGTTTATATATTGGATATGCCGCGCAACTGGGGCGCGGCGGATGCATGGTGGCGAGCACCATGCATCCTAACCATCCAGTACTTCCCTTCATATTATGTCTTGTGAACCTTAAACTTGTACTAACTTCTCATAGCATATATGTTGTGTCACAATCTGTCACAATCATTATTATTTCATTGTCGTCATCTATGACAACATCATTATTAATTTCAATTAATTTCAACCAATTCATTCGCAGTATATACTCATTATTATTGCCTTCAATATCAACAACACCGCCGGCACCTAACCCGCGTCCTCATCTACATCTATATTTGTATCAACATTGTCGATGGGGCTGTTCTTTACAACATCACCACCACTGCATTTACTAGCAGCTGCCGCTTTTATATATACATTATTGGAGGAGTCTACAGCCACCTGTACTACTGATGCGCGATTATTGGGAGATACTTTCTGCAATTTAGCTTGATATTCACATCTACGTTTTTCATTATAAGCCTTCAATTTTTCTGGGTTTCTTTTCCTCCACCTCTTTGAGTTCTCTGCTTTCCTCTTCTTTCTTCTTGCTTCTTTTGACTCTAAAGTATCGCCACTAATTTTAGTAACATCACTCATCTTAACATCACTTCATTATCATTATCATATACCACCTACTACAACCGAGAGGACTATTTGAGCCTAATCGAACATTAGTATCGCAGCTGACACCTGTCTCTACATTCACCTAAGTTGAAGTTCGATGAAACTCTAATTGTAATCTAAGGTCTTCCGATAATTTAGATGGGTGTCCACATTTTACCTCATACCCCTTTGGTGTAGTTACAAGGTTTCCCGATTTTTGTGCGCTCGGGGGGCCCTACCCCCTCGCTAAATGGTTTGTGTCGCCTCAAAACAGTAGGGGTGAAGGCAAATTCAACAAGCTTCCCATACTACCACAAGTATCCACCGCCATCTCCTTCCGCTATTCTTTTAGGTAAGTCACACATTGTGTATCTCTATTGACGAGTGATGTAGAGACGAGATATGTTTCAAACTTTGAACGGTATCATTCCTCCGGCGTAGTTGTGTTCTTTTGCAATGAACAATAGTCGACAGTCCTCCTTATCCCCCTCGGGCATCCACCTCATGTTGTTCAGCGGATATAGGAAGACGGTATGTGTGCATATGATACATATGCACTATCGTCCTCGGGTATATCCTTTTGAGTTGAGCTACTCCTCGATTATTATACCTTGATAACATGAATCCTCACCATCCTATTCTTCGCTTCATTAACATCTCCCCTCCAACAGACAATCAATCATGCATCTATCTACCTCCTTCAAGTACATCTGCAGTGCCATGGCACTCCTTACCACTCCAAGTGCTGCCCTTACTGCTGATACTTGGGCTATCAATTATCAAAATGACGCTGCACCTGATTTTACAGCAAGTTCAACAACCAGCGAAGTTGTCTTGTCGTGTCGTATACAATTGGCACAGGGAAAACTCCAGTATTGAACTTGTACGCAAGTGCTGATTGTAGTACTGAAACTGCCGTTACTACAGGTTTGGCAACTACATCATTTACAACAACTTCTGGCAGCCCCTTAGATACTATTGCCGTTGGAATTGATATTGATAAGACACTGATCGCAACTAGCAACATTTGGAATGCTGGTGACTCTTCTCTTGAGTTCTGCCTTGCCGTGACACTAGAGTCTGGTGGAGAAGTCATCACGGAAGAGTAAGTAGTTCGTGCTTGTATTGCGATGTTGTAAACTCTCCTCTTCTTCCTCTCTAACCTTTCTTTTATCATATTCATCTTCTTACTCCATAATTGCAGCCTACAAACCTTTGACATTGCGTTTAACTTTGACGTTTCCTTTGATGCTGCCGACTTTGCTGCTACTCCAGACGGCCCAAATACTGCTACCACTGCTATTGCGAATGTTAATGACTACATCTTAGCATGTAAATGCGACGGCTCAGCCTGTAATACTGATCCTCTTGGCCCAGACGATCTTCTTCAAGTGTGCATCTCTTCCTCAAGCAGTGACACAGTGGTTGTATCTCAAGTAACAGAACTTGACTTAACCCAAAACAGTAATTCCATGGCTGTTATTGACAATGGTGCTATTGGAAACAACCTACTTTCAGTTTATACAACAAATGGTGTACAAACTGTCGTACCCGCGAGGTTCTTTACATCCAACGATCCCATCGACGTCTCTGGTGTTGTACAAGTTACATTCGCCTCAGGCCTGCGTAAACTTGTTGCCTTTGGGCACAACGATGCCGATGGCCGTAAGATGCTTGACTCACCCTTCGAAAGCAACAATCCCGAAGGTCTCGCTGCCAAGGATGTTGCCCACCATATCCATCTGACTGTTAATCCTCCCCCTCAAGAGGCAGAAGGAAACTTCGACTTCGAGGTTGGTGTCAAAATGGCCACTGATGACTCCAAGTTTAACGCCGCTGCTGCCATCGGTGGCATTACCAAGGTCCTTGTCGGAGCCGTTCTCTCTTTCGCCTACCTTTGGTAGAAGATAGAGAAGATGGTCCTATGATACTCTCTGTTGGTGCCTCGACCTCTCAAGATATTATTATTACTGTCGAGAAGAGTGTCATATATTATTGTCTTGGATTGGATGATTAGGTAGACCCCTGAACCTATTGTCATAGAATAGAATATAACTTAGAGACAAAATGGGTCTCATGCTATCTTCAACTACCAATCTAATAACTTGTGATATTATTATCCCTTCCTTCATATCAACTAGCAATCCATAACTACTACCAATAGAAATATAATGGTGAGTTTGATACCTTGAGAGATATCATAACAACCGTACCTTCGAAAGAGCGGTTAGATATGACCTTAATCATCTCACATTTAAACTTATAGGAGCTTTAATCAACATACATCTCCTCGTAAAATCAGTTTATCTCCCTTCATGACAGGTAAACCGGCATGTGGACAAGAATGCTTGAAGACAAATAAACGTCCCTTGACTGGCTGAACTGCACATCTTATACTCAAATCTTCATGATTTAACTCACTACTACCCTTCTTCATTGAAGGAAGATGATTTAATAGTACTGTCTCTCCTCCTTCCTCAACTGTAGTTAGATATAAAATGAATGTATACTTTGATTGATTGCCACTGGATCGATCTAACACTGAGAAGTCTATATGTGGTTTTAGGAAGGATTTTTTAGTATCCTCACCAATGTATGATATGTATCTAAAGTGTGGAAATACATGCTGTATTGGTTCTTGTTGTTGATAATGGAGATTGTATCTTTTCAATGCATTAGTGATGAATTGACATACCCAACCTTCTGTATCACAGTAATGACATCTTCTTGCTGCATTTGTCGATTGTGGTCTGTGTTGGTGTTGCTGATGATGCTTACCTTCTTCTTTTGATAGTGAATTATGTATCTTCACTAGATCATCTACGAATTCATCACAGAATGTATTATCAATGTAGAAACTGTCCGTTCCAATTGTAGTTATTAGTGGTACATAACTAATGTCTTGTTCATACTTATATTGTAATTGAACAGTGGTATCATTTAAATGTATAGTTGGTAATGATTGTAAATCACTTGCTCCCCAATCGAGTAATAACCTCTCGGCCTTTACATGTTCGTGCATTCTCGTATAAGTTAAACTAGATACCCTATATAAATCGACAGCATCTACATCCACACCAGCAATTAGTAATACTTCTATACGTGTCGTATTTCCAACTTCGGCAGCATGTAATAGTTGTGTAGTACGTTGTTTCCGTGTCACGCCTAGACGAAGTGGATGGTCTATACATAATGAATTAATGTTTTGTTGATATTTACTCTGTGTTGCTTTATTGACAATCCACTTTTTGGGGAGTTTGAGATACTTGTTGAGTGATTCCTCTTTAAGTTGTGCTGATGTTGGTATTGTTGTACTAAACGTTTCTACATGAAGAGTCTGCAATAAGCAGACTAATACAAACCACGGGATCATCATCAGATTAATCTTCTCATACTATCAAGTTGTATAGAAAGGATTATTAACGCGGATTTGTTGTCTTCCTATCCCTCTTTACTCAAACAAACTCCCTCGCCTTATCGAGTTCTATAATAAAGGATTATTACACGAAGCTGTAGGCTGTAGGCTTCCTTCCCTCTACCAGTAGTAACCAAGTACACCAACTAACGAAACAAACCCACAAATCTCCATAATATAATTTAAATCATATGTCCCAATTAGTTATCAAAGACACCCAATTGCAAAAGTAAAAATAACTATAGGAAGTTGATAACATAAGGGTACTTACTTTACTCAAACATTTTGTTGGAGATCGTGGACAGAAGTTACCGTTGAGAGTTAGTAAGACTGAATCCAATTTAAGTAAGAGAGGTAAAATGATGATCAACAGAATGGGATCACTTCTTTAAATTAATTTCAGTAGCAGATATGTATATTGTTTCTATAGTCTACAATTAGCAATATTAGTCTAGTTGGTTACGGGTAGTAACGGGTGGATTATAGTTAAGTTTCAACATTAATTTAAAGAAGTGGATAGCTAAAGTTATAGCAGCGCTAAAGTTATAGCAGAACAACCTTATATCGTTTGTAACGATGAGTGAACGTCCTGATGGGCGTGGTGGAGGCCTGAGGCCGAGGAGGTCGAAATGGAGGCCGAGGAGGTCGAGGTGGCCGAGGAGGTCGATTTGGTAGATCCAAACAAAATAAACCCAAACATAAACATGACATCAAGGGTATTAGTGAATATTTATATTTTACGTCAGCAACCCCATCGTCAGTTGCAAAAGCCACAACACTATATGCTGAATTATATGAAGCATTCGTCAACTACATCCGCATGAAGGGCGTTCCGTTATGTCATGAATTGGCCAATGCGCTTAGGGATATGATAGCACCAACGATTGCGGTACCTACAAGGCCACAAGAAAATATCCATGACCCTGACCCTGCGGCAGCGGCTGGTGCCGAAATTGCAAATCCAGACTTTGAGGCGGATTTCATCATGTGGCAAGGAGAACTTAAAGGTATTCCCAAGAAACGTGCGGCACTGAAGACGTTGGCACAGACAGCCTATACAGAGTTGATGGAATTATGTGATCCTGTACTTAAGACGAAGATTAAGGCGTTGAATAATTACCCCACACTCAGCACGGAAATGAATCCAGTTGAATTATTGATTGTCATCCGTGGTATGGCCAATCGAGTAGAACAAAATGATAATCAAGTTATGGCGGTGGCGGGTATTTGCAAGCAGGCGGCATTAATGCAGCAGGGACCGAGTGAGTCGAATGAAAATTATTACAAGGCTTTTAAGGCCATGATTGAGGCACAGGTAGTTCACGGTGGCAACATCGCATTAGCACCAGGCCTTATCGCAACGGAGGCGGCTGCCATCGCTGCGGAGAATGGTCGGGTGGATCCAAATGATGAGGACAGCTCGGCGGCTATGGCTGTTGTGGAAGAAAAGATGAACGCTGCCTACTTCTTGCTTGGGGCTGATGAGAGGCGCCACAAGGAATTGTTAACGTACCTCAAGAACCAATTTACGGTTGGTAATGATTGTTACCCTCCTAATATGCCCGCTGCGTTAGAATTGATGGAGACATTCGTGCCCTCCAAGCCGATGCAAGTCCAAAGGCCCCCGATTCATGATGATGAGGGTGATGGACTGAACTTCGCCCAGGCGGGGGTTGAGGAAGAAGTAGATACGGGGGAGTGTCATTACCAGAAGAAGAAGGGCTCGTATACCAAGGGCTCGTACGCCAAGGCCGTGAAGAAGTCAATCGAGGCTCCCAAGAAGCAAGAGGAAGATGAGTTGTGCTCACACTGCGGTGATCCTCACCCATTGGCGAAATGTCCCAAGATCAGCCTTGGACAGTTGGAGCAGATTGAACGCCAGTTGATGCAGAAGGAAGAAGAGGAAGTAGGTGATAACTTCTTCCAAACCTCGGAGATGGGGGATAACTCCGGTGTGATGCTCCTACATGACGACGGCACCGCTCCCAATCACTCGAGCAAGTTATTCCTTGATACGTGCAGCACTTTTCCGTTGGCCACTAACCCCGAGTTCCTGACAAACATCAAGCCAGCAAAGAAAGCACTTAAATATGCGACCAATGCTGGAGGAAAGAAGTTGACGAAGATGGGAAACTTGGGTAGTATGAATGGAGTATATTTGGATAATACTGCACTTGCCAGTGTTACCCCATTGACAAAATTGGAAGAGATGTTTGCCGAGGTCAAGTACAGCAGTCGTGAGCGGGGTGGAGCATTCGTGTGCACCACATCGGATGGGAAAGAAGTCCTATTCAAGAGAGATCCCAAGACGTCCTTCCCTTTCATTGATTTAGATGAGGATGGAAGTGAACTAGCCGTAACAATGATCCAACAAGAAGAGAAGACCGAGAAGGTCAACACCGTCCGTGCCAATTATGAAGGATGGACCCTCAAGGAAGTTCGTGATGCCATCCGTGCCCGCAAGGCACAAGCCCAAGCCGGGCACCCAGGTGAAGCAACGTTAAAATATGAGGTGAGTCATAAGAATGAGAATTCCCTGTATCGTACCTGTCCTGTTACCTCGAAAGCTGTCACTAACGCTCGTCGTATCTTTGGACCGTCGAAAGAATGTATAAAAGGTAAACAGGTTAGGAAGAAGCCCAATAGGGTGGAACCTAATTATGTCTCCATCCCCGCCAGGATTGTAAGTGAGAACAGAGATGTTCACCTGGTGGGCGATGTGATGTTTGTTAATGGCATTCCTTTCCTAGTGACTATGTCTCGAAGGATTAGGTTTGTTACTGTACAACATGTCCCTGATAGAAGAGCTCCCATGCTCGCTAACGTAATGAAACATGTTATTAATCTATACAAGAGATCTGGCTTTAATGTACAAACTAGTCTAATGGATGGAGAGTTCGAAAAGCTCACGGAAAAGTTGAGCGGATACATCGAGGTTAACACTACAGCCAAGAATGAGCACGTTGGTGAAATCGAGCGCATGATAAGGACCATCAAGGACAGATGCCGGGCCATGGAAGCAGCTATGCCATTCAAGGTATTGCCAAACATCATCATCAAACATATGGTGATCAATGCCGTGATGCTGAGGAATGCCCACATCGAC
>Ga0214481_100299_pt1 | contig 26549 bp, 26 predicted proteins | sample M1_20Mar14CPVII9_4_FD_165057 | JGI IMG/M metagenome (GOLD analysis project Ga0214481, IMG submission 165057) | Marine eukaryotic communities from Monterey Bay, California, United States - M1_20Mar14CPVII9sort6BwellG10 | ecosystem: Environmental > Aquatic > Marine > Unclassified | place: USA...
AGAGGAAGTGGTGGAGGCAGAGGAAGTGGTAATCAAACATCAAGAAGAAAAAAGGGAGGTGGAGATCTAAGCAAATTGGGTGACAACTCATTTCGATATGATCGTAGTAGCACAGCAGCAAATACCAGTAGTGGTGATGATGCATATGATGGTTTACTAGATGATATAAATTTACTACCCTCTGCCGGATTGAGTGAGTACTACGGTGATAAGGAAGAGGATGACCTATCATCAATTACAGCTACTCTATCATCATTAAACAATAAACAACAGAATATCAACAACAAGGTAGCAGAGGATTGGATGTCCATTGATATAAAGGCACTTGACATATGTTTAAAACAAATACCACTACATGAAAGATTGAAGATACCAAAACACATAGGAGATTATTTGCAAGATAAATACTATAATGATGGAGCGGAACATAAGAAGACAATAGCTCAACTTAGAGAAGAGTCAAAATGTGTAATATTAGAAGAGGAAGAAATACATCAAGAAGAAGTGGATGAGATATCAAAGAAAGATGAAGTAGTAAAGCAACAACATGATAATGAGGATGATGTATCAGAAGAAGAGGATGAAGACTTAGAGAGCTGGCTCGACGATATGATTGCCTGATTCTGTATACATGAATAATACTAGAGGACTGACGCACGAGCTAATACTATTTGATTATCGCTAACTTCATTTGAGCTATTACTTTACTATTAACATACTCCCCCAGTAACAGCTCAAAACCAAACCTCTCAACATATAATAATGAAACCCTACGCCATAATTTGTCTCCCTTCTTAAATTAAACTGTTGGAGAAGTCATCTCTACGTCCATGACAACTTTCTGAGGAGATGACGCAACCTTAATCTTATCATCTGACAAGGGTGCCTTGACCTTCTTAGCCTTATCATCTGACGAGGGTGCCACGGCAGCAGATGCAGCCTGCTTCGAAGCTTCCTCCTTCTTCTTCTCTTCCTCCTCCAACAGCTTCTTCTCTTCCTTCTCGTAATGATCCTTCAACTCCCTCTCCACAATCCTAATTAACGTATCACACCGCTTCTGAATCTCCTGTGGACTACGTGACTTGAAGAACCAATCAAAGCGGAATTGCCAAGCACGTCGTATCTCCAAATGAATTCGTCGTGCGGCACCATAACCATGACGGTGCATCATAACAAGTAAAAATGCATCTTCCTCTTGTGTGTACGAGTATCCCTTCTGACCTTGACCATACTTGAACTTCATAGCCGGCCAGGAATACATGAGAATATCCCACGGAGAGTGTTTCTCAAGCTCTTCATTTGTAAACTTGCCTTCTTCCATACCCTCGTACATTTTGCGGTATTGTGATTCAAGGTGTAGCTCGACCTTGTCTTGAATGAGTTGACGAATAGCCGTAAGTCGATGAATCTTCTTCTCTCCCTTTTCAACCTTTTCAATAACTTTAGCCCAGTCTGACAAACGACGATAGTATGTCCAGAATGAAACATAATACTTCTTGATATCATTTACATCCTTACCAGTTTCTGAAGCGACTTCATCGATAATCTCGTCAATCTTGTATCGACCGTGCGTCTCAAGTGCATTACAGAATGCTCTGTAATCCTTTCGTGACCAATCGGCAAATCCCTCAGCGAGTAGTTTCGTCTTCTCGGCCTCTTCTTGTGGAGTTAACACAAATTGATTCAACATGCCTTCCATCTTAGATACTTCCTCCATCATCTGTGAAACTTGTCCCGTTGGTGCTGAGGAAATCCTCTTCCGTAGGTCAGCAATCATGGCAATATGATCTTCCTTCTGTTGGGCTAGCTCCCTCTCTCGGGCAGACAGCTCCTCCAATCGCTCGCGGTCGTACAGCTGGAAATCTTGCATGAGTGGACCCTTTTTCTTCTTCTTCTTGGCAGCATCGGCGGCATGGGCTTTCATTCCACTATTCTCGTTCATCTTATCCTTGTAGTACTCATTGACGTCATACTTGGCACGCTTGCGTTCACGTGTGCCCATATCAATAAAGAGGGAGCCATCCTTCCTCTTATCACGGTAGTTCTCACCGCCAAAGTCAAATGTATCCTTGGTCTCTTCCGCCATGTCTCCACCAAGTGTGAACGAGGCAAGGTTGTGCTGAGCATCCTTCTCCATGGTCATCTGTAATTCATCAGTTTTCTTTTGACCCTTGGCAATCAATGCATCAATATCCTCGTCGGTGTATGTACCCTTCTTCCCGGAGATGATCTGATCAGCACCAAACTTGACCATTTGCATCAACTCATTCTTGCCCAGCTTTGAGTTCTGTTCGGCAAGTCTACCCTGCTGAATCACAGCAGCATCCAAGAACAACTTTCTATCAGCCCTCTCGATAATCTTCTCCTCGACAGTACCCTCGGAGATGAAGCGGAAGACTTGAACGGGCTTGGTCTGACCAAGTCTGTGTGCACGATCCATAGCCTGCAAATCTACTTGAGGATTCCAATCACTGGAGAAATAATAGGTGAGTGTGTTGAGCAACAAGTATTTGAGACAAATCACTCATGTAGTCATAACCAGCAAAACAATATCTTACCTATCATACAAGATGACAATATCAGCAGTAGCCAAGTTGATACCAAGTCCACCGGCACGCGTACTCAAAAGGAAACAAAACTTGGGTGATCCAGGTGCATTAAACTCTTCCATTTGAGAATCACGTTTCTCACCATCAGTATTACCATCGATACGACAATACTGATGTCCAACCAATCGCAGGTAATCTTCAAGGATGTCAAGTAATCGTGTCATTTGGCAGAAGATTAAGACACGTGATCCCTGAGCCTTGAGCTTCGGCAGGAGTTTGTTGAGTAGGAGCATCTTGCCACTATTCTCCCATATGTGTGGTCCGTCGGTAAACGGCGGACCGGCCTCTGCACCATCGAAGAGATACGGATGATTACATACCTTACGAACTACAAGAGAAGAGGATCAATGAGGTGCGGTAAGTTCTTGCTGCAACATAGACAAAACCTCCTTACAATCCTAATACTTACGATGCATGAGAACATTCTGAAGACGTGCATGACTAGGCCCACCTAGAGCATTGAGTTCATGTGCATCCTTCCTCAAGATACGCTTGTACCAATCCTGTTGCATCTCTGTTAATCCAATGTACAACTTGGTCTCCTTCTTGGGTGGTAAGTTACAAGCCACATCCTTCTTAACACGACGTAACATGAATGGACGCAATACCGTGTGCAACTTTTTAATAACATTGTCTTGTCCCTCCTTTCCTGAGGTATTAAACCATGTATCGAATTGTTCCGAGTCACCAAAGATTTCTGGTAACAAAAAGTTTAATAATGCCCACAACTCGTGCAGATTGTTCTGCAATGGTGTGCCGGTGATTAACAATCGAAAACCAGTATTGATCAACCGCACGGCCTTACTTAAACTTGAATTCTCATTCTTAATACGATGTGCCTAAAGGATTGATGAGTGAGGAGAGAAGAGATTAGTGTGCCATGGAATGAGAATTTGCACGTGCCTCTCCTCCATTCAAACAAACTACTATAATCCTTACCTCATCAATAATAAGGTACTTCCATGGGATACGACCCAAGCTAGTCTTCTCCTTAAGTACAGCCTCATACGAGCATACCAAGGCATCAAACTTATACTTCCCACTAGATGCATCCGGCTTTAAAAAAGTTTCACGTGCCTTCATACGCTCGTCCTTCGTTCCACCCATACGTACAGCCTTAATGGATGGACACCATTTACGAAATTCTTTAATCCAATTCCCAACGACTGATTTGGGTACGATTACTAGGTGTGGACCCTTCACGCCTCGTGCCTCACGTAGATATGCTAGTAGACTGATTGTTTGTAATGTCTTACCTAATCCCATCTCGTCTGTGTAGTTTGTAGAATTGTGGGTGTTAATATACAGTAAACATAAACAGAACATCAAATTCACTTCACAACTCAAACACAAACCAACAACAAACCATAACTAACTAACTAACTACTCACCAGCCAGTATACCATTGATACCATGATCATGTAACTTAATCATCCAATTCAATCCCTCCAATTGATATTTATGCATCTTACAATGATCAGCTAATAACTTTGGTTGTGTATTTAAATAGACAGTACGACGTGCATTGGTGGCAGTTTTGAGTAGTTGAGCGTCTTCTTCTGCTTCTGTCATTCGATTGGATTTACCACGTGAGCCTTTCTTCTTCTTTTTGGTATTGGTTGCTACCGATCCTGTTGTTGTTGTTTGTAGGGATTGAGAATTATTGTGTTAGTATAAACAAGAGCACAGTACACCCAAACAAATATCGCATTATGGTGCACCAACTATAAATAAACAAACCAATATAACACATAACCATACAAACAAATATAACTTACCAGCCAAAAAATGTGCAAACACCTCACTCTGCCCAACTAAATATTGAAACTTATCAAATGGCACCACCTCACCACCACCTTCTTTACCAGCACCCTTCTTCTTCTCAGCAGCCTTCTTCTGTTCATCCTGTTCTCTTTTTAATTCAGCCGCCATTAAATCCATACGTTCTTTACGTGCCTTTTCTAATTCGAGATGGTCCTCTTTTTGATGTTCTATATCACTTTGATGTTCTTCCTCTTCGTCATCTTTTAGGTTGGCTGTTGGTTCATCGTCATCTTCTTCGGGTGCCATTGGCTCATCGTCGTCCAAGTCCATACCTAATTTTTATGTGTTTATATGTTTTGAAGGGGTAATTTGTAAGTTTAGACATTAGTATATATCTATAATATATTTATTGCATATGATTGCAAATACCAGCATACTGACATACATAAAGCACAAGCCAATTACCAACTCCACATACTTTTTCACATGACACATATTTTATTTTTTGCAATGCTTCTCATTTTATTCCATATTAAAACTTACCCTCAATCTCAACATCCGAATCATCATCTTCTTCTGCTGCCGCCGCTGCCGGCTTACGATCGTCTTCAGTATTCATCATAGCTGCTTTATTAATGGTCCACTCTCGCGTTCGTACACACCAACACAATGGACAACAAATAAATAAACAATTACACTCTCATAAAAGCCCCCGGGCAACATTGTAAATGCCCTTTTTTTATAATAACAATAACACAAACCTCTCTAAGATTAATTATTTGATGAAGCCAATAGTAGGAGTAGTAATATCTTCTAAGGTATTATATTGGGTGTAGCTTGTAGGGTTTCTGAAATAAATAAAATGAGTACTTCTGATAGTTGCAAAGACGGTGCATCAAAATTATGTGAGGTGAACAATAATTGCAGAGTATGAGCACCGAAGGTAAAGATTATGATGTATCGATATGTGCAAATTGCGGCAAGGGTGAGGAAGAGAGCAACAAACTGAAGGCTTGTACAGCATGTAAGATGGTGAAATATTGCAGTAGAGAATGTCAAATTGCTCACCGTTCACAACATAAAAAAGAATGTAGAAAACGAGCAGCTGAATTACACGATGAGAAGTTATTTAAACAACCTCCGCCGGATGAGGATTGTCCCATTTGTTTCCTACTGTTACCAACGCTAGAATCGGGACGTAAATATCAAACATGTTGTGGAAAGATGATATGCAGTGGATGTACGTATGCACCTGTTTATGATGACCAAGGGAATGTAATTGTTGAGGGGAAGTGTTCCTTTTGCAGAACTCCAAATACATATTCAGATGAAGAGTTAGATAAAAGAATGATAGGACGAATAGGGGCTGGAGATACCGAAGCAATGTACAAGCAAGGTATTGACTATTTTGAAGGAGCTAACGGTTTACCACAAGATCATACTAAGGCATTAGAATATTGGCATCGTGCAGCAGAGCTAGGACATTCTGCATCATATTGCCATATTGGCTGTGCTCATGATAATGGTCAAGGAGTAGAAGTTGATCCGAAGAAGGCTAATCACTACTATGAGCTAGCAGCCATGAGAGGAGATGTTTCAGCAAGGTACAATCTTGGTATTAACGAGATGAAGACTGGTAATATTGATCGAGCATTAAAGCACTATATGATTGCCGCAAGGGCTGGAGATAGTGATTCTTTGAAACAAATCAATCGATTATACACATATGGACGTGCAACAAAAGATGATTACACAAAAGCACTAAAATTATATCAAGAATACTTGGGTGAGATTAAGAGTAGCCAGAGGGACGAGGCCGCAGCTTATGATAATGAAGAATATCGTTACTATTAAAATCTACACAGTCTGTATTGGTTATAACTCTGAGGGACATTCTAACAATCTACACAAACAAGTAGTAGCACGAGGTATCACCATCAAAGCGATTGAGTGGAATGGATAAGAGAGCAAACACAGTCCTGCATAGTAATAACAACAATATTATCCTAGATTAAGTCCTTCTCTTTTACTCCTCATACAACACAACCCCCTTCTTCTACGTAGACTCCCTTCGTCTGCCACCCTGTTTAGTCTTCTTCTCCTTCTCTTTAACTTTAATATCTTTCTTACTACCACTGTACCCCATTCCTTCCTATTCCTTCGTTTGATGTTCAAATATCTCTCTAGCATAAGTTGTATTAATTAATATATCAACAAGGACATAACTAAACGTATATGCTGGCGGGCGTCATGCTTAACAAATACTTAACGCCCTTGCGTATGTATCTTGCTTTTGCCGCACAAATAAATTACAAAATAACTCAAACAATACACTCTCATAAAAGCCCCCGGTCGTATTGTAAATGCCCTTGAATATCAAAGCTCCTCTATTAGCTTTGTCTTATTAGAGGTATTATCGTTATACGCCGCCAAAGGGTGGAAGATGAAGCCAATAGTAGGCGTGGTAATATCTTCTAAGGTCGAATATTGGGTGTAGCTTGTAGGGTTTCTGAAACAAATAAAATGAGTACTTCTGATAGTTGCAAAAACAGTGCATCAAAATCAAGTGGTGATGGAATATGTGATGTGAACAATAAGTTACAGAATATGAGTACAGACGATAATACTGTATCGGCATGTGCAAACTGTGGTAAAGAGGGTGATGATGATACCAATAAGCTCAAATCATGTACAGCATGTAAATTGGTTAAATATTGCAGTAGAGAATGTCAAATTGCTCATCGTCCACAGCATAAGAAGGAATGTAGGAAACGTAACTGCCGAGTTACACGATGAAGAGTTATTCAAGTTACCTCCACCAAATGAAGGAGATTGTCCAATTTGTATGATAAGAATGCCCGCGATAATCTCGGTAGTAGATATCAATCTTGTTGCGGAAAAGTTGTTTGCAGTGGATGTGCACATGCTCCTCTGTATGACAACCAAGGCAACGAAGTTAACAACCAAAAGTGTTCCTTTTGCAGAACGTCAAAGCCTAATTCTGAAAAGGAAGCAATGAAAAGAATGATGGAACGAGTAGAGGCGAATGATCCCATGGCAATATACAATCTAGGATGTTGTTATCGAGATGGGGAAGATGGATATCCACAAGATTATACAAAGGCATTAGAACTATGGCATCGGTTATGCTAAAGCAAATTGCAGCATTGGCGTAGCTTATTATAATGGTAGAGGTGTAGAAATTGATAAAAAGAAGGCCAATCATTACTGGGAGCTTGCAGCAATGGGAGGAGATGTAGTAGCAAGGCGCAATCTAGGTAATTTAGAAGAACAGAAAGGCAATATTGACAGGGTAATGAAACACTACATGATTGCGGTGAGAGGTGGAGATTCTGACTCTTTGAATAATATCAAACATTTTTACTCATATGGATATGCAACAAAAGATGATTTCACAAAAGCATTGCAATATTATCAAACGTACTTGGGTGAGATTAAGAGTGATCAGAGGGACAAAGCTGCTGCAATTGATGATGAATGTCGTTATTATTAGTGTCTGGGTAATAGAGGGATGAGGCTGCTGAATCCAAAAGGGGTGTCGTTATTATAGTGTTTTTAATAATGCACTAAATCAAGTACTGAACCAGTGAAGCAAGCAAAGTACATAAGCATAGTAAAACAATTATCCTAGATTTGCCCATGCCTAGATTAAGCTCATTTTTATATAGAGAAGATGAGAGGATATTTCGTATTGTATCTTCTAAAATACCGTATCATATCGGAGGTAATACGGGCTATGATTTTGTTTATGTTTGTGTGAATCATAAATGACCGTAGGAGATAGCGGCGGCGTTTACATCCCATATACCGATCTCCATCCTTTTATCATATCTACATACTATCTATTTAGTGATTCTTCTCATTTGATTGTTGGCGTAATCGGCGGCGTAGTTCTTCTACTCAACTGAATAACGTTTGTGCACATCTTGTGCTCATTGCAATCAATTCTTTGCAAATAATTGCATATTAGTTACTCATATTAACATATCATATCATACAATATGGCAGGGTCATCTAAAAAGAAGAGGAATCAACAGCATGTACAGCGTGGTAGTAGTAGCTCAAACAATAACAAACAAACATCTCAACGCGATCCATCAGATGATCAAGCGCAGCCATTAATCAATTCATCCGAACGTGAACGTGAATGGAATAATGTTAGATCTGGTAGTAGTAAACAGCAGCAAGGTGGAAGAGGAAGTGGCAATGGCAATAGAAAGAAGACAACAATATCATCTCAACAACAACAGCAGCAACAGCAACTTAGACAGCAGTCATTACCACAAAAGCATAAAAAGCAATCAGGACAATCATCACAAGCATCCCAAGGTCTGGGCAAGTTCATAGGTCGAGATATAAACGGTACTAATGGTAATGATGAAAGTATAGTACATTCACAATTAACTACTCCATCAGCTATACGTTCCAATGGTGATGAATATGATGACGATGGTTCATACTCGACTATAGATGATGATAATCAACCATTACTCAAATCAAAGAATAGTAGTGAGCTTGGTAAACATAAACATAAGAATAAGAAGAATAAAGGGAAAGGATCAACTCCCAAACACTTTGCAAGATTCATGGCCGAAAGTCATAATGGAAATGGAGTAGGAACGAAAGTACAACGTGGTACATCGGCATTATCAATGCGTAAGAATCAAACTAAACGACCATGGTTTAAAAACAAATTATCAAATAACGGTACTGCCAACTTGGGTAACACTCATGGACCACGTAATCCAACAACATCAAGTACAAGTAGTGTAACAGGTGTACAATATAGATCAGCATCAAGTACACAACGTGCTCTAGAGGAGATTAAACGTAAAAAGTTAATGGAACAGGAGAAACAACGTGCCGTCATAATATTGGTGGGATTATTTATATTGGCAAGCTGTGTCCATTTCATGGGTGGTAGTAATAAGAGTAATACTGATGGTGGTGGCGGTATCAAGGGTATGATATTGGGTGGAAGTAAAGGCAATGTAGTTGGATTGAAGGGTAGTAAAGATAAGGTATATGGTAATACCAAAGATTTGGGTTATGGTGGTGAACGTACTGCATTAGATGGTGGTGGAGGGGAAGCATTAGGTGATACTCAAGAGTTGGGTGTGGAAGGTAGTGATCGACCAGCAGCAGGCAATTATGGTCTTGGCAATGAAGACGAATATACCTATGAATTACCACCAGCTACAGAAAAGGTATACGATGCAGAACATGAATTCCTATCTCCACTAAAGTACTTTGCAGACGTTACCGATCCTAACCGGCCAAGTGACACTGCTTACTTCTTCCATGTTCCACGAGCCGGTGGATCAACAATTAAAAGTATCATCGGAAAGTGTTTAAAATTAGTACAAAGTTCGGAAGTGGGTGTACGTGATGGACATGATCAAGATACTGCATTACAAGTTGTTGATGTACAAGAATCAAAGTATATGAATGTTGACACCACAACTATACCGGGTATACAACGTGCCGTAGACTTGGGACTATCAACTTCAGGACTAACCAATGTTATCGTATCAAGTTACTTCCATGAAAGTGCAGCCTTATTTGATTTAGAGCATCAAGGTCGTGCTTTCATTCTGTTTAGGGATCCAATTGAACGTGCGACTAGTATGTATTGGCATCGTATCAAAGAAGTGGGTGATTTGGATGATACTACTAGTATCGAAGATTATGCACAGGGGAATGGTATAGAAAATAATTGGATGACTCGTTTCTTAGCCAATCGTATGACTGGCGAGTTGACAAAGGATGATTTAGAACAAGCCAAGGAGATCTTGAAATCCAAGTTTTTAATTGGTTTTATTGATGACTTGGAGGAAAGTGTCGCCCGAATGATGAAGTATAATAGCTGGAAGTATTCAATTGACGAGACAGAACAAATGAAGGAAGAAGATTGTATTAAGGATATGATAACGAGTGGATCAAACTCTAATGCGTATGAGTATGAGATACCCAAGAGAGGGTCACAGGCTCATGCATTGATATCGTGGCAGACACAGTTTGATATGAAGTTGTATACTTATGCTAAGGAGATATTTGAACATCAAACGAAGGAATGGGGTACGAAGGAACGGAAGAAGATATTAAAGAAGGAGAAGAAGAAGGCAAAGCAGGGTGGCAGAATATAGGAGTTGTGAGAGGGTTTGTGATGTATGAGTAGTACATGTGTGAGGACTTAATCTAGGATAATACCGTTGTTTTAATACTTGCTTGCTCTATGTCCTAGCCTTTGTGGCTTCATTTTAGTGTATTGATCAAAACACAAGTAATAACGGATACACAAGAACCCGCGCAGCCTCATCCCTCTGATACCCAGACGCTAATAGTAACGATTATGAGCATCGAATGCAGCAGCCTTATCCCTCTGGTCACTCTTAATCTCCCCCAAATATGCTTGATATGATTGTAACGCTTTGGCGTAGTCATCTTTAGTTACATGTCCAATTGAGTATAGTTGTTGAATGCTCTTTAAAGAATCAGAATCTCCACCCCTCACCGCAATCATATAATGTTTTATTGCCCTGCTCATATTGCCTTTCTGTTCTTCTTCAAAAATACCTAGATTGCGCCTTGCTACTACATCTCCTCTCATAGCTCCCGACTCCCAGTAATACCAAACCTTCTTCTTGTCCCTTTCCACTCCTCTGCCTTTATAATAAGCTACGCCAATGCTGCAATATGCTTTAGCATAACCGAGTTCTCCAGCCCGATGCCATAATTCTAATGCCTTTGAATAGTCTTGTGGCAGTCCGTATTTCCCATCTCGAAACCAGTTTCCAGTCTCGTAGATTGCAAAAGGATCATTCGCCTCTACTCGTATGTTTTGCCTCTCATTTATCTCCTCATCTGAAGCAGGATGCGGAGTTCTACAAAAAAGACACTTTTGATTATCAACTTTATTTCCTTGGTTATCATAGACAGGTGCATGAGCACAGCCACTGCATATCATCTTTCCACAACATGATTGATATCTTCTACCCGTGTTCAGTGTTGGTAGTTGTTGAAAACAGATTGGACAATCTTCTAATGGCGGTGGTTGTTTAAATAGCTCTTCCTCGTGTAATTCAGCGGCATGTTCAGCAGCAAGTCTTATATGCTCCTGACAATCTTTTTTATGTTTATGACGATGCTTCTTTTTGCAGGCATTTGCAATATTTTACTTGTTTACACTTATTACATATATTGTTGATATCATCACCTTCCTTGCCGCAATTTGCACATACCGATACAGTATTATCGTCTATACTCATATTTTTTAACTCACATACATCATCATCATTTGATAATTTTGATGCACTGTCTTTGCAACTATCTGACGTGCTCATTTTATTTATTCAGAAACCCTACAAGCTACACCCAATATCATATCTTAGAAGAAGATATTACCACACCTACTATTGCTTTATCTTCCGCCCTCTGGCTTTTGTCATTGGCTCTCTCAAAGGCATACAGAATGTCATGTGATAGGTACATACCTTTAAAAAAAATAAAAAAGCAATTAGCTAGCTAAGGGCAACTCTATCGCTCGGAAGCCCGGTTTCAATAAATTGGGAATTTCCCGATTAGGATACCATCGCCAAAATAGCCTAATTGCTAACAAAATTAAGTAATTTAGCGATCATCATGGTATCCTAATTGGGAAATTTTGGCCATCAATGCTAGGGAAATGCTTTCATGAACGTATATCTATTGCAATAATTGCAATTAAATCATTGAAAATACCCTTTATGACCTAAAATTGCATATAGAATCGATTTATGATAGTATTTAGATCCAAAATTCAGTGTAGAAGACAATATAAAGGAAAAACAGTATGCAATTTTAGCTAAATAGCTCTAATGAGTGATATATTCATATCTAACTCAAATCCTCTCACAAGCATATTTCTAATACATAGTAGAAGAGATACATGTATGGTTTTACGATGATATTTGCAATATTATAGCCATAAATACGATATTTCCCGATTTTTGAAATTTCCCTATTTTAGGAACTACTTAAGGTGGTACTCAACTAAATAAAATTTTTCAAATTTTATAGGTACCCCAGAGAGAAAATTGTTCATATTACCTTGCACCAATACCAAAATATATACCCCGTAAGGTGACATAATTATTGTGCATAACTCTTCATTAGATGTATCAATAGCGCTATGCACAAAAATTATGTCACCTTAACGTGTAGATTTATTGCAATAGAATATGTAAAATTAAAGGTATCTCAGAAAGAAAATTATACCCATTACCTATAAAATTCGAAAACATTGTCCCAATCAACATTTAAAGACTCCCAATTAGATTTAGTTGAGTACCACCTTAACACTCACACACATACACACATTAGTGGGGTACTAACCTGTACTAACTAAAGAATGGAAGAAGTTAAAGAAGGAGAAGAAGAAGGCGAAGCAGGGTGGAAGATAGATAGGGAGTCTAATGAAAGGGTTTTGTGTTGTATGAGTAGTACAATTAGGATAATACTGTTGTTTTACTAATGAAGGACTGTACTTTACAATACTTACTCGCGAAATACTAGTAATACGATACCCTTCATCCCTCTGATACCCAGACTAATAGTAACGATAATGAGCACTAAATGCAGCAGCCTTATCCCTCTGGCTACTCTTAATCTCCCCCAGATATGATTGATATGATTGTAATGCTTTTGTGTAGTCTTCTTTTGTTGCAAATCCATATGTGTACATCTGTTTGATCTCCTCCAATGAGTCGGTGTCTCCACTCTCTACTGCAATCATATAATGTTTCAGGGCTCTATGTGGATCGATTGCTTTCTTCTCATTTAGGCCTAGATAGTACCTTGCTTCTACATCTCCTATCATGGATGCTAGCTCCAAATAATGCTTGGCCTTCTTCTTATCAACTTCTACTCCGTAATCTCCATATTCATATGCATCACCAATTTGCAAATAAGCCTTGGCATGACCAAGTTCTGCTGCCCGATGCAAAAGTTCTAATGCCTTTGTATGATCCTGTGGCAAACCGTATCTCCCTTTACCATAGCAAACTCCTAGATTGTACATTGCATGAGCATCTCCTACTTCCATTCGTTTCTTTAACCTTTCATTTTCTTCCTCAATTGACTTTGGTGATGGAGTTCTACAAAAAGCACACTTTTTCACAACTATATTTCCTTGGTTATCATAAACAGGTGCATAATTACATCCACAGCATATGACTTTTCCACAACATGACATGTATTTATACCCTGATCGAAGTGTAGGTATTCGAAGGAAGCAAATAGAACAATCTTCTGCTGGTGGAGGTTGTTTGAATAGTTCTTTATCATGTAACTCAGCGGCACGTTTTCTACACTCTTTCTTGTGTTGAGGCCGATGTGCAATTTGACATTCTCTACTGCAATATTTTACCAATTTACATGCTGTACATGATTTTAGCTTATTGATATCATCACCCTCTTTACCACAGTTTACACATGTTGATATATCTTCATTATCTTTATCGGTGGTGCTCATACACTGCAAATTGTTCACCTCACATACACCATCATCATTGGATAATAATTTTGATGCACCGTCTTTGCAACTATCAGAAGTACTCATTTTATTTGTTTTCAGAAACCCTACGAGCTACACCCAATATCATACCTTAGAAGATTTACCACGCCTACTATTAGCTTCGTCTTCCACCCTTAGGCATTTATATTTATGCTTTGGCTATCCTAGGAACTATTGTACTTACGACCACATTTTTACTACAAATTATAGTAGAGGGCATATTATCGCCCGGGGACTTTATGAGAGTATAATTATGTGTCGATTATTCAGTCAGCACACATCACACTATTGGAGGCAGCATTACTCGGGGTTGATCACTTGAATAATAATAGGAATATGTCATCATCACTCCCACCCACTTTACCAGCATTATCGGTAGTGTTAGGTCTGCCTTTCTATCGCCGCCGCCGTAACAGAGACATCGATACCAACAGTGACACAAAAACATCACCAACAGCCAATCAACATTATCAAGATGATATAACATCAGAAGTACTACCTACAACAACAGCAGTATTATCATTCGATCAACGCGTAACAAATAATGTTGCAAGGATATATGCACGTCGTGTTATCAATCGAGCACGGTTAGATCGGGAGCGTGATAACCTTGTAGGAAGTAGCCCGCCTCATTTTCAATCTTCCTCGTTGTCTGTGGATGTTGATAGGTGCTCTTTGCTGCAATCTAATGGCGATACCGCGGCAGCAGCTAGCTCATCATTGCAATCTGAACCAACACCAACAGAAAGTACTAGTAATTGGAAGGACGAGCTTCTCCGTGAAACATTACTATCAATAATTAGTTTGAAGGAAAAGGCTGACAAAGTGAAATCACTCACATCATGTGATGGCAACAATAATAACCTGTTGAATCTCTTGGATACTTCATCATCATTATCATCAATCTTACTTAACAACAATAACAATAAGATGATTGCCCAGTGTGAATCATCAACATTAGAATCAAAGCCAGCAGAATGGTCAGATGATATTGATTTAGTCCAAAAACGATTAGAATTTGGTAAGGAGATATCACCATTGTCTAATACTACACGATTACAACGTTGGGGTATGGCATGTAAACGTATCGTGACATTGGGGATGTTAGTTGCACCACTAAGTGTTTTGGTGCCTTGTAATTTACTTTTGGGTAAGGTTAGTGGTGGAGGTGGCAGTGGTATGAAGGATGAATCATCCAATTCTCAGCAACAAGAACAATCAGAATCAGCCCTACAAAGGTGTCATGCAAAGTTAACATCCAAAACATGGAATTATGCCCTATGGGCAATTGAATCAGCAGGACCAACGTACATTAAATTAGTCCAATGGGCAAGTACACGTAATGACTTATTCTCACCAGAATTTGTTGGACATTTTTCAAAGTTACAAGATGAAACACGTGGACATACATGGAAGGAGACAGAGAAGATATTACATCGTGCATATGGACCAAATTGGAAAAATGTATTAAGTTTTGATAAGATTATTGATGATGGTGATGATGATATGAATGATAGTGAGGAAGGTAAACGATTAAAGAGGAAGGGTGGTAAAGAGAATAGAGAACGACAGAAACGTTTATTGGCAAGAAATGAAACCAAGTCTAGCAGCAGTAGTAAATCATCATCATCATCGTCAGCTCCGACTATACCCATTGGTTCAGGATGTGTAGCACAAGTATACAAGGCACGTCTAACCAAACATCACGGCTTAAATCCACCAGGTACATCAGTAGCTGTCAAGGTACAACATCCCAACATACTCGAAAAGGTTTGTTTAGACTTTTACATCCTAAACAAACTTGCATCGGCACTTGAATATATACCCTATCTAAATTTGGATTATCTAAGTATGAAAGATTCTGTCGATCAATTTCGTGATATTATGTTACCTCAATTAGACTTGCGGGTTGAGGCACATAATTTACAACGGTTTCGAAGAGACTTTGAGGGTGAAACACAGATATCATTTCCTGAACCATTCCTTGGTTTGACGTCACGGGAGGTACTAGTTGAGAGGTTTGTGGAGGTAAGTTTACTGTGCATAAGCTGTGCTTTTAAAAGTGTGCATAAGATGTGTCTAAATCTTTTGTGCGTGTCGAATTATTCACATCTTCATCCTATATATCCACATTGAACAATCCAGGGTGAACCTATGCTAAACTATGTGTTGAAGGAGGATGAACTGCATTCAAAGAAAGACAGAGAAGAGTTGGCAACCATTGGGTTAGAAACTGTGATGAAGATGATATTTTTACATGACTTCGTTCATGCTGATTTACATCCAGGTAACATGATTGTAGACCGTAATAAGTCTGTACGTGGCAATCCACTTCGTATGCATATGATTGATTGTGGCCTTACTGTCGAGTTAGGTGAACGTGATCATATGAACTTAGTCAAGATTCTGGGGTCGTTAATCAAACGTGATGGATATGCCGCTGGAGAGTTGATGGTAGATACTGCCAAGAAGTGTCAGGCTACCGAACTGGATGTTGAGATGTTTTGCAAGGGTATTGAGAAGATTTGTATTGATGACGAAGAGAATAACTTCCTAGAAAGCGTCGGGGATTACATCACAGATATATGCTACCTTGCATGCAAGCATAAGGTTAAGCTGGAAGCTGCTTTTATCAACGCAGCACTGGCATGTGAAATTATGGAGGGATTAGCATCCTCGTTGTATCCTGATATGAAAGTACAGCGAATAGCTTTGCCAATGGTCCTTAAGGCGGAAATGATGCATGGCTTGAAGGGACTGCCAAATCCTCGCACTTGGAGCTTCTCTAAATAAAAATAGGCTTAAAAGAGTTGTAATTGGTGGCTAAATCAGTTTTACTGAAATTTGTGTGAGTTTTTACATTACACAAGTAGCCTATGTGTGTCCAGCCGTATTATATCCAGTCAACTAACAGCATCAAATGCAAGTTTGTAGTCTGCTATGTCAAAATTCAACTGTACACTACTCCCTTTTCATCCCATGACAAACCAACATCCTATATCTCTTTTAAGATTAAAGAGAATCACGTAATCCACTGCATCCATTCTCCTGAAGCTTAACCCAAGCAGCAGTATAATCCTTAAAGAATGCATCCTGATCCTTGGCATACAACTCAACATACTCCTTAAAAGGTGCTTCCAATAATGCCAAATCACTAATTAACATAATAGTACCTGAACTTCCATGTTTCTTCTGTGGACATCCCTGAGCAGTAGTTTCATCGGCATACTCCTTAGCCAACATTTCTTTAAAGTAGGAATTGTCAAACTTCAGATGGTTTTCGGTCCATTTGCCATCGAATCCGCTTCGGTCCGCGTGACATTTACCCACGGTGTGTGCACTGAAAATATAGATGGGATTTATTTATTTAGTGAGTATAACTTTACACTTTTTAACACATTTGCAACAAACACACATATAAACTCACCCTGATAGGGCAACAATATCCTTATCAGTAAATCCCTTGGGGTGGAAAATCTCTCTCAAATGATCAACTATTGAAAAAGATATATATGATATGAGTTATTGCAGTTAAATCGGCCCCAAAGTGGAATCTCAATTTTAACTTACCTCCCTTATCACCATCGGGCAATCTACCAACCTGACTTTCAACACTACCCTTTGAATCAGTAGCATCAACCCTACCATATTGTGTAGGGATGGCTGGTCCACCCATTGCCTCAATGGCAACATTGGCAGCCAATGTCCACAAGTCAGCATTGGAAATTACACCCTTGTCGACATACTTCTCGGTAACAGGCTTGAGGAAATCAATGGCAACTGTTGGTAATCCCGCATTAGCACCGAAGGTACCTTCTCCTCCATCGGTGAAACGCATTGCAGCATTGGGACAACCTGTTCATATATTTGGTATATTGGTTAGTACATACACCGACACATAAAAGATACACACCTGCATTATGACTTTTTTTTTAAATCATTACTTACCTCCAGTTAATTTACCAGTAGAATAAACACCAGCATCATGCCATGATAGACGGATGAAGATTGGTCCACAATTCTTCTCGGCTACGATGGCTTTAATATCGGCTTTAATATCGTCAATGCTCATGGTAGGTATTAGGTAGAGGTAGAGGTAGGGGGTAAAGAAAGAATGTAGTGAGCAAAGTTGGAGATGCGGTATCCTTATTTGTTTTCAGTAAACATTAAACAATGTCAGTAGCCCAAACATCAGTCAGTCCTATCACATTATAGACATCCTACATATCCTAGATATCGTACTTCTGCTATGTTGTAACCGTTTGTTACTAGTGGTTACCTCTATGAATATCCAAGTGGTCATGGCCCTGTGATATTTGAGTACAAAGCCATGTATCATGTATCGTAGGAGCTCTCTCTAGAGGCCGTAGGTATAATGCGGCTAATGCGATGCTTATTATGAGTAGTGTAAGCGGTAGTTTGAGATAGAAGGAGAAGGCTATATCTGTAGACTCATATAGATTTAGACTTACATGAGTCGCGCGTAGGTCCCGTAAAGGGGGGATGTTAGTTAAATACTCTGTACGGCTTATGCCCATTAGGAAAACAAATAGAGGTAGGCCAAGGCGGATCAACATACTACATAAATGATGATGGTATACCACCAATATACTCCTTAAACCCATTTTTTATGGGCTTTCCATTTCTGAACTCGCCATAGTAGTATGAATCGGTCTAGTTTTTAATTATACCATCCATTACATCGACCTATCTTATTTATAGTTCAGCCACAATATCACAAATTACAATATTGTACTGTACATACATTAGACATACTCTAGTACTTATACCTCCAGAGACAGTTTACCATTTTGCCATCTTCATAAAGGCCTTACTGCAACTAACAAGCATCGGTATAATGTTACCAAACTCAAGAAAAAAGTCATTTAATATGATGTGGGTGTTGTTGGTGTTTGTAATTGGGTTGATAATAGGTCGCGTGTCAACAACCATTCCATTCACTGGTGACTGGAAGAAAGCATCAACATCAATTAAAAATGTAACCGACCAAAGAAATGAATCATCTTCGGTGATGGCTTTAGTTTCCACTGATCATGATTTTACTAGAGGAGAAGAAGACAATAGTACATTGCAGCTACTCGATGATGAGAAAATACGCAAAGCTAAAGACAGGCCATATATGGGATCAATAAAAATATATCAAAATGGGTCTCTCGGTATTATAAAGGCACCAACTCCGAATACGGTATTTATTCATGGCGAAGGAGTATTAAGTAACTTGAAGGAGAGACTTGCAAGTGCAGTTAAAGAATATGGGAAATTCAAAAGAGACACCTATTTCGATTTTGACTCCGTTGATACTCCAGGGTTTTCGGTCTTTGAATCTAATAGATCACCTTTTATATGGTCAAAATGTACCTGTCAGTTCATGTCTAAATATGTGTGCTGCTTTAATGGATTGTCATTAATTGGTATTGCGACCAATCCCTGCTGCGTTTGTTCTTCCCCACTGCCAATTCACAACAATCAACGTCAATCTGTATTAAATGAAATGATTAATCAAACGGATCCTTACACATACAGTGAAAAAATTGACAGAGCTGTTTGGCATGGATCGGCCACTGGCCACTGGGAATATGCTGCTGTATATTCAAGAGAGTTCAATTTGAGCTTACCCTACTTGAACAGACAGCACCCACGAAAACGAATTGTTTCCTTCCATAGTAGTACAAAGAACAGTAACTTGTTGGATTCATCATTCAATAAAGAACCCTGGAACAATATATTGAAATACAAGTATATTATTTCTGTTTCAGGCAACTCTTATGCAGGGCTTTTGAAGCCAGCTTTACTCAGTAATTCTTGTGTGTTGAGGCAAGATTCGTTAGCTCAAGAATGGTACGAGAGCAAGTTGGAACAGTGGGTTCATTTTGTACCTGTCAAATATGACCTTAGTGATTTGTTTGAGAAGATACGCTGGGCAAAAGAACATGATAATGAGTGTGAACAGATCGCAAGAAGAGGGAGGGAGTTTGCGCTTCGGTATTTCTCAGAATCGGAAGTGAATTTGTATGTACACACAGTTGTCAACAAAGGAGGAGGAGTGTTCTCCAATCATAATTTAACTAGAGAAGAGGAAGATGCAGGCAACAGCACAATACAGCAACCCAAAGTAAAGAATGCAAAGATGGAACGCTCACCAATAGTTGGAACAAATTCAACACAAAATGATGTCCTGAAATGCTCCGCGTTATGCCTTAGATGCCGGGGCAATATGCCATCCGTACCGAGCGCAAGTGTAGTAAATGGAAACATCTTCCAAAAATCAAGTACATATTACTCGGGTAACTGGGGGAATGTCCTGTCTCCATACTGGGCTGCAAGAACCATTGCAGAGTTTGGAGGGTACGTCTACAAAGGACGAAAGTTTGGGCCGAACACTTGGATGGAATATCTCCCAACTTGGGCACCAGCAAGGCACCCCCAAAGGGAAAGGTTTGAGAATATATGCAAACACTGCCCTCATTATGAGTTCTTTCATAAAGGGCCATGTTCTGAAGGATGGGGATATATGGCAGATGCTATAGGAGAGGATACGAGAAATGCTATTTTGATGCATTCGAAGCGAGCAACACAAAGGGAAAATGATGAAATCTTTAACTTTTTCCAAACTACTGACTGGCTGATTTACAACCGGTGCTGTGTCTTTGGCCACGGCGCACATGCACCAGGCGTTCTGAGGACTTATGATAGCATCCCTTCTGAAGGGTCATTCCGAGTTTTCATCATGAAAGGCAGAAAAGAAGACAAATTTGATCTTTGTGGGGAAATCATAAACATGAGCTTGGAATACATCAAGAAAAGAAACCCTCATACCAACATTACAATTCTGGAGGCATCAACACCATATATAGACTTTTCAAGGCTGGTCTTTGCCCCGAATGTTCTTGTTGCAGCTGTGGGGTCTTCTTGGGTTATGTGGTCTGCTATTCTTGCAAATAACAACACTGTTGTTTCTCACATTCCTTCATTTGAAACAATAATGCCCTTACCTTTGGAGAGGGTCCAAATCCTTGCTGATATACCAGTCTTGACGGGGCCTCCCAACCTAGAGAAATATGGCATCGCAAATGGAACTTTCTCTAACACTACAGAAGACAGGAGAAAGGTTTTAGACTACTTTCGAAGTGCTTGACAAACTAAGTATGTTACTTTATATTACTGACCACTTGTAATACCTTGGTTTAGCACAGCTAGCTTCCATAGGTACGATAGAATGGATTGCATTTTGATATCTATGTGACACAGCCATACAGATGTAAATCAACACCAGTGCCTGCATAAGGCATATCGTACTTATCATACCCTGCTCCCGCGATTTCTTTCACCGACCATGGTTATCTCTCTATCTCTCTATTGAGAAATGAGCATGTCATTCAGTGATGATAAGAATTAGGTATGGTATCCTTTAGTTTATCGTTCATGTAGAGTGTGTAGATAGGGCATAATAAATAATGATGGTATCACCAACATACTCCTTAAACCCAATTTTTTCGGGCTTTCCTTTTCTGAACTCGCCATAGTAGTATGAATCGGTCTAGTCTTTTAGTTCACCATCCATTTCACATCGACCTATCTTAGTTCAGCCTATCTACAATAATCCCAAATTACAATATCTACTTACACCTTGTCGACCTTGCTCGTTATATTAGGTACATAAAACATTTAGGTATGTTACATCGACAACACAGCAACACAAAAGGACGATGGCATTCTAGATGTCTATATCTATTCATCATTGCTGTATTTCTTGTTCAGGTCCTTATATTTGCTTCAACGATATTCAACGACATACCGTGTGAAAACTCCTCGAGAAGTACCATACCTGATATCGAAGCGTTTATGTTAAATGAAACAGAACCACTGACAGCAGTATCTCATGATGATGTACAACATAAAAAAGAAGAAGTTAAAGATAAGCGAAGACGTATTGACCGTCCATACATGGACACTGTTGCTAATTCGATGCTTGCTTCTATAAAGGATATTGATAAAGTATACCCAGTATCTGATGCATGCTCAAAGTGGGGTGGCGTCAAGTATATGGATAATTTGATTGCATCTTCAAGACAACTGATAATTCCAAACTCAACAATGAATACTGATAGTGATAATAGTACTACCTCCACTTTTAACAGCAGCAGTAGTGTGGAATATCTATCGAATGATAAAATGCATTTATTTCATGCCCAAAATGTATCACTTACAATTGAGATGCGATCAAACTTTACAACTAAAGATCATGCACAACCAATTTTTACATTGGGAGTTGAAGGACGACTACTAAAAAGCTTACCAACAATCAATAAGGGTAAATCTGTCTTAGAGGGGATGAAATCAAAGTCATTTGACGTTCAAAGTGAATGTGAGGGACATTACATTCCTTATCCTGTCATACTCGTTGATAGTAATTTAGATTCTTGGAATTGGTGGTTCTTCCTACAGGCTATATTACATTATTATATTGCAATTGCAGCATTACAGCCTCATATTATGGGACATTATGAGCAGGAGGCTCCGCGTTTCCTCTTTGCCTCTCATGATAAAATGTATTCTAGATCCAACTTGGACTTATTCGATATGTTGTTTTCGGATGGGAGGGGGAAGGATTCAACACAGGTATGGACCGTAGAGGACTATGCTGATGATAAACAGTGGGATAGTAATAACAAACAACAATTATGCTTTAGGAGGTTGATATACGCACCAAGTTTTGGGGGTGGATCATTACTTGTTAACAAGAGTCACAAAAATGATTCATGCTTCAGTTCTATCATTTATAGTTATGCCGCGTATCTAAAAGCAGGATTGCATATACCAACATTGCCCAGACCTAAGAAGCCACGAGTGGTGTGGGTGGGAAGGGATCAGTCAAGTACAGCAAATTGGAACAGTTGGCAGAGGCAGCGTGTTATTGATAATCAATCTCAGTTGGTAGATTTCCTCACGAAAAAGTGTTTAGAGTTGGGAATAGAGTTGGTAGTTGCAGACTTTTACGGCCAAAAGAAGGATGACACGCCCATTCAAGAACAAGCCCTCTTCATATCTAGAGCAAACATTATGATTGGAATACATGGTGCCGGCCTTAACATGTTCCATTTTATGCCCTTTAACTCGGTTGTAATTGAGATACACAAGGGCACAACTGCAAACAAGAACTCGAAGAATTTTGTAACTAACATTAAGGAGGGGCACTATTTAACGACCTCCGTTAGTACAGGTGTCAAAACATTAGATCAAAACGCAATATGGAAGCTGCTAAACCAAGGTATTGACAAATGGATTTCACTTGTAATAACAGAAAGTGACGAGAACTAAAATCAGTAATATTATAGCACCACTATCGCCTGCTTACTTGATTCATATCATTCAGCATCCTCCTCCGGTATCCTTTCAATGACATGATAGTACCGCCAGTTTGTTTTTCGTAATTGGCTGGGAGTCTTTGTTAACTGGGATCTTTTAAATAAAAGCAGTACCTATGTAAGTGGTTGAGTTGGAGTACTACGCGGCATGTATCATGGTGAAATTATATTCTAAAGCCCCCAAACGGCGACATGCCTCACGAAATATGATGATATTCATCGCTATTGCAATAATTTTATGTATATTACTCAACATCAACATTAAATTATTTTCCAACATGAATAATGACAACATGGTCGAAAAGGTACAAAATAATACTACTGCCAACAACAACAAACCAACAGCAAAGAGAATTCACCTTAGAGATATATCTACTTACACTGGAATGAACTATACCAACGCTTTGCCAAAAGGAACTGCTCAGGCCAATTGCCGGCCTTTTAAATGTAATAAAGATGAGTCTTCTTGTGACAACACTCTTCCGACAAATTATACAGGGCGCGATCCACCGTGTTGTACACACATATTACGAGATTTGGTATATATTTTTGATGAGACAATGTCAACTTTAGGATTAGATTATGTCGTTAGCTTTGGCACATTGTTAGGACTTGAAAGATCAGACAAGATAATACCATGGACTGAGGATGACGATTTTATCATCAAGGATGACAAAACTGCACATGCTATGGTAGACCTGTGGAAAACAACTGCTGCGTCTAAAACAGGAGGACTGGCGCTTATGTTTCAAGGTATATTAAGAATTTGTATTACACCTCAATTTGCAGAAGGGAAAATCCAGAAATGGCTAGACAAAGCACGCAAGAATTGCCGTGGATGGCTATACAGCTGTGAAGTCCCATATATAGATTTTTATATTGGAAAGAACATTTCAGATGATAAGTACGGTGAGGTGTACAGAGAAATAGGAAATTGTAAACATTTTTACAAAGATATATTCCCTTCACAAAGGAGAGCAGTGTATAATGAGACTTTCTCTGTCAACTTCCCAGCTAACCCCGAGCAACTGCTACGGACTTATTATGGTGCAAATTGGAGTATACCTCCGGAAAAGAAGGATGCTCATGGACTGGGGTGGAAAATTGGTACATGTCCATTTGAACCTGATTTTTAACATTGGTTCCTCATTCCTCGACTATCTGTTCATGTAACTATGAGTATTACTACTATGAACCATGATGAACAAGGGTCCATCGATAGATGTAGGAGTACAGTATCATAATAGAATACTTATAACTTATAATTATTATGTTGTCTAGGTATGGTTACTTCTACTCAATATCCAAGTGGATATAGCCCTTATTTATAGGAGTCCAAGTGTCATCTGTGAGATCATATCAGCGAAAAGATATGCTTCAAGAAAGCTCGGATAGAGACAGAAGCAGATGTAATCCATCTATTAATGAACAATATGGTCATATCTTGGCGCTCTACAACTTATGTAGACTGTGATAATCTTGATTGATGAATGATTGTTCCTCCCTGCCTCAATTCTTCTTCATTACCGTCCTCGTCTTTCTTGAATACAAATGGATAAAGATCATACAAGATCTCACAATTACGTTCACGTCTTGGTATCTTTATCCAGCCATCTTTCGTTTTATTACCAAGTCCTAATGCTTTTTCATTCGCCCATCGTCTATGTGGACCACAGGTTGTATTCCAATGTTCAGATGAGTATTGAAATGTTTCCAATTCTTTTGATGTATTTGGTATGGGAACATAATGTGTACCAAAGATTTCATAAATTGGTGGAAAGAAATCACTTTTTTTGAAGATAGGCGGAGTCTTTAGATGAAATGTCTTGTACCATTTAGAACACCCTGGGATTTTTCGTCCAATACATTGGATTTGATCAGCATTATTGTTGTTGTTTGGACCTATATAGTCAAACAACCAAAAGTCAATGTAGAATAAAGATGCATGCAGCAAGTTATAACCAAATTCTTTGTCTCCAATAACACCGTCATTCCAATTAGTATTGTTCGATACAGTGTCATTAATAATACTCTTGACTAACACTTCATCTGTCGAGAATACTTGCAAATCAACATCCTTCTCACCAAAGGGTATTATCCCGTGATGTCTACGTGCACCAAGATGCGACCCAAAACCTACAAAGATTGGTATATCATGACGTGTAAATGATGCAATGAGTGTGTATACTAATTCATAGACTGTTGCATAATCGTCTATCGTTGCATTGGATGATTGTGTACACTTCTGTGGTGAGCTCTTCGAGCAAAATAGACTTGATGGTTTCTTTTGTTGGAGGGTTGTATATATCTATTGTACGATTATGTTCCAGAGAATCTGTTTCATTAAATTCTACTGTATTAGACAATAATGTATCATTATTCGTAGCCGACTGATCAGCCTCTCTAATACTTTGCAAAGTTTTGTAATCATAGTTAGACATTCGCCATAATATAGATATAATCAAGGTTCCTGTAATAAGAAGGAGGGTGATTTTCATAACACCACGCATACTTATCACTATCTCTTGCGGATATCGTAATAGAGGTGCTCGTGTTTATTTGCGAGCGACGGTGGGCAAAATTTGCAAGTGCAATAGCAACTATTCTTCGGTTTGTTGTGAAGATGTAAAATTTTGAACAACTACGATAGACTACCACGCACGGGTACATCGGTGTACGTAATATATGAACTATTACTATCAACTCTGGAGGAAACTAAAGTATAATATTATTATATTGTTTTGGTGTTGTACATGGTGGTAGTTACGATGCAGAATGGGCCTTGTGTACATGAAGGAGGGTGAAGGTGATATTGTGTTGTTTCTTTTGCATAAACCTATGATAGACTCCGGTTGTATAGTCAAATAGAAAAGGATCTGCTGCGCGGTATATATTCTAAATTCTAGAAGATGTGTTGTATCTCTCTATCTCTATCTCATTGCTAACAAACACATAAATACAAACTCAAAACACAATTGAATCTGTGACCAGTCACGTGATACTTAAATCATGTGATCAATATGTGAACTTGAAGACAAATCCATCTGGATCTTTCGCCGGCGTGGTTTTTTGCAATCTTCACCCTCAATCTATCTGCCGCAAAAACTGTCCACAGAATTCTATGGACAGTTAAAAGGATACCGTACTATTTTGTTAGCGGCCACTAACAAAATTTCAGCTCTGTGGACAAAATTACTATGTAATAGCCCTCTATGG
>Ga0214481_100300_pt1 | contig 26518 bp, 14 predicted proteins | sample M1_20Mar14CPVII9_4_FD_165057 | JGI IMG/M metagenome (GOLD analysis project Ga0214481, IMG submission 165057) | Marine eukaryotic communities from Monterey Bay, California, United States - M1_20Mar14CPVII9sort6BwellG10 | ecosystem: Environmental > Aquatic > Marine > Unclassified | place: USA...
TTGGGTTATTAGCATTATTAATCGTACTTGCTTCTCCAATTCCCAAACCCATCAAAATATCAGCCCCACCGTCCCCGCGTATAAGGCTACTAAGTGGCGCAGTTAGGCAAGCACGTGCCTCCTCAACAGCATCAATTGTTGCACGTGGTCTTCCCAATGAAGCTTGCTTTCGTGCCCTCTCTAATAGGACTGCTACTCGGCGACAGGCACTGACCACCGATGTCAGTGTTCGAGCCCGTGCATCAGAATGACGGAACCGTTCAAGACGGATAGATGATGCTAACATGCTATGTCCCGTATTATTTTGTAATTCTAGATTTGCCTTTGTGTTTGTATTATAAGATGAAGAAAACGGTATTAGTAAGAACTTGAACAAGCAAAATTAATATAATAATTCCAAACATTCTATTGCAAAGAATACACGGCCAGGGAATACCCAACAAATTATTATACCTACGCAAACCATCTTTATAATAAAGATCTCACCTCATTTAAACTACTCTTAACCTCCTCACACGGTCCACATAATGCAGCAACAACTTTACCAACACTTTCTAAAAAATCTTCTGAATGATCATGACATATCTTACTAATTACATTTTGTGCATCTTTACCCTGCTTGAGCAGTTCTGTATGTAACTCTCGATCTAATCCACGTTCAATTGATGATGCAACGGTAGATGCTAATAATAATGTTGAATGTTGCTGTGAACGTAACTTTGCTTCTAATTTGATTGTTTCTAATGCATGCAAATTAGAATACTCATCATCTTTTCTATCCTTGTCAGCGGCGGCTATTGTTGTTTCTTCTAATAGAAAATCCGGTGGACGTGTAGCATCAACAACTAATCTTGATACAGCTTCTTGACGTCGTCTTTCGGCTCTTCTGTCTGCTTTTTGTTTCGTGGTATTATTGCTGCTGTTGGCTGTTGGTTGTAATGTGATACCGTCATCGAATGGGTTGGGAGCAGTAGATGACATAATATCGTATTAACCTCTATGTTTCAATTGAATTAATTATGTAATGATGTTGGTTGAATATGGAAGTAGCAATAGTAAAGGGGTATTACAATCTCTGGCTCTCTCTCTTATTATTAATGGTCGGTGGATCTCGGAGGGGATACCGTTTTGCCGTAGTAACTTATGTTAGCACAAGTTCACAATGCATATGTAGATAATACGACTCTTTGCCACTTTGTACTGGCTGATGAAAGAGTCCAATTGGAGTAAGTAGACTCCCTATTAAATGATCGAAAGTAGCGATATCTTTCCATGATAGTTTCTTCAATTGAGGTATCTTACCTCGAATGCCAATGAAAGCAGTGGCAAGTTTAGAAGTGCACCCATTTTCCTTTTCGTATGTTGGTTGTTGTTTATTGTAGCAATTAATGAAGGAAAGCTCAAGTCTGTGAGTCTGTACTATCATCCTCTTCAATCTCATTGCAATTTTAGCAAGCAAGCGTGCTTTGAATTTTTTGCCCAATAATAAACGTGGCAAATATTTAGTTTAGGTGAGTGAGTTACTAATCGACGCCGTGCGTTAAGTGCAGGCATGAGTGATAATTGCAATTATTATAGTCGGCAGCTGCGACTCTATGCTGCGGAGAGAGGATTTCTTCGATTGTCATGCAGACCGATTGTTGTGATAAGCATCAGGAAAGCCGTCGATGAATCATCATGGTTACATGATTTTTGTGTGCACACTATACCACGGATAGACATATACTGGCCTTCGCGCGATCTCTATAACACATTGTTCTTCGGCCGTGATGTTGCAACCAATATATGGTTCTATTCATATCATATTAATTGTCAACGGCTAGATCCCCATTAACACATGTTAGGTTGGTGGAGGGAAGTGGTGTATTTATTATTTTTATAAATGTTTGGGAAATGAAGCGGATATACTCACCACTATACATACGTTTGCATCATACCATGAACCTTGTTTGTTTACTATTCTTCATCCACCTACATCCACCACCATAAAAACTAACACGGTGCCTCCTCTTCTTCTCTCTTCTATTACCCCATCCACTGCAACAAAATCACACCGGTATCCTTTTTTACAATCAACTTACAACACAAAAACAACTATATACAAACCTCACGCCAGTAAGACGGAGTGGCAAAAATCATCAACACCATTTCTTACACTAGCCAAACACTGATCCGACGATTTTGCTTGGATCATTCAGTTAGTTGAGGCCGTATTTCATTGTATCAATCCTTTTTGTTGTGGTAAATTTAATACCACCTACTACTACTGCACTTCCAACCAACAAAAACAAAAGGCACCGAAAAAGTACAAATCAATTATTTAATAGCAGACCGCAATAGACTAATCAGTACCCCTAAAAATTAGAATATGCAAACTCAAGTTATGAGTCAACATCAATACTCGCAACAGCGAGGAACGACTAGCGGACAATTTGGTACAACTCCAGCTCATTATCATCAACATCAGCAGCAGGCTCCACAACCTCAAGCCCCGTATGGAGGCACCGATCAGCAGCATCAGCGTGGAGGATATGGCGGCGATAATAGATCACATCGATCTGGACGTGATGACGACGGAGGGGGTGAAAATCGTCGAAGACGCTCACGTTCTAATCATCGCAGTTCTAACACTAGACGTGGTGGTGGCAGTAATAATAATAATAATGATCAATATCCAGATCAATCCAATCAATTCCACTACCCCGGAGGAGCCGTTGCTAATAATGTCACGCCACCATCTCAAGATGCTGCATCCTCCTCCAACCTTGGTCAACAATCATCAACGTTAGATGCCACACAACGTCGTCCTGCATACTTACTACATCGTGATTTAGTCATTGGGAAGGGATCATATGGACAAGTATGTATCGCCTCCCGCGGCGAAGCGGAAGGACACCATTCCAACAAATCAGGGAAACGTAAAAAGTTTGCATGTAAATGTGTAATGTTACGTAATGATCCTAAATATATTGCAAAGTTACAAGAGGAGGTGAATGTACTGAGGGAATTACGTGGACATGATAATGTTATTAGGTTGTTTGATGTATTCTGTGTTGATAATGAATTGTTCATCATAACAGAATTAGGTAGGGGCGGCGATTTGTTCCATTTGTTAACTACACATCCTAAACATGGTGTTACTGAGGCATATGCTGGTGAGTTTTTGTTTCATATCATGTATACAATATGCTGTATTTCATCGAATGGATTCACACTAACTCTATATATCCTCACTTCCCCCCCTGTTTGAAATCAACTTACTACAGCCAAGACTGTTGCAGAAATGCTCTCGGCAGTATCATTCCTCCACTCCCGACACATTTGCCATCGTGATCTCAAGTTAGAGAATTGGGTCCTCGAATCTGGCAAGGATGTTTGGTCCCCCCTCAAGTTAATTGACTTTGGATTGTCCACTCACTATACGCCTGGCCATCGGTTAAGCCGTGTCGTTGGATCATCATACTATGTGGCACCCGAGGTCCTTAAGAAGAGTTACACCGAGGCATGTGACTTATGGAGTTTAGGCGTGATTGTTTACATGCTCCTATCGGGTGCGCCACCATTCTATGGACGGAACGATGAAGCTATTAAGGCGTCAATTGTTCAGGGCGAATATCAATTCCCCAATGAACTCTTCCGTGATGTGACCGATGATGCTATGGCATTCGTGAGCTGTCTGCTCTCATACAGTATTGAGTATCGGTACACTGCTGAACAGGCATTGACACATCCGTGGCTTAAGGGTAATTGCGATCCTGATCAGTTACATCGTTGTAAGGATGGTGCACAGGGTGTTGGGGCAATTAGTGATGGATATAGTGCGGACATTAACGCTATGCAAATGTGAGAAAAGCGGAGAGATGTGAAGACGTAAGGCGGAGAGTAAAAGCTAAGGTTCCATTGTCGAAAGTAGATTTCGGTATGTGGACCTGGACTACAGAGACGAGGGTGCTTTTAACGCTGGTGTGTTCTTTCTAGAACGTGACGATTTGATGTTATTTATCAATACTTGGCTATTTTAATTTTCTAGGAGTTCATCTAATCTCTACCTACATAGGACGAGTGTTTACCATAGCCTACATCAGTGATGATACACAAGTACAATCACCACACCACAAGCAAAGAGACAGATCTAGGACGATCATATCGAGAGTACGTTGGTATAATACCATATCTCTAGCACTTGTAGTTATGTAGTATCGGAGCAAAGAAGCAGCATTGTTCTAGTAGTTTCGAGGGGATTTGTGAATTATAAAGGATACCGGTCGTTTTCAGTCGTTTTTCTAGAATTTTACCCTTCGCTCGGCACTCTCACTGAAATCACGACTTTTTTCAACTTTTGCTTTTACACGTGGAGCATAGGGTTGAGTATGATCTAAAGGAACGGGTGGGGGAAGTGCTGTCCAAATTTTATTCAGTATATCATTATTGTTCTGGGGTATATGTTTAAAGTTCTGGTGGTGGTATGCATTGGAATGGAAGTAGATGGTATTTGATATTTGTGTTGAAACTTTGGGTGTAGATGTCTTTCAGTATACTGACTGGTTGATGCTGAAACTATCGTCCAAATACAGAGGTTATATTGGTGAGTGAACAGAGTATGTTTTATAGGTGTGGGTGGGTGGGGATCAAAAATTAATCTTTCTTTGTATATCTGAAGAGCTCGGACTATTGATGGATTGGGTGATATACTTCGTGTATCACTGTGTTGACTTGCTTGATCATTGGAAAATGAGCTCATGACTCTTCTCCTCTTCCCTCTTGGTTCCCACTAGAATGACGACACCTTTCGAGGGGAGAGATTCTTTATTCGAGGTTTCCAATCAGTCCCACCTATGCAGGAGGTCTGAGTCTGAGGCAAGCAAGTCTTTACAAGCCTCCACGCGTTGCATATCACCCAACCACCTTTACGCTCGGAACAACCACGACGCAAGCGACGCCTAAATTCCGGGGCTCCGTTGGGTGTTGGGAAACCTTGGCCGCTGCACCTTTGGGCAGCATTACTGATATGATACGACAATTAGTTATTTGTTAGTGAGTCCTAGGTGGCCTTTAACTGGGATAATTTACCAGTTATATGCCCCTGATCTAGGCATCCAATCATGGACATGTATCAATCGAAGTGGACGGTCATGGCAGGCATTTTACCTGTCCATATCCATCATCAATCGGATACACATCACAAAACCGGGCCATAAATAGTATTTTGGATGTGTAAGAGTGAATTGCAAGTGAAGTGATATGCTGAGCGTGCCATTGGTGAGTGGATATGTGCAGTTGAGGTTAGCAAGTCCAGCCATAAAAGTATGTTAAATCTGGTTGAGGAACTTGGTCAGATGAACAGTGCCGAGTGAGAATGTACATGTGGGCTGTGGATCTGTATTGTTGAGCAGGTATGTTGTTGTCATTTTGGCTAGCCTTTGATAATGTATACTTGTGTATAGGTGGGCGTAGGGGTGGTTTTGACACCACTGATCTATGGTTTTGTATTTGGGATATTTGGATTTATGTTTGCTCGCAGTTCGGGTGGTATTTGGGCTATTGCCATGGCAATTTTGGAATTTACTCGGTTGTTCGAGTGTATCCTCAATGAGGTAAGTTACTAACTGTTAGTTGTGTCAAGTGAAATGCATGTTATGGTGTGCGTGTTGTGATTTGACCGATTTGGGTGAAGTGCCCTTGATATTGCCCTTTTGTTGGAATCAGCGAACATCTGACGAATGTCTTGTTCCACGCTCTTTCTGATATTGTAATTCAAGTATTGGGAGGCTAAGCCACCTAGGTCTTTGATAGGTTAATTGGATTAGAATTGGGATTTCGTTTATACCCGTTGGGACTTGGGTGAGTTTAGTGTCTTGCTAATGGTCTTTGCTATTTGGGCGAGTGTTTCGATCAAATTGGCAACGTAATGTCATGTTTAAGCGTGTAAATCTGGTGATGTGGTAGACTGAGATATGTGTAATCCCAAAAATTGGATTTGGCTTTAGTGTCGCTGGAGTAAATGTGTGAAACTTGGTGAGTGTTCTCTTTGTTTGATTGTTACTTTTGAAATGTTTCATCTTTGTTGTTTATTGTATGGCGAAGGTATGTTGGGAGTTGCGGTTGCATAGTACCATGCTAGTGTCTGGTTCCTTAGAAGTTGATGAACGAGAGGGGTAAGGTTGGCGGTTTGATTACGCTCAGGGCGAGTTGTAAGGTAGGTGTGCTTATATTGGTTTGGTAGTGAGAAGTTTGTCATGTTTGCTACATTAATCTATGAGCGTGATGTGATTTCTCACTGGAATATGATTGTTGCTTCTTGTTCAATAAATGAATGTGGGCATGGCGAAGTCTCTGGTTTCCTTTGAGTTGTCATTGGTCATAGGCACAACTGCCAGTTTGAGTAGGACGATTTGATTTGGCACAGCTCGAGTGAGTTGGTGGTTTAATATGGTAGGCTGGACTCGTGTGAGGTGAGCTGATAATGATAAGTGCTGACTTTGTATAGTGCTTTCAGTGTTGAATTGTTGTGAGGTTGGCTTGGAAAGTGTGCAACTTTGTACGAGCTGATTTGTGGTCAACTCTCTGTGTGTGATTTGATCTAGGAATAACACAACTCGTGTGGTTGATTAGATAAGTGTGCTGTATGACTAAAATGTTTGATTGATCGTGTGATAGGCAAAACTTGTGAGTGTGGTTGATTTGAATTTGATGGATGCAACTCGAGTGCGTTGTTTGGTAGGCGTGGTGTTGTTCTTGATTTGGTGATTACTCAACTTGTGTCGTTGATTTGGTTAGTATTGTTTGGTAAGTGATCAACTCGTGTGTTTCAATTTGATTGGATGAAATAATCTGTTTTCAGACTCTTCCTTTCTTGTGATTGTGATTTGCTGTGCTTGGGCATAGTTTAGGTGACTTTGTCATCTGTAGGTTGGCACGCGGGTATCAGTTGAGTATGATCACAAAATCATGCTCATGTGGTTGAAGTGTCAGGTCAACTCGTTGGCTGAAGTGACAAGATAGCTGGTGTGGGTTGTTTGATGAGCACAGTTTGTGAATGGATTCACTGTTGGTTTTTGTTATGTGGCAGTAATGTGATTAGTTTTAGGAATATCCAGTGTGTGAAAATGGGGTACAATTCTCATTTCTCATATGACGAGTGGGTAGATTGGCTAGATAAGGTGCAGTGGTCTGTGAGCTCACAGACTGAGCGTCGGTCACTGTAAGTTGGTCAAAAGGCACAACTTGTGTGGTTGATTTAAAGGCACAACTCTATGATCAGATCAAATAGGTTACACTTGTAAAAATCAAAAACATTCCACGTGTTCGAACTGTGCCACATCGTAAAATTAGTAAGTATCGTATCGTATGGAATTGATAGAACTAGCTTTTTATGTGCAGACACAGCGAGCGTACTGCAAATCAGCTTATGTACAGCTAATGTATCCAAATTTGACATCTTAGTTTTAGTTTTAGTTTTAGCTTTATTTTTTGTATTAGGAGTGGGATCGGAGGGTCCGATTATAAGGTTCTCCCACAATTGTGTCCTCTCCTCACTCCGCCGCATTCGTTTACTACACAGGCCGTGGCCACGACCGCCGCAAGGCGGTGTGAGGTCGGTGTAGAACTACCGCATATCATCAGTGCCTTCCTTTGCAAGACAATCACACATCCGAGTTTCATAGAGTCATCTGTCGTGTCTGCATGCAAGGAATAGGAAAGGCAAGAACTAGATACTGACAATAACTTAGGCATACTCAATTCGGCACCTTCATGCTCTCCTTTGAAAAGCACTTCCTACGAACAATCAATCCAGAGACAGGCTGGTGCGCTCGACTCACAAGGAGGTGCTGCAGCTCAAACACCTATCTCCCACTCAATTCCCATCTTCAATGATCCATCGAGCTGACAACTTAGCGTCGACATGTGAGGTTCATCCTCGGTAGTATCCGTACATGACAGCATACACATATCGACAGCCGACTCAAGTTTCACAATGAAGATAGTCACCAAGTGTTTTCAATCATATTCATCAAACGGTTCAGGCATGAGAAGTTCTGTGAGGTGACTTCAAGGCCTATCGGCAGCAGTTTTCACAGACTATTGGCTTGTGATTTTTGATCTTACGCGAGAAATCCAATGCCTTCCAATAGACAGACAACCACCAAACGGCCTCCAATAAAACGCTCTAACGCTCATTGCTTGTGAGAAAGTTGCCACCCACTAGAGCCGCAATCCAACTACCACCGTCGCCGCAGATCATCGATGCCCTATAATATTATTGCAATAGTATTGGTGGTTTATTTTGCCGCCGTTACGTGTATGTGCTAACAATAGTGAATATTATATTACAAAAGATTCATTACAATTACAACCACACAATAATAATAAGCCTTTATTGCACATTACGTGTATGACGACTCACTCTCCACCAATTGCATATCTCGGTGATTAGACGGAATAGGCAATTTAGATGTTATTAATGATGCACAGCCGGGTGCTGCATATAAATCTATCTCAGGCAATCAGTTCAATATGTCTCGATAATAGTAAGTAGAGCGTGGGGATGAAAGAGTTATGATTAGTATCTATTGCAATAGAAAACACCTCATTCAACAATCAACCGTATCAAATCATACTACATCTTGATGATTAGACGTTAGATATGGATTAGCTTTACTATCGGATGCTAATGATATATAAATTGAGGCAACAGGGAAGACTATTGCGGTACTTAATAGAAATAATGATATGCTCTAGGCTCTAAGCTCTATTGATCTCAATAGAAGGCACTACAATCAACAATCAACTGTATAAATTTGATAACGATATATGAAAAATTAAAAAGACATTGCAATGATATCATGGCATGACATCATGATGCATGACAACATCACGACAACTCGATGATGATATCACATACCCGATATCATGGCATGACATCACATACCCGATATCATGGCATGACATCACATACCCGATATCTTGGCAATATCATGGCAATATCATAACGATATCATGGTGCTACTATGATCCTACAAGAGAAGACACTAAAATAGGATACCAAAAGATACCGGATACCATGCACCAAAGAGAGAGACAGATAGTTGAACCAAAGGGTGGATCCAAAATGAGTTTCCAAGTGAAAACTGATGTATCCCTTCACAGTGAGTTCCGTCACTAGATGCAACGGGAGAGAGTTCTCAAGTCTCCCAACTTCTCGCCGGGGCAGGGAATGTGATCTTCGGTCTGCATAATGCTCCCTTGACATCACTCTACCACTTCATCAATGTCCATACTCGCCCCCAGATTATGGGTTATGACTTTCACTCGACTAGCCTCTTTTAATGCGTTTTGCCGACTCAGAGTATGGTGGCAGTGCGGTTAGGCCTCACAAGGAGGAGCAGCTCAGAGCCATACTCATAGTGTCTCAACGCCATCGTTTTATATATTTGATATAGAATTATTAATATACTAAAGCTTGAAACTTGAAACCTCAACTAATCTTCCACTCTCGATGTGTGTTGTATAGGATACAGTCAGTCTTACATAGAATCCACGGCTGCCATTGACTATCGTGCCACCTTTGCTGCCTTTGGCTTAACGTGGTCCACAGTTGTCATGGTAGGGTATACATTTCCTTTCCGAATGGATGATGGAGCCCATATATTTGTTGCCAGCCCCGCTGGTTCAGCCGAGTCGGGCCCAACTTGTACCATCATCCATACAAATGGTAGTCTCAAAGAGAGGAGAGACAAACTTCTAAGCTTGACTGACACACACGCTCTACATGTCTTGATCTTGCTTGGACTTGAACAACTTGTTATCTGTTTAATGATTGTTAAGGTGACTCGTAAATGAAATGAATGGTTAGTAGCAACTGTGGAGCAATGACAAAAGAGTGCACATCTTGTATTCATTTCTTGGTTTTGTTTACAAACACACCACCAATCAATTAGTTACGCAAAGTCAAGCACACGTAGAAAATCAAGAATTGTCATTTCTTAGTCAATTTAGCTCTAATCAAAACAGGAGAAGATGCTGCGATGATCGCACGATTATTTTAGAGCATTGTGAACTATATTTACCATTGTTTATCGTCTCCATTGTCATTTAATTATTCGTTATCGATTTTGCTCTATTTCGTCGTCATCAAAAAAAAAGTTTTTTTTTAGATCCAAATTTGACATCAGTGTTCTCATTTTCTGGGATTGCTATCCCGATGTGCAAGACAAAAATGCGCACATGCAATCCAGACAATTAATGTTTGTGAAGAGACTCCAGCTACGCTCGCTGTGTCTGATTGTCTACTTACTATGGGCTGGTGCACCATCAACTCAAACTAAATACCTACGTCATTTTTTTATTGCAATGAAGTAATCTTTACTCAATCGACTGCCGCCGCCGCCGTCGTCGACGCAAAACACACTTACCACCCAATACGCCAGCCCAATATTGTTCTACACGATCTCAGAGGTTGTTTCAGTGTCACGAACTTATGTCTAGTTGCTGAGATATTCATATTTTAATTTTTATTTAGTGGTGGTATCATCCGATTTGTATGACATCCTTTGCAACGCATAAAAGAAGTATCAGCCCCTCCAAATCTACACATCCACGTTATATCTTTATTCTACATTTATACGCCATCTATTACACCATCCATTGAAGTTTGTAGTGCTATTAACGGCATTAATCGTCAGTATGGCGTCGACGGCATGGGACAACCATCTCCCGCTGCGTAAGGCTGTTGCTCTGTTGTTATTGGATACAAAAGTTAGTCAAAATACAACCACATCATTCAAGCAATTAGTTCCTCCACTTCGTATTGTGTCAGGTATTACTGATGAGGATGATGTATATGTATCAGTTAGTCATAGTTTATTAGTTAGTGCATTTAATCGAGGGAAGGACGATAGAGAATGTATTGTAACGTTTGAAGAGTTGGGTATTACCTCAGAAGAGATTAGAACAATCAACAAGGATGATAGGAATAGTCCAAAGGAACACCTCTTATTGGTACGTGTTCGATTGGGAACAAGGCGGAATACATCAACAAAGGACGACTATCATTATGAGGTGTGTCATCTCATTAATAGTGATGAGGGAAAGAGAGAGGTGCACGAGTATCAGCCAGTTCAATACAAAGGGAAAGAGAATTATAAGGCGTTATTTGTTCCACCGCTCGGGGCTCATACATCAAGAATGAAAGCCCATCCATTAACTCCCCATATAATGGAAGCAATAATATTACAAAACAGATGCAAGAAGATCTACAAACATATTTAAGTGAAACGATCAACAGCAATCAACAGCAACATCATCTAATGTCATCACTCCAAAGGCAGTAGGTAAGAAGCAGAAGAGGGGATCGAATCAGAACCGTAGTACTGGTGGTCAATTCGGTAAGAAGAAGGGAGAAGAGAAAGGACCAAATGATACAACAACTAAAAGCCCCATGAAGAAGAAAGGAAAGAAAGGAAGGCCGGGCTCGGCGTCTAACAATAACTCCCCTCCTTCAGTTTTCACCATTGAAAACTCCGAAGGGGTAGGCCGGGGATAACATTAATGTGAAACGAAAAATGTATAGTATTCGGACTCCCAATTATGAAGAAGTCAAAAGCACAACAAAATATTATGAAGAAGTCAGATCATTTCCTTATCTTCATATACTAATCATGTTGTGTATTGCAAGTATAACAGTATATTCTACTTTAGATTGCATTCGTCTTTTAGTCACATCACCGCCACTGCCATTATTGTGCTGCAATTTTTGCTATATGCAATAAAATAACAAACAACGCCTATACCGTACCATTGCAATAACCATTGCAATATTATTATCGATCCGGCATCGTTCACCACCGCTAATAATTTAACCGTATATTCGTTTCATACACATAACATGGACCATGAACATACTGTTTTGACAAACAGCTTCAGTCCTGACCAGCGGGTTGTATGGGATGATGTGTCAAAGAGCAACACGTATTCAGTTTCCCTGCTAAAGTATCTACCTCGTGAAGCGAAAGATAAGTACAAGAAACGTCTTAGTTATACTCCCCTTTGTTGTGGATTGAGGCTCCAACAACTACACGAATGCGTGTGTGCTGATGGTGTGTATGATTATGCCCATTTTGCTGACACCGATGTGCAGATGACCTGGGAAATCTTTCGGTATTACAAACAGTATGCCACCGTCGAAGAACTCACGTGGACAAATCCGTCTGTAGAGGAACAAATGGCCAATGATACCAAAGAGCCTGCACATGCTTCTAAGAAAGCTCGTATACAGCAAACAGTACTATAGACTTAAATTCGTTCTTTACTCAAATTAACAGGACTAAGGGTATAGTGAACCGGTATCTTTTTTCGGCTCAGGATACCACTAACAAAATTGCTATTTTACTAAGTAAATCATGGCGACCACAGCCTAGTAGGCTTAAGAGGAGGAAGCGACGGCAATATGGCAGATATGAATGGTGGACCGCCGCAGCGTCCTCGAGTAGGTGTCTATGAACAATATTGTAGTGTATGACTAGTGTAGAATATAACTGTAGCACCTATAATTAGCCTAGAAGTACTAACCCACATAGACCGTCGTCGTCGACGACAACCCGCCACATATGTCGACGTAAATCGAAGACCATAGACATAGACCATCCCGATGGTCCTGGAAATCACACTAGACCTTGTTCAATATAAGAAGCGGCGGTTACATTAATAGGTTGCTATACATATGGCTATGAGTTGTGTTCCTATCGTAGTTAGCATGTGATGTTTCCGACGATGCAATAAACATCAATACGACAACTGCTCTAAACAAATAATTTAACCAAGAGACGGATTGGTAACTGGTTGCATATCCTTCGACTCATTCATTGTCCGTATCTTTCTCTTCTATCTTCACATCCAAATTATTACTCTTTACTTTTTCTTCTGGTTGCTCCTCATCATCTGTTTCATAATCATAGGGACCATAACTCTTCTTCTTAATCTTAACATCAGAACAAGACTAAGAACAAGTTCTTATTTCGAATCTCTAATGCTACTACAACCCAACCCTAACTTCTCCCAGTATACTCCAAATCCATAATTGCAACCTTTTAGCATTACTATGGTCAAAACAAAGCAAACCGTACATATGACCACCGGAGGACATCCCATTGTAAGTTACTCGGCTCTCTCGTTTTTTTTTTCTCGGGGAGACATCAATTTCCTTCAACTACTCATATTCATATTTCCCTGGACCTTTCATAGATGAACTACAACCCGTACAATACTACGGCCTTGACGAAGGCTGTGACAAAACGTCATGAATGGATGAGTAGAGGCAATGTATGGGATAGCATCGTAGAAGACAGAGATCTCCCAAGTAATGTAAAGTACATGGTTATTGATTTAGAAACACATGATTGGCAGCACACTGCCAAGAATATATATGATACTGGACGTATGGTCGAGGTTGCTTGGAAGCTTTTCAGTGATACAGGTGACTGTCTAGAATCAAAGCAGTACCTTATTAAACCATATGGGACATATAAACAGATTGCCAAAAAGGCCACGGAAGTTCACGGTATCACTACAGAGCGTGCATCTAAACATGGAGATGATGTGGAGTTGGTTCTCGATGAATTCATTCGCATCGTTGAGAATATCCCCAAGGATGGTTTTGTGATTGCACATAACATGGACCATGAACATACTGTTTTGACAAACAGCTTCAGTCCTGACCAGCGGGTTGTATGGGATGGTGTGCCAAAGAGTGACACTCATTCCGTTTCCCTGCTAAAGTATCTACCTCGTGAAGCGAAAGATAAGTACAAGAAACGTCTTAGTTATACTCCCCTTTGTTGTGGATTGAGGCTCCAACAACTACACGAATGCGTGTGTGCTGATGGTGTGTATGATTATGCCCATTTTGCCATTTTGCTGACACCGATGTGCAGATGACCTGGGAAATCTTTTGGTATTACAAACAGTATGCCACCGTCGAAGAACTCACGTGGACAAATCCTTCTGTAGAGGAACAAATGGCCAATGATACCAAAGAGCCTGCACATGCTTCTAAGAAAGCTCGTATACAGCAGACAGTAGTATAGACTTAAATTCGTTCTTTACTCAAATTAACAATAACAACTACTCTAAACAAATAATTTAACCAAGAGACGGATTGGTAACTGGTTGCATATCCTTCGACTCATTCATTGTCCGTATCTTCCTCTTCTATCTTCACATCCAAATTATTACTCTTTACTTCTTCTGGTTGCTCCTCACCATCTCTCATAGGGACCATAATTCTCCTTCTTAATCTTATCATTACTCTCGACTTGTGATGGCTGAGTATCGTTATCTGTTTCATAGTCCGTATCTTCCTCTTCTATCTTAACACCCAAATCACTCTTTACTTTTTCTGGTAGCTCCTTATTAGAACCATTCTCCTTCTTAATCTTAACATCATTACTCTCGATACTCTTTACTTCTGGTGGCTCAAGCTCGTCATCATCTGTTTCGTCATCATCAACAACATCAGGATACAGTGTTTTTGCAAGTTTATCTGTATAAAGTACAATAATGATTAGTTTAACTTGAGTAGAATCTACATGTATTAAAACAAATTAAAACAAAACAATAACTTACAAGAATCTCTACACAAGGCATCCTCGGACACCCAATCCCTAGTCAAACTCCCCGTCCACTCAACTTTAAATTGAACAGTTCCATCGCGGTTCCTCTTTCCCCCTACAATCGTAGTAATAGCAAAGTACCCTTCTTCAAGATGTACCCCGTCTTTCCTTCCTTTGACTCTGCTCATGATTCGTATTTGTTGCAAATACACCCTCAGATGTTGTATATTTAAATTGTTGACAGTAATATGTTCTTTACTGATGGATATATATTCATTCTTAACTGATGGATATTTAGTTTAGTTTAGTTTAGTTGATGGATATTGATAGATATATTACTTTTAAGTGAACTTCAATCCGGCCGCTTGTCGCATTTTATTTGTGTTCAAAGACCACCACCAATCAATCTTTCTACTTTCGATCTCCGTGAAAACTGCCAGCCGTCAGGCCTTGGACGTCAATACTAATAAGAAAATGTTCGACAGGATGAATGAGGTTGAGCTTATTGATCGAAAGAATAGGCTTCAGAAGTTACTACAACAGTTACAGCAAAAGGTAGAAGGTATACAAAAGGAGGTAGTAGATTTGGGAATTAAAATGACAGAGAATGTACAAGAAGCCATCCCATTACAAACTGAATATGATGAACTACTACAACATCAGCAAAGTCAGACACAGACGTCAGTCGACAGCAATAACAGCAACAATAATAGCGACAATACCACATCTTCTCAACCTACTTTACCAAATGAAGATGATGATGCAATAATGGAAGATGTATCGGCCACTACCAGAGGAGGTGATAATAGTACCCCTCCTGCGATTGACAATAGTAAACATCCATCAGACAATTGGGATTGGAGTAAGAATGAAACAGCAGGAGTCTTTCCATTAACATACACTATGGCCAATGGGAGAACGGGAAGATTAAATAATACTGTAAAAAATGGAGTCATCTTTGTTAAGCAACTATATGACAACCTGTTCGAGGTGCCAGAGGGAAAGGATAGTGCCGATGATGATAGGACACGTGCAAATAAGCCAATGAAGATTGAAACCAATGGTGCGACGCAACACTTAATCCCATCCAACATGACTATCGTCATGAATAAAGATCTGAGTGATTTGAAGAAGGCTGAAAAGATTGTGAAGAAATTGAAGAGGATATTCTCCGGCAGACAATCATCATTCAGTGAAGAGTCTCAAGCGATTATGACGGCATTTAACATTACTGGGTATGGCTGCTCAGATGAGGCTACATCTATGATTCAGTGTGGTGCTTGGTTAGCTTTATTGAATGAGATTGAATTAGAGATCAAAGCTGTTGATATTGCCAATGCATGCCCAAGTGCACGAAGTCTAGCTCGATGGGAACTCCTTCTTGCCACTGATTGTATGGCAATGGCTGTTGAAGAGATGAATAGTGACATGGAAGCGTCTGGTATGAAGTATTGTGGTATCATCTCAGATCATGGGCAACGAGGTAAATTAGATCACTTTGTTGTCATTGTTGTTTGGGCCGGCTTAGATGATGATGGAAACAAGACCCTCAAGTTCTTCTGCCCTAGCATTGACAGTGCTGGAGGGTATCATGGATGAGAATTGCAAGGAAGCTAACTGCTCTCTACACGGGTTACAGAAGGCATTAGAGAATGCGTCAAAGAAGACCTGGGCGATCAAGGTAGGGTTGCCGCTCTCCATTTCAGATGCTGTACTTATTTTTTTGCGACGAATACATCTTATGCACATCTCTCTTCTTCTCTTCTTCTTCTCTTTGTATACTACCACCACAGACTGTTAAAACATGTGAAGTATTTCTTGACAACTACACTCAAATCTACTTCCTAGCTATTGCCTGCAAGACACACTTCAAGTCCAATAGCTATCCTTGGAAGCTATCTTGTGCTCTCCTCTCTCTTATGAATGAAAGAGCCGAGCCAGTGTTATCAGAAGATGAGGATTTGGACGACTTTGTTGAAAGTTTCAATGAAGACAACGCCAGTGAAACCGCTACTGAAGTACCAACTCGCCATCCAATATCACCTACCTTCTACACAATGTTACTCTTCCACCGTGCCTTCTGTGAATATACATTCAATGACAACTTCGACTTCCTCAAGCGCAACGACCTATACTTCGGCAGCGGTACCTTAGGACAGTGAGCTCACTTCATGCCCGTCCAAGTATACGTCATGCATAAGCAACTGGAGGAGCTCAAGAATGGTGGCTGGAAGAATAAGAAGCCGTTTGAAAAATATGTCAAGGCATTGGAGGGCATCCCACAAACAAGCGCCAACGAGGACAATAAGGCATTCTTTGAGGACATGTCTAATAAATTCCTTTCAATCTATGAGAACACCCTCAATGATTGAGAAAGTAGCTAAGGAGATGGCCGGATGGCTACTCGACGCCAAGTTGAATGGTGGAGGTGTAGAGAAGACTCATCAACATACGATGACTTCACTCCTGGCGAGATTACACTATGCAAACAACACAACACGCCGAAGGGGCCGGTAAAGATCGAATTGGATGAGTGCATGAAGTGGTTAACTAATAATAAGAAGACTCACATTATAATTGAGGAGGGTTTCATTGGCAAATATTGGGAGGATATTGAGAAAATGGCAATGGCAGATAACACAGTACAACTCTTTGATTATAAGGATGATGGTAAGACTTGTCATTTGCATTTTCACACCAACATCTCTAACACATTTCATTCTCCATCTCTTCTCATTCAACATCACAAGGACGTAAGACGCGAACAATCGACAAGGATACATGGAATGGACACGACTACACTGGTCTATTGAAAGGTATATGGGGTCAAGATGCAATCCACTCCAACCATCAACAACGTTGTGAGAACTATGTTCAGTTGGCAGCATTGATTGCTAAGACATTAGTAGGCGAAGCTCGTCGTACATGGCGTGCCATCATCATATCTACACTCATCAGACGATTCAATCAATGGGCAGTCGATAGGGCACGTAAGGAAGAGAAGGAGAGGGTGGAGAAGTTGAATAAGGTACAACAATTATTATTTGATCAAGGTCTTCCACACAAGTTTCACAAAGTGAGGAGGATTGATCGTGTCTATGGCTCACAACGACTTGAATACTACATTGACTTCATTAGAAAGTTCTTGAAAGACAGGAAGATGATGAAGGAAACCATTAGCGAGGCGGATTACGATCGAATCAAAGATAGTATAGCAACAACAAAGAACAAAGCAAGTGCCGACGAACTACGCCACAAAACAACTGCATTTGAGGATAGTGTCAAGGAAGGATTACGACAGTACAAAGCCGAGCTACCAAAGGGATTCAAGATGACGGCTGAGATGGGTGGCAAGTTACTTCTCTCAGTATTTACGGCAAAGGATGGATACACTGATCACATGATAGCTGAGTTCTTAGCACGCAATTTGCATACAAATGAAGATTTTATAAAAGAATACGGAGAAGGTCTTGATACTGTGGAGAAGATCCAGAAGAAGAAGAAACCGAACATCAACTTCTCAGTACTCAAGGCAGCAGTGAAGAAACATGAAGCAACAAAGGAAGCAGAAGATAACATATACAGAACAATCGACGAAGCATTGGGAAAGGTTAATGGTATAGTACCTTATTCGGACGAATTAAAAGTAGTACACAGACGACAAACGGAAGTTATTGAAGAGCTACACTTAGAGTAAACACAGACAGTAGTTGGGGAAACGAAAACAAGTATATAAATACATATTTTTTTAGCAACTATACAGAAGTTCGTGACACTAAGACATACCACGAGATTGTATGTGCAAGTAGAGTTCAATACAACAACTTCCAACAACTTCTATCGGTTCAATTTTTATTTATACCGTGAAGTCGATTTACGCAATATTCCACGTGTAAAATTCAAAAATTGAAAAAGTCGTGATTTTATGAGAGTGCCGAAGGGTAAATTTTAATCGAGAAGATTTTGCGCTAGCCTCGATCTAGGGGGGTATTTATCAGTTTTCACAATGTAAAAAACTCCATAGGGGAAGAGGAACGAAGTGACGAGAAGGGGGTTGCAAAAACCTCTGTCTGTCCAAAAAAAGTGTAATGGTCTTGGTCTTGATTGTTTGATCGCTTAATTTCCGCCCATTTGTGCGTACAAATAGCGTGTTTTTAACGAGAGCTGTACGCAAAAATGTACGGCAGATGAGCGATCGCCAATCTCCCTCTCACCATATTTCTACGAGTTCCTATGTAGGCCTACTCTTGATCTTGATCTCCCACGTTTCTGCCGTACATTTTGCGTATAAGTCTGTCCGCCGCCGAGCTGATTCGGGACTTTAGCTGCTTATAACGAGTCTACAGAGCTTGTTGAATGGGATTATACTGTATCTCTACACTTATTGCATCATTGAGTAGACATCCATTGCATTTTTCCATAGTGGAACGACGATACTTCTTTTTTCATACTAGATATAGCACATATTTTATCATTTAAGCATTATATTACTTCTACATATGTATGATATTCGTATCTAGGGTATGTTTTCAACATTTTAGTATCTAATAATGCTTAGACTTTACTTTTTATGGTATATGTGTAGGTTTGGGTGTTGAATATGTTGTTGTGTGTATCATACAAAGGATCTGCATCCAATATCCATTGTTTTGAGCTACAATTCGATTTATATAGTCTTCTTTTACCCCAATAGCGCTCTCTGTCGTTCCCCACCATCATGTATAGCATTATGATGCAACAAACATTTTGTGCATATCATGTGTGTATTTTATATTATCCGTCAATATCGTATCCAATATACCCTCATACGGCCAAACCATACTGGATATGCAGCAGTATTCAATCTCATGTATATAATGATGATCGTTGCGTGTTATCTCTGTTGTTCTACCAGTATTGATCCGTCTAGAGTTGTCAGTAGTATCGATGCAGCGCTCCATCTCAAGTATAGGAGGTATGATACCATCATTTGACGCTTTTCTAATACATATCCGATAAGGGAATCACGTAATTGAGTATCAGGTAGCCCATAGCCTTCACAAATTATGGAGTAGGCCGGTCGATGTATCATCACTACTCTCATTTTTGGACTCGCTGATGTATGTATAGATTGTGTAATAACTAAAGCAGTTGCAGTGTATGTCTCTGGCGGATATTATACAATGATACATCTTTATGATATACCCGAAGTAGTATATTATCAACTATTGTGCTTTTGGAGGAGCGGCCTCCTAAAGACGCAGCATCATGGTGAAAAAATTGTCTTAGTGAAATTTCCGAGAGAGAGATTGAGAGGATACCGGTATACGACTTTTGTACGGCAAAAACGTATGAGAAGTCTTTCTAGCGCGTCGGAGTCAAATTTTGTGATGCCATGCCAATAATGTAGGCGCTTTAGGGTGGCTAAGCAACCTTAGGATAATGTTATGCTAGTGAGAGGCCGATCGATCTCATATTTGATAATAAAAATTGATATCCAATGACCGCTCATACAAATTGAAAGACTAGGCGTGCCGGCCTCCGAATATCTATTGCAATCCAGAAGAGTTGCTGAGACTGAGACAGCGGGCCTATCTCTCAATGCATCAATATAGTTGGCCAGCTCTTGAGATGTGTGGTGGGTCCAGCTCTCGACGGACGATCTTGTCATATTATATATACATGCATGCTGATTGATAATACATCAACAATAACAAACGGTATTTGTTAGTATCACATTATTATACATCATATCTATACAAGATATCAAATACCTTATAAATTTAGTGTATCTACATGTTTCTGTACAAGATACATACACCTAAAGAGGGCAGATTTTGCATATCATTCATACCTTTTAGCCTTCAATTACTTGTGTTGTAGTTTTAGTTTTAATGTCAGTTTACCCTAGTAACTCCAACCACTTTTAATTGTCCTCCTGCGGTCAGATTAAGAATAAAATTGGCGAGCTAACAGACTCTGGCAATCTAACATCTAACTTGAAAGACCCCCCTCCTACGTCACCCATCACCATTGTTAACGACTATTGTATAAGCGGCCTCGGTCTAGGATACTCCTACTAATTCCTATGTAGGTCTCTACGTGCACATTTTGGGATGATGTTCGTCTTGCTAGTAGTGTTAGTATACGCTCTCATACACCATTGCAATTATTAATTATTGGTGCAATTACAACCCCTACACAATATCCATCGAAGAGTTCATGATGAAATGGATTGTTGCCGAGACAGATGCTGACAGGCAAAAGCTACTCGAGTGGATCAGTAACGGTAGATTCTGGCCAAAAGGTGGAGGAGATGCAGGGAAAGGGAAGGGTGAGTTAGCGTCAGATTTCCCCAAACGATTTATGCAATGCATCAATTTCATGAAATACGCACCTGTTATTAGAGTAGACAATACGAGCTACTCTATTGGTCCCCTACAAGATATCCCTTCCTCTGAACAACGATCATGGGAGGAGCTAATTGGGTTTGATCCACTTGATCAGATACGAACCATTGATGTCGAAGCTTGCTATAACATGCGTATCTGGGCAAGAACCGGAGTCCGGAAGGCCACTTAAACCTCTACCACTGCCAGAAGATCCAATCGATGCAACGAGAACACTACCACATAATTCAATTATTGACTTTGGTCAAAGACCAATAAGTATGATGCCGACTAATGTTTTGTTGAATTGGTTGTACTATCACGGATTACCTATGCCAAAGGGTGCGTCAAAGGCAGTATTAGTACAGAAGGTGAAGTTGGCACTGGCTCATAATCAAGAGTTAGACCATGAGCGTATCAGTCTTGACAAGGCTGTGAACAGAAAGTATACATATCTTGGGAGACTATGTCGGAATTGAAGGATATTGTTTGGAATCACTCAGCAGATGCAATACTCGAACTCATTCGCAGTGATACCATACCATGTGTAAATGAAGAATATATCACCACTGTTTTTGGTTTAGAGAAGAATGGGATACGTGAACGTGCATGGAAGAGGTTTGTAAGTGGTAGTCTTGATATGAATACTCTCAAAATGGCAACAAGTATGAAGAGTGAAGTGTATGATGTGTGTATCGTATTCACAGCTGATGGTATATATATGCCAAACAAATCAAAGTGTGGATGTCCCAATGGTTGGTTATTTTGCAGTCACACTCTTGCCCTCTTCATTCTAATACGTCTTATTCAGATGAAGAACTCATGGACATATCACAACTTGTGTACTGTAATGCCGCTGCCAATCAAATCATTACAAAATCTACCAATACCCGCGGTGATGGTTTTTAAAAGCCGTACTAGGAAGACAACAAAGGCCATCGGTAGACAGATTGCAAAGGAAGTGCCCGGATATTCAGCAGTAGATGATAATTGTAAAGATACGGATGAGAAGGATGAGATGACGGCTTTGCAGAATGACCTTGAGGAGGGCAAGGAAGTAAAGAGTATCAACTTGTGTAAATTGTTAGGTGATCATTTAGATGACAGTAAAGACGTGATGCAAATAGATGGTGGAGATGAAGCTGGTGTAGATACAAAGGTCACTGCAAAGATAACTTCTGATGATATCCACAAATTCAACCAAGATATTGTTCACCCCTCTCCTACAACAAGCCGCCGATGCGAGAAACTACTACGGCACAACCGCATCCAACAGATGATGAACGATGGTATAATCAGCAACAACAACGCACTATCATACCATCTACACCATTTTGAGGGCGATCGTAAACAACAACTTGCAGAGATTGCAAACTCAAGAAATGAAGTAAGTTTGGCTGATCATTATGATAAAGAATTTATGGATGGGTACTTCAAATGATAATATTTAACATTCTAATGTATTGATAACTGATATATAACTATATAACGTCTATTGCAATGTATGATATGTCTACAACTCTAAATAGTCGATGCAAAGGGCCTATCGTCAGTATGAGGTTTTGATGTAAAAATTTTGTGGAGCTCGAGTAAACCCAAAAAGTGCCGGTATCTTTGGCCCGAGGGTGCTTATCGGCTAATTATTGTTTTACTGCAGTATGTCAGTGTAGGAGGCTCACTGACCATCATTATTACAACTCAAAATTATGCACATCATCGACAATTTCCTCAATCCCCTCCCTCCTCTGTCTATGATACAATTAACTAGGTACATTGCAATACATATGTAATTTAATAGGCATATTAGTACTAGATGCTATTAATCACTTATTGGTTATCCGTGAATTGGCTAGACATGACCAGGGAGTAAGAAATAGATATCACAGAAACACTTAGGCATTCTCATTTAGGCCCCTCATGCTCTCATTCACAAGAAGTTCCTCCAATACCTCCGGCGTTCTCCTATTTAAATTTAAGGCATTAGCCGCTAGCTCCCGCACCAGTCCGAACCCTGATATCCTGCTCTGACACCAATCTGGGATTGTAGGTGCAAACTCTTACCAATTGTCAACCTTAAGCCAAGAGTATGAACCGTACCCAGACGGGCGTTGTGAACACATCTGACAGCTGACGCATAGCTCAAGCAGGGGAAAGGCAGGCTGGATAGTAGGAAAGGTATCTTCATCGGACAGAAGGATAAGGGGGGTTCCATACAGGGCGATTAACCCTCTACAGATGAGCTCCGTCACTAGATGCAACAGGGGAGCAGTCTATTACTTGTGTTGTAGTAATATTCATAACGTGATATATGCCACCTATGACAACCATATACTCCTTAATAAAGATATATGTAGTTGAGCCATATTCATCCCTCTCTTAGTTGCTATGAAGTTGATTGTTATTTGTGTATCGATGCAAAATCCGCCCTACTCGAATTTTTGGAGTTACTTGTATCATCCTGATCAACTTCGGAGCAGTCTAGTGATGCTGTACGATGGATAATCATACTTTTACAGCCACATGAGGGAAGATCCAACTCTCAGAGGCAACATTTGGCCATCAAGTGGCACCTCAGAGATGTAGGCTTACTACAATAGTGCTTGTTTGGCATTGTATAGGTGTATAACAAAGTGATGAACACACCCAGCACTATCAGTTTTCACTATAGGGAAATACTCCAAAGGGGTTTTGGGATTGTGTTATCTGTCTGTCATGTAAAAACGCAGTGGTATCCTGTAGCCCTAACAAGCGTAAAAATGACATGATCCAAAGCAAGACACTTGCTTCTCCTGGAGAACTCATATGGCGAGTAAGAAAAGGGTTTTTCTGGCATCTGACAACAAACCACGTAAACGTGACAGAGAGGAATAACATACTTGAAGAAAAGTGGAATATAAACAAGTAGTTCATCGTTTGGACAGAGATTAGTACATAGGAGATAAAAGAGGAGAGTGTTTGTGTGTTAACCAACGACTAAAAACTCTAGAAAGTAGCGGCAGTAGAAACACCAACCACCATCAAATTCTATGTACCATGTACCTAATAGGATTGGTTCTTGTTTGTAGTGATGTATATCTCAGATTTAACAATGATCAAAAGGAACTACTGCCTGCTGCGTTTAGATTAGTAGTGGTGTCTAGGTTCCTATCAGTTTTTACAATTGAAAACTCCAAAGGGGTAGGCCGGGGAAAACATTACAGTAAAGCACGTATACCCCCCAGATTTTACTATACCCCCCCCCCCTCCTCAAGGTGAGCCTAGTGTATAATCTATACCCCCTTCCGGAGTTTACTGCGTACACTTACTAAGGAATCAGTTGTACCCCCCCTCCCAAATCTCAGCCTAGTCTAAATCCTGATACCCCAGGGGGGGTACACTTCGAGGTGACTTACTGTATGGGAAACCGGGGGTATTTGGACTCCCAATTATGAAGAAGTCAAAGAGCACAACAAAGGCATATATTATTGATATTATGGTAGTTCATTCTCATGTTGTGCATTGCAAGTAAACAGTATATTCTTCTTTAGATATATTCCTCCTTAGACACATCACTGCCACTGCCATTATTGTGCTGCAATTTTTGTTATATGCATAATAAAATAACAAATAATATCGCCTACCATTGCAATATTATTATCCGCCATCGTTCACCACTGCTGCCATTATCGTGGCATTGGCAATACAATATAATAAGTATATTACAATAATTTAACCGTATATTTGTTTTATATAGTATCGGCCGTCTGTAGACAATTATCACCGCCGCCGCCATCATCTTCCTTTTTTTGTATATGCAATATCAAAATTATCATTAACGGACAATAGCAAATCAATCTTAAGCGTAACAATCGTTGTGGTATTAATAAATTATTGTTAATACCATCATTACCATCAATATCAACAAAACAAATTAATTTTAATTAATTGATTGTTTATTCCCAACACCGCACCAGTATTGTCGTGCAACAAGTAAAATCAATCCACAATTGCACAAATAATACAAACGCCAACAAATTATGATCAACTGAGTGCTTCACAGAAGAGACCTATTGTAAAATTATTTGTAGTATTTCATGCATCTACTCTGTGCTACCTTTTGCAATGGGTGCACAAATGTTTACCTAACAAATAACGATTATCAAATAACAACAAGTGTATTTTCAGTGGAGCATTAATATCATCGGAAATCGGTATAGGTCGGTATTAGATTAGATTGTTATTATCATTATTTTCAATCTATTAATCAACAGTTTCCGCCAATACAACGCCGCCATCATGTAGTGATTGGGTGCATATTTTTAATTTCCCATACAATTTACACTCGAGTAGGGCGATAACAGTAGGTGGTACGGGGTACAACTACAGGCATGTACAAACATATAATCCATCGTAGATTGGTCTATTATCGGATTTAGATTTTTTAGAAGGGTTAGAAAGGATTCATGTCATTATGATGGAATATTCATGATTGCAAGGAAGGTTTATTGGTTTATTTTTAAGATTAGCATGAAGGCCGCAGGCCACATAAACAAATATATCATACTTACCTAGACGAGATGCAAATTGGATAACTACCTTCTAATCTATTTAGTCACTCTTTTATCTACTTGACTTAGTCTCATACTTGGACTTAGTCTTAAAGTCAAGCCAGTTCATTTGCTTTAACTTTAGCCAAAAATCTCTCCGCCCTACACAACTTGTCACAATTGCATCCAACACGGATTTGTATTGATTGGCTGTATCGATGAGTTGTCTTTTGGCTTCATCAATAGCAAGGTGGGCGAGGCGGTTTGCATCACCAGTAATGAGTCATTCTACAATGATGGTGTCACCATCTATCATTATCATACCCTTGGATTGGGGTGTGTCATACGCAATCAAACACTCATCATCAAAGGTAAAAGTAAAAGATGATGGCATATCTCTCTTGGCATAAGTTTTAAGTATCCATCAATAGTTTTATTGGGGTGGGTCATGCCCCTGAGTTGTTGGTTGTGAACTTAGATAGTCAGGGCTTCTGTTTTGGTCATAAGCGTATGATGATTATCAAATTAGTGATAAAAGGAGAGGAGGAGATTAAGTACTGTCTTGGCGGCTGGTCAGTAGGTACATCAAGTGATAGGATATCGCACGAAAGTGAATACCAGATACGCATCCAGTTCAAGAGACGGTGCACATGTGTTTGTTGAATGAGCTCACAACAATAACAAACAAACAAATCTAAGATTAATTGTAATAGACTCAACTCTATTGCCGTGTGTATAACAACATACAACGCGCTGTGAAGGCTGATAAATCCAATGATATTCAATGAAGTCCATTAGAATTGTAAGACAATACAGACTTCTTTAATCGTCTATATTCTCATTCAACTTACGTTGAGGTACGGAATCATTTTGTGTGGGGATCATAATAGATTAACAGGACTCCAAGTATGGGCTCTGGCTAGAGCCCAATTTCCAATAGGCCAACTTCTGGCCACTGTACCTCTGCAGGGAATCAACCTCAGATCAAAAGTGGCGGTGTTTCGGAAAGCTCTGCTCA
>Ga0214481_100301_pt1 | contig 26515 bp, 23 predicted proteins | sample M1_20Mar14CPVII9_4_FD_165057 | JGI IMG/M metagenome (GOLD analysis project Ga0214481, IMG submission 165057) | Marine eukaryotic communities from Monterey Bay, California, United States - M1_20Mar14CPVII9sort6BwellG10 | ecosystem: Environmental > Aquatic > Marine > Unclassified | place: USA...
CATCAGGTGGGTGTTATGTCGAGTATACCAAAATCCATCAAGTATAGGAATAAAACACACTCTTCATCAAAAGGCCGCAAGTCTTCATCTAATTCACGAAGAATAGCTGCTACTATGGCATACAATGAAGACTCATCTGCTTCGGGGCACGATGAGCCGTGGATACAGTGGTGAGTTGTACTTACAAATTATTGTATTTTTCCCATGCCTACGATTCTAATACCTAATCACATCCCTTCTTCTTCTTATGCCATAACAATATAAAACAAAATATTATATCTAGGTTCTGTGGTTTAAAAGGACATGAAATGTTCTGCCAAGTAGAACGTGCGTATATTGAGGATGGATTTAATTTATATGGCCTGCGGGCATGTGTATCAAACTTTTCAGACTGTCTTGATTTAATCCTTGATAGGATTGGTCCTGAGGATTCAGATGATTCACATTTAACGCAGAGTGCGTGTACGCTGTATGGATTAATACATGCACGGTATATTGTTACTACTCATGGGTTAGATTCAATGTATAATAAGGTATGTATTTGTCCTTTGTTATTATTTTTGTTTATAATATATTATTATTCACACATTTATCTTTTATTTATTAAATATATCAGTATGCTGCCAAAGAATTTGGTTCATGCCCCCTTGTTCAATGTAATAGTCAGCCCGTATTACCCGTGGGATTGCGCGATGAAATTGGTGTAGATACTGCAAAGATCTTCTGCCCAAAGTGTAAATCAGTCTATCAACCCCCACCTATTCGATCACGGTCTGGACATCATTCCTCCAACAGTGGTGGTGGAGGTGCCGTTGATGGTGCGGCATTTGGTACTACATTCCCCCATCTGTTCCTAATGACATTCAATAACTTGGTACCCGACCCACTGCCACAAAATTCAACATACATCCCTCGTGTGTTTGGTTTCCGAGTACATCAGAGTGCCCATAGGCAGGGTGGGGGGCCATACAATCCCAACAATGGAAGAAGAGGTAGTTCGTATGGTCAAAGGGCGAATATGACGTCAACGAGGATCTCACGTGGTAGTGGAGGTGGTGTTCCAGCACAGGTGACAACATCTGCTGCAGCGAAAGAGAAACAACTGTCTTCTAAAGCATCATCAAAGAAGGCTGGGAATGATGGAGCGGCTGTGGGAGAGGGAGGAAATAATGGCGGTGCCGAAGAAAAGGCTACAGCAAATGACGGAAATGGAGGAGGAAAGAAGAGGTCTAAAAGTGATGGGAAGAATAGTGGATCTAGCAATGGGACCCCTAAGCGCCAAAAAACGATACCAATATGATCAGAGGATCAGGTCAGGTGAATGTGTCTAAGAGGTCACCTATATTTGTTAGGCTTTGCTGTTTGAGCACGCCTAGATAGTTTGTGTGAAGTGTGCAGTCCGTCGTCCATGTATTAAAGCTGCATACTTCTCTTCATATAATAATATTGCCCCCCATAAGGAATTAGGCAATATGAATGTGAAAAAAGACACCTCTATGACATTTATACCCTATGACCTTTACATTTTTAGCGGTGGTTACCTTTTCTAGCCAACTTGTTTTACACTCGTTTCAATAATATCGAGACACTCATCAATCTCAGCTTCTGTTATTGTTAGTGGAGGGGCAAAGCGGATTATGTTGCCATGAGTAGGCTTTGCAAGTAATCCATTTGCCTTCATCTGTACACATACGTCCCACGCCTTTCCTTGGTCCCCATATCCCTGAGGCGGTTGATCAATAACAATTGCATTAAGTAAACCACGTCCCCGTACTTTTTCTATACATGTACTACCCTCCATTGAGCTTAGCCCTGCACGCAGTTGTTCACCACGAACGGTTGCGTTCTCAGCTAAATTTTCATCTCGTAGCACCTCAATTGCCGCTGTAGCAACCTTACATGCCAGCGGATTACCTCCATATGTAGATCCGTGCTCTCCTGGCTTCAATGTTAACATGACTTCATCAGAGGCTAACACAGCTGAAACAGGGAGAACACCACCGCTCAGTGCCTTGCCTAATACTAAAATATCAGGTTTACAATTGTCATGATCAACTGCAAGCCTATAACCAGTTCGCCCCAGCCCTGTCTGGACTTCATCTGCAATCAATAGCACATTATATTTTTCACACAACTTCTTAACTTCAGCCATGTAGCCGTCGAAGGGAACAACAACACCAGCTTCACCTTGAATTGGTTCAACCATAAAGGCTGCGATATTAGCATCCTTTTTGAATTCAGCTTCCAACTCATCAAGATTGTTGTATTCTACACTCGAGAAGCCAGGCATGTAAGGTCCGAATCCAGTAAATGCAGAAGGGTCACTAGACGAGCTGATAGCTGCCAATGTCCTACCCCAGAAGTTATTACCTGCAAAAATAACACGTGCTTCATTGGTTGGAACTCCCTTCACATCATATGCCCATCTTCTAGCTAATTTGATAGCAGTCTCACCTCCTTCTACTCCAGTATTCATTGGTAAGATACGATCATATCCAAAGTATGAAGTCATGAACTCCTGATAATCTCCAAGACAATCGTTGTGGAATGCTCTGGATGTTAATGTCATCTTATGAGCTTGCTCAACTAGAGCATTGATAATTTTGGGATGACAATGTCCCTGATTGACAGCAGAGTATGCAGAGAGAAAGTCAAAGTATTTGTTTCCATCGACATCCCATACACGAGTTCCTATTTGTTTGAAGAATAGGATGATAGATAGAGATATCTTTTAGACACATATGATACAAACTAAAGATATGCACATGATATGTACGTATACACGATAGAAAGAAACATATACATACCCTCTCCCTTCAAAAGAACCACAGGCAAAGGATGATAATTATGTGCACCATACTTCTCTTCCAGATTTATATAAGATGCAGATAAATCTGATAGGAGTGGTTCATCTTGCTGTGTTGTTGCTGCAGAGAATGGATGTGATTGTGTTTTTAATCCATACTGGCGACTTCGTGTAGTGATAGCGGTGCTTATACGACGAGAAAACATTTGTTGCAATATGTTCCTATTCTCTTATTAGGAGATGCCAACAATTCTACAATTCACACAACAACACAACACTCATCTATCCTTAGTGTAATAAATACAATATGCAATTTCATTGAATGGAGTAGTCTGATACTTTGGAATACAAGATACTAAGAACCTACCTTCGGGTGTCACGGACACCAGGCAGAAAGATGTGATATCTAATAATAACATTCGACATGAATAGGGTAGAAGAAGAAACATAGACTTATGTGATGTCGTATGAGTTTCACTAGTAATACTAGCAGAGTTTGGTATAACTTTTATTAATAATCTCACTAAAAATTCTACTCATACAATGATACTGAATAGATCAATCGACGCATTACAGTGCTCCATCACCACGACATCAGAATCGTCCTCGCCCTCGACCTCTGCCACCAAAGCTTCTTCCACCACCGCGACCTCCGAATCCTCTTCCCCCAGGAGACCTTCCGCCTCTAAATATCAAAGAGAATAACAAACAAGAAATATGAGTGTTAGCACATACTTAGAAAGCAAACAAGCAGAGTATGATAACACCAACAGTCTAATACTTTACCTTCCACCACCTCTTCCCATTGGACTACCACGACCTCTTCCTCCACCTGTTCAAATGATGTGTATAGTTTCAATTTACAGTTTTTGATTAGGATATGTTTTGAAAGGATGAGATACCAAGCAAATGCAAGCTACACATCATTATTAAAGTTGGAACAAGACTTACCCCTGCCACCTCTTCCTCCTCCCCGTCCAGCACCTCTTCCTCTCCCCCCACCCCCACCGCCAGCTACAGAAAGAAAGAGCATCATCAATATATGAGAGTGATGAAATATTATATATATACATACGATTGCAAAGCCGACACACAACACTCACGACTTGTAAACCTTGACAACGGCAACAACTTATCAACACTAATATACACCAGATCATCTCCTTGAAAGCTCTTTGCAACAATCCCAGGATCCATCTTAATTGTAAACATTACCAAATTAATAGGACCGAATATTTCATCAACTTTGCCAATCTTTTTCTTATTCTCAAGGTATATTCCAGCATTAAAGTATGGAATTTTTGACTCTGAATGTGATAATTTGCAAACTAATTCTGATTCGCATTCATGTATTACCTTGCCACATTCTACTACCGTATCAGGTGGACCTTCATCACGCATTCCTAATCATTAATTTTTAATATAGGTATTGATGTATATATTGTGAGTTTTTCAATCGAAATGACATGAAATAACAAGAATGCACAACGCACCTCTGCCTCTACCCCCTCCTCGACCTCCACGGCCACCAAAACTACGTCCACCTCCTCTACCTCCTCTTCCACCTCGAAACGACATGCTTTAGAGATTAAGTAGATGATGTGTTGTTGATGATGTGTGGATAGAAGATACCTTAAGTTGATACGTTGCAGTTGCAAATCTCTAGTACCCGACAAAGTACTTCTATAACTTTGATATAATAAGTAAACGCTAATACTTCTTCGATTTCCCCTTGGACACAGAAAGTCGATGCTGATACTAACTTGATTGAGTGGTGATGGTGTGCTCAAAAGCAAGGTATCTTTTTTTTCACTCAAGAGGCATGCCATAAATTTTTAGAGCGGCAGCTGCTATCAATCAATGCCCTACTATTAGCCTACAACATTAGTATATCACAAGTACAACGATGTACAATCCTCAATCAACCTTGACTATGATAGCTTTTCTCAGTTTAAACCTAGTTAGTGCCTTCGTTTGTCAAGCTGCAATACCATTACCAACATCATTTTTTCTACAAAAATATAATTCACCTCCATCATCACGACATATACCAACTAAAGGTAGGACTGCATTATTGCATAGAAGTACTATTCTTCAGCAACATCGAATCAACGGTGATATATTTTCATCAAATTCAAGTCTAATGGTTCGTGGAGGAGGAGGAGGAGGAAGTGCGCTGTCCTCCTCAACAACAAATGATGAAACTGCTGATGGCACTAAAGCAAAGGATTTAAATCTAACAATTGGATCAGTATTATCATCATTCTGGGGTTCGTGTGGTGTGGTATATATCTTAATGAAGGCAATTAAGCGTGTCTTGCCCATTGCATTGGAACCATTTGGTAAAGGAGAAGGTGTTGTTCCATTGACACAGTTCCAGTTAGCGTGAGTATTGAAAGATATATGTGTTTTGGAGTTAATGATATATCATATTCATTTGCATTTGCAAATATTTGGTTGCATGTCATATGATCGTGTTCTAATATCTTTTGATTGGCCTCTTTACATAATGGATACGCCTTTCACCACAAAACAACATGCATATGATATCAACATAAAAAAATATGATATACATACCAAACAAATGATCTACAACTACTTGATCAATGCATTACTTATAAACAACAACATCAAACAAAACATATTATAATAGTGCATACATCTCTACATGTCTTTGGTTTGCATATGTAGAAGGATACAAGGGATTTCAATGTAAATTCTCACCTCTTGTAGTATCCAGATCATTTACCCTTCAACCATCAACATCTCCAATCCATCATATTCTACTTGGTCCGCTCTACTCAATGGGTCTCTTCCATGCTACTAAGAAACGAATGGTTGTTAGTTGGAGTGTATCAATTGGTGTTGCAATGATTGTTGCGGCAGTGAAACGTTTACCATATCCATGGAGAAATATTGTGGATGCCGGAGTTGTCTTTGGTCTAGGATGGGGGTCGATATCAATATTGGGAGGGTATATTATTTCTTCAGTTACAGGCATTGCGCCAATAGATGTCGATCCTGCATTGCCTGAGAAGAAGGAGTAGATATAATATAGGTAGCTAATTGACAAATTGACAGGTATCACGACACATATGAATAGTAACTAATGATCATTGAATGTGAATGCTTTATGCATTAGTTCAGTGATGCAATTTAATTTGCTCCTATCTTTAATCTCTCTCTCTCAACAATCTTCTATGCATACTGAGTGCACACTGCCCTTAGCCTTCAGTCGAAGAAATTTCAACTGGTAGTGGCTCCGTGTCGGAGGTTGAGAAGCGCATAATAGAGATGGAGAGAGGTGAGAGAGAGTGAGTTGGTGTCAAAGAGTCCAGAGAGTGTCAGTGCACTACCAGATGAAGAAGCGGCAGTTTATAAAGAGGGAGATGTTAGGAGTGCTCATGTGGTCACTTATAGGTGTGTAATTTGTAGAACTTAAAATTATTGTCGATATCACATATCGATATCATACGCGTGATATCTTCTACCCCCCTCTAATATCTATCTTCTTACACAATACTCTTGTATTGATAACGAACATTTGAAATATGGTTGCTATATCTTGTCCTCCTCTACTAACTTGCAATACTCTTGTTTGTCTCGTATAGCCTGCATAGTCCATACATTTCTAATGTTCTTGGTAACACTGTCTAAACTCAATGATGGAAGTAATGATGATGATGATGACATGCAGGGTTTCTGCACAGTACACGACGATAGGAGCTGCTGGATAATAAATCAAATAAAAATTACATCAAAAGATAATATGATATTCAAGGAGATTGTCAATATGTTATCAATCATATCCAGTTGGGTATTGGTATTCATGCCATCGAAAGTTTCAATTCAATCAGCTCCGGGGTATACCTTTGCGTCAACATGGGTCTTTTATCCGATCAAAGATAAGTTTGGGTTTATACCGAACCTACCAGTCAGAATATGTGAAACAACAATGGGAAGATTGAGTCTAAGAGAGATAGCCATAATCTTTCCTATACACTTTCTAGTACCAACTGCTGCTTATTGGGTATTGCAAACCATCACCTCTAGTGCTATTGAACCTATAGTATACTCTGAGAAGTATGTTGTGGATGCCCTTCTACGTGAAGTTGTCGTCAATGCTCTATTTACTGTTGGGTTACTGGTAATACCCGAGCTGAAAGTCTGCGTTTGTATTATTTTATCATGCGAATTCAATTCAATATGAAGTGTCAGGGTATAGCACCTTGATTGAACTTAATTTACTTTAATTTGATTGCCCCTGCAAACCACTTTCACTAACATATGTTACAATCATCTCTCTTCATCATCATAAATCGTGATAACGCGCATCTTCCAGGCTAAGAATTAACGGTATACGGAGAGGGTATGCATTGCTATTGCTTTATCCACTGTATTCATTCGGTAAGTTACTCGTTTATATCGTTTTTTTGCTTCTATACTTATCTTATGCTCATACACTCTCATACATTGACTGACTCAATTTAGGTGTCGATTCGGACGGAAAAGGCAGTGTTTTTGGACCTAACACAATCTATTCATTGCAATGGATCAACCAGCATGAAGAAGTACCCCTTACACAACTTCCACATTTGATTGGCCCGATCGTTGGAGGTTTCATAGGAGGTAGAATAATGCGAATTGCTTTCCCAGACGATAAGTAACGCAGCAGTACGGAAGTGCTCAAGTTATTAGTACACATCATGTTAGTCATCTCTTTGTATAAAACTTGGATCCTGAATTTCGAACAATAAGAGGTATTTGCAAGCCCAGAGATAGCTCTTGTTGCTGTAATAAAGAACCTTCTCTTGCTCTATTGATCAACTTTATTTCAGCTTTTTTCCTTGTCTCTTTCGCCATCTCTCGAGATTGTCTGACTCTATCAATTAAATGATAAAATGGATTATCTTCTTCATAGATAAAGTCACCCTGATGCATAATACGAGACTTCATCTTGATAGACTTTTCACTAACATTTGTATCTTCAACAGAGTATCCTCTGCTAAGTCGATCAAATGAGTGAACTTGTGCCTTTGTCGGCGGCATCAAGATTTTGGCTTCTTCTTGTCTCTTCTGTATATGTATATTCCCTTGTATCCAACCATCACCTCTGTTTGAGTGGCCATGTGTAGAAAATTCACTCTCTACTTCACCACCATTCGGTCGTTTTTGTTGTAATGGACACGTGAGACGCCGCTGTTGTTTATCATCCATTTCACAAACGTATCTCTCCATTTCTCTATACCGTGATAGACTGATATTGTTGCTATGTTCCGATGGAGGATAGATTCGATCATAATCTTTTAGTATTCTTTCCTCCTCTTCAAACCTCTTCCTTTGTCTCTCGTTAGTATATTCAATAGACTCATCGTCGTCGTCTTCAGACATCTCATCGTCATCGTCTTCAGAACTTGAGCTTGAGTCACTATCATCAGTATTATACTTTTGTTCAATCTTCTTGGCTAGCCATTCTTCGTATCCACGATACCTACCCATGAGTTCCTTTACTTTAGGTAGTTTATCGGGAGCATGCTTTTCATAGATTTGTCGTATTCTTCGTTCTGCACTGTTACTGTCAAATAATGTTGGCTGTATTGAAGATTTCCTAGATGTAGACGACGAACCCCCCAATGGTTGATTGTTGTTTCCTCTGTTGTCATCAGATTCTTCTACACTACAATCCCCAACATCACATGATGTTGTTGGCGGCTTCTTTCCTAATCTAACTTGACTCTGCTTACGCTTTGCATTTTGATACTTCCTTCTATCATGAGCATTCACATTGATTGCAGAAAGAGCCTGTGTAATAACTCGAGATTTGATATCTTCATCTATTGGACTGTCAGTACCCCATGATGGTAGATGATTCACCTCAATGAGCGAGGGTCTCAAATCATTATTAATCATAATGTCGATACCCAGTATCTCAAAACATCGACTCTGTCCACTGTCATGAGAAGTGTAGTTGTCCTTTGTGTCTGTTTCATCTTTATTCTGCATTGAAGCCTTCTTCTTGTCAAATATGGATGCATACTCTCGTCGAAGTATTGGCAGTATGCTCATGATTGTCATGACACAAATATCACCAACTCTAATCCACATTTTGTTTGCAGCAGCTTCACCCTTCTCTTTCTTTAACCAATTCAACAACCATTCAATACTACGTTTACTACCAAGATTACTTGGAGCTTCACCTTTATCATCTCTTTCATACTTATCACTGTGTTTGTTGATTGAATAGTTTGTTAAATGAACACATCTGTCATCCATATTATCACTATTAGGTCGTTTATATTCCTCTGTGCATATACGAACCAGACCATCACGAAATAAGTACAGTCGTAATGGAGAACAACTCGCTACAAGAACATAGATGCGTAAATCAAACTTCTTCTTCTCAATCAGTAATGGATTACGAATATATTGTTGAGCGACACATATCGAGCTTAGATTTTCAACATCTTGTATACTCCTTGTTAAGAAAATGCCTTTTCCCTGTGCGCTACCATCAGGTTTAACAATATATGTACCCTTACTTTGTCCATTACTTGCAAATAATGTTTTAAACATTGCCATATTCGTTGGAAGAACATATGTAGTTGGAAAGAATGAGAATTCTCTTGGAAATTTCTTCCTCATTAATTCAAGACTTTGTGCTAATCGTGCCTTACGACAAATATTTGTCATGCCTGAAAGATGCGCGTTTCACGGTTTGTGAAGTTGTAGAGAGATTATAGTTACTTCTGTTAGTGCATGTAGCTTGTAAAGGCAATCAGAAAATGGCAAATGAAGTTCATATGAAGTAGTCAAAATCACCAGTACTTCACATGAAACACACGAAATCATATGATGAAGCAATACTAACGCGGACTTTCCTGGAAAATGATTAATACGCTGCCATGGTTGAATTGATAAGAATAATTTGTCATTGACAAATGATCTGGAATATGCGTATTATTAGGTGTATGAAGATGAAGTGAGATAATAAATCTTGTTAGTATACAATAATTGCAAGGGCGATCGAAAACTCCTTGCAACTCACCTATCAATCCATAATACATGACAATTCCGTTTCACTTTATCACTTGCATCTTCACCAATTAATCTCCAACCCAATGATACTGCACATCTTTTAGTTACAGAATACAGACATGCTTCTCCAGCGAGAAATGTAATCTCCTGTTGTTGTTGCGTCATTGCAACAATAGTGGTAGTTAAAGGAGTAGTGTAACAGTGCCAATGTTCTTCCTGCTGTATCGACATAAGTTGGATGGCAGTTACATACAGATCTCATCATTAATGTTTGAATCGCATTCAAAGAAGGGCGGCAAGTGAGTATGGCTGATGGATAAGGTTATGTGCCGATGGGAGCCAATTTATACAAACGTGTTATTTTTAAATAATTTTTTGTTGCAGTTTGTTGCAATGAAAAATGGGTATTTATAAATATTTATTATCACTTCTTCCCACCACTACCTCTCCACTAACTACATAATAGTAGTAGTATGCTCTTCCTGCTGTGCTGTTGACATAACTTGAGCTCTAGTTGATCTCCTCTATCTACTACACCATCCAGCCAGCCAAGAGTGAGCATGACCAAAGAATAAATTTTAAATTTTAGCGACTCAACTCTTAGTATTTATTAAATACTATCCTCCAAATCAGCCACTCTTTACTACTAGAGAAGGAGGCCCAACCATACTCCTACATCTATCCATAAGAGTAGGTATATATATATACAACAATGGGGTGTAACCAATCAACTGATAGTACCAAAAAGCCCAGTGGGGCTGGAAGGAGAACATCCAACCCCATGTCGAAACAAGAAATACACAAACGCATTGATAGTATAGAGAAGACATGTACTGCAAACTTTGGTGGTGTTTCTGTTCGGTATGCTTACTTAAGTCAACGTGGGTATTATCCGGATGGTAAGTTATTATGTTATTTGTTATTATTGTAATGTTCTGTAGGCGGTACATCATATTATATGCAATATATAATATTATGTCTCACAATTATTTCTTGTAAATCTCCTCACCATTCAATATTAAAATATACATATAATAATAGATGCACATAAACCAAATCAAGATTCTTACTCAGTACAACACAACTTTGCAAATAATCATCAGGATGCATTTTTTGGTGTATACGATGGTCATGGCCGCGATGGTGATAAGTGTGCTCAGTTTGTTCGTGATCACTTACCATCACTATTGGCCAAATCAATGGATAAAGCACGTAATAATAATAATAATACTGACCAATCCTCCTCCTCCAAAGAATTAAGTAAAGAAACCACACAAGAAATCATATCAAAGTCACATGCTGAATGTAATAAACGTATGCATATTAATCAAGCATTAGATGATTCATTAAGTGGTACGACAAGTATATCGTTATACTTACATGGTAAACGGAATAGAATAACTATTGCCAATGTTGGTGATAGCCGCGCTGTTATTGGTAGGGCTACTCCTTCCGATAACAATAATAACAACTCTAGTAGCAATGCCTCCGAGAGTAGTAGTGGTGGAAATAAGAATAAGGGTAGTACACTCAAGGCATATGCATTATCAAGAGATCAAACCCCCTACCGTCGTGATGAAAGGGTACGTATTAGAAAGACAGGAGCACGTATCCTATCACTTGATCAGATTGAGGGATTAGAGCCCATTGATGAAGAGGAGGGTGAAAAGGATGAAAAGTTGTCAGAAATTGTCTTGGGTGAGGAAATTGATGAGGGTGGCGATCCACCCAGAGTTTGGAGTCCACATGGGGATTACCCCGGGACAGCTTTCACTCGTAGTATCGGAGATGCCATTGCGGAGGAGTTAGGTGTCATTGCACAACCAGAAATGTTAACGAGGGATCTAACTCCTGAGGATAAGATTATAGTGTTGGCATCTGATGGAGTGTTTGAGTTCTTAACAAATCAATCTGTTGTTGATATTTGTGCCAAGTTTACAGACCCGTTAGAGGCATGTCGTGCTGTGGTTGCCGAGAGTTATGAATTGTGGTTACAGTATGAGTTGAGGACTGATGACATTACAATGATTTGTATATTTGTTGATGGTGTGGATACAACACAGGCATTGAAGAGTTCGATTATAACAACAGAGATTGTCGGCCCGAGTGAGTTGGAAGAAGAAATCAAGGAAGAGAAGGAGGATGATCTAGTTGTTTGTGCCTCACGACCTGTGAGGAGTGGTATCAGTTTGGAGAAGAGTCGTGAATTGCAAAAGCAAAAGAAACTTGCCAAAAGCTTACAAGATGTCACTGATGAATCAGAAGAAGACTTTGATATCGAGTCCCTGTATAATGAAAAGACTGATGAGGAGAAGGCAAGACTTGCCAAGGCAATCCGTGCATCTGTGGTATTTCAGAACATTACTGACTCTCAACGTGAACTAATCTACAAGGTCATGGAACCAATGGCAGTGAAGAAGGGACAGTGGATTATCAAACAAGGAACTGTCGGTGATAGGTTTTACATTGTTGATGATGGATCGTTCGAGGTTAGAATCTTGTCAGAGAACCAAAAAGATGAAGATGGCAAAGGAGGCAATCGTGTGCATGTCTATGAAGGATCACGAGAGAACAACTCTCATCCATCTTTTGGAGAGTTGGCATTAATGTACTCGGCACCTCGTGCTGCTTCGATTATTGCCCAGACTGATGGACATCTTTGGGCACTTCATAGATATGCCTTCAAAAAGATTACCGGAGAGCAGAGTTCAAGAAAGGATGCCGAGAAGGTGCTACGGAAGATATTTAAAGATTTGACAAATGATGAAATCAAAGATCTCTCATCGTTCTTATGTGATGCCAAGTTTGGGAAAGGCGATGTTATCTGTAGAGAAGGGGAAGTTGGAGACACTCTATTCATTATTCAAGGGTCTGGTAACTGCGAATCTACACAAATCGACACATCAACCACAACCAACTTGACCGAGGGAGACGTCTTTGGAGATGAGATAATCAAGGAAGATAAGAAGAAGTACGCATCAACGGTTACATCAACAGGCAAAACTACATGCTGGATGCTCCAAGTATCTGATGTAAAGCGTGTTATTGGCAGCCCTAAACGTACCTAAGTAAAATGAGAAGCTTCTTTCGATGGGAAAGTGATAAAAAACTAAGTGACTATCTATATTACAACCGGCAGCGATAACTACTATTCATCACCTTTTCTAATTCAGAAGGACTCATGATGGAAGATTCGTATATCTCCCACAAAGTATTACCAATGTATACACTCCATGAAAAGAAGTCGTCAGGGTCGCTTTCAACCACTACTCGGACTCTTCCATTTCCTTCACTGATGCGTTCAAACACATTCTTACCGTGATTCCATGGTTGAATGCTACAATCTATTTCCCAATTTGATGATATTGTGCCATGCCCACCATCCAGTCTATTGAGATACATAATTGCAGTGTCTCTATCATTGTTTTCAATTGCAGCATCGACCAACTCAACTAGACTATCAAATGTCCTCTCATATTCAAATAATTGTCGGCCCAGAATATAGTTGAAATGATCACCAACTACTACTATAATACCATCACTATCATCTCCATGAACCTTCTTCTTTCTCAGGGCAAGACGAAATCCATTACCATCATCATCTCCTTTTCTCCTCTCCCATCGTTCAGTGTAGTATGATTGTTTGTATTCATCTGTTGCAAAGCTTGATTCAATCCAGATATCTTTGTTGAACTTTTCAATAAACCAACTGTTGGGTCTCGGTCGAGGTTTCCCAGGGATATAGTTCCAATCAAGACAATGATGTCGAGTGCATATAGGACGTCTATCATGACTTTGAGTTGCAATCTTGGAGTAACCACCAAACACATGTGTCCTAGCATATATACGAAGTTGTTCATTGTTCATCATTTCGAAGGACAAAGGCAACTTATCACATAATCTATTCCTTGGTATTCGTAAATCAACAAATAGTGTTTTCGTTTGTATATTGTATACTATCTCATGTTCATTGGTTGAATGTTCTAATTTGGAAGCGAATAAAGGCCTATCCCATACACCGACAATCGGAGATGATAATGTATCATTTCTACCATCCCGTTTAGCCCACTGTCTAAACATGGAATGAGATATACCTCGCTCTACATACTGATGAGGCAACTCATCATCTCTGTACGGATATCCATTTTCTTGTGAGTAGTATTGCAATGCTTTGCCTTCAGCAGTTAATATACGACCTTGCTTTGCAGACCAATCTAATAATATATTGTTCTGACTTATAATATCATCTTTGTAATGCATATCATTCGCCATACTGCGCTATTCACACAATATATCTTATCCTACTACTGATCGTTCTGACTTATATCATTGTAGGCATACCATTCGTACTCGCGATATGCATGGTGGAGATCATATCCTATCCTATCGTCGTCATCAAATCGAGGGGAATTCAGGACGAGGGGAGAAAAAGATACCTTTGGTTCTTTTTCTGGTGCTTTTATCGAGAAGTACATTCACATGGTGAAATGTTCACTCTCTTCCTCCTCACCTCTCCTCACATTGAAATAGATAATAATATCTTTGTAGTATTAATTTACCGTCTTATTTAGTGCCTTGTGTGGCAGTCGAGAGAAAGATGTGATCATCACTTAGCTTACATTTCACTCCACTTTCTAGCATATACGCTTCTTTGAGGACCAAGGCTGAGCAAGTCATTGTGAGTTCCACTTTCTACTACAGACCCGCCATCAATCACAACAATACGATCCACGAATCTCCCCGTTGCCCATTGGTTTGAAGTAAGCAAGACTGCTGCTCCCGTCGTTCGCAATGAAGTGATCATTTTAGCTTGATCTATTTCACTCATTTGTGATGCTGAATCATCAAGAAGTAGAATTGAACCAATCAGGCATTTCCTTATTGTACCAAAAGAAGACAATTGATTCTCATTACCGGCAATAAGTTGTGCAAGAATCTTTGTCAGTATTACCCTCGACCAATCAGATGGGGAGAGAGGATACGCTGGTGGTCGTAACGGCGAAGGCTTGAGTTCATCTTCATTTGCAGTAACAACAGTTGAGAGTTTGGAAGGCAGGCGTGACAGAAGCTGTTCAAGTCCAGTTATCTTCGTCGCCAGAGTCACTGCATTTCTTTCTTTGGGGCCAATACGACCCGAAGGAGGCACAGGCTCAATAATCTCATCCAATGTACAGCCCGAGTATAAAGATGCATAATCACAATCAGTTCGTACATCATTTAGAAAGACTCCAACTCGTTTTTGCAATTGATTTCTATCCCATTTCGATAAAGGTACACCTGCGACATTTATCTCACCTCTCACATATGTTGTCGTTCGTGCCTCCGCTGGAGGAGCAAATACATGTTCGGCAATGGTAGTTAGAAGTCTCGTCTTTCCGCTGCCGTCGGCACCTATTATGAGGACAACTTCACCATTTCGGCACTGTAGGTTTGCTCCTTTTGTAGCCCACGCCCTTCTTGTAGAATGAGATGCCCATAAATCTGTCACTTTAATGCCTTTATCTGATCTAGCAGTCAACATGGCTTGCAAGTCAGCCCCAGACGATGCCTCTGCAGCTAGCTTTTGAACTTCATTCACAACATTTAGAAGCTTGCCAAAGAATGAAGAGACAGATTTTCCTAGACGAATATTATTTGCCTGGATTGCATCATTCACTGCAGTGCCGACTTGCAATTGAGTAAATACTAGCAGCATAGCCATCTCTAACAATGAAACCCAGCCTTGTTCTGGAATTGACTTCACTGACAGAATATTTGACGAGCCGTCTTCGACTTGAGTTGAGGAGGCATATAAGTATACATAGATTGATAGTGGCACTGATAATATAACCAACGAGGATGCAGAATACAATAATTTCTTCAACAGCGACTGGAATGAGGATCTCATATTCAATTCAGAGCCACTTCTCTTCTTTCTTCGACTTGTCAGTAAACCAGGACGAAGCTGTGCAAACTGTGATAATGCTCCTTCTACACCTCTTGGTGAGCTGAGTATGCCAAGACGAGTAGCGCTTGATGCACCAATATTCGACCACAGGCTTGTGATTGTATCATTCTCCTCGTCTTCGTCTTCATTTTCTTCACTAATGTTACGATCTCTACTACTGATTTGCTTCTCTATTGATGGAAAGTATCTTACAAACATTAATGCTGTCAACAACGACACGACAATTGCAACACGTAGTGGTTGTTGTCGTATTATATCCAACTCGGTACCGAATAATGCAGAAAGACTACTAGCAAGATCTATCCCAACATTCTTGACACCTTCAAGTATTACATGCCAGTCAAGTGGTGATACTCTCCATGAACTCAACTGTATCACTTCAGTTATTGCATTAACAATAGATATTGAAGCAGGACGCAATACTGCTACTGTACTGAGCAGAATATAAATGATAGCCATTGTCACAAACGACCGTAGTCGGGCCAGAGAGGAGATGTGTAGTGCATGTGCCTTTGTCATCTTAGTCATTACCTCCGATGAGAATGATTTAGACAATGGTACTGCTGATATCAGGCGTAAGTACAGTCGGCTGTATGCCGAATCAGATAAATTCTCTGATGTCGCCTCGTCATATACCGTTTTTAATGTTGGATGTATCCAAACTTTGTTTGACACAGAAAGTAAGAATACAGCGACAAGTGCATAGGGCGTCCAACCATCAAAACTTGAGATGATTGTAGATATAACTGCAAGACGGATACCACCCCCAAATGTTAATTCTGTTAAAGAAGATGACGACATTGCCTTGAAGAATATCGGTATAATCTCACGCAATACACATATAATCAATGCAAGTTGAGCAGCATCGAGTATGGCCTGTGATCTACCAATGGATGCACATTTTCGTATACTTGTCGTTGACAAGAGTGTTTCGCGCTTCCCCAATAAAGATTGGACTGGCTGAGGTATAACTGAAGATTTGATACCAATACTACTACTACGACTTCCGCGAGTCAATGATGCTGACTTGATCCGTATTCTTTCTTGTGATTCATCATCTGACCATGAACCATCATCAAAATTTGACATTGAAGATCGTTTGAATAGTTTTGGTACTGGTGGTATCAAAGCTCCGAGTGCTCCTGTGACTTTACTACCAATTGAAGAGCTATAGTAGTCATCATCATCATCGTCATACGTTGGATATCTTTGTCTAGTGTTTGGAGTGTTCGCATTTCTGGGTCGTTGTTGTGGTGTAGTGGAAGATGACTGTCTTGGCTGCTGTGGTGGTATACTAGTACGAGCAGCTTGTGGTGTTTCTACTATTGATGGACGAGTTTGTAATGAATTAGAGTATGTATTCGACTGTCCTTGTTGATTCATCATTTTAGCAAAAGGCATCTTTACTTCGTCTTCTTCATCAGAGGAATCAATATCATGTTGACCATCTTTATTCTCATCATCAGATTCATCTTCTTCTGGCTGACCCAATGAATACAACTCAGATATTGGTGGTGCATATACTTCTTCTCTCTGAACTGCACGACGCGGCATTGGCTGTTGTGGTCTTTGATTGTTTGGAGGAGGCATTTGTTGTGGATATTGTTGACCTTGTTGTCTCTGCAGTGGATGTTGTTGTTGTCGTTGTCCTGTTGGGCCAGCTCTTCCATTATTCATTGGCGGTCTTCTTTGTGGGCCTCTATGTATATTACCTCTACTATTTCCAGCAGAACCACTATTGCCATTCTTGACAGTACTACCAATACTACTACCAATCTTGGAAGTTAAACTAGATACACTTGAAACAACATTATTAAGTTTGTTTGGATCAACAATTCTATCTGATATGGTATCTACTGTATCTGATATAGTTTCCACACTAGTTTGTAACTTATTAACTGCCAATGAGAATAAACTTGATACCGATGATGACCTTTGTTGTGATGGTCTCTGTTGGTAGAGTGCTACTTGACCAGGTTTTTGCTGTTGTTGATATGGCTGTGTATTTTGATATTGGGATTGATAAGTCTGTTGATTATACTGATCATGTCGGTGTCGATTGTACTGACTGTAATGATCTTGTCCCCGTGACTGTTGAGGCGGTGGTGATTTCTGTTGCCATTGTTGTTGCTGGTTATGATATTGTCCTGACTGTTGATCATATGATGACGTTTGTTGTTGAGTAATACTCTCCCAAGATTGCAACTGTTCATTTGGTTGCTTATTTTGAGACATATCGTCCCCACCTACGCTGCTGCTGCTCCACATTGAATCTCTAAAATCACCATTATTAGCATTTATTTCTGTGATTGGCTTTAATACGTCATCACCCTCATCATCATCATCATCATCTGTTATTTGATTTACAACTGTAGCTTTGTGTGATGGTGCATCATCATCTAATTTCTCCACTATAGATGATAACGAGTCATCTACCGTAAGCGGTGGTTTAGATATCAATATATTATTATCTCTGTCATCTTTCTCTGCAGTTATTTTATCAAATATGGATGGTTTCACATTCTGTTGTGATGGAGGAGGAGGAGGAGGTGGTGGTAGATTAATTCCACCAGGAGATGCATCAACATTATGTAAAAATTGATTGTTTGATATGAAAAGCAATACCGCCGCGGATGAGACGGTATAATATGATATTGAGCACCACCTTCTTTTCTTGTATATCCTTTCCATACTTGTATTCATTGATTGATATAGAGGAGTGCGGTAGCAGAAGGCAGGCAGGCAGGAAGGAAATACATGCAAATGGCACGAACCTGTCATCCAGATAAAAACGACCCCGCAGTTACTGGTCGTAATAATGAAGAAGCAACTCACTTCTTCCAACTACTTGGCTCGGCATACCGCTTCCTACGAGGAGAGGTATGAGCCAAAGTTATATTGAAATACAAACTACATATATTTTATAAGAGTTATACCTATCTTTTTTGGGGTAAGTTGTGGATACTGCGGTCGCTAGGCACGGACGGTAACTACTACCTACACAAACTTGGAAAAGATTTGACAGTCTCAATGACCTCTACTATTTGGGCAACCTATAGATAGAAGCAAAAGCACGGAGTTGCGGCTATGATAAACTAAACTAAACTAAACTAAACTAAACTATCATCACACTCATAATATGGGCTGCATCTTCGTATTTTGACAACAGGATACATTTTTGTCAGAACAATGGCAATGAAAACAATAACACCAACATATCTAGCGTTGGATAAGGTTGCTGAGAGGAGGATCATTATTATATTGCAATATAGTTTGCGTTACACACGATTAAGCATTGAGTGACCCAGAATATTCTGAAGAGGTGGTCTTTAAAATACAATTTACAATATAATAGTATACATACATAAAAAATTGTTTTGGGGAGATAGTCTATTGCAATAAGCGTATTGTAGGTATACAAGATGAAGTTACTATCCAGTGATAATGGTGATAATAAAAGTAGTGATGATATTGCAATTGTTGTTGAGACCTCACACTCTGATGTGACGGAGCGCGGTGGCAATCATAGTAGAAGTAGAACACACAAACAACAGCAAGGGCGGTCTAACTCTACAACAACAAAAGCATCAACTAATAAACGGCCATCTGTTATACTTGATCCACTGAAAAGACGATATCGTGATCAGAAAGTTGTAGGCTTGGGAGATGGTGCACGAAGGTCACTAAATCCAACTCCACCAGAGCTACTCGAAGGTTCAAAGAAGATTCGATATGAAAAGTATAATGGTGATATCCCATTAGAAGATGATGAGAAGTATGCTAGATCAAAAGTCGAACGTCGGCCGATTGTGTTAGTGATTATCGGTTACTATACAGCTTTGAAGATATTTGCTTACTATTTGATATCTCTTTCAAGTTTGATTACAGTTGGATTATCGGTCGGTTTAACTGTATATTGGTATGAAAGATTTACTAATGATCCAACAGAACAGCTTACTGGCTCAGGGTTAGTCTACTTATTCATGTCTGAAACTGAATGCTCATATCATATGTACATTACTCATATCATGTGCATCTTTCTACATTCAAATTGCAATACGCTGTTAACATACTTGAACTTAGGATGGATTGGGTCTTATTAGGTTTCGCTGTTATTACACCACTATCATTATCAGTTGGTATTGGATTTAGAAGACGAGAACGAGCACTCATTGAGATTTCAAGATTTCGTAGTTATGCTTATCAACTTCTATTAGCGCACTGTATCTGGGATTGGGGTGGCTTGCCACCCAAAGGGAAAGCGTCACATGAAGATATAAACTGGCTTGAACATGCAGATACAGTGCTAACAGAGCTCATTAGTATTGGTGATGAATTGTGTCGATTCTTGACTCTTCCAACTGCAAGCAGAAGTAGACATCGAATGACAAAAAGTGGAAGACGGGAAGCCGCCAGGACGGCGGAGGTAAGAGACATATATATGTTTTGTATATACTAATTGTTGCCCAATATATAAGCTCAGCTCATATTTGATGATCAACACAGATTGCATACAGATTATATGATTCATTCTATACACAGCGATTTATCAAACTGTCTAAATTGTCAGAGAAGTTAAAGTTGGCTGGCTTAGGGGCATCAGAAGCATCGAGAGTAAGGCAGTATGAGCGATGGATGGGAGACACTATTGAAAATCTGCGCATGATCAAGACATATCGTACGCCACAGACATTAAGATCCTTTGCTAGGCTTTTTACTACACTACTTCCTCCATTCTTTGCACCTCAATATGCTGAGCTGTCAATTGGCCTTGATTCTCTTGCTTTTGGTTGCATCTTTGCGGCATTTACTGCACTATGTTTGAATGCCCTATTGGAAGGAGTGGAGATATTAGAGGATCCGTTTGTGGCTTTTGTAACACTCGACGGAATAGACGTTCGAGAAGAGTTCCAAGTGTTACATTATCAGCAATTGACAAGTGCTCGCAACTCGATCTTCCCTGACGAAGCGAAATATGGATCTCAGGCTAACTTTGTGACGAGTAAAATGCTTGCCGGGGATATTGAATCAGGAGTACCAATATCCCAACAACCAGTCACAGTATCACAAGGTTCAAATGAGAATTCTCTTGGAAATGCAAGTGAACGTAAAAGAAGACATAGACATCGTGCGTTACCCAGTTTGGGAGATGCCAGGTTTCTTGAAGGCCTTGAGGATGATGTAGAGCTATATCGAGAGAGTGGATACCAGCTTTGTAATAGTGAAAGGCGTAGAATCAGAAGGAGAGATAAACCGACTCCTAGAGCACCACCTAATCATCTCCCACCCAATCTTCCTAAAGTTTTATCTGGCCAGGAGTTGGCAGTATCTACAGGAGAAGCTAAAGAAGAAGAGACCAAACGACCTGCAACCCATTAGAGTAGTAAGATATTGATAATACACCCACAGTACAGCTCTCTTATATATCTACTCCTTGCCACATTCCGGAAATGCTTCAGTTGTACTTATAACTTATATCATTCTCACTGCAATTGCATGCGTGCAAACAAAGGATACCGTCAAGGATACCATCTAATTACCTAATAAAATCACCATCACAAATCACCATGTACCTTTCGTTTATCAAATTATCAACTATTGATACACCTACTGCTAACCAAGGCACTTATCCTTCTTCCCAACAATGACGAAGACGGAAGAAAGAGATCGTCGTCGGCGGCGGTCGGAAGACGGATCTCAATCTGATGAACATAGGGGTAGAAGGAAACACAAAGTATCAAAAAGTGATGGCAAGAAAAAAGCAGATAGATCCAGATCACGCTCTAGGAGTAGTGACAGTAGTAGAAGTAGCTCATACTCAAGAGAACGTGATCATAAAAGATCAAAGAAATATAAAAAGAAGAAGAGTCGATCAAAAAGTAGAAAGAAGGATGATCGCAAGCATAAGAAAGATAGAAAAAAGTCGAGTAAGAAAAGGAAGAAGCGGCGGCATGATGATGATTCGTCTGGATCATCTTCTAGTAGTGGAGAGGATGGCCCGAATGTTAAGAGAAGTGTGATAACAGGGAAGAAGATAAAAATGCATATAGACAAAGATGATGATGATCGAGTGAGAGATAAAGGTAAGAATAAGTATTGACAGTACATATCATGTGTATAATTGCACTGCAGTCAAAGAAGATCGATGTTACTCACATCATTTACTCATTACTCCATTATCACAATCAAAGCGAGGAAAGATCTTCTTAAATTTATGAATCAATCATTATAGTGGGTAGTGTTTAAGAACTATCTATAATTGACTGCAGAAAACGATGAGAACCAGTTTAGTTAGATACTACTTTGTGCATTCTTAGTCTTCGGGCAGCTTATATGTAAGACCCTCATCCTCAGTAGTATAGTACTGGCGAACTGAGTTAGGAAAAGTTGGAATCATTCAATGCAACAGCTGTGCATGGGCACTCATGCAAGTATTGTCTCACAGGCGTACCAGTTCGCAAATTCCACAATAGAGCAGTCTTATCACTACTTGCTGTAACTAAGTAACTCGAGTCTGCTGAAAACACTGCGTCATAAACCCATTTCTTATGTTGTGATAAAGTTTGTGTCAACTGCCATGTTGTTGTATCAAAAAGCCGTGCTGTTTTGTCACTACTTGTTGTCACTAGATATCTACAATCAGGAGATATCTTTGCATGTAATAGATATGATCCATGAGGATGAGCACGAAACTTAGCCAAAGGTCGAAGAGAGTGCCCATTAGAATTGTCAACTATCGTATTACTAGGATTCCAGGCGAATACTTCAGCATGATTATTAGCCGCTACTAATGTACGACCATCATCTGATATATCCACTGATTGGATGGCTACTCGTCCACTCGATGATGATGAAGATGATTGAGAATCGGGTATTATATCATTTATACACCTGGCGCTTCCTAAATCAAAGATCTTGATGGATCCTGGAAGATGTGCGTTTCACGGTTTATGAAGATGAAGAGAATCTTTGTTAGTACTTGTGGTTTGCAAGAGCAATCAAATAAGGGTATATGAAGGCCAAATGAAGCACTCAAATGAACCAACTCTTCATATTGAACACTTGAACTCATATGAAAAACAATACTAACGCGGACTTTCCATTCTGATCTCCTGTTAATGTGATGATTGCAGTGAGATACATGATGAGAAGTGGTTGCAGCTTTTGCATTCTTATAAATTTATGCCACAACCAATAACGATTACTTACCAGATATAATTTCAGCTTGATTGGGATGTAGAGCTACACTATTGACAGGACCTCTTGAATCGAATGATCGAGAATATGTTGGTGATCTCAAATCCCATAACTTTACTGTACCATCCTCAGAGCCACTATATAAATATCTCCCATTCCTTTGAAACCCCAAAGATGTTACATTATTTGTATGCCCCTCAAGATTGAGTATTGGATTTTGATTCGATGAATTGTTAATTTCGAATAGTCTGATGCTTGGATTACCCCCGGCAGCGAGGTATTGTTTATCTGTCGTAATCTCAAGACAATTTACTTGACTATCAGCATTGCGAAGAACTCGTGAACATATCCCACTTGGTGCCTCCCAGAACCGTATCTTATCATCTTGACCCGCAGTTACTAGGATGACACTCAAACTCATTGTTGTTTTACTCAGGAGATTCTTTGATGGGAAAGATACAAATTGTTGTTGTATCCTCCCTGGCCCACTTATATTTTACTTAGTAATGCTTATCAATGTAAATATGATTATAAATAATATAGATCTACCTAACCATCCTCCATCAGTAATCATACACCACACACTTATATTCTTTACTGCATCTATCCTCGACAATTGAAAGTGAGATTTATGATTATTTGTGTTGCAAATCGTATCATGTGATCTGTGTATCTAAGGTACACTGCACTGTACTAATACTCTAAATTCAATTGCAAGTGTGTGGGTTTTACCTTCTACTACACCGACCCTTTTGCAACAGAACAAAGTCGATATGCCATCCAAAAGGTGAGAATAATGGTATTTAATTGTGATAGTTGCGCTGTATCCGATTTATTGACGATTAGTCTATAAAAAGTTAGCAACACAAATTAAAATCTCCACATATGTTGTGTTATACTATAAGTTATAGGTGTTTTGTACATTGTATCTCACATCTATTAATACCTGTATGTTAATATATCCATATTATTATTATAACCAATACAGACGTTGGTCCGTCAATCTTAATCTGCGTGAGAATGATGTAGGGTATACCACTCTACATATAAAGTCACCACCAGTTGATATGACTCTTGTTCAATCAGTTGAAAAAGATACATACTCTATTAAAGATGATACAGGTATTACCGCAGCAGAGAATAAACAAGCAATGGCTATACGTTCAAGGAAACAGAGTAAAGCAATGTCAATTGCAATGTCTCCGGGGAAACAAATTGCCAGTAAGTGTATCTTTATTTACCTTTTGTATAAGTTTATTTATGTTACACACATAACATTATATCTAATGAATCTTAACTTAAACATTGAAAAGTGAATGGATTCATGCTTTGGATGAGTGGAAAGAATTTAAATATCTTCTCAATATCAATTACAGCCACGGCGATAATGTCTCCAATTAAGGGTATAATGAATGTCTCGAAAGCATTCCGGAGTTGTGAAGATCCAGAGGGAAAGGTTGATTTAACAAGTTCTAAGGCATTATTCATACTACTTAATTTACTTTGGTTGGGTGTTGGATTATATAAATGCTCAAAGATGAAACTGTTACCGCTAACAAGTGCGGATTGGGAGTCATATGTTGTTTGGAAGAATGTAATGGAGACAAGTTCAATTCCTCCATAAATACGGTTAGAAATGGTTATAAAGTTTGAATATTAAGTAAACAAATAATTTGCACTCTTTTACAAATTCATTACTCCTCCATATCCGATCGAAACGCGCCACAACTCAATCACCTATGTTGATTGAGAGTTACAGCCTAAATTTTTTTGCTGTGCACTGTCTTTACAAAGCACCTCCAAACTGACCCTTGAACTTCTCCAACCGTTGACCGTATAAATATTCCACAAGTGGTAAAGACAATGCAAATTAATCTTGAATAGTACTTTGATCTTGCTGCAAACACTGCTGATCCTTCCATGTAGGTGCGACTCATGTGTTCAGTCCTTCTTACTTAATCAGTCCTGTGACCTTTGCGACTCACACACTTGGACCAACTACAAATATATCTTCTATCTCATTACTGAATGCTCTTTCACTGAGAGAAACATCAATTGAAATTGAGAGATAAATATAGATTATTGAGGTACAAGGTACATAATTATTTATCAACGTACTTACCTCTTCCACAAAAACAAAAGAGCAATCCACGATAAGCTCTACTACTCGCGACACAACATCACACAACAGGTAATCATGAACGATTCAAGCTATGCGTGGGAAGACTTTTCAAGCGACAGTAGTGTTGATGAGGAGAACGATGTTGGACGAAACAAGGCGACTGCCAAGAAGAAAGTGCCCTCCGACAAACAACAACAGTCAAAGCAAATGGAGAAAGTAAAGAAACCTCCAAAGAAGAAGTCTAATGTGAAATTCGGTGCAGAGGGCGTTCACAAGTACAAGGGCAAGAGGTTCAAGCCATCTCCCAAGGGTGCACCCATGAATTTGTCGAGGAGATTGAGTCGACGTATCACAAAGACTTCTCCCTTACGCTCTCCTATTGTTGCTGCAAAATTAATCTTCTCCGAAAAGAAGACAAAGAAGGTGTGGGCGAAGTAAGCACAAGGTTAGCATGCTCTGAGAATGTAGAAATGGAATTAGGAATGCGTCATCTTATTGGACGCTATAGGGAGTAAATACTGATACAATGAATAGCTCACACAGAGCTTGAATGATGTTGAGAGATTCGAGCATTTAGCTTAACCGATTGACGATAAAATAATTCGTCTATACTACCATCCGAGTTAACGCTGCATTCTCTTTCTCATTTCTTGTGTCATTCGTACTTCTGCGAACTGTAGTGCCTGCTTAATCTGCTTATTCTTTGGCTCTAACTTTTGTGCAGCTGATAATGATTTGATTGCCTGTTCGTACTGTCCCATGGCATGCAAAGCCAGACCCCTCCTGAAAACCCCCTTGACATAGGTTGGTTCGAGTAGCTCAGCATCTGATCCATCTTTCACAGCCTTCTCATGATGACCAAGCTTTAAGAAACAAGCTGATCTATTGGAGAGTACAATATGTCTGGGAAACAATTGCTCTACTTTGTCATCACCTCCTCCACCATCTAACTTTTCTTTCACAGATGATGCATCAGGAAGGTCGGCAGCACGATCAAGTGCCATGGTATAGAATAAGATTGCTTGTGCATATTCCCCCGATGTGAATGCCTCATTCCCTTTTGCCTTTTGTTCTTCTATACTGGCAACAATAGCATCAATCTCTTCTTTTGTTGTTGCTGCATACACTTCTTCCTCAACAGCAATGTTACTTTTTGCAGATGTTTCACTACTTGATGCAACTAATGTATTTCCACCATTAGGACTTTTAATCTGAACCATGCTCTTTAACTTTTCATCTAATGCATTTTCAATCATGCTCTTCTTCTTTTCCAATACTTTCAATTCGCGTTCTGTCATTGGTCTTGCTCCTTGTTTCAGTCCTTTACTTTCACCTGCGGTTAATACCTTCTCGGTAACAAGCTCTCCATTAACAACACTTGTTATGAACTGTACCTCCTCGGCAGTAG
>Ga0214481_100303_pt1 | contig 26486 bp, 22 predicted proteins | sample M1_20Mar14CPVII9_4_FD_165057 | JGI IMG/M metagenome (GOLD analysis project Ga0214481, IMG submission 165057) | Marine eukaryotic communities from Monterey Bay, California, United States - M1_20Mar14CPVII9sort6BwellG10 | ecosystem: Environmental > Aquatic > Marine > Unclassified | place: USA...
TTGGAGATGAGAATGTTGATTTAGTGAAGAAGCAAAGGATGATGAGATGGGATAAGAGTAAGCGAAAGTATATGCAAACAACTGTTGGTGAAGAGCTAAGTGGAGACTCTAAAAGTAAGAAGATGAGGCTGGAGAGTGGACAACTAGTCAAGCGTGATAAGGCAAATATCGGTGAGCTATATGAAAAGTGGCAGAAGAAGACCAATAAAAGTATTGGAAGAACTGGGGTGTTCGATGATGTTGTTAAGGATGGAGAAGGTAGTGCACCTGAGGTCAAAGCTGGCAAAAACAAGAAAGCGAAAGGTGGTAAGAGTGCTGGGGATGATGAAAGAAAGACTGCAATAGCAATTCGTAAAGAGCGTGAGAAGAAGGAAGATATGCGAGTCAAGAATATGAAGAAGGGTGATCGAAGACAATTAGAGCGTAAGCAACGTTCAGAAGCACAAGACGGGCCACAAAGAAAGAAGGGGCCAGGCAAGAAGGGTCCTAGTACTAGATGGGGTGGGCCTAAAAAGAAGGGGATTGGCAAAATGGGGAAGCAGAAACAGACGTTTAAAGGCAGGCATTAACATTCAACGATAGAACAGTATATAGAAAGGAAAGATCTAAGACTCTGAGGGCATAGCAAAGCAAGTGTAGCATAGCTAACTTATGATTGCAACATTTCTATGTGTGAATGACTACTGCACCGTACCTGTTCATACAAAGCACTCTAGTCTCTCAATAGAAGTACACACATCTTGAAAACGTACAGCATACGGAGTTCCCAAGAATATCTCTTCCATCACCGCCTCACCTCAGTAACTTCCTCGACCATGAAGCTATCGCAAAGAAATTTGGAGAAAAAAGTACTAACCATCTCTTCAAACTTAACAACTTCCGTAAACTTACCCTCCAACATGTATCCACCCTTGTCTCTATAAAATTCCGTTTTTGCGTACTGCATAATAGTCCACTTGGACATAATGGCATCCAAATGCTTTGAGCACTTGTCTAGAAGCTCCCTATCGTTGCCTTTCCCTGGAACAAAACGCCTCTTTGCCTCCAAGAACTTGTCCTTGACAGCTGATATTGGTTCACGATTTTGTAGCATCGTTAGAGCTGTGTTGACTAGTGTAATTCCCCTAGCCTTGTGCTGCGCTGAAGTCATCTCGACAAAGCCTTCGTCAATGAAAGTAACTACTTTGGCTAAATCTAGCTCGACAAAGCGTCGGAAGGCAAAATCAGCCAATCCAACGCCTCTCTTGTTTGATTTCTCGGTACTATCCGGTTCAATCAAATAAAGCTGATCCCTAGCTCGAGTAAGAGCAGTATACAAAAACATACCTTCGTCCTAAAACAGAAGAGGATAAGTTTAGACTGAGATTTCTGAATGGAAGACATACCAGAGCAAAATACAACACTTACTGCAAGCTGAGGGTAACTCAGAGTATAGTCACACTCTTCCAACGCCGCACCACAAACGTTCTCTCCTGTGTTGGTGATTGTAATTTTACTACTACTAGACAGCCAACGAAGACAGTTCTGCCATTGAGCAGAGCTTCCCCTAGATTCGATAAATGTCCAGAATCCAAACTAAATTCCAATCCCTTGGCTTCTTTGACTCCGAACAGATCATTCTCGATTCCTAGGTGGTGAAACTGTGTCCTTAGATCCTGAACAATATCATCAGGGGATATGAAGACCACATTACCACCTTTGAATATATTTTCATTTGCCAAGTCACTGATCTTCTTGATTCTAAGTAGCTGGGGTAGTCGTCCATGTATGAGAGAATGCTCATTGCTATTTGGAAGTTTGAATGAGCGTGCCAAAACACTTCTAATTGCCTTCCCTAGGCTCAAGTTTTCGTGATGGGTACGATGATTTGTCTGCAACATGATTTCTTGCAGGTTGTCTTTAACTTGATTGTTGTGTTTATCAAAGATTTGAGAATGAGCGACATCATTGATAGTGCCTTTTCTCATGGATATACCTAGCTCAACACTTTGTGCAGGATCTGCATTGATGAAAACACTCCTAACCCCTGCGCTAAGCCGGACAAACAAAGCTAGATCGAGTTCTGAAAAATCTTGAGCTTCGTCGCATGCCACCTGTTTGTAGTGTGAGCAGCAGTGGATGGTTAGCAGCCGCACAAGTTTAACGGCAACTTGATGTATAGTACTTACCATATCAAAAAAGAACGGGTCAAGTGGATCACCTTCTTCATTTAACAAATCCATTTCTCCTCGCTTCACACGCTCTACCCAGCTTAGATATACGTCTTCCTTTAATACACTTGGACCATTCTTTAGCACATACATTGACCTATCTGTCTCGTCCCAGTATGTTTCCTGACTTCTCCACTGTTCATACTTTAGAAAGATGTTGTAACAGATCTCCCTCTGGTTCGTCTGTAAGCCAAATGATAGCGGCAGCGATAGATACTCGTTTAGAGTCAGTGGACACTTCGTTATTGCGCACCTAGCGTTGCTCTTTATCGTGCAAATTGCATTCCACAAAACCAAAGGCTGGATTGAGTTGTCAGTCATCTTCTTCCTTTCAAGTTTACTTAGATGCCCGTCAACAAACTCTGTTTTGAATGAGACACCCGAACCATCACAATCGAATCGAATACGGTCAAATATGATAAATGAGTCAGACTCAGACTCGCTAGCTGGTGTGACACTCCCAACTAGCAATTGCATGAAGTCATCATATGTTTTGAAAGTGAGATTGTCGTCACCTCTTGCTTTTTCAACATCTCCTTTGATCTTATTAACTAAACGAGATAGTCTGGATACCACCAATATCTTCTTTGATGGCTCCTCTTTGGCAATCTTTTTGATCAACAATAGTGTTTTCCCTGTTTAGAGTAGAGTGTTGATGGTGAGACTGAAGAACATCAATGATCTAGCTGCGTGCACACACTACAATAGAAACATACCTGTGCCAGCTCCACCTAGGTTGTGAAGAAAAGGAAATACTCGTTAGTTCAAATGCAATAACAAACTAACCACTATAGTATTTCTTCTTACCCTGAATCAATGTCGACATATCACGGTGTTCACTTGAAAGAATGTTATCGTGGTTTTCTGTTTCAGTACCTCTGAAAATTGCCTTGTTAATCTTCTCTTCACTGTAGACTATACGGCGTTTGAGTGAGAAGTGGGGGCTTTGAATGTGTTGCAAATCTAGATGCCCTTCGTCGATATTCAACATGTATAAATCCATAGTTGAGGTAGTATATATGCTTGTTGATTTGAGTCCAAGTAAGTGCATCTTGAGAGACGAGAAGTTGAATAAGTCTGGTTGGATAGACGAACGTGCCAGAGTCTGCACAAACAAAAACAGTACACTTACATCCCTGCCTAACTTCAAGATTGCATCTGGATCGGAAGTGTCCAAGAATCTATCATCGAGTCGAATTTTATTGCGCATGAACTCTGTGTTTGAGATGAGAGCCTTGTATAAACTAGCCTCTTCATCGTTGACCAATCCCCAAACAAGTACACCAATATGAGTCATACCATCAGCCTCTCCTCCAATATAGGGTGAGAATAGTACTACTTTCTCGGTCTTGACACCTTCATCTAGGATGAATAGAGAAGCTGATAGCACTTCAAACGTTGTGGTCGTGCCAATAATTGACCTCCTACGAATTGTGGTTGAACTTACACCTGGCTGGCGACTTCTAGTAGGTTTCAATCCTTCAATTAGGGTGATAAAGTTTGATGTAGATGTGGAATCAGCTGTACATAGCCAGTTATAAACGGCTTGCTCCAAAAGCACAACTCTATTGACTTGATTTGTATTGATATCCTGATCAATCAATCGCGACTCGAAGCATGTAAAGTCTTTACCTTTCTCTTCTTCTGTTAGGGGGTGCATCCTTTTGTGTTCATCCTCTTCACAGTCTTGTGGTGATTCAATAAGTGTCTCTGCGGGTAATGCAGCAGCATCCGCTACTTCTTGGGCGTCAACCCAATCTTTAGAAGAGTCCTCATTCAATGGAGCCTTTGAGTCGAGACTAGTCCATGCATTAGACATCTTTTGTGGTATGATGCCTCCGTTCTGAAGAATAAGTTCAGTGATGCCCTCAAAGGAAAAGAAATGGGCATAATCAACTGCAGTATGACCATCCGGGTTCTTCGCCATTGGATCGGCGTGCAATTGGAAGCACAGTTCTGCTGTGATGACATCCTGATTCTGTGTAGCTACCATGAGGAACGTATGGCCTCTTGAATCCCTAGTGCCGTCAATGTGAAAGGTTGGGTCTTCCTCCGAGCCGTCCTTGAGGCTTGCTATTATACTGCGCAATCCCTTAAGCTCATCCTTCCTTTCTCTAATCGGTGCATCCAAGGCAAATAAGGGCATGTTTTGGTCTTTGATGCGCTGCATAGCCTCCTCGATTTGCTGCTTCATCCTCACGACCATTGCGTGTGCTTTCTTGGACTCTTTGTGTCGTTTATCTTTAAACTTCTCTCCAGCTTTCTTCGCCTCCTTTTCCTTCATCTCTGCCTTATGCTGCTTGTGGCTCTTAGCTGCTTTTGCCACTCTCAATTCCCATATCTCATCTTTCGTTGGTCGAAGCATCTTCCTTCGGGTCTCAGCATCAACTACATGAGAATAGATTGAGTGTTGCCAATGCTTTGATGATACCCTCGTGTCGTGGTTGTGTTCTGTGATACTTCTTTCGTCTTCAAAGGCAACAGTGATAAAATCGCCATTGTCCATTTTGAGCATATTTAGAGTTGCTTCTTTGTCTTCAATTTGAGTAGATCAGTCGTCAAGTTCAACTTTCATTCGAATAAACATCTTAGGCTTGAGAACGTCACCAAGATAGGAAAACTTTAAATCTTCAATGTCCACGCCACATTTCTTCGAGTACATCTCAAACAATTGCTCGACTGTCATATTGGTCTTGACAGTCAACAGGTGTATACTCCCGTCTATATTGTTTGCAATTGATATTGATATTTTGGGGTGATCATCGTTATTACCAAACACAGCCGACAAGCCATCTGTTGCGAGGTTTGACATTATACTTCGAAATCCCTTGCCTTCTACCACGTCATCTTCGTCCCTGCCACCATGGTGGATGAAATAAAATATATGTGAGAACTACACTCGAGGAATAAGAGACAAAGCACCACACATAATACTTACATCTGAAAAAGAACCTTGTTTAGGTCTTGCTTGTCCATGTTCAAGAAATTATCAAGAGCATATTTAACTTGCATTTCTTTCTCTATTTGTTTGAGTTCTTCGTTCCACTTTACTATCCGGGTATTCTCTTGACTAATTTCATTCCTCAATCCTTCTTTACGTTTGTGCAGTTGAGAGAGTTCTTGCTTGCATGCACGTGTATCTGCTTCAAGACGCATTAGCTGTCTACCTTTATCTCGAGTTGTCTCATTCTGTAATAGATTGAATATAGGAGAAATGACTTGATTCTTCTTTAATCTTTCTCTCTTGATATATAGAGAAAAGTTTGTTGGCATGACGATCGGCTTAGATGTTTGAGCTGATCGTTGCTTGGTAGTTTTGACTTTGGATGCAGAGTGTCGAGGTGAAATGATGACTTCATCGGTAGGAGTTGGTGACACAGAGGTATACTGAGACCTTAGCTTCTCCTCCCTTACAACTTCACACTGTGCCGTCTGCTCTAAAGTAATGGCACTAATTGCTTTCTTTTTCTTTCTTAATGCCTCCTGTTTGGTCTGTCCCTTTGCCTTCTTGGCCTCCTTTCTAGTCGCTCTATCAGGTTTTGCCACTTTCTTATCTGGTGCTACCTTCTTTGTGTGCTCTTGGGGTAACACGTTTGCCTTTTTATCCTTTGTTGACTTCAGACTAGCTCCACCTGACAACTCTACCACTACTGACTTTTTGACAGCGCGATTCTTGGTACTCTTGACGACTGGAGAAGGATTTGCAACTGATGCGTTGACTGGCTCCATTTCACCCACAACTACTCGTGGCGTTTCAACAATTGGCGCATCAACAATTGGTGTTGAGGTGACGTCAACTTCTGTGATGATTGATATAGCAGACAGTAATGCTCTACAAAACTCATCTTCCTTTCCTTTTTCTACACCACCGACTACGGCATGAAGAAACTGCAAGTCTTCGTTTGATGCATTCCCACTTTTCATCGAAGCCAATACATCAAGGCACTCATTTATAATCTCCACAAACTCTTCCGCAGTGCTGAACTCTAGTTCCTTCCGAAGGTAAGAGATATACTTATCTGGAGAGCCAATGTAGGGACCTGATGCATTGATTATAATGTCATCTAACATTGACCGAGTATTGTCATCCCGTGAAGGTGGTAATGGTGGTGGAACCAGGGACGATTCTTCTCTTGTCGTTGCCGTGAGCTTCTTCAGAGTTAGCTAAGGCATATGACATTTGAAGTTTCGCCATCATCAAGTTCATCTCTGATAAATGTTTTTGGGTTACCAAGGCTTGATCTTTCAATTCCTTTAGATCAGATTTCAAACATGTATTTAAATTGGTAGTAGGAGTTGCAGATGGAGGTTGGGATGGGGTTACTTGACCCCCTTGACTGTTTGTGGTAGAAGGTGGTTCCACTTCATCTTTAGTATTACCATCCTCATGTATATCCCTACATTTCTCACCAAACTTACAATTACCAGAAACAAAGTATTTACATATCCTCTTTTTATTCTTCTTCTTTCCTACCTTAACCTTAGAGGTGGTGGTAGTAGTGGTGGTAGTAGCGGGACTCTGCCGTCCCATGTTGTTGTATAATATAATCCAGTTCTATTTCTGTCCTAGAGTAGTAATATATTCAAACAATATCTGATGAGATATATTCTGATAATAAGATACAAATAATCCATAATATAAAAAGCCGATATATAAAATACCTCAAACAGTTTACACCACCAAGTCAAATAGACCCCATAATAAATAAGACAATGTAGTATCACATTCAAATAAAAAAGTATCTTTCAAGCAGCGCACTTGTAATTAAAGAGACCCCCAGAATATATTTCTAGCCACGTCTAGTGTATAAACGTGAATAGTAATACAATCAGCTCTTCGGAGAACATTATCTTTCAGACAATGTGTTGAACTTTGAACAGGAAAACATAGCCGTTACTTTCTCCTCCGTCCGCCGATAAATTATTCATAAATATATACCCGCCTGCGCCACAAAATAATAAAACGTACCTTCTATTGATAATAAGAAGTCCTCGATAAAGATTATTTGGTAAGGATTAGACTTCTGACACTCGTGTGGTACTAGATTTTGTGAGAAAAAATGGGGAGTTATTCCCACTTAGGTCGAAACGGAGATACCTAGGAGTTATGAGTCCAACTCTCCTTGATGCGGCATACAACTACCACAGCAGTTCAACGAAGGGTGAGTAATCTATAACTACAAATGCAAATATATATAGAGAGAGAATATGTACTCACATGATGTGAATTGTGAAGAGAGTCTTGTGTGTAGGAGATGTTTCTAAGTTTTAGTGCCCAATCACAACTTCTACCCTCAACTACATTACTTGTTTATTTACGGCCGGAGGACATACTTCGACTGTCAGACCTTGCCCTGCGACTGCGCTTCCTATCACCACCATCATCATTGTTTCTACTGCTCCTTGATGACTCTTTACGTGCCGAGGGTGAATGTGAATGAGAAGATGACCTGTCTCTTTTCTTATGACCTCTTGATGAGGATATACTCCTTCTCCTCTTGCTACCGGTACTGGTTGCCTTAGATGCATTATCATTCTCATTCTCAGAGCTCCTCCTGCTATCACGGCTTGATGGACGTTTAGATGATTTAGATGAATACTTCCTCTTCTTTCGTCTGCTGTCTTGTGAAGAGTCACTTGACCCCGAAGAAGACGAAGATGACGATGAGTAAGATCTAGAACGGCGGCGGCTTCTTCCCCTCTTCCTACCACGGCTGCTCCTTTTACTACGACGATAACGACTGTCAGATGAGTACGAGCTACTCGACGATGAAGTATACGAGCTAGATGAACTACTTGAGCTAGAACTAGCGCTGCTAGTGTCAGATGAACTTGTAGAAATGACTGAGCTTTCATCACCATCCTTCTCCTTCTGTGCAGCCTCCCTTGCCGCGGCAGCCTTGGCCTGTGCAAGAATTAGCTTGGGAGCATTCTTCAAGAATTCACGCATACCATCAGTTAGCGGGCCAAGACCGATACTTGTGAAGAAGTTGATGGCGTATCGAGTATTGCGGGCGTTATCCTTGGGAAACATTCCCTTGAACCATTCACGTGATGATACCTCTTGTTGCTGCTGCTGCTGCCCATATCCCTGCCTGTTATTATTTGACACGGCTAGAGCAGTACTTGCAGTGCCTCTCTCGTTATCACCAAGCTCGCCATCCGGCTCGGGATTGTCCGTATCAAAACGTTGTTTCAACGTTACCATCCCCATAGCCTCTGCCATCTCCTGCACCAAAATCTTAATAAAGATACGACTTGAACTAGTCGTCTCGTCCTCATTCAAATGTATACATCCCAATACACTCCACGATACCGAATCAGTATCTAACAAATGTCCAAATAACTTGGCCACATTACGTAATTTGTTTGTTTCCAATCGATGGATGGTATTATATTGTGTTGCAAATGCTTCCTCAAATGCCAACTGCCATCTTTCATTTAATAAACAAAACCGTCCCGAGACTAATCCATAATACCGTAAAAATGTACGTTCCTGTGAACAACATTCTATAATCATATTGATTAATTCACATTCTTTCCCGGGTGGTATATCCATCTTTGCTAATTTGTGTGTACATTCCTCAAAGGTGGCAGAGGACATGATTGTTAAATAGATTGTACGACGTAAATGTACCAAGTCAGTTTCGGTCAGGTCCTCAATAACCACAGTCTTTTTAGATCCAGGCTCAATAAGCTGTTGATCCGGAACGTCTTCTTCCTCGTCATCTGATAACTCGCTGCCACTTCCACTACCACTCTCGTCATCACTACTACTATCACTATCATCACCCAATATCTCCTTCTTAATAACATTCCACTCTTCTTCCTTCTCATCATAGTCCTCATCATAATGAAAAACATCCAATTTCTCATCATACTCTAAATCATCATCATCTAAACCAATTGAATCAAAAGTAATCTGATCATCTAATTCAACTAAATCCAATTCCGGCAAGATTGTTGGATAATTCACAAACTTTCCCTTTTTAATTTTCAATAATGTTTCAATACGATATTGGCCACGTCGTCCAATCGTACCCTCATGTAATAATCCCCTAAAACGTTCCATAATTGCATGCACACCGTTTGGACTAACCTCACTCAATTGTTTACCAACAATACACATATAACTAACGGCAACATCGACAGAATCATCAGTGGGCTCCCCGTCTAATAATAAACTTAGAATTTGTAATGATAATAATTCATGGGCTATATTTTGATTAAACATATGTCCCAATAGACTTAATGTGCTTGATACTGTATTCATATTACGATATTTATATCCCTTACGAAAAGATAGTATGGCCCTGGTTAATAATAATTCACCAACTTCAGGTAATTTACTATTAATTACTGATATTAAACTAGCATATGTTGATGTGTATTGCATACTACCAATACTAGCATTCAAAATAGATTTAGTTAATATACCCCTACCCTTGATTAAATTCGCCTCGGAGAATAATTGATGTATCAATGGTTTTAATGTTGCAGGTGATAATCGGTTAATGGTGCCGTTTATTGTACGTTGTAAGTTTGTCCATGATTCTTGTTGTTTATTTAATGGTGTAATTTGTTTAGTTGGTGTGTCTGTTGATTTGCCTGAGGTTTCCGCAGCTGCTTCTGCTTCAAGTTGAGCCTTACGCTGCTCTTCTAATAAACGACGTTTAGCTGGGGGAATATATACACCTACATTCTCAGACTGTTTCATTGAACCGCGTCCGCTATTATTATTCCTTTCACCCCAACGATTACCCCTCGTATTGCCACCCTGGTTGTTAGTGTTATTATTTTGAGGTTTCTCACGAGGGGCACTTAGAGGCTTATCCATGATTGATACCGCAGACTTCTTTGAGGTTGAGGTCTTGCCTTTATTAATCTCGCCATCCTCTTCTTCTCCTTCCGATTCAGTTTCACTATCACCAGCACCACCCTTTTTATCAACAGCCTCAGATTGTTTATTGGTGGATGATGCACCTTCCTCATCGTCGTCATCTGTTTCGCTGTCACCTGCCCCCTTGATATCCTCCACAATTGGCTGCTTGCCTACATTGTGCTCATCCTCTTCCTCCTCCTCGCCTTCGTAATCTACTGCGTCCTCTTCGTGATCAGCCTGCATCGTAATTACCTACTCTATTGTTATTTTGTGGCGCTAGTACTAAGGTCTTGGCCATAAGGCGCTCAGATTTGGCTCTAAGGCACTGCCTAAGATGAGAATAGAAAATGAATCTCATCTATTAATTATCTTTCATTATTCATTTGATGCAACTTAACCATATGTACATGATTATCTATGGTATATATATCTCGAATACGAAGCACATTTGTCATTTGGTGAAGCAACCATGTCGGAGGCAGCAAGATACCAACTACACTAATGTAGAATGAGAGTGCAATAGCAAAAAGGCATCAAGTCCAAGATATATGTGATGCAATTTTGTCATGGTAGAGACATATTGCTCAGGCACTTTAATCAGGCCTCCATATTGCAACAAGATATGGGCATGCAGCGTTACAATACATGGGCATGCAAACACTCCTACTCACGATAACATATGATGATGAGAACAGTTTGACGCCTCATTCATAATATAAACCTCCTCATTATCGAACAACATGAAGACTATATCCATTTCCTCGATCCTACTTTCCTCGTATGCTGTTTTTGACCCTGCATATGCTGCAGATAGCGTGGCCGATGAACCTCTGTCCTTTGAATCTGTACAGATACTGCAGTTGTAATCATTGATCCACAAAATGATTTCTTATCTACTAATGGCTTGCTTTGGGGTAAGTTTATGATGTGCAGTCAACTCATGATATAAGATTGTCTGTTTATTCTATATATCAGAATGCATATCTTATGTTTAATGCATATCTTATGTTAATGCATATCTTATGTTTATACTCTCATATGTTCTACAACTTCTACATCATCCGGCTCTATTAACACAGAACTTGTCGGCGAATCAGCCACTGAAAATGATACCGTGCAAAACATTGAAATGCTGTTCAAGGCTGCCCAAGACAATGACTTCCTCGTTTTCGTCTCTCCGCACTACTACTATCCACATGATATGGGTTGGTTATTCGAGGGGAAGGCGGAAGCAATGATGCACAGTTCAGGCACCTTCGTTCGTACAGATCAACTCTCTGAAGAAGGGTTTGAAGGATCTGGCGCTGATTGGCTCGAGCAGTACAAGCCCTACATTGCGGAAGACAACGTAATTGTTAGCAGTCCTCACAAAGTATATGGTCCTGAACAGAATGATCTCGTTCTTCAAATGCGAAAAAAGAAGATTGACCGTGTCATTCTTGGGGGTATGTCCGCTAACTTATGTGTTGAATCACATATGAGGGAGCTTATTGAGCAAGGATTTGAAGTACATGTTGTCAAGGATGCCACCGCTGGGGCCAAAGACCCTGAGTTAGGAGATGGATATGCGGCAGCACTTACAAACTTCAAGTATATTGCCAATGGTGTTATGTCTACCGATGAGGCTATCTCAGCAATGGGAGCAGATGCCGATGAGATTGCAGTGGCAATTGATCGGCGTGAAGGAGAAGAAGTGGAAATTGAGACGGAGAGCAATGGTGCGACACGTCTCTAGTGGATGGATCTCTCTTTGTCATCTCATGTTTAGTTGTGAATCTTGAGGCAGGATTGTACAATAGTAAATTTAAATTCTTAACACTGTTTCTTTGATAGTACTTCCTATATTTACCTAATACTAACTCATAGAAAGTTGTTATCAACTGTCTCAATCGTCAAACCTAAGTCGTCTCAGTAAATTCAATATGTTGACCCCCACCTGGTCAGGATACTTTTGCAGGGATAGTTCGAGGGCTAATCTTGACATATCATTTGTACGAATAAGTCTCACATTGTCACTTGACGATGCCAAACTCATGAGTGTGAAACAAGCTGATTCATGTACTTCAAGCGAGTCTGGATGACCTAACATTGCCTTGATGATCACATCAATTACCGTCAGGCTAACTGGTATAACAGATTGACTTGCAGAATCAACAGATAAGTTGCCCAGAGTTACACATCCTTCTGATTGTATTGTAGTATTCTCCAGATGCCTTTGCATAACATCGCCAACAATCGATAATGCTCCTCTTGAGCGAAGTAAGTTCTTGGAAATGTTGTCAAATGATAACACTTTCAGAGCTCCCAACGCCATGACTTGCAGTGCAACGACATTAACATGGGCGAGCATTGCATTTAAGATTGCTTCACATCCGCCAAGCTGAGAAACATGTTTTCTATCAGCCGGGGTCATTGATAAGGACCATAGTACACCACATGCCCCTGATTGAGTATATTGGAAGAGTATAAGTCTTGGTTAGCACAAGAGAATAACAGACATGTGCACATATATCCATAAACACAAACAAACTACAAATGACTCACTTGTTTGAATGTCTACCGAAGTCTCGCGATAGATTTGCATAGTTTCGATGATTGCATCAAATGTAGCATCCTCAAATATAATCTTTCTCTTCAGATCATCGCTCTTACGAGCACTGACCCATAACGTAGTTAAACAAAACAAAGCAACATCCTTATTCATGGATGTGGCATTATCATGAATGAGAGACTGTGTTACTACATCAATAGCCTCTTCATCGTTACCTGCCTCCGTACACTCCCCAACAATTACTTGCAAAGTCATCAAATGAGGTGATGTTGATTCGATATAGTCATAGGTATCCATATTATTTTGTGTAGCAGAAGAGGTAGTGGTATTGGAAGGCACTACTGGCTCGTTTATTTCGTGACTAGTTATGGACCGTTGTACACTAGGTTCTTCTGATGTGACTGATGCTCCTGTATTCTCACTAATTGCACCCAGTGAATTATTCAGATTTCTGCTCCTCTGTCGTGTTTGAACAGTGCCGGCAACAGAACCTGGGAAGTATGTTTCCTTTGTCATGTCGGATAGTACACTCATATCATCTGGATGTTGCGCAAGTTGAAGTTCTGAATTTGGCAGTACAGTGTTACCACCGAGTTGATCCATTATATTTGGAGTTTGTGGATTCTTCTTTATATGTTGTGCACATAATGCGGCGAGAGCATCCATTGATTCATCACTGTCTAAACTCATTTTGCTCATGTTTAACTGTTCTGTTGTTTCTGTGGCAGATAAACTTGGTACTACCTCCGTTGTTGTACTTTTCGTTCCATCTTCCTCATTTATAGTGAGATGCTGTAATGCGGGGGATCCACGAATATAATGATTGTTGTTGGTCTTGCTCACACTTCTCATATCTGTTCGAGGACTAGCTGGAGGTGAGAAGTTATTCTCGTCTGGAGCTTCCTCTTCCACCTTCTCCTCTTCATATTCATCTGGTAGAGGAGCTGATGTATGCAGTCTATGTGATCTCTGTTGATGATGACTATGTGATGGTTGAATAGGAGGACTGTTTTGCCTGCTTATACTTTCAGTTGTACCTCTTCTACCATTTTTCCATGACTTGGTCCTATTTGAACGGCGTTTAGGTTTTCTAATGATAACCTCTTCCCCGAATATGTTCTTCTCCTTTACTTCGATGTAATCTACCTCTTCCAAATCTCTTCGTGGCTGGTGTAGATCTTCCTCATAATTATCATATTGTTTGTCATCGTCATCATAATATTGCAAGTAGTCTGTACTGTCTTGTTGTTGATCTCTTAAATTGGCTGGTAAGGATTGAGGAAGATCTCTATTCCCACCTTGTCTAATTGGTTTGCTTTTGGTATATGCTGGAAGAGAATTAACCCTCTGTTTTGTTCTATTATTCGTTTCTTGATCTTGACTTGTAGTAGCAGGCCCCGAATGTCTATGATGGCTGCGGTGACGATGATGATCATGATGTTGATCATCTCTATTGGGTGGTCTGCTACTTGTATCCTCATCTCTCCTCGTATAATGCCTATTGTTATTAGGGTAATTAGTATGTTTTGGAGCATAAACTTTATGTCTATTCCTCCTTGATCGTGCTGCTGTTCTTCCACCATCTGGGTCCTTATCAGGATGACAGAGTAAACAACAACCATTATACGATATGCCCGGTTCTGTTAATGGTATCTTCTCTCTGTAGAATCCACCAATACGTTTCTTTATTTCATAACATTGTACTGGATCGAGTCTACATGTGTCACATAATCCTTTTCGTATACGATCTGCACGTATCTGATCTTTGGATTGTACTTGTCCGGCAGGATTTAGATCTGCCATTTGTAATACTTTACTTTTGTGTATACATCTAAGTATGTATTACAACTGTGATGTATAATTATATATTCTGTCTAACTATGTTATACACTGTGATGTAAAATTATACTACTTGTTGTGAATATATGTATTGATCAATGACTCTAAACAGCTCTAAACTCTGAAGTGCCTTCTTTTGGGGGTATTGCAAAAGTTGCAGTTATCTTTGATACTGAGTACCCACCGCCGGCAGGTCAGAAGAACTGTTTTATCAGCACTATATAATGTATGTAACTAAATCTTTGTTATGTTGTTGCACGGTTGCCTTTGCCTTCCTCTTGCTCTTATCTTGATTGTGCTCTCATAACTCGAAACTTATCAATATTTGGTTGAAACTTCATTAATAAAATTCAAGGGAACGATGACACAATCTCCCGCCAAGGCAACAGTTCACTTTCACTTAGGAACTTTGTATCTATGGTGATAATATATCTGAATACGATATGCGAGTAAACTCATACCTTACTTGCGTTTAAGCTATTAGGCGTAATTGAAGGTAGCGCAAATATTTGCTCTCTTCTCTAGCAATCCAAATCTAAAGTCCATCTCATTCTCAGTTGTGAAGATACATCTCAACTAAGTAGCATCTATAGTTCACCACAATCCCGAATTGTTACGGTTTGACTTGTAGCACCACTTTGACTACCAACACCTTCGATAGTATCAACAACTTCAATTCCATCAACCACCTTTCCGAACACTACGTGAGCGCCGTCCAACCATGGTGTATCAACAGTACAGATGAAAAATTGTGATCCATTTGTTCCGGGTCCGGCTGTTATAAAGTGAGGGAGATTAGTTCGTATACTCAGGAGAGATCAATCAGTAACCGGAATATAGACACTTACCATTTGCCATTGACAAAATACCCCTTCCCTCATGCTTGAGTTCAAAGTTCTCATCCGCAAACTGTTGAGTGCATTTATTATTGACATATTGAAATGAATTGTTTAGAATGATATGACAAAAGGTATATCTGTGTAAAGCATATATCAAATCAAAGCAGCATACCTTTTCTCCATAGATACTCTTTCCACCAGTACCATTGTGATTGGTGAAATCTCCTCCTTGACACATGAATTGAGGGATTACGCTGTTTATATTGTTCATATTTAGAAACCTATTAGTTGTTGCAATATTTAAAACACTTTCATGTCATTATCAAAGATCTCTTACCGATGAAATGATGATCCCTTATATCCAAAGCCAGGTTCTCCTGTACAAAGCTGACGAAAGTTCTCAGCAGTTTGAGGAACAACATCAGCGGCTAGCTCGAATGTGATACGTCCAACATCTTTTCCACCGACATCCATATCAAAGAATACTGTAGATATTATGATGATATAGTGTGATATGGTATGGTTGAATTATGATATGACGAGACATCATGGCAAACAAAGAAGTGGTAAGATGAAATATAGCATGAAAATTATACACATGGGATGTATATTTCTTCTCCTCTCGATATAAACATGAGGAACATATCAGACCCATCAAATACCAACATAAAGATTTTTTTTGCAAATACAACCTTTTGGATTGGCAAATAGTGGCGATGAATTGGAGAATGATCGAGCAGCATATCGTGTAGCAGCTGACCTTGATCCAGTTGAAACAAAGGCAGCAGCGGGGGCAATTAGAGAGAGCATGGCGATCTTCATTGTTGTTGGTTGTTTTGTCAAAAATAATAAATATGAGTGATGATTTAGATTTGGATATGTGGTATCCTTTTTCTGGTGGCTCTGTGAGGATTTGTTTGTGGGCAGCGATCCTAAATCAACAGGGGTAAATCAACTCTTAGGTATGTATTTGTGTCTATAACTACTGGAAGTTGCGCGATTCTTGGAAGTTTCATATTGAATTTTTTCTGTGTTTTAGTTGTTACTTGTTACGTTGTTGTTTCAAATTGTGATCGTAGCTAGCTGCAACAGACTGCATCACTCGACCTACTGTCATAGATGAGCATGGCTTGGCGTTTATTAAACGTATATTATTAGAAGATAAAGTTTTCGTAGTCAAAGTGGTACGAGATTAGCCTAAGGAGAATAAATCAATTATTACAGATAGAATATTATGCCAAAACGTTTCCCCCATGGATTGGTAAAGCCACCATCTAAAATGAACAAGTCAGAATGGGTCGTGCTAGTAGGATTAGCTGCTTCTGTATCAGTAGGTATTTATGAGATGGGATCAAGTTTATACAAAGTTGGAAGAAATGATAAAAGTAGTAATAGTAATAACACTGGAAGTGCTGCTTGTCCGATGAACTGGGGGGATCAGAGTGACAAAACAAGATGAAATGGAAGCGGTGACTAATCAGAGATGGTGCCCTTGGTTTTATCTGATTTCGTTGCAGCAGATAGATATCTTCGATCTTCGTATATAGTTTCGCTTATCTACATAAACATAAAAACATCTCAGTAATAGAACAAACTTCTCAGATATCTTATAGCTCATATTTTACTCTTTTATTCTTACATTTCTGTTTTAGGGTGATTGGTTGTCGCTCGGGCGACATTATTGTATTTTGCAATACCCCAATCAACCAAACTCATTCATGCAACAAATCAAAACCAACCCTAAAACTTTATCCCAACTCCACTTCATGTTAACTAATAACAATAACTATCAGTATTCCCGATTTTTATTCTATCCGTACATACTTCTATTTTTAATCCGTTCCATTCCTTGCAATATCAGTTAAAATTTCATCTCTTCTCAACGCAAAATCATTCTGATATGCCCTAAGAGCGGCGAATGATCCATTATCTCCCTTTGCTTGACCTGCATATGATGATATTGCAGGACATGGACGGAAATTTGGTTTAAGTCTCATTTCTGAATTACTAATATAATCGTGGGGTTTATGTGGACCGTGACGTTCATCTACAATCTTTTGGGCATTAATGGAGTTTCTGTTATAATTTTAATTATGTTTTGGTGGGTGTGTTTTGTGGTGTATGAGTGTATAGAGAGGATGATGAATCAGTTAGTTGGATATATGAAATTGGTATAATTCAAATGAATACTAAACAGTGCAAACCCCACCCCAGATAAATAACATCAACAATCACAAACGTATTTATAGTGATGTGTTGTTGTGCTGTGTATTTTTGTGTGTTGATATCTCTAACCTTTCTATCAACCAAAATCCAGCATCGACATCGACTATATGCCTACGTGCAATAGATAGTATGTATAATTATCCCTTAACGACCAAACTCAATACCAGGCTTCCTTCCATTGCACTGCAGTCAATATACGTAGGTACACAAATAGGTACAACATTTTGGATTGGCATTACTCGCTCGACTCCCAAAATAATACTCACCCAGATACACGATCTTCCATCCAAGCCTCCCTGGCCTGGTATGTCTCCATACCATCCTTAATCAGCTTGGTTATTGGGTTAGTGCCGCTCATCTGTACATATCGATATAATATGTACTACTAAACTTTAGAGTGGAATTCTGTGGACTATGGAATGGACTATAAGCTGTAGAACTGAGAGTAGTCAAGAGGTATGTTTAGGTTAAAAACTAAATACGATCGAACTAATGATAGCCATCACAAAACTAAACCCTCTTCAATAGAGAGGGAATAGCAACTAGAGGCGTCAACACAATCCAAGGGGTAGTAGAACTCACCATAATATCAACTCTACTATCTCTACAATCAAGGCTATGGCTATTATATTATTCAAACAAGTTGCATTGCTATTGGTGTGCTTATCGCATGTTGTATCATTCAACTTATCTAGCAATGTGTATAGATTTGTGATAAAATCTCCATGCACAAGATGTGTATCATCACCCATCAATTTGCAAGCAACATCAACATCATCTACTGAAAGAAATACAGCTGATAGTAAGCCAAAGAATATCAAACCAACAGCTCGATATGTTGCAATATCCGCACTTGCAAAAGCAAGTGATGGATCGTTCGCTACACGAGAGCTAGAGCAATCATCACATTATCAATCATTAGATCAGAGAGATAAAGCATTTGCACGTCTCTTAGTGGCAACAGTTGAAAGAAGGTTAGGTCAAATAGATATCATACTAAAGAATTGTATATCAAAGTATCCTCCCAAGAAGGGTAAACATTCAAATATGATACAATCAACATTGAGAGTTGGAGTTGTACAGCTTGTTCTTCTTGATACAAAACCATTTGCTGCAATCAAAGAAACAGTTCAAGTATTGCGTATACATAGACCAAAAGTGCCGGAACCAATGATAAAGTTTGTCAATGGAGTATTGCGAAACTTATCTCGACCGCCCAAAGGTGAAGATACAGATGAGCTTATGCTTGGACAAAAGCTACTTAAAGAAAAGACATCGTCTCAAGATAATATAGCACCATGGTTATTGAAAAGATGGCAGAGGGATTGGGGAGATGAGAAAACAAAGCTGATATGTGAAGAGATGATACCATCTGATGATAGTTTAGTGAATTCTCGTATTGACTTGAGTACAATATACTCGTTGGGCGTTATAAATGGCAACAATGATCATAAGGACAAGTTACAATCATTAATGACAGATTTAGGAGATGATTGCACTCTTTTGCCTCAAGGTTCTATCCGTGTTGGATCGTCTTTGAAAGGCGATGTTAAGCTATGGCCTGGATATGAGAATGGAGTATGGTGGGTACAAGATGCCTCGAGCACGTTGCCGGCAATCGTTCTCACAAGCGCCTTATACGACAAACATGAAGATGATATATCTGGCTTGCATGTAGTGGACATGTGTTCCGCACCTGGCGGAAAGACTTCACAGTTGTTATCAGCTGGGTATAGATATGTCACTGCAATCGAAGCTAATCCGAGGAGAAGTAGACGGCTATCAGAGAACTTAGAGAGACTTGGAATGAAATGCGAAGTTGTGGTTGAAGAGGGGCAGAATTGGAAGCCGACAGATGCTGTACATGGAATACTCGTCGATGTGCCATGCAGTGCAACAGGAACTGGTTCGAGACGCCCAGATGTGCTGAGACGGACTGACAACCTTACTGAATTGCTATCAATACAAGAAACACTAGCAAATCATTGTGCTGATAATATTTTGAATGTGGGTGGCATTATGGTATACGCAACCTGCTCGATCTTAAAGGAAGAAAGTGAAGACCAAGTACACAAACTCATTCAAAGAGGAAATGTTGAAACTTTACCAATACAACCACACGAAGTCCCAGGATTTGAACAGGCAGTTGATGATAATGGGTGGTTGAGAGTACTACCAGGAGTGTTGGAAGGTGGACTACAATCGACTGATGGCTTTTTTGTCGCCAGGTTAACCAGAAAATGAGAAGATTGCAAGACAGACATAAAAGAGCAACGCAACAACAAGATTATGAGCTTCTTATTTTATCACTTATGCACATTCAATGAGCACAAATCAATATATCATCCATCATCTGAACCTTTCACCAAATCGTTCGCCGAAAGATGGAGGAATCTTTTGTCTCTTTGCCTCTCGCTGGTTACTACTGTTGGTGATATTGCCAAGAGATCTATCGGTTGAAGATGTGATTGATCTCTTTCGGGTGGTTGTAGTGCTTGGACGTCTTCCAGCAGCACTATTACTAGTCTTGGTTGACATTCTCCTTTCCTTGGCCAAATTAGTAAAGCTTTTACGACTATGATTCATATCGGGTGCAGTTGTAGCTCGTTCGTCGGCGATTTCTTCTGTGGTTTTGGCGTTGGCAGCCTTGACGAGTTTCTTGGCTTGCCAAAGCTCTTGTCTTTCAACTACAGATAGACTTCTCTTCTTCTCGAGCCTTACTATTATTTGCTGAGGATTCTCAAGTGGACGACCCGATCGTCTCTTCCAATCGTCTTTATTCTTGCCATCGGGCTGTGCTGTTAGGTGTGTATCCAAAATAAACGACTGTGGAACTTCATCCGGCAAACTGTTTGCTTTGTGGCTACGATACATGTATGTGAGTTTTTGTTGGACATCTGCTGTTCTATTGAGCATTTCCGCCTCTACCATGGCATGATACCTATGTTTTGTATAGAGAGATGATGATTAGATGATATTACATGGAAAAGTGCATATGATGTGCGATAATTTATATGAAAAAGTGCATATGATGTGTACAATATTAACTCACCAAGCTTGTAAACGAGCTTCTGGAAGATGCGCGTTTCACAGTTTATGAGGATGAAGAGAGGAGATAGTAACTTCTGTTAGTGTATGTAGTTTGTAAAGACAATCAAATGAGGCAGACTAAGTTCAAATGAAGTAGTCAAGCTGAGACTTCGGACTTGCCTGGACACTTATCTCCCCTAGAAATCATTTGCCCGATGGTCTCGAGTGAACCATTCGATCGAAGCTCTTCCAAGTTTGTTGTTACATTGTCCAATTGATCTGAGATCATTGACTTCATGGATGCCCATTCAGAATCTGATATCACCTGTTCTCTTTTCGACATGATTGGATCGTACAATATGGCGAATAAATATAATTGTTTAATTAGAATAGTTGAGTACAATCCAAAGCTATTGCAATATCGTTAATGAGCTTGATGCAAGTGTTGAAGAGGAGTGATGCTTGTTTTGAGTTGCAAATATTTATGAGAAGACGAACAGTCGTTGTTGTTATATATGGCAGTTGGTTATAACATTTAAATTTAAATTTATGGTATGGTGTTGACGATTCAAATTAGAATCACGAGTAATCCCTTCTCCAAAGGGAATGTCTCGTCGAACATCACAATAACTAAACATCTCCAATGGTCAAGTTTGTTGACTATGTTGCAAGTCAAGAGAGGAAACGAAAAGTGAGAATGATATGTTCAAGCTGGCCACAGGCAAAGGGAGGGAAACAGAAACGGACGAAGAGGAGGTCGTTAGTAACTGGAGTACCCAGTAAGCCCATTGGTAGTAATGTCAAGATTACAAAGACTCGTGTGTTGAAACGAATGTCAAAGAATGATTCCGTGTTACACAAGGTATGTTTTATTTTTATACTAATTTTGTCGTCTCCCCCCAATCATATGCTCACATCTAAGCTACTCTTGCTCCCCATAGCATGTGAAATGGTTAAAGGATTTGCAAGAAGAGAGGCGGCGTCTCGAGGAAAAGAAGGAGGCTGAGCAGAAGGAAAAGTTGGAGAGGAAGCGTATATTCATGGAACGAGAGGCAAAGAAGCGTGTGCCAGGGAAGTTGCCTACTGTTCCCCCTTCAGCAGTGAAGGATGAGATCTGTAAGGATACTCATCCTATTGTGTCTGATGATGATGATGACTCGACTGTTGCCTCTACAATTGCATCCACTGTATCAAACTGTGGTAGCAGCAAGAGGAAGAAACCTGCATGGTGTCAGTCGGAAACAGACCGAGAAGCAGCAGAGGAAGATGAGGAGATTAATCTATTATCTTTTGTCGACGGACTTGACTTTGAGCAGTATACACAAGATCTCGAACTTCAAACGTTAATGGGACAGGTGAAGGATAGGATAAAGTTGTTGGAACGAGAACATAAGAAGGATGAAACAAAGCTTCAGACTTGCTTGGATGTAAGTGCAGTCTCATTTTTGCAAATCTATGCAAACAAGTCTCATGTAATGTTGTTTTGTTGTATTGTATATCCCCTAATTTACAGAGTGAAAGTGCTGCTATACGAGCAAAAGTACTTGAACATGGACCAGTAGTTGATTTTGTACCCCCAGATATTGATGATGAACATGATACCAAAGAGGATGAAACCAAATCAATAGCAAACAGTGTCATGAGTTGTGAATCCTCAATCGGTTCAATCCATAGCAAAAAATCATTAACTGCTCTCGTTTCTAAGGCTAGAGAACGCATGTCAGAAATGAATCCAATTATTGAAGAAGATGAAAAAGACCAAGCAATAACACCACCCGTTGTTTGTACTGTCACAGATGACGAAGGTGCCAGGAAGAAAGAAATGAAGAGCATCAATAAGCTGGCCTTCACAAAACGAAACCCAGCTTTATAAACCCTCGTTCCCCGTCTTAGTGGATGAACTTATTCATGAATCGTTTGTGGAAATCATTTCGCACAGTATCATTAATAAATCTCTTTTTGTTTGTATCTAAAATGAGCGTTCATGGTGTTGGAGATGAAAGAGGAGTGAAGTAAACATGAGTTAGCACTTGTATGGTTTGCAAAGATATTCAAATAAAGATAAATTAAAGCCAAACTTCATACCTGGTTCACTTCTTGCCTGGTTCCTGAATACTACATCATCATTCCACTTTCTTTTTAATTGAGCTGAGGCGGACCCATTTTGGGAATTTAATAAAGGATTTCCAGTCAATGCAGCCTCTTCCATTTGTGCCTGTTCTTCCTTTGCAGCCTCTGCTTCTTCTCTAGCCTTAACTGCTGCACGTTCTGCCCTAATTTTAGCCAATTCAGCCTGTAATGCCGCCTCCTCATCTTCATCATCACTATCCAAATCAGAATCAGAATCTGAGGCATCGAGATCACTATCACTATTGCTATTTCCATTATTATCATCTAAATCACTCCATCTTCCACCACCATCATCGTCGTCATCTCCACCCTCATCTTCATCATCATACTTGGATTTTATTTTTTCTTCATCTACATCTGCAGTCATTTTCAATAACTTTAACCGTCCTTCACTTTCAGTCTTTTCTCCGTTTTCTAATAACAACTTATCTCTACCCATTTTAACAACCCTTTTAGCCTGGTGAATTGTTGGTATTATTATAGATTGTGGTAAGGAAGAAGAATTGGTAACATATATTTATACATATTAAGGTAAGGAAGAATAATTAGTAACATAATTATATAAATATAAATAATACACATCTGAAAAAAATTAAATGTTTGAACACATCATATGCACATGTTTACAACAAACGATATACACACAATAAATGCAACATACCGTTAAATTAGCATTCTTCTCAGCCTCTTCCATTTTTAATAATGATTCCTGTAATGCAGCACGCTTATCACTAACAACCTGTGACCCTTTACGGAATTTAAGTTTGGTATGTGCATTTGCATCCTTTGCTGAGGATTGTTGTGAGGCTAAGCCGCCGGCGGTCCAGCCACCTTCTTGAGCACGCCCTACGGCTGCCTTCCATGTTGGTCTGTGTGCTGTTGTCATTCTTGAATTAGTATATTATTTTGATGGTTACAGTGGTGTCTCACGAACTATACCCCCCAAACTCTGCCTATACCCCCTCCTCGAGGTGAGCCTAGTGTAGAATCTATACCCCCCTCCGCAGTTTACTGCCTACACTTACTAAGGAATCAGTTATACCCCCCCTCCCAAATCTCAGCCTAGTCAAGAACACTATACCCCCCGGGGGGTATAGTTCGTGAGACACCACTGTACATAGTAGTAATAATTCTGTGTTAATTATCATTTTCGGGCTGGGGGCGCGCCCTCTAACGAAAGGATAGACGATTTCATTTGACAGTGCCATCAGATTACTCATTGATGGACTTAATAAACTCAAGATTGCATACAATGATACTCATGATGAGAATGAGGTTGATGAAGTAGTGAGGGAAGCATGTAAAGATTAAATGCTGCTACAAAGCAAAGCAGAGATGAGTCAATGATATAGGACATTGCACACACATGCTCTATTAAGATCATCTGATAATTGCTGTAGACTACTTGCATCGTATTGCTAATAGTATGGACCAAGATCCAACTTTATTATATCCTCTCTGATCAACCGTCGAAGTAAGGCATTCTTGCCGCCGACACTGTATCCTTTCAAATTGCGATATCTTGCCATCTCTTTTAAATCCTCATATTTATACATATTTGAGACATCTTCAACTGCATTGAACAGTGCCACTTCTCTTCTTAACTCGTCATTCTCTGTTTCTAATTTCAATACAGTTTGTGAAAGTTTTTCAACTTCTTCAAGTGTTGCTGTTGTACTATCATAATCTACTATTGCCCTGGCTGCTGCTTTTATTCTAGGTGCAGCCACTTCTGTTGATTGTAATGCTGTCCGCCCTACGATTCTTGAAACTGCTCCACCGACTTCTACACCCTCTCCCATACTACTTTGGTCTGTTGGATCTCCTAATGCAACAATATAAGATAGCGTAGCTAATAACGCTGCTCCGGTAATGGATATTGATGATGGAGATGGTATGATTGGAGGTAGGAGTGAGTGTATTATCGGTACAATGATAGGTGATAATAAAAATGTAGTAGCTCCTGATGCTATTGCAATTTGTTGTGTATCCCCTGCATTATTACTATTTTCAGTACTTATATTACTGTTTTGTTGTATGATATCATTATTGTTGTTATTGTTGTTGTTTCTTGTTGCTAAATCTCTCAAACTATTGCTATTCTTCTTCTCGGATTGTACATTATTATCGTCAATAATTAGAGAAGATATTGCTCGTGATATAGTATTACTATCCAATTTTGCACGGGCACTTGTTAAAACTTCTTCTTCCATCTCTCTAGTAATAAGTGAGGGCGGAGGTACATCATCATCATATTGTATAGATTGTCTTTCATTTTCAGTAGTTTTTCCTCCAAAGATATTACTCCTACTGCCGTCCCACCATTTATTATTATTATCCAAGGCATGGAGGATAGTAATAGTATGTTTATGTGGTAGTGACCTTCTTTGTTCAGATGATGCACAATAAATCTTCAATGCATATGATGTAGAATGGAAATTAATTAATATGCAGCATGTCGAGGTGAAAAATATTATTGAAAAGGATCTTAATAATAATGATAACATACTGATAAAAGAGTCCACTACCGCTCGGGCTACAACATAGATTGAAGAGTGGGGAGTTGGGGAGTGATTTAAACTTTCTCATACTCTCTAATATTCTTCAAATAAAGAAAGACTTTCTTCCAACCACTAAACTTCACACCCTAAGCTTTTTTTACTAACAAAATGTAACTCTCTCAATATTAGGTATTATTTGGTCAGTAAACATTCTATCGTGATCTACTTGATACCAGTAATCCATTAGTGATGAGAAATCAAGCATGCCTGTGGCATTTCATTGTGAAAAATACAAAAGAAAATGTCCAAGATAGCAAAAAAAAGCAAAAAGCAACTAGTAGCAACACTTTGCTGCACAGTTATGGTACATCAACAGGCAATATGAACATGGTTCCCCCATCAAAACACACCTGAAAAAGACTGTAAAACTTGAGTTGCTTTTCGGTGGTGAGGACATTGATGTCACTCAGATTCAGGGTAAGATAGTCTCAAATAAGCTGTGTTTGGGTGTCCCATCCCCCACTACCTTGCTGTGCTCAATTTATCTGTCAGTGCTTGTCAAAGCCATCCCATGTATAGGTAAGGACTTGGGAATGTGTACTGTAGCATATGCATCACTCATGGTGGAGTTACAACAAGACGCCTACACCTCAAAGACAAGAGAATCCCACCTTTTCGAGGGAAATCAATCTGATTGATTCTTGGGCATCGAACACTACCTTGTTGTGCTCTATTTTCCTGCATGTGCTTGTCAAAGCCATCCCATGTATAGGTAAGGACTTGGGAATGTCCACAATAGCATATGCATCACTCATGGTGGAGTTACAACAAGATGCCTACACATCGAAGACAAGAGAATCCCACCTACTTTTATAGGGAGACAATGTTTGGCCATCAAGCAGTGGTATACCATCATTCTGTTGCTTAGTTATTGATGTTTTGCCATTGTATATGTATAATTAAGGGCAATGAACACTATCAGCACCATTGTAGGGCCCTCCATCACACTTGCGCATCCACTTGTTGGCAGTTCTCTTGCCTCAGATTGGGCCAGATTTTCTAAATCCAACCGGCTGTTTGACAATGTTTGGCCATCAAGCAGTGGTATACCATCATTCTGTTGCTTAGTTATTGATGTTTTGCCATTGTATATGTATAATAAAGGGCAATGAACACTATCAGCACCATTGTAGGGCCCTCCATCACACTTGCGCATCCACTTGTTGGCAGTTCTCTTGCCTCAGATTGGGCCAGATTTTCGAAATCGAACCGGCTGTT